>Ga0134128_10000051_pt1 | contig 155067 bp, 168 predicted proteins | sample KB31754_FD_96462 | JGI IMG/M metagenome (GOLD analysis project Ga0134128, IMG submission 96462) | Terrestrial soil microbial communities with excess Nitrogen fertilizer from Kellogg Biological Station, Michigan, USA - KB3-175-4 | ecosystem: Environmental > Terrestrial > Soil > Unclassified ... | reverse complement strand
GTTCCGCGTCAAAAGCCAGTCGTTCCGCCAAGCCGCCCGATTGGACGGCGGCATGTATCACATTCTCGCGGCCCAAGGCCAAGCCCAATTCGGCGCTGGTAAGCCATTCCACCAATTGCGGTTTCATGCCCCTGGCATGCGCCGCATTGTACAGTTTGCGCTTACCGTCGCCCGAACCGTCGCTGGCTTCCACCATCACCGCGGGAGGACGCGGGCCATCGAGCGCGCGCAGCACATTGTCGAAGCCCAAAACCAGCGCGCCGGAACGCCGCGCCAGCCCCAAATCGCCCAGCATGCGAGCCACCAGCGCCTGCTCCGCGCGGTCAGCCAGGCTGTTGTCGGCAGTGACATTCGCTTTGGCGGCGCGGGAAAAGAGCTTCTTTGCCACCGCCTGGGTGACGGCTGCGCGCGTCGCGGTGACCCAAAGGCCTCGCCCCGGCAATTTTGCCGCCACATCGGGCACCACTTGGCCATCGGGCGCGGCAACGAAGCGGATGAGGCGGCTATCGGGCATGATCTCGCCCGACACGATGCAGCGCCGTTCGCGCGAGCGAGAGGCGCCATCATCATGGCGTTCGCGGTTCATCGCTCCGTCCTCTTCCATTTTGCGCGCCGCGCTCACCATCAGGCCTCGGTCGGCTCCTCGCCTTCGGTCTCTTCCGCCGGCGCTTCTTCTTCCACCAACTCTTCGATCCAGCCGATCTTGACCCGCGCCTTCATGATGATGGCGTTGGCGTCGTCGGAAGAAAGATTGAAGCCTTCCAGCGCGCCCGGAACCCGCACGCGCTCCTTGTCCTTGCCCTGTTCGTAATAGCCGAGCAGATCGTCGGTGGCAGAACCCGCCAGATCTTCCAGCGTCTTGACGCCGCCCTCGCCCAGCACGACCGCCATCACGGGCGTGACACCCTCGACTTCCAGCACCGCGTCTTCGACGCCAAGCGCTTTACGCTTGTCGTCCATTTCCTTGTTGCGGGCTTCGATGAATTCCAGCGCGCGGCTTTGCAATTCCTGCGCGGTCTCTTCGTCGAAAGCTTCGATCTGGGCCAGATCGCCGACATCGACATAGGCGACATCTTCGATGGTGGCGAAACCTTCGGATGCGAGCAGCTGGGCAACCGTCTCGTCCACGTCCAGCGATTCCATGAAGAGCTGGGTGCGGGCGGCGAATTCTTTCTGGCGGCGCTCCGATTCTTCGGCTTCGGTCAGAATGTCGATCTGCCAGCCGGTTAGTTGAGAGGCGAGACGCACATTCTGGCCGCGACGGCCGATGCCCAGCGACAATTGCTCGTCAGGCACGACAACTTCGACGCGATGCGTGTCTTCGTCCAAAACCACTTTGGTGACTTCGGCGGGCGCCAGCGCATTGACGATGAAGGTCGCCGCTTCCACGTTCCAGGGAATGATGTCGATGCGTTCGCCCTGAAGCTCCTGCACCACCGCCTGCACGCGCACGCCGCGCATGCCGACGCAAGCGCCGACTGGGTCGATGGAGCTGTCCTTGGAGATCACCGCGATCTTGGCGCGGGAACCGGGGTCGCGCGCCACGGCGCGGATCTCGATCACGCCGTCATAGATTTCCGGCACTTCCTGAGCGAACAGGCGCACCATGAATTGCGGATGGCTGCGGGAGAGGAAAATCTGCGGCCCGCGCGTTTCGCGGCGCACGTCATAGATATAAGCGCGGATGCGGTCGCCGGCGCGGAAGGATTCGCGCGGGATCATCTCGTCACGACGCACCACGCCTTCGGCCTTGCCCAGATCGACCACCACCGAGCCGAATTCCGAACGCTTGACCACGCCATGCACGATCTCGCCGATGCGGTCCTTATATTCCTCATACTGACGCTCGCGTTCGGCGTCGCGCACCTTCTGCACGATCACCTGCTTGGCGTTCTGGGCATTGATGCGGTTGAAATCGACTGGCGGCAGTGTCTCGGCGATGATGTCGCCCACCTGCGCGTCGGGATTGCGGCGGCGCGCTTCGTCCAGAGAAATTTCGGTCTTGTCGTTCTCGACCGTCTCCACGACATGCAGATAGCGGGAGACATGGGTCTCGCCGGTCTTGGGATCGATATCGACCTTGATGTCGTTCTCTGCGCCATAATGCGCCTTGGCGGCGCGCTGCATCGCCTCTTCCATCGCGGTCAGGACCACCGATTTGTCGATGGATTTGTCGCGAGCGACCGCATCTGCGATCTGTAGAAGTTCGAGCCGGTTGGCGGAAATTGCGCTGGCCATAAGTCTGTCTCCCAAGTTAGGCGCCCTTGCGCGCCTTCAAATCTGCCTGAATGAGCTTGTCGGTGAGCACCAGCTTCGCTTCCAAGAGGGAGCGAAACGGGAACTGTATGCGGCTGCCTTGCGACGTGATGACGACATCATCGCCGTCCAGTCCTTCGAGCGTGCCGCGAAAGCGCTTGCGCTCACCCGTGGGCGTTGCCAAAGGCGCGGTGAGTTCGAGCTTGGCCTCATGCCCCTTCCAGCGAGTGAAATCTGAAAGCCGGGTCAAGGGCCGGTCGATGCCGGGCGAGGACACTTCGATTTCGTAATCGCCTTCGATGGGATCTTCCGCCTCGATGAAATCCAGTAGCGCATGGGACAAGGTCGTGCAGCCTTCCACATCCATGCTGCCGTCCGGCCGCTCGGCCATGATCTGGAGCGTCTTGGCGGCGCCGCCCATGATGCGCAGGCGCACGAGCCTAAACCCCGCCTTTTCGATGACGGGCTCGAATACCGGTTCCAGATGTGACGCCGCGGCGAAGATGGTGAAAGCTCCAAACGCAAAGTCTTTGGCCCGCGGCGGCCTTGCGACCGCCACACAACAGATCTTGTTGTTAGGGATGGGGGCTATCTAGTCTTAAAAGGCCCAAATATCAAGGCGTATGAGCCCGTCCCCATGCGCGGGCGCCACCGCTGGGATCGGAAAAAAACAGAATTAAGGCTGGTTAGGCTTCTTTTGGGGCCGGGGCGCAATCCCGACGCTCACTTCACCCGGGCCAGTATGGACGTCTGGTTGGACAGGCGCAGGCGCATTTTTGGCGTCGATCGCGTTGATGGCCCTGATCTGGCCCTGGATCGCGGGCTCGAACAAAGGCGGGCCGAACATCATCCGCCACAGAAGATAGAAGGCGCCCAGCGAAAACAGGAACGCAATCCCGATTGCCATGAAATCGGAAGCGTAAAGGCCGGTGAAAAAGCCGGGTTCGCGTTCTTCCATGCCCCATTCATACTCTATTGCGACAAGCCTACGACAGGGGAACCGGCCTGAGGTTCGATTTTATGGCGCTCGATTTTTAAGCGATTGACGGCGGGAACAAAAAAAGGTGCCGTAGCCTCAAAATCAAGGGGAGCCCAACCATGACCGACCGCCGTTCCATCCTGAAAGCGTCATTGCTGGCCCCCGCCATGTTCGCCAAATCCGCCTCAGCCGCCACCGGTCCCGCCGGCATCCAGATGAAACTGCCCTGTGTGGTGTCAACTTGGCCGTTTGGCGTTCCCGCCAACAAGGCGGCCTGGGCGATCCTGTCCAAAGGCGGGCGCGCGCTGGATGCGGTGGAAGCCGGGGTGAAGATCCCCGAGGCCGATCTCAAGAACCACACGGTCGGCCGTGCCGGCTATCCCGACCGCGACGGACATGTGACCTTGGACGCCAGCATCATGGACGAGCATGGCAATGCCGGCTCTGTGGCGGCGATGGAATATATCGCCCATCCGATTTCGGTGGCGCGCGCGGTGATGGAAAAGACGCCGCATGTGATGTTGGCGGGCGATGGCGCCACGCAATTCGCTATCGAACAGGGATTCAAGCGCGAAGAACTGCTGACCCCGGAGTCGAAAAAAGCCTGGCAGGAATGGCTTAAAACGGCGAAATACAAGCCCGAAGCGAATATCGAGACCAAGTCTTACGGCCTGGGCACGCCGGGCGGCGCCAAGAACCACGACACGATCGGCATGCTGGCGATCGACGCCAAGGGCAATCTTTCCGGCGCCTGCACCACCTCGGGCATGGCGTGGAAAGTGCGCGGCCGCGTGGGCGACAGTCCCATTATCGGCGCGGGCCTTTATGTCGATAACGAGGTGGGCGGCGCGACCTCGACGGGCGTGGGCGAGGAAGTGATGCGCAGCGTGGGCAGCTTTTTGGTGGTGGAGCTGATGCGCCAGGGCATGACCCCTACGGCCGCCTGCAAGGAAGCGGTTCAGCGAATCTTGAAAAAGAAGCCCGACGCCAAGATGGAGCAGGTGGGCTATCTCGCCATCAACAAAAAGGGCGAAGTGGGCGCCTGGGCGATCCAGAAAGGCTTCAGCTATTCGCTGTGCGATCAGAGTGCCCAAGACCGGATCGTGCCGGGTCAGGCCTTCTTCGAAGCCACGCCAGGTAACTAGGCGGGCCTTTGATCGCTTTGGCTTCATAGCGGGTGGGCGGCCAGCCTTCAGGGCGGCGCTTCCAGTCGTTCGGACCCTGTGCCGTCCATTCAAAGGCGGGGTGTGCTGCCAGCCGTTCCAGCGCATAGGGCAGGTAGGATTTGTCGTCCGTGGCGAAGCGCAGCTCGGCTCCCGGCTTCAGCACCCGCGCCAGCTCTTCCAGCATTTCCATCTGCAGAAAACGGCGTTTGTGGTGGCGGGTCTTGGGCCAGGGATCAGGGAATAAAAGAAAGAAGCGGCTGAGCGAGACGTCCGGCAGCACAGCTAGGATGTCTCGCCCGTCCCCTTCGTAGATTCGAACATTGTTCAGCGGCTTATTTGCAAGTTTTGTCAGAAGCTTAGCGACACCCGACTCATAAGGCTCTGCTCCTATCAGACCGGCAGTCGGATTTTCGGCTGCAAGCTGAAACAGGTGCTCACCGGCTCCGAAACCGACCTCCAGCCAGAGTTCCCGAACACTGTCTGGAAACTGAAGCCAGGCATCCCTGTTGGGGTCGAACGCGATCTTGTTTAACAGTGTTCGCCGCAACTCGGTCTGATGGGCCGAGAGTTTCGGCCCCTTACGCCGCCCGTAGAGTTTTTGCCGCATTCGATCTGACTGCGGACTCTTATGCTCGGCCATTGTCGAACCAAACACTGGCTTTCTTCCCCCATTGGGCGAAGCCCATGATGGGGGATTGAGGCTTGCGGTCAAGCAAGCCGAACGTCCGCTAGCGTTCGGCCGACAAAAGCTCCCCCGGAGCTTTTGTTCTCGGCCTCACTGCCCGCGTGGCGGACAGATGGGGGCAAAAATCAAACCGCGGACTTAAGCTTGTCCGCCAGATCCGTCTTCTCCCACGAAAACCCACCATCGCTGTCGGGTTCGCGGCCGAAATGACCATAGGCAGCGGTGCGGGCATAGATGGGCTTGTTCAGGCCCAGATGCTCGCGGATACCGCGCGGCTTCAGGCTCATCAGCTGCGGCAGGACCAGCTCAAGCTTGGCCTCGTCCACCTTGCCGCTGCCGTGGGTGTCCACATAAACCGAGAGCGGGTCCGACACGCCGATGGCATAGGCGATCTGAATGGTGCAGCGATCGGCAAGACCGGCCGCCACCACATTTTTGGCCAGATAACGCGCGGCATAAGCGGCCGAGCGATCTACCTTGGTGGAATCTTTGCCCGAGAAAGCGCCACCGCCATGGGGGGCCGCGCCACCATATGTGTCCACGATGATCTTGCGGCCGGTGAGACCGCAGTCGCCATCTGGACCGCCGACCACAAAGGCGCCGGTGGGATTGATGTGCCAAACCGTCTTGGCATTGATCCATTCGGCCGGCAGCGCTTCGCGAATATAGGGCTCGACGATTTTGCGGATATCGGCGGAGGACTGGTTCTCGTCCATATGCTGGGTGGAAAGCACGATCTGCGTGGCTTCCACCGGCTTGCCGCCCGCATAGCGCAGGGTCACCTGGCTTTTGGCATCGGGGCCTAGTGTCTTTTCCTTGCCCGATTTGCGGGCCTTGGCCAGCAATTGCAGGATCTTGTGGCTGTAATGCAGCGGCGCCGGCATCAGTGCGGGCGTCTCGCGGCACGCGTAGCCGAACATGATGCCCTGGTCGCCCGCGCCTTCATCCTTGTTGCCGCTGGCGTCGACGCCCTGGGCGATGTGCGGCGATTGGGCATGCAGCAGGACTTCGACCTGCGCTTTTTCCCAATGAAAGCCCTCCTGCTCGTAACCAATGTCCTTGATCGCGGCACGCGCCACGGTTTCGACGTCCTTGGCGCCAACCGATTTGGGGCCGCGCGTTTCGCCCGCGATGATCACACGATTGGTGGTGGCCAAAGTCTCGCAGGCGGCACGGATATCCCAAGGGCTCATGCCCTCCTTGGGGCCTTCGCGGAAAAACAGGTCCACCACTTCATCGGAAATGCGGTCGCAGACCTTGTCGGGATGGCCTTCCGAAACGCTTTCCGAAGTGAAGAGATAGTCCGACCGCGCCATGGAGATGTCCTTAAGAAGCCGAAGCGGGCCCCTCTTTACAGGGTTTGGCCAGGGGGTCAACAGCATATGCCGATTTTGACATTTCCTTGTCTGTAGGATTCCCGGGTCAAAGAGACACTGTTATAAGCCTTCGTCTCCCCCTCTGGCCTACGCAACCTCGAGAGGTTGCTACGGCCACCTCCCCCGCCAGCGCGCTTTGCGCGCATTGGGGGAGGCGGACCTGCGCAAGTTGAAAGATCTTTTATGCGGACTGCGACTGTCGAGAGAAAAACCCGCGAGACCGAGATCGCCGTCTCTCTCGATCTGGACGGCACCGGCGAGTGCGACATCGACACCGGCATCGGCTTTCTAGACCATATGCTGGAAAGCTTCGGCCGCCATTCCATGATCGACCTGAAGGTCAGGGCGCAGGGCGACCTGCATGTCGATTTTCACCACACCACCGAAGACACCGCCATTGTCATCGGCCAGGCGGTGAAGAAGGCGTTGGGCGATTTTTCCGGCATCACCCGTTTTGGCTCCGCCCTGATCCCGATGGACGAGGCGTTGACCCGTGTCGCCATCGATGTGTCCAACCGGCCTTACCTGATCTGGAGGGTGAATATTCCCAAGCCCAAGCTCGGCGAGATGGACACCGAGCTGTTCAAAGAATGGTTCCAGGCTTTCGCCCAGAATGCCGGCGTGTGTCTGCACATCGAAAATCTCTATGCCGACAACAGCCATCACATCGTCGAGACCTGCTTCAAGGGTCTGGCGCGCGCGCTCCGCCAGGCGGTAACGCCGGATGAGCGGCTTGAAGGCGGGGTCGCCTCCACCAAAGGCGCGCTCTAGGAACGCGGACGAAGCTTGAGTTTGACGATACGCCAGGGCTGAAGCGGCTTGGTCGGCGTCTGCGTGGCGCCAAAAGAATTCCACTGGCTGACACCCACGACATAGGCGCCGCTATCGTCGGCCATGACCAGCGACGGATCGGCAACAGCGGCATCGTCGGCAGCGATCAGGTCCGCTGACAGCAATTCCGACCAATCCGGTGAGAGCGTCAGCCGCAGGATATGCGGCTGTTTGGTGCCGTTCTGACTGGCCAGAAAAGAGCCGTCCGGCAGGCGCGCCAGACCATCGATGCCCTTGACGTTGACGCCATCCAGAATTTTTAGCGGCGTGAAAGCGGCGGTGGCGAGATCCAGCTTGGTCAGGCCCAACGCATAGTCCACCACCAGCAGCGATTTGCCGTCGGCGCTCACTGCCATACCTTGCGGCGATTTGAACAGCTTCTGCGGGCCCAGCCGCGTCAATGCGGAGCCGCCTGGCGGCAGCACGTAAAGTGATCCGTCCAAGCCATCCGAAACATAAACTGCGCCGTCTGGCGCGATGGTAAGATCACCCAACGCATGCCGGCCTTCGCCTGGCGCGGGATAAGTGCCGATGATTTTGCCGCCAAGATCGAAAGCGATCAGCGCCGAGGGGCCATCGTGTCCCACGCCTTGCGCCACCATGGCCGCCGTCACCCAAAGCGTCTGTTTCGCCACGGCGACGCCGAAAGGCGAATAATCGTCCGGTAAACGCACGAAATCGCGCGCCTTGCCGTCGCGGATGGCGACGATGCGACGGCTGGCCACGCCGGCAACGAAGACGCGGCCGCTCACGGTATCGCGGGCGATGCCTTCGGCGATAAAAGGCGCGGGGTCGCCCACAAAGAAATCCGAACAAGGACATGGTGCGGCCAACGCGTCGGTCGCGCCGCCGGTCAAGTAGGCAATCAGCAAGACAGCTGCCATCTTCATGCATCCATCCTATGATTGATCTTGGCCGTTCGCGATGATCCAATCCGGCCATGAGTGATCTTTTTCCCCTGGTCGAAGACGCGCGGCGGGCCGAACTGGCAGCCGCCCAGGCCAAAGCGTTGAAACTCTTCGACGCCATTGAACGCGACGGCCTCGTCCGCCCGGGCGTCAGCGAGCGCCAGGTCGAGGACGAAATCGGCGAATTGGCGGCCCACGAATTCGGCGTGGCTAAGCATTGGCACCGCCGCCTGGTCAGGACAGGTCCCAACACCCTCGCCACCGCCAGCGACAACCCGCCTGTGCGGGAGATCGCGGAAGACGACGTGGTCTATGTCGATCTGGGGCCAGTGTTCGAAGCATGGGAGGCGGATATCGGCCGAAGCTATGCGCTGGGGAACGATCCGGAAAAGCAGCGCCTCGTGGCCGATCTTCCCCGCGTCTTTGAAAAAGTGCGGGCGCATTATCATCGCGATCCCGGCATGACGGGCGCAGCCCTGTACGCTTTTGCGCAAGGCGCGGCGGCCGAGGCGGGCTGGAAATTCGGCGGCAAGATCGCGGGCCATATCGTGAGCGAATTCGCTCATGCTCTGATCCCCGGCGACAAGGCGTTGAACCGCATCAGTCCGCTGAATCCTGCACCCATGAACGAACCCGACGGCAAGGGCCGGGCGCGGCACTGGATATTGGAAATTCACTTGGTTTCGCCGGATGGGACTTTCGGCGGTTTTTACGAGAGGCTGTTGTGATTTCGACCACGACCGCAGCGGAGGTGGCGCGCGGGGTCTCGCGCCTTTTGATTCAAGAGGGCTATTCACCCATTCTGGAATTCACCCTGCCCAACGGCCGGCGGCTGGACGTGGCCGCGTTGGGGCCGGCCGGCGACATGCTGGGGGTGGAGATCAAAGTCGCGCTGGCGGATCTGCGCGGTGACAGCAAATGGCCGGACTATCTGGATTATTGTGATCTGTTCTATTTCGCCATTCCGCCGGATTTTCCGCCCGAACATGTGCCGTCGGAGACCGGGCTGATCGTGGCGGATCGTTATGGCGGGGCCATCGTCAAACCGGCGGAAGTGCAGACGCTGCATGCCAGCCGTCGCAAGGCGGTGACGATCTCTTTCGCCAAAGTCGCGGCGGAACGCTTATCGGCTATTCTGGATACGGTAGCCCAGACATCTTCTCCCAACTTGGTAATTCCCGATGCCGCTGACCAGAACTGAAGCCCGCAAGATCGCGCTCTCCGTCGAGGGCGCGACCGAAGGCCCTTACTTCGGCAAACCCGCCGTGTTCGTGGGGGAGAAATTCCTGACCCGGGTGCATACCAAGGAGGAAGCGGTTGTGTTGCACATCGGCTCGATGGAGATGCGGGATGTGATGCTGGAGGCCGAGCCCAAGCTTTTCTACATCACCGATCATTATAAGAGCTTTCCCTATCTTCTGGCGCGGCTGTCCAGGCTGGACAAGGCGACTTTGAAAGACCTGCTCAACGCGCGGTTGTTGCGGATCGAAGCCAAGACAAAGAAAAAGCGCGCAGAGCCCAAGCCCGCAAAGGCACCGGCGAAGAAGAAAGCGAAGAAGAAGAAATCCTGACGCTGGCGGGCCCAGCCAATTCCATATTCACCATGGCCGGGCTCGACCCGGCCATCCAGTAAATCTCGGCAGTCACGATGGATGGGCGGGTCAAGCCCGCCCATGGAGAATGTTTCGAGAACCGAGATTTCCTAGCGCGGGCTGCGCTTCGCCAGAATCCGCTGCAAGGTGCGACGATGCATGTTGAGCCTGCGCGCCGTCTCCGAAACATTGTGACCGCAAAGCTCATAAACGCGCTGAATATGTTCCCAGCGCACCCGGTCCGCCGACATAGGATTTTCCGGCGGCTTGGGCTTGCCGCCCGGTGTCGCCATCAAGGCCGCCAGGATATCGTCGGCATCGGCAGGCTTGGGCAGATAATCGATGGCGCCATATTTCACAGCCGCCACCGCAGTCGCGATATTGCCGAAGCCGGTCAAGACCACCACGCGGCCATCGGGACGCACGCTATGCAGCGTTTCCACCACATCGAGGCCGTTGCCGTCTTCCAATTTGAGATCCACCACAGCGTAAGCCGGTGGCGCTTCCTTGGCGCGGGCGCGGCCTTCGGCCACCGATTCTGCGATCGCCACGGTGAAACCGCGCGCTTCCATGGCGCGGGCCAGACGCTCGCGTAAAGGGCGGTCGTCTTCTACGATCAACAGGGTCTTGTCTTCAGCCGGGTTCATTTTTTCCTGGTTGCGCGGCCTTCGGAAAACCGGACGTCCGCCGATGTACCGTCGCTATCGGCTCCTGGCCGACGCTCCGGGGCGGGGACATAGTACCGCAGGGCGGGCGCGTCAATCCGCCTCAATCTGGGCCGGAGCCTCCGGCCCATCAATCACGCCCCTTGCCCAGACCACCGCGACGCGCGCGCCGCCATCGGGTGGATTGGTCGCCTTAACCGTCCCTCCGGTCTGTTCCAGCAGGATTTTCGCGATAAAAAAGCCAAGACCCATGCCTTCATGTTCCCCCAGCGCGCCGGGACCGATGTCGGTTTCGCCCGGCGCATGATGGCCCGGACGCGACGTCACGTAAGGCTCACCTATACGTTCGAATATTTCCGGCGCGAAGCCGGGACCGTCGTCTTCGATCACGACCGAGAGATTGTTCTGATCCCAGCTGGCCTGCATGCGCACTTCGCTTCGGGCGAAATCCGCCGCATTCTCGATGATGTTGCCCAGGCCATGCAGTAAGGCCGGCGTGCGCCACACCTGCGGCACGGGATTGGCGGCATCGCCATGTGCGACCAGCACGGTTATATCGACATCCTCGCCGCGATGCGGCGCTGCGATGTCGTCCAGCAACGCACCCAGCGGCAGCCGCGCCGCCTGACCCAGCATGGCTTCTTCCGGATTGGCGAGGCGGGCGATGATGGCGCGGCAACGCTCCGCCTGGTCGCGCAACAGACGAACATCTTCCACTTCGGCGGAGTTGGCGGGCAGAGTCCGCTCCAACTCCCGCGCCACCACTGCGATGGTGCCAAGCGGCGTGCCCAGTTCGTGCGCCGCCGCCGTCGCCAAGGCGCCCAAGGATGCCAGACGGTGTTCGCGCGCCAGCGCCAATTGCGTCGCCGCCAGGCCGGCCGACATCCGAGTCGATTCCGAAGCAATGCGCCAGGCGTAAACGGAAGTGAACCCAATGCCGATCACCAGTGCCGCCCAGATGCCGGCTTGATAAAGTTGCGGCAGCACCAGGGTTTCGTGCACGGGCCAGGGCAAGGGGCGGTGAAAAATACCGATGAGGCTCACCGACACAAAGGCGATGCCCGCCAGGATCAGCGTGTTGCCCAAATTGAGAGTGGCTGCCGCGATCACCACCGGCGCCACGAACATCAAGGCGAAGGGATTGGTGATGCCGCCCGTCAGATAGAGCAGCGCCGCCAGCTGCAGCACATCGAAGGCCAGATAATAGGTCGCCTCGCGGTTGGCGAGGCGGTGGCTGGCCGGATAACGCAGGGCCAGCACCATGTTCAGGACCGCGCTGATGGCGATGGCGATGGCGCAATAACCCAGTGGCAGTGTGTAGCCGAACGCGAAATAGACCAGGAACAGCGCCGCCAATTGGCCCGCGATCGCCAGCCAGCGCAGATTGGACAGCGTGCGTAGCCGCACGCGTCCCCGCTCTGCCCCGGCAGTGACAAAAAGCCTCGGCTTGGCCGCTTTGGCTGATGCATCTGCGGAAACCGCCAATTTCACTTTCCTCCCGGATGCGGGAAGAATAGATCATGCTGCATGCTGAAGACTAGGCAAGCCATCCTGTTGGGCGTGTTGTTGGTCGTGGCCGCGCTAGCCGGTTTGGTCTTATGGCGTATGGCCGACCAACTGCCGGGCCTTGGCCGCACCATCACCAGCGGCCGGATCGCCATCGGTGGGCCCTATGCCTTGACCGACCAGAACGGCAAACTCCGCGCCAGCACGGATTTTGGCGGAAAATATCAGCTGATCTATTTCGGCTACACCTTTTGTCCCGATGTCTGCCCCACCACTCTGGCCGTGATGTCGGCGGCGCTGGACAAGATGGGAGCGGAGCAGGATCGCATTGTGCCGATCTTCATCACTATCGATCCGGCGCGCGACAAGCCGGAAGTTCTCGAGAAATATCTGGAGGCGTTCGGGCCGCGCTTTGTCGGGCTCACAGGAACGGACGCCCAGATCGCGGCGGTGGAAAAGGAATACCGCGTCTATGCCAAGAAGCAGCCCGTGAGCGGCGGCACATATGGCATGGATCATTCCAGCGTGATCTATCTGATGGGACCGGACGGCAGCCTGGTCAGCTTCTTTGACGAAGTGACTCAACCGGAAGAGTTGGCAAAAGCGCTGAAAGCGAAGCTTTAAAGCTTCGGCAGCGGCAAGCCGTTCTGGGCGCAGGCCGCAATTAAAGTGTTCTGCATCAGGCAAACGATGGTCATGGCGCCCACACCGCCCGGCACGGGCGTGATCGCGCCCGCAACCTCTTTGGCCGCGTCGAAATCCACATCACCCACCAGCCGGGTTTTGCCGCCGCCCGCATCGATGCGATTGATGCCCACATCGATCACCGTGGCGCCGGGCTTGATCCAGTCGGCCTTGACCAGTTCGGGCTTGCCGATCGCGGCGACCAGAATATCGGCGCGCCGCGCAATCGCGGGCAGATCGCGCGAACGCGAATGGGCCATAGTGACGGTGGCGTTCGCCGCCAGGAGCAATTGCGCCGCAGGCTTGCCAAACAACAGCGAACGGCCGATCACCAGCACATCCTTGCCGGCGATGTCGCCCACATACTCCTTGAGCAGAAGCATCACGCCGGCGGGCGTGCAAGACACCAGATGAGCCCGGCCGGACAGCAGAAGCCCCGCATTGGTGGGGGTCAGCGCATCCACATCCTTAGCCGGATCGAGCGCATCCAATATCGCGGCTTCGTCAAGATGCTTGGGCAGCGGCAGCTGGACCAGAATGCCGTGCACGCTTTTGTCGGCGGACAATTCGCGCACCTTGGCGAGCAGGATTTCCTGCGCCGTATCGGCAGCAAGCGCCATATGCACCGACTTGAAGCCCAGCGCCTCGGCGGTCTTGCCCTTGTTGCGGACATAGACTTCGGAAGCGGGGTCATTGCCGACCAGCACCGTGGCGAGCCCTGGCTGCACGCCATGCTGGGATCTGAGCCGCCGGGTCTCGGCCGAAATCTTCTCGCGCAGCTTCGCGGCCGATGCCTTGCCGTCGATGATGGTGGCGGTCATGGAATTCTAGAGACCGTACCGGACGCTGAGCCAGCCGATGGTGTACTGGAGCGTGATGATGACGACGAAAACGATGATCGGCGACAGATCCAGTCCGCCCATCGGCGGCAGGAATTTGCGGACCCGGCGGAACACGGGCTCCGTCAAGGCGCTCAGCACGTGCAGCGCCGAGCGTACGAAATTATTATAGGTGTTGATCACATTGAAGGCGATCAGCCAGCTGACGATCACCGCAATGATGACGATCCATTTGTAGATTTCCAAAATCTCGATGAGCAGGAAAAATATGGGGTTCATGGGAGCGTTGTAGCGATGTGAGCCCGCAACCCGCAAGCAGGGTTTCTGGGACCTGTGATCGACAACGGCCAGCGCCTTGACGGGCCTGACGGGCCTTCCTAAAACCCTCGCCCTTGCCCGGCTTTTGCCGGGCGGGACCGGTTCGGGGCTGTAGCTCAGTTGGGAGAGCGCCTCGTTCGCAATGAGGAGGCCAGCGGTTCGATTCCGCTCAGCTCCACCAACCCGTTGGTTGGCCGAACCGGCCTGGAAAACACCTAAAATTAAAATTCCATTTACCAATCCGTGGCTTAGCTACCATTATGCGGCTTCGGCTCATCCCTCTCTGGCTTTCATTCCTGGCGCTAACGACCGCGGCCGCCATGGGGGCCGACGAGGGCGAGCAAAAAAAGCCCGAACACAAGACCTCCCAATCCAAGAGCTACCTGTCGCTGGAGCCCATCTACACCACCATCATGGGCGATAGCCGTGCCCAGGGCATGCTGATGGTGGGAATTGGGCTGGATGTGCCCGATGCCGAACTGCGCGAAATGGCCGACCGCTCCATGCCAGTGCTGCGCGACGCCTATGTCCGCAACCTGATGGCCTTCACGGCGACGGCGGTGCGCACGGACACGCAGCCCGACGTGACCCTGATCGCCGACCGGCTGCAGAACATCACCGACCGGGCGCTGGGCAAGAAAGGCGCGAAAGTGCTTCTCGCCCAAGTGGCGATCCGAGTTTCCCGCTAAGCCGCCGGATCGTCGCTGGCGTCATTGTTGCCGGCTCGGAAGCAACGCTGGCCTGCTGCATCGCCCACGTCTGACAGAGTGTGCCCGGTGTGGAAATCGATGTCGTGTTCATGGGTCAGTCCCAAGCGTGGCATGCAAAATTCTGCAGACCTCATGCCGCGTTCATGGTGATGCCCACCAGCAACGCCGCCCACAACAGGGCAACCAAATCCTTAAGCATGCAAAGAAACTGAACCTGCTGGAAAAATTCCGGCCGGCAGAGGCCGGTTTCCCCGGGATGACGGTTTAGACAGACGGCAAATCGCGCTAAACCCAAGAGGCCCGCGAATCACAGATCTGTGCATGACCATGGCAAGACCCATCGCGATGCTGGCGGCCTCCCTGCTGGTTCTGGCGCTTGGACTTGCGGCGCTCTGGTGGGATCCACACGCCATCATCGCACACACCGTCCAGGCGCAGTTCGCACTGTGGCAAAGGTTGGGGGCGCAACGTCTGGTGCGGCCAGGTTGGGCGTTGGCGGTGGAGTCGCTGTTTCTTGTGGCGTCATGCACCGCGATGCTGGCTCTGATGGCGCGAACGCGGCTTCGGTGGGCCGGCCTGTTCCTGCTGGGTGCGATTGTCATCAGTTTCTATGCCGCGCTGTTGCTGGCGCGATTGAAGGGCGCGGTGCTGGATGTAATCGCGCCGGATATTGTGTTGCTTCTGGCTTTTGCCACCGGCGCTTGCGTGCGCCAGATCCAACTTCGCGCCCTGAAACGGCAATTGCGTTCGGCTTTTTCGGATTCACTGCCGCGCGCGGCGCTGGAGAAGATCGCCCGCGATCCGTCCCTCTTGTCGCTGGAAGGCGAGACCCGCACCGTCAGCTATTTGGCCTGCGGCATACGCGGATTGGCGGACTTGGCGTCACAGTTCAAAGAGCAGCCGAGGGCCTTCACCCAGGTGATGGAGCAGGTGCTGACACCCATGATGGGCCAGATCCTGCGCCATGGCGGCGTGATCGGAAAGCTGACGGCCGACGGTTTCACCGCCTATTGGAACGCGCCGCTGGATGATCCGTCGCATGCGCTTCATGCCTGCGCCGCCGCCAACGGCATGGTCATGGCGCTGGCGCACACCAATGAAGAGCTGGCGCATTCCGGCGGCCATCCGCCCACGATCGAAGTGGGGATCGGTATCGCGACCGGCGCGGTCGTGACGGGTGGTTTCGGCGGTGACGGCCGTCTCACCTACAGCGTCAATGGCGAGGCGGTGCGCCTGGCGGGCCGGTTGCAGGCGCTGTCGCGCAATTATGGTCCCGCCGTCATCGTGTCGGAAGAAACAAGAGAAGCGGCGGCGAAAGGCTTCGCTTTTCTGGAAGTGGATTATCTCGCCCAAGGCAAGGACGACCGGCCCGTCAGGCTCTTTGCCATGCTGGAAAATCCAGTGGCGCGCGCCTCGCCCAAGATCCGCGCCCTTGTCACGTTCCATGAGCATATCTTCAAGTCGCTGAAGGACCAGCGCTGGGGCGAGGCGCGCGGCCTGATCGAGCAATGCCGCAACCTGTCGGGCGCGCGCCAGTCGCTTTACGACCTTTACGCGGCGCGCGTGCGCTATTTCGAATCCCACCCGCCCGGGCCGAACTGGGATGGCGCCTTCCGCCCGGCGCTCAAGTAAACCTAGTCGCGCGCCAAACCGTAATGGGCCGTGTCCGCGCCCGTCAGCGCCGCCCACAGTTGATCGCCCCAGGAGAAATGCCACCATTCGTCGGGATGGCCGGCAAAGCCCTCCTCGGTCATCAGCCAATGCAGCAGCCGCCGGTTGGCGCGCGCCTCCTGGTCGGAAAAGGAGAAATTGTCGGCAGAAAGCGCTTCGAAACGATCGCGGGCGGCGAGCTCTGTGGCATCGTCGAACAGCGAACCCATCCAGAGTGTTTCGCCATCCTTGAAGCGCAAAGTGAGATCGACCGCCCCGCCGGTGGCGTGCGGCGCGGGTGAATTCTCGTCCAGGCTGGGCGCCGCCCAATAGCGCTCTACCGCTTCGGTCAGTCTTGCGCCCCTCAGCGAAGGGTCGCGGCGGGTGAGTTCGCCCGGCATCCAGACATCGTGGAAATAGGCCTGTACCGCGCGCGGCCGCCACGCATCGAACAGAAACAATTCCAGCCCGGCGTCGGCGGCGCGCCGGTTCACGTTCCCCAATTTCTCGGCGACCGACGTGCGCAGCAGCAAGCTCTCCGTCGCGCCTTCGATGCGCTGCCAGTAAGGCGGATTCCTGTCGCTGAAATAGAAATTGACGCCGCTGAGGCCCGCATCGCCCGCCTCCACCAGCCGCTCGCCATAAAGCGCGTTGTCACGCCGGATCGGCACGCGGGTGCGGAAATCGCGGCGCGCGGCGCGCGCCGTCGCAAGATCGCCGATAGGACGGGACCGCAATTCCTCCAGGGCGCCAAATCGCGTCATCTTTCTTCTTTCCCGCCTGCTTCGTAAGATTAGCGGCAATGACGGATAAGGCGCACGCCCAATTTCCCAAAGATTATCGCAGCGCCCGCAAGGCTTTTATCGCTGCCTGCACCAAGGCCCATGCCGACAGCATTGCGCGCGTCCATCCCAAGGCGGCGGGCCCGCGCGGCAATCCGCTTTTCCTGGACTCGGTAGCGCTGGGTCCCCGCGACGCGGCCAGGGCGCTTTTGGTGGTGGCGGGCAGCGACGGGCGCGAGATCCGTCAAAGCTCGGCCGTCCTCACCGGACTGCTGGATGGCAGGATTGCGCCACAGCCTGACGCGCGCCTGGTGCTGGTTCATGCGCTCAATCCCTTCGGCGCGGCCTGGGACCGGCACGAAAATGAAAACGGGAAAATGCTGGATCGGCCTGAGGGTCTGGCAAGCTGGTCCTACGACATGTTGCGGGCTGTCCTGACCGAAGACCTGTCGCGGGTGACGAAAATGCGCGCGCTGGAACTGAGCTACGCGGCGCAAACGAGCCTGACGGATGGGGGCGACAGTATCCTGGCTCAGGTTCTGACCGCCGCCCGGCCAGTGGCCGATATCCATGTCGCCCGGCTGGCCCTGGCGCCGCGAGACGCCCTGGCAGCCGGGCAGGCGGTTGTGGCTAGGGCGCTGGCAGACCTTTAGGTTTTTGGCTATAGCCTTGCCGGAGCGCGGCCCGAACGTCCGGACCCGCGAAACTTAAGAAAAGCGCCCGTAGCTCAGCTGGATAGAGTGCTGCCCTCCGAAGGCAGAGGTCACAGGTTCGAATCCTGTCGGGCGCGCCAGTTTTTGTTAGTGAGCGTAGCGAACTTACAAAAACTGAGCGCCACGGAGGATCGCGCAGCGATCCGACCAGGCGCCAGCAACTCGGTCCAACGGAGCGTCCGAGCGGGCAGGATCCGGCAGAGCTTTTGAGGCACCTGACGTGAGCATGACTCCTCGCCACAGCATCAAGGGTCTGCGCCGATTTGTCGATCTTGAGCAGCAGCGCAACTGGATGATGGGCAAGGCGGTCCTGCACGATGACGAGGAGCGTTCGGATGCGCCGGAACTGCGGTTAAAATACATCGCACGATTTCAGAAACTGCTTCGCCAGCCGCAAGCACGAGAAGCCCTGGAGATTCTCCGTATCTATGGCCGCAACTGCATTCCCGTCCCGCGCACGACTGAGCGGCACTACTGGTCGGTGTCCTGTTTGCCGTCAACCTCCGACAGGCCACTCATCCGCGTCAATGCGAGTTGGATGGAGCTTTTCACGCTCTACGCTGACGGCGAGGGCATCCGTGCGAGGTTCATCGTGCATCTTTCGGACTTCACAACGAACCATTCATCCGCGCAGAGCCATGTGGATGAAGCTTTTCTCACGCGATGCGTCACGCTGCCGGAAGATGTCGACTATTTCTTCCCGCGCGGTGAGGATATCTTCGGCATCAAGGTCCGCGGCGCCTCCTCGATCCGCAAGGTCCTCGCGATGCGCCGCATGTTGCGCGCGATCCGGGCTTTCAACCTGACGCACATGAACCGGGGCCGGAATGCCTATCAGGGGAGCCACTGCTACAGCCTGGCGGATTACATGCTGGAGTAGCGCACCTGAGTTTTTGTGGTGCGCAGAGCGTCCGTTTCGGCGCCAGCCGACAAATTTTTTCCGGCCTTTGTCGGCTGCCCCTATTCTCACCCGTCCTTTGACCAGGTGAAGCGATAAGGAGACCCGACCATGCGTGTGATGGTGTTCGTGAAAGCGACCGAAGACAGCGAAAAAGGCCATTTTCCGCAACCTTGGACCAGCGAAATGATGGCAGCGATGGGCCGTTACAATGACGAGCTGCGCCAAGCCGGCATCTTCGTCACCGGCGACGGGCTCAAGCCCTCCTCCCACGGCAAGCGCATCGCGTTCGATGGCCCCAGCCGCACGGTCATCGATGGACCTTTCTCTGCAACCCGCGAATTGGTCGCTGGTTTCTGGGTCTGGAACGTCAAGAACATGGACGAAGCGGTGACCTGGGCCAAGCGCTGCCCCAATCCCATGCTGGGACCAAGCGAGCTGGAGATCCGACCGTTCTATGAAATGGCGGACTTCCCGGCGTAAATCAAAGCGATAAGGAGATCCTCATGCGCAAAATCATCGGTGGCGTGTTCCAGTCCCTGGACGGGGTGATGCAATCGCCGGGCGGCCCGCTGGAAGATCCCACCGGCGGTTTCGAGCTGGGCGGCTGGTCCACCTCCTTCTGGGACGAGAAGATGGGCGCCGCCATGGGCGGGTTGTTTGGCGGCCCGTTCGATCTGCTTCTTGGCCGCAAGACCTATGAGATCTTTGCCGCCCATTGGCCTTTTGTTCCGGAAAACGACCCCATCGGTCCGACCTTCACCCGGGTCGCGAAATATGTCGTCACCCGCGGCGACGAAAAGCTGGACTGGAGCAATAGCCATCGCCTGAAGACTATCGACGCGGTGCGCACAGTGAAGACAAGCGACGGCCCCGACCTTTTGATCCAGGGCAGCACCACACTCTATCCGGAACTTCTCGCGGCCAATTTGATCGACCGGTTGTTCGTGATGACCTTCCCGGTGGTCTTGGGCAAGGGCAAGCGGTTGTTCGGCAGCGGAACCCCGCCACTGGCGCTGAAGCTCGTGAAACACGAACTCTCAAGCACCGGCGTGATGATGGCGACCTACGAACCCGCAGGAAAGATTCCCCTCGGCTCGTTCATGCTGGCTGACCCTACCCCAGCCGAAATGAAGCGGCGGGCCCGCATGGCGCGGGAGGGATAATCAGGAGAGGCGCGGGGCTTTGACCGTCACATTCAGGTCGTTCACCAGGCCGGTCGAAAGCGAATAAACCCAGCCATGCACGGACAATTCCTGGCCTCGCGCCCAGGCGTCCTGCACGAACACGTCGGAAGCGACATTCTGGACCTGGCGCATCACATTCAGTTCGCACAGCCGGTCGTCGCGCTTGTGCCGGTCGGCGATGGCGTCGAGTTCCGCATGATGCGCTTCCGCCACTTCGCGGATCGGATGCAGCCAATGATCGATCAACCCGCGCCGCTTGCCGTCCACCGCCGCGCTGATGCCGCCGCAACCATAATGGCCGACCACGATAATATGGCGGACCTTGATCACATCCACCGCGAATTGCAGCACCGAGAGATAGTTGGCGTCCTGCGGCGGGGCGAGGTTGGCGACATTGCGGTGGACGAATAATTCGCCGGGCGCCAGATCCACGATCTCGTTGGCAGGCACACGGCTGTCGGAGCAGCCGATCCAGAGATATTTGGGGCCTTGCTGCCGTTCCAGCCGCTTGAAGAATTCAGGGTCGCGCGAAACCATGCGTTCGGCCCAGGCGCGGTTGTTGGCTTTCAGATCGTCCAGCATCAGCCCTGTCTAATCGAAGCCGGAAAGGCGGTCAAAAACCGTATTCCGGCCGCCGCCAGACCAGCAGATTCACCACAAAGAGCTGCACCACCTCGCCCTTCTGGTTCTTGGTCTCGCTTTTCAGGATGACGAAGCCGCGCTCCGGCTTGGATTTGGAGGGTTTGATCTCCATCACCTCGCTTTCCACATGGAGCACATCGCCTGGGCGGGTGGGTTTAGGCCAGGAAAGCTCGCCGCTGGCCCCGATCATGCCGCCCGCGACCCTGGGCCCGCTGTCGATCTGAAGCCGCATGGTGATCGCGGCGGTGTGCCAACCGCTGGCCGCCAGTCCGCAGAAGAAGCTGTCCTTCGCCGCCGCCTCGTCGGTGTGGAAGGGTTGCGGATCATAATCTCGCGCATAGGCCTTGATTGCCTCGGCGGTCATGGCGTGGGTGCCGGTCACAAAGCGCTGACCGACGAAAATATCTTCCAGATAAAGGGGCTCGCTCACCGTCACCTCCATGTCAGGTGGATGAGATCCCCAAGCGACAGCCGAGTTCAACCATTGGCCATGCGCAAGACTTCTGCGCCTTTCGCAATCCTTCCGCCATCAGAGGCTCCCGGTCGGACACATTGGGGAAATCTGCATGATTCCAGCCGCTTGGCCGGCCTTAGCAGGTTGCGCGAAATGCCGAAATTCATGATGGCCGATGTCCTGAAGCGCGCCCGCCTTGTTCGGCTCGCCATCGATGGTGCGGACGATGGGCGATATCGCTTCCACATGTGGCGGATGGAACAGCCGGCGAAGGCGCGCTGCGTGATGTCGAAAAAGCGCGCGTGGAACGAATCAAATCGCTCGCGCGCTATGCTCAACGCGCATAAGCTCTCCTGCCCACTTGAACGGAGTGATCCATGGCGAAGGCGAAAAAGAGCAAGGCAAAAAAATCAAAAGCAAAAAAATCTAAGGCGAAGAAATCCACGGCTAAGAAATCGAAGACCAAGAAATCCGTAAAGCGCGCGGTCGCCGCCGCTTCACGCAAATCAAAGAAGAGCAAGCCGGCCAAAAAGCGCGCGGCGCCCAAGAAGGCCGCCAAAAAGAGCGCCATGCCCGCCAAAAAGGCGGCACCCAAAAAGAAGAAGCAGGTGATGGGGGAAGGCGACTATCAAGCGTCGCGCAAATTCCTGAAAGACGAAGCCAATTTCGTGAAGCGCCACAATGGCGAGATCCCGCAAATGGGCCGGGAAGCGGGCGCGGCGATGGACGGACCGCAAGGAACCGAGCTGCGCGCGGCTGAGGCCGAAGCTCAAAGCCATTCCAAGGCGCCGGGCGAAGGGTAACAGTTTCATGACTCCTCCGTCTCTTTCGCGGCTTTCTTTAGCGCTCCGGCTCACGCCTATGCGCTGGCGCTCAGAGACACCTCCCCCTTCAGCGTGCTTCGCATGCGAGGGGGAGAGGAGCGGTTCGCACTGGCGAACGAAAAGGTCCGGCGGACCTTTTCGAGCGACGAGCGCCGCGAGCTATCCGTAGCGACAGCGTACGGACGAGCGGCCGGAAAGCGGGCCTGAGTTAGTTAGAAAAGTAGCTTAGCCCTTATCGGAGGGCTTGAAGTTTAGCGCGGCGCCGTTGATGCAGAAGCGCTCGCCGGTGGGCTCTGGCCCGTCGGGGAAAACATGGCCCAGATGACCGCCGCAGCGGCTGCAATGGGCTTCGGTGCGGACCATGCCGTGGCTGGTGTCGGTGGTGGTTTCCACTGCGTCCGGCATGGGCGCATAAAAGCTGGGCCAGCCGGAGCCGCTTTCATATTTGGTGCCGGATTCGAACAATTCCGCGCCGCAGCCGGCACAGAGGAATTCGCCCGCTCGCTTCTCATAATTCAACGGACTGGTGCCGGCGCGTTCGGTGCCGTGCTGGCGCAGCACGCGATATTGCTCGGTCGACAGGGTCTTTTGCCACTCGCTGTCGCTTTTGTGCGTTTTGCCGTCGGTCATTTCGGCCTTCCGATGCTGTTGGCGACAGCGTTTAAATGGTGTTTCAGGGCGCTTCGCGCAAGATGGTGTGAAGCGTGTCGGTGAGTTTGCCTGTGTTGCCGAACTGGAAATTCGCGCCATAGGCGATGTCGTCCACCCGCCAGCCCTGCGGCGTCTGGGCCAGCACAAGCGTATCGGTCCAGGTCACCGGCTTTTGCCTGGCTTGGGCATGGGTGAATTCCACCGGACAGCGCGCGGCCGCGCCGGCCGTGGTGCAGGTGCCCAGCTTCCAGGACGTGGCCCCTTCGAACAGCGAAGTGAAAAGATCGCCTTCAATCAGGGGCGGCGCGCCCTTCACCGTGGCGGAAAAGCGCGCTTCCGCCGCCGCGCCTTCGGCCAGCAGCTTGTTCAAGGCGGGCGTCAAATAAGGTGCCAAGCGCGTCCTTCCGGTGGCATTGGGAATGCCGTCCGATGGATGAAAGCCGCCATAGACCGAAAGGAAGCCGTTCGCGGCGGCAGCCATATCGGTCTGCGCCAGCGCAGGTGCCGCCGCCAGGAGCATCAGCAAGCTGGCGGCAGCTCCCTTCATCATCGTCCTTTCAAGCCGTCGCGGATTTCGCGCAGAAGCAGAATTTCTTCACTTGGCGCGGGCACCGCTTCGGGCGCGGGCGGCGGCGCCACCAGCTTGTTCATCTGCCGGATCATCAGGAAGAGAACAAACGCGACGATCAGGAAATTGATCACGGCGTTGACGAACAAGCCGTAATTGAGGGTCACATCCTTGGCGGCTTTCGCGGCGGCCAGCGTGTCAACCGCACTGTCGCCTTTCAGCACCACAAAGAAGTTGGAAAAATCCACGCCGCCAAGAGCCAAGCCCACCGGCGGCATGATGATGTCATTGACCAGCGAAGTGACGATGCCGGTGAAGGACGCGCCGATGATCACACCGACGGCCAGATCCATCACATTGCCGCGCATCGCGAATTTTTTGAATTCTTCGAACATGGAAGCTCCGCCCGTAAGGTTCCTCAGCGGAAAGGCTAATCGGAGGCGGGCGCGGCAACAAGCGCGCCGCGTCTCGGAAACAGAATGAGAAACAACGCGCCAAGCGCCCAACCCGTCAACGCGCCCAGACTGTTGGCGACAAAATCCAGCATCTCGGCATCGCGGCCAGAAAATGCCTGGAGAACTTCCAGTAGGCCGCCCAGAAGGATCACACCCAGGATCGCCCATTTGAGATGGGGTCTAAGGCCGATGACCAAGCTCGCCATGGCGGCCAGGCCGAAATAGGCGATGAAATGATCGGCCTTGTCCCAGCCCAGCAACCCGGTCAATTGCGGCGGGCTGGGCGTGAGCTCGCCCCAGGCGATGACCGCCACGCCCGGCCAGAACAGCCAAAGCGACAGAAGTCGGAAAAAATTCGCGAATTTTGCTTTCCACATGCGAGGGCGATCCTTGCCAGCGAATGTGGCGAGGATCGGGCGGCCAGCTCTAAGCGGTCTGTCGGTTGGCGACGAGCGAGCCAGGCACGCTGAGGCGGAAAGTGCAGCCCAGATTATCGGAGAAAACATCGAATTTCGCGCCCAATTCGCTGGTCAGCGCACGAATGATCTGAAAGCCTAGACCGCCATCTTTTGACAGGTCAAAGCCTTCCGGCAACCCGATGCCGTCGTCGCTGACCGTCACTTCCAGCGCGCCTTTGGGCGAGGCCTCGCACAACAGCAAAATCTTCACGGGCACGCCCGTGGGATGGGCATATTTCATCGCATTGGTGAGGATCTCGCACAGGATCAGCGTGATCGACTGCACATGCCGGGCAAGAACCAGGCATTCGCCGCCGGAATGATGAATCGAGACCGGTCGTTGTTCGCTTGAAAACGCGTTGACCAGATTGGCGCCGATCTCGCGCAGATGATGATTGATGGGGATCGCGCCGTCGGCCGGCATATGCGCCAGGAGACGGTGAAGCTGCCCGAGCGTGGCGACACGCGCGGCAATGCCGTCGAGCATTAAGCGCACCTCGGCATTGGTGAAAGGCTTATTGGCGCGGCCGGCCGCCCTGGCTTGCATCCGCACCAGCCCGCCCAGAAGGGTGAGGCTGTTGGCGACCCGGTGATTGGCTTCGGCGGCGAGATCGAGGCGGGGGTGGGCGATCTGGTCCATTGGGGCCTCCCTAGCCTTCGACGATGCTCCGTTTTCAAGGATGGTTCAAGTAATTTTTTCTATATTTATCAATGACTTAAGTTAGCAAAAGGCTGGTTTTGTACCCTTTTGGGTCTTGCAGCAAGGAACAGAGGTTCCTCATAAAGAGTTTTATAAGCCGATTACGCCTTTTAAGGCTTATGCGGAGAATGAGTAAGTGTCGGAAATCCGCTTGTGTTACAGGGTGTTGAGAGGCTGACCATGAATGATTTGACCCGTGGCGAGCGGCTTCAGATCATGTTGACCGCCGAAGAGCTGGAGGCGCTGGATAGCTGGCGCTTCGCTAAGCGGATGCCCAGCCGGGCATCGGCCGTTCGCGAGCTTTTGAAGCGCGGCCTATCGGCCGAAGGTTTCGACTTGGTCGAAGGCCGCAGCAAGTCCAAGGATTTCGGCGTCACCGGCACATCCAGCGCCAGTCCGACCCGCGGTCGCCGTGATGGCAATGGCAGCGAATAAGACCCATCCGGCTTGATTTTCGCGTCTGATTCCTCTTAAACGCGCCCTCTTTCGGGCCGCCCGGCGGGGCATGCCGTGGCGACCCATGAAAGCGACCGCGGACATCCGTCCGCCAGAGGAGAGCAAAATGCCCAAGATGAAGACCAAGTCGGGCGCCAAAAAGCGCTTCAAATTCACCGCGACCGGAAAGCTCAAGACAGGCAAGGCCTATAAGCGCCACCGGCTGATCAGCAAATCCAAGCGTACCCGCAAGGAACTCCATGACGTCCTGTCGGAGTCCGAGACACAGCGCGTCAAGCGCTGGATGCCCTACGCTTAAGGAGACAGCACCATGTCACGTAGCCCCCGTTCCGTACCGTCGCATGCCCGCCGCAAGAAGGTCTTCAAGCAGGCCAAGGGCATGCGCGGCCGTCGCAAGAACAACATCACCACGGCCAATGCCGCCGTCGATAAGTCGCTGCAGCACAATTATATCGGCCGCAAGGAGCGCAAGCGGAATTTCCGCGCGCTGTGGATCCAACGCATCAACGCGGCCTGCCGCGAGCATGGCGTGACCTATAGCCGATTTATCAGCGGGCTCGCCGGCGCCGGTATCGAGATCGACCGCAAGGTGCTTTCCGACCTCGCCGTCCACGAGCCCGCCGCCTTCAAGGCTCTGGTGGATCAGGCGTCCGCGGCGAAAGCCTGAATTTCAAACTCCATCAGAGCAAGCGGCCTGCTATGAAGGCGGGCCGCTGATTCCTGTCAGGAGTTTGGCTTTTCATGAACGACGCCGTGTCTCTTCAATCCGATCTTCTGGCGCAGATTCTGGCGGCCGGCGATGAAGCTCATCTGGAAGCGATCCGCGTCGCCGCGCTGGGCAAGAAGGGCACGATCAGCGAGTTGCTGAAAACGCTCGGTGGCATGAGCCCAGATGAACGCAAGCTTCAAGGCCCGCTGCTCAACGGTCTGCGCGACACGGTGGCGGCGGCCATCGCGGAGCGCAAAAGCGCGTTGGCCGACGCGGCGCTGGATGCGCGGCTGAAGACCGAGACGGTCGATGTGAGCCTGCCGCCGCGGCCTGAAACCCAGGGCACCGTGCATCCTATCGCCCAGGTGCTGGACGAAATCACCGCCATCTTCGCCGATATGGGCTTCGCCGTCGCCGAAGGCCCGGATGTCGAATATGACGATTATAATTTCACCAAGCTGAACATTCCCCCCGATCATCCGGCGCGCCAGATGCAAGACACGTTCTATGTGGCGCCGCAGCCGGACGGTACCAGCCATGTGCTGCGCACCCACACCTCGCCGGTGCAAGTGCGCACCATGCTGAACCAGAAGCCGCCGATCCGAATAATTTCTCCCGGCCGCACCTATCGCGTGGATTCCGACGCCACCCATTCGCCCATGTTCCACCAGGTCGAAGCCTTGGTGGTGGATGAAGGCATTCATCTCGGCCACCTGAAATGGACGGTGGAAGAGTTTTGCAAAGCCTTTTTCGAGATCGACGATATCGAGCTGCGCGCGCGTCCCAGCTTCTTTCCTTTCACAGAGCCCAGCCTGGAATGGGACATGCGCTGCGACCGTTCGGTGCCCGGCAAGATCACCTTCGGTCATGGCAACGATTGGCTGGAATTGGGCGGCTCGGGCCTGGTGCATCCGCGCGTGTTGGCCAATTGCGGCATCGACCCGGAGCGTTATCAGGGCTTTGCGTTCGGCTTCGGCTTGGACCGCATGGCGATGCTGAAATACGGCATTCCCGACATCCGTAGCTTCTTCGAATCGGATCTCCGGTGGCTGCGCCATTACGGCTTTTCCGCCCTCGACATGCCGACCTTGGATGGAGGTCTAAGCAAATGATCTCCTGCCGACTGAATACGCAGGCCCGCCGCCCCCGCGCATGCGCCAGCATGCCGGCGGTGGAGCGAGGTTCGCAGCCAAGCGAACCGAGCGCCGTAGCACGCTCTCGAGCGTGCGTAGGCCGGAGGGGGCATAAATGAAATTCACTCTCTCCTGGCTGAAAGAGCATCTTGATACGACTGCAGACGTCCAAACCATCGCCGACAAGCTGACCAGCATCGGGCTGGAAGTGGAAAGCGTGGAGGACGTTGGCGCGCGCCTGAAGGATTTCACCGTCGCCGAAATTGTCAGCGCCGAGAAACATCCCAATGCCGACAAGCTGCGGCTGTGTATGGTGAACACAGGCGATAAAGACCCACTGCAGATCGTGTGCGGCGCGCCCAATGCGCGGGCCGGCATCAAGGTGGTGCTGGCACGGCCCGGTACCGTTATTCCGGCGAGCGGCGAAGCGCTTAAGATCGGTACCATCCGCGGCGTGGAATCGCGCGGCATGATGTGCTCGGCGCGCGAGCTGCTTTTGGGCGAGGACCATGACGGCATCATCGAGCTTGGCGCGGATGCGGTGGTCGGCATGCCTGCCGCCCCTGCCCTGGGCCTGACCGACCCGGTTTTCGACGTCTCGATCACGCCCAATCGGGGCGACGCAGCCAGCGTCCATGGTATCGCACGCGATCTGGCGGCAGCGGGGCTTGGCACACTCAAGACCAAGAAGATCGAGCCGGTGGCCGGGAAATTCCCCAGTCCAAAAAGAATCTCGCTCGATTTCACCCCAGAGAACAAAAACGCCTGCCCGGTCTTTGCCGGCCGCTTGATCCGGGGCGTCAAGAACGGGCCTTCGCCGCGCTGGGTGCAAGACCGCCTGAAAGCGGTGGGCATGAAATCCATCTCCGCCCTGGTGGATGCCACCAATCTGATCGCCCAGGATCGCGGCCGCCCGCTGCATGTGTTCGACGCCGACAAGCTTTCCGGCAACATGCATGCCCGCATGGCGAAGGCTGGCGAAACCGTGCTGGCGCTGGACGGGGAGACCTACACACTGGATGCCGACACCGTCGTCATCGCCGACGACGCGGCGGCGCGCGGCATCGCCGGCATCATGGGCGGTGAAGATACCGGCTGCTCGCTGGAAACGGCGAATGTCTTCATCGAATCCGCCTGGTTCGATCCGGTGCGGGTGGCGCGCGCGGGCCGTAAGCTGGGCATCGTTTCGGATGCGCGCTACCGTTTCGAGCGCGGCGTCGATCCGCAATTCGTGCTGCCAGGCCTGGAGCTTTGTACCCAGCTGATCCTGGAATGGTGTGGCGGCGAACCGTCCGATGTGGTGATCGCGGGTGAGTTGCCGCCGCCGCACAAACATATCGATTTCGATCCGGCCCTGGTCGAGGGCCTTGGCGGTATTCAGATCGACAAGTGCGAATCCATCCGCATCCTGTGCCGCTTGGGCTTCACCGTGCTGGAGCGTGGCGACATCTTGCATGTGACCCCGCCCAGCTACCGCCGCGATATCGACGGGCCTGCCGACCTGGTGGAAGAGATTGTGCGCATCCATGGCCTGGAAGATGTGCCGGCGGCGGCATTGGAACGCTTGCATGCCGTCGCCAAACCCGTTTTGACATCGGCGCAGCGCCGGTCGCGCGCCGTGCGCCGGACGCTTGCCGCGCGCGGTTTCAATGAATGCGTGAGCTTTTCCTTCATCGCCCGCGACCAGGCCAAGCTGTTCGGCGGTGGCGACGAGGCGCGCCAATTGTCCAATCCCATCGCGTCGGATCTGGATGCGCTTCGCCCCTCGCCTCTGCCGTCGCTACTGGCGGCAGCGGCGCGCAATGCCGCGCGCGGCCTCTCAGATTTCAACCTGTTCGAGATCGGGGCCGCGTTCAAAAGCGGCATGCCCGAGGATCAAAGCGCCAATGCTGCGGGCTTGATCGTAGGTGCGGGCGCCCGCGACTGGAGCAAATCCGGCCACGCCGCCGATGTCTTCGACGCCAAATCGGCCATGCTGGCAGGGCTCGAAGCTGCGATGGGCGGGCCGATGACCGCGCCGGTTCTTGCCGGTGCGCCCGCATGGTTTCATCCGGGCCGGAGCGGCACCGTGGCGCTGGGCCCCAAGCAGATCGCCTGGTTCGGCGAATTGCATCCTAGAATTTTGGCCGCGTTCGATCTCAAGCTGCCGGTGGCGGGGTTCGAGATCAATCTCGATGCCATTCCCGAACCCAAATCCCGCAAGGGCCGCGCGATGTTCTCGCCTTCGCCGTACCAAGCCATCGAGCGCGATTTCGCCTTTGTGGTGGATGCGAAGGTGCCGGCGGGCGAGATCGTCAAAGCCGCCAAGCTGGCCGACCGCAATCTGATCGAAAGCGTGTCGGTGTTCGATGTCTATGAAGGCAAGAATGTCGGCGACGGCAAAAAGTCCATCGCCATCGCCGTGCGCATCCAGCCCAAGGACAAGACCCTGGCGGAAGCCGAGATCGAAGCCCTGGCGCAGAGGCTGGTCGCGGGCGTGGCCAAAGCGACGGGTGCCACGCTTCGTAGTTAGAGTTACAGCGCGCTGACATCCCCCGATCACCATGGCCGGCCCCCGAGCCGGCCATCCAGAAATGAATTCGGAGACGGATGGATGGGCGGGTCAAGCCCGCCCATGGTGAATGTTGTTTCAGGCGATAGCGTCTGCCAACAATTTCGGCGCCGCGCCGATTTCCTTCGCCAGCTTCTCGAATTCGGCACGGGCGCGCGAATTGCCGCGCTGGTGCCGCTCGGCGAAAATAAATTCGTTCTTCAGCGAATGTTCCAAGCCGGTCAGTTCGGTCACCCGAACCTTGTAGCCATGCGCTTCCAGAAAGAGCCCGCGCAGCACATTGGTCAGATGCGCCCCGAACTCCCGCCGCTGAATGGGATGGCGCCACAACTGATCCAGCGCGCGATGCGAGCTTTCCAGCTCGCGCGCCAATTCCGCCTGGCAACAGGGCACCAGGGCGACATATTTCGCTTCATGCTTAAGCGCAAATAGGATCGCTTCGTCGGTGGCGGTGTCGCAGGCATGGAGCGCCGTGACGATATCGACCGCCCCCAGCGATGAATCCCCGATACGGCCTTCGACGAAATCCATGCGGTCGAACCCGCTATCGCGCGCGATCTTCTTCGCGGTGGCGATGAGGTCAGCACGCGCTTCCACTGCCGCCACTCGGCCCCGGCCCGCAGGCCCGAAATAAAGATCGTAGAGAATAAACCCCAGATAGGATTTGCCCGCGCCCAGATCTGCCAGCACCGGCGCGTCTTTCTCGTTCAAGGCGGCGTCAATGGCAGGCTTTATCAACTGTGCCAGATGCTGCACCTGTTTCAACTTGCGCCGTGAATCCGCGTTCAGCCCGCCATTGTGTGTGAGGATATGCAGTGCCTTTAGCAGCGGCACGGATTGGCCGGGCCAAAGTTCTTTCAGCTCGGGCGCGCTCACTTGAACAGCTCCGCCATATGCGTGATGCCGTGATAATAATTGTAGGCGCGGATTTTCCAGCTATTCATCTCGGCCCATTGTTTGGGCGGGGTGAGATCATCCCAGTCCGGCGACAAACTCTTGGCAATCTGGGCCGCCATGTAGATTCGCCGCCGCCCCTGCCAGTAATGCAGAAAACTGTCGTGGATTTCCGCGACCGGTGTCTGGCTAAACCGCAACACTTCCGACAGCGCGAATTGCTCGATGGTGGGAAATTTCTTGGCGCGGCCCATCAAAGCATCGACCATCGCCAGCGTATCGTCCAGAAGCGGCAAATGCTGGGGCCGCATGCCGATCAGGCCGCTATTGTACATCCAGCTATGCGCCACGTCGTAACGATAGGCGCCCAGATGCGGCAACGTGGTGCGAAAGCCTTTGAGCGGCGGGATCGGGTTGCTTTTTTCGAAGCGGTTCATCACCACCGCGTCCACCATCTTGGCCTCGACCTCGGCATGAAAACCGGGACGGATGATGGAATCCGCGTCCAGCAAAAGAACCGGCTCGCCCAGCTCCTTGAGCGCTGCCTGTACCAGCGCCGGCTTGATGCGGTGATGGTAAAGCCCGCCGCCCGACCAGGCCGGAATGCGCGACTCGATATCCATGACCATGACCGGCCAGGCCCGATAGACCTGGGGCGCGTCGGTCGCGATCAGGATCCGGGCCGCGCCGGGGTCCAGCTCGGTCCGAAGCGAGATCAGGCTGTATTTCAGCTCGGCCCGGGTTTTGGCCTGCCCGCCATAGTCGAGATAGAGATAGTTCAACATCCTAAGCCTATGATCGCACGGGGTTTGTGCTGCCGCAAAAGGCCTGTTGGACGCCGCCCTTCAAGATGCTAGACCCCCGCGCCTACGGCCTCATATAGCGAAGCGATAGGCCCAGGAGCGCATGCCTGATCTCGCCCAAATCCGCAACTTCTCCATCGTCGCCCATATCGACCATGGCAAGTCCACCCTGGCCGACCGGCTGATCCAGGTCACGGGCGGCCTCTCCAATCGCGAGATGAAGGATCAGGTGCTCGATTCCATGGATATCGAGCGCGAGCGCGGCATTACCATCAAGGCCCAAACCGTGCGGCTGGATTACAAGGCGGCCGACGGCAAGGACTATGTCCTGAACCTGATGGACACGCCCGGGCATGTGGACTTCGGCTATGAGGTCAGCCGCTGTCTGGCGGCCTGCGAAGGCGCGCTGCTGGTGGTGGACGCCAGCCAGGGCGTCGAGGCACAGACCCTCGCCAATGTCTATCAGGCGATCGATGCGGGGCTGGAGATCGTTCCGGTCTTGAACAAGATCGACCTGCCCGCGGCCGAGCCCGACCGGGTCAAGCAGCAGATCGAGGATGTAATCGGGCTGGACGCCAGCGACGCGGTGCCGATCTCGGCCAAGACCGGTCTCAATATCGACCTGGTGCTGGAAGCCGTGGTGACCCGCTTGCCTCCGCCCAAGGGCGAACTGGACGCGCCACTGAAAGCGCTGCTGATCGATTCCTATTACGACGCCTATCTGGGCGTGGTGGTCTTGGTGCGTATCGTCGATGGCGAACTCAAGAAGGGCCAGAAGATCCGCATGATGGCGACCGATGCCGTCTATCAAGTGGAACAAATCGGCGTTTTTACGCCCAAGAAGATTTCGGTCGAGAAATTGGGGCCCGGCGAAGTGGGCTTCCTGACCGCCCAGATCAAGCAGGTGGCCGACACGCAGGTGGGCGACACCATCACCGATGAACGCAAGGGCACGCCCGTTCCCCTGCCCGGCTTCAAGAAGGCGCAGCAAGTGGTGTTCTGCGGCCTCTTCCCGGTGGACGCGGCGCTGTTCGACGATCTGCGCGAGGCGCTCGGCAAACTGCATCTCAATGACGCCAGCTTCACTTATGAAACGGAATCCTCTGCCGCGCTGGGCTTCGGCTTCCGCTGCGGATTCTTAGGCTTGCTGCATCTGGAAATCGTGCGCGAGCGGCTGGAGCGGGAATTCAATCTCGATCTCATCACCACCGCGCCCAGCGTGATCTATCACATCTATATGAACGACGGCTCCTATATGAACGACGGCTCCATGAAGGAGCTGCACAATCCCGCCGACATGCCCGATGTGGTCTATATCGATCGCATCGAAGAGCCTTGGATCAAAGCCACCATCCTGGTGCCGGACGAATATCTGGGCTCGGTGCTGAAGCTGTGCGAAGACCGGCGCGGCCGCCAGGTCGAGCTCACCTATGCCGGCAGCCGCGCCCTGGTGGTCTATATGCTGCCGCTGAACGAGGTCGTGTTCGATTTCTATGACCGGCTGAAATCGGTGTCGCGCGGCTATGCCAGCTTCGACTATCACATCGACAAATACGAAGAAGGCGATCTTGTGAAGATGTCCATCCTGGTCAATGACGACCCGGTAGATGCGCTCAGTATGATCGTCAATCGCCAGCGCGCCGAAGGCCGTGGCCGCGCCATGTGCGAGAAGCTGAAGGATTTGATCCCGCGCCACATGTTCAAGATTCCGATCCAAGCTGCCATCGGCGGCAAGGTGATCGCGCGCGAAACGCTCTCGGCGCTGCGCAAGGACGTGACGGCGAAGTGCTATGGCGGCGACATCAGCCGCAAGCGCAAGCTCCTCGACAAGCAGAAAGAGGGCAAAAAGAAGATGCGCCAATTCGGCAAGGTGGACATCCCCCAGGAAGCCTTTATCGCCGCTTTGAAAATGGATGATAACTAATCGTCCGCCGACGGATTAACCAGCGGACCGAAAGCCACGAGACGTCACGCCCCGCTCCCGTTAAGTCTTACGACCATGGGGAGAAAAAAACCGCGCTGGGTGGACAAGCCGAATCTTGCCTGGACACCCGAGCCGCCTTTGCACTTCGAGCCGCACGATCCGAGCGATTTTTCCAGTGGGCGGGAGTCGGCACGTCCCGGCATGCCCCCGCCTTCAGCCGACACGCCGATTCTACCTTGGGTTTGGCGGCACAATCACACGTTGAATATCCTTCTGCTTCTGTGCCGCCTGGGACTGGCGCTGGTACAGGCGGCCGCCTTCGCCTTTTTGCTTCATGGCCGCAAGCATCATTGGTGGGCCGACACGCAAATCGCCTCTGGCCTGGCCATAGCGGGAGCGCTTGCGCCGGCGCTTCTGATTCAGGGGCTGGGGCGAATTAGGGCGCGCCCGCTTTTCATCTGGACGGCAAGTGCATCGCTGTTTCTTTTCGGCCTTGGCCTCTACCAGCATTGGCGCGCTGTAGGAAGCGATCCAGATTCACCCGCGCTGTGGCTTGCGGCGATGGCGGGGGTGATTCTTTTCATCGGACAATCGCTGCTTCTGGCGCAAGCCAAGTGCCGTCCGGCGCATTATCGCGCATTCCATCATGCAAGCTGGGGACTGTCCGTTCAACTCCTGCTCTGCGGGATTTGCGCCGCCGGGCTCTGGGCCGTGTGGCACACTCTTTCCATAACGGGATTCGCTGCGCTGCTCTTGATGGCGATGGTGGTGGTGCTGGTGGCGCAGTTTCTAGATGGCGCGATATTGCGGATGGCCAGTGACGGTCTTGCGTCGGCGCTGACCGCCATGTTCGCCGTTGCCATCTTCGCTGCGACATTTGCGATTCTGTTCTGGTCGTTGACGCGCTGGCTCCCGCCTTTGGCCTTGTCGATGCTGACGGCACTCATTTTGACCGTCGGCATCAACGCATCCTACGGCAATGGCGAGTGGCGGCCCGCATGGCGGCGGCGGTTGGAATTTGCCGGCGCGCTGTTGCTTGCACCTCTGGTCACGCTTTGTGCCATGGCATTGCAGACGCGCGTGGCCGCCTTCGGCTTTACCGCGCCCCGTGTCATGGCGGCGGCGCTGGTGTTGCTGCTGGCGGCCTATGCCATTGCGTATGCCGGCGCGGCAGCGATCTCGCTTGGTGGCGGTCGCGCCATGGAGCGCATCGAAACCGCCAATCTCGCTTTGGCCTTTGTGGTGATGAGTCTGATGGCCGCCATGGCCTCGCCCCTGGCCGACCCAGTGCGCCTGGCGGTGGCCGAGCAGGGCTGGCGGTTGAGGCACGGCGCGGTCGTGCCTGCTAAGTTCGATTATACTTGGCTTGGCAGAGCAGGTCTGCGTTTTGGGCATGAAACACTCAAGCGACTGGCCGCGCCGTCCCTGAAATCCTCCACCGCGCCCTGAGCTTCGACAAACGGGCCTTGAGCCGCTATAGAGCCCGCGCATTCGGGAACCGCGCATGCGCACCGCTTTGATCGATTACGGCTCCGGTAATATCGCCTCGGCGGCGAAAGCTTTGGGCCGCGCCACGGCCGGCAGTCGCCAGGAGATTGTCGTCACGGCCGACCCCGCCTTGGTGAAGAGTGCCGACCGCATCGTATTGCCCGGCGTGGGTGCCTTCGCCGATTGCATGCGGGGCCTCTCCGCCGTTCCCGGCATGATCGATGCCCTGAATGAAACTGTTCTGCGGAACGGCCGACCATTCCTGGGCATTTGTGTGGGCATGCAATTGATGGCGACCGCCGGACGCGAGTTCGGTATCCATCCCGGCCTGAATTGGATCGAAGGCGATGTCGTGCCGATCAAACCCGCCGATCCCGCGCTCAAGATTCCACACATGGGCTGGAACGAGATCGAGCCGGTCGCGGATCATCCCATCTTCGTGGGCCTGGAACCCGATGCCAACGCCTATTATGTGCACAGTTTCGAGATGAAGCCTGCCGATCGCGCCACGCTTCTCGCGACCACGAATTATGGCGGCGCCGTCACCGCCGCGATTGGGCGCGACAATCTGGTCGGCACTCAGTTCCACCCCGAGAAGAGCCAGGCGGTGGGATTGAAAATTCTTTCCAATTTCATGCACTGGACTCCATGATCATTTTTCCCGCCATCGATCTCAAGAACGGCCAGTGCGTAAGGTTGAAGCGTGGCGTGATGGAAGACGCCACCGTGTTCAACACCAATCCGGCGCAGCAGGCGAAGGACTTTGCCGCGCAGGGTTTTCGTTGGCTGCATTGCGTGGATTTGAACGGCGCGTTCGAAGGCCACAGCATCAATGCCAGCGCGATCAAAGCGATCCGCAGTGCCATCGATCTGCCGATCCAGTTGGGTGGCGGCATCCGCGATCGCGCCGCCGTCGAATTCTGGCTGGCGGCCGGAATCACGCGCGTCATTCTGGGCACCGCCGCGCTGATGAACCCCACCTTTGTGAAAGAAGCGGCGCGCGCCCATCCCGGCCAGATTGTGGTGGGCGCCGACGCCAAAGGCGGCAAGATCGCAGTGCAGGGCTGGGCCGAGGTCAGCGAATTGACGCCGGTCGAACTGGGCAGACGGTTCGAGGATGCGGGGGTCGCCGCCCTGCTCTTCACCGACATCGATGGCGACGGCTTGCTTCAAGGCGTGAATGTGAAAGCCACGGCAGCGCTGGCGAAGAGCCTGTCGATCCCCGTGATCGCGTCCGGCGGCGTCGGCGCGCTGGCCGACATCGAGACCTTGATGGCGGCGAATGAGCCCAACATTCAAGGTGTGGTGGTGGGCCGGGCGCTTTATGACGGCCGCATCGATCCGTCTGCCGCGCTGGCTGCGGCTAGTGCCGGCTCAAGCGGCGCGTGATCTCGTCCAGCTGCTCCAGGCTGGCGTAGGAAATCCGAACTTCCCCACCTTTATCCCCTTTGTGGATGATCTGGATTTTTAGCCCCAAGCTGTTGGAAACGCTGGCTTCCAGGTCAGCCACATTGGGGTCCTTGGCAGGTTTTCCACCGGGTTTGGCCTTCTTCGCCGAACGCTGTTCGGCTTGCCTCACTGTCATGCCGCCTTTGAGGATTTCCCAGGCTGCGGCCTCCGGATCGGGGGCATTTAACAGCGTTCGCGCATGACCGGCGGTGAGTTTGCCTTCCTGCAACAGCGCCTTCACTGAATTGGGCAAGCGCAGCAGTCGGATGGTATTGGCGACATGGGGCCGGCTCTTGCCGACTTCTTGCGCCACCTGTTCCTGGGTGCGACCGAAGCGATCGATCAACTCCTGATAGGCCGCCGCCTCCTCGATCGGATTGAGGTCGGCGCGCTGGACATTCTCGATAATCGCGATTTCCAGCGCCTCGGCATCGGCCAACTCGCGCACCACCACTGGCACGTCATGGAGCTTGGCCATCTGGGCCGCCCGCCAGCGCCGCTCGCCCGCCACGATCTCATAAGCATCCGCACCCAGCGGCCTGACCAGGATCGGCGTGAGCACGCCCTTCTCCTTGATCGAAGCCGCGAGTTCGGCCAGTGCGTCATCGGCGAAATTCTTGCGCGGCTGATATTTGCCAGGCTTGAGGAAGGCCACCGGCAAAGTGCGCGTCGCTTTCGGCGCCGGTTCGCCGCGCATCGGCACGGCTTCATCGCCGATCAGTGCCGAAAGCCCCCTGCCCAGCCCGCGCGGCCGTTCTTCCTTGGGCGTCATGCGGCGGCTCCAATGCGTTCGCGCTGAATCAGTTCACCTGCAAGCTTGATATAGGCCTGGCTGCCGGGACAACGCAGATCATAAACGAGCGCCGGCACGCCATGGCTGGGCGCTTCGGAGATGCGCACATTGCGCGGGATCACGGTGTTGTAGACTTTGGCGCCCATATTCTCGCGCACATCGGCGGCGACCTGGTCCGACAATTTGTTGCGCTTGTCGAACATGGTGAGCACGATGCCCTGGATCTCCAGCGACGGGTTGATGTTGGCGCGCACCAGCTCGATGGTCTTGAGCAATTGGCTGAGTCCCTCCAACGCAAAGAACTCGCATTGCAACGGCACCATCACGGCGTCGGCCGCTGTCATCGCGTTGATGGTGAGCAGCGTCAGCGATGGCGGGCAATCGATCAGCACATAGGAGAATTCGGATGCTCCGTGTGCGGAATATTCTGCCAAAGCATCCTTCAAGATGAAATTGCGCCTTGGCTTGTCGATCAGCTCCAGCTCGGCGCCGGATAGATCCACCGTCGCGGGCACGATCGACAATTTGGGAATCCGGGTGGGCATGATCGCGTCCTGGAGCTTCGCCTCTCCCATCAGCACGTCATAGGTCGTGACGGTGCGCGACGCGCGTGCCACGCCCAGCCCGGTCGAGGCATTGCCCTGGGGATCGATGTCGATCACCAAGGTCGGCTCGCCGATAGCCGCCAGCGCGGTCGAAAGATTGATGGCGGTGGTGGTCTTACCGACGCCGCCCTTTTGGTTGGCGACGACCAACACGCGGGGTTTCTTGCGGGGTTCGGTCATGGGGCGACAGCTCCCTCAGCTCCAATATGACACCCGATGGGTCGGTCAGGCTTGGGATCTGCCTGACTCCCATCTTCCAAGATTTATGGACTTCCGTCAATTCGGACCCCACATTTTGACCCTTGAGGAACAGGCAAACGCTGTTCGGGCCTAGGAAATGCTGTGCATACGATAGCAATTGAGGCAAGGGGGCACAGGCGCGGGCCGTAACCAGATCGAAGGGCTGGACCGGCGCTTGTTCCATTCTCTGGTTCCGGATCTCGACCGGGAGTTCCATGGCCTCGGCGGCAGCCGCCAGGAAGGCGCATTTTTTGGCCGTGGCTTCGTTCAGGGTCACGGAAACCCGGCCGCGGAGCAGTTCCGCCAGAACCAGTCCGGGAAAACCCGCGCCGGAGCCCAGATCCGCCAAAGTCCGGATTCCGCTTGGGACGAGGGAGCCCAACTGAGCAGAATCCCAGAAATGCCGCCGCCAAAGGTCCTCCAGCGAGCGTTCCGAGACCAGATTATGCCGGCTGTTCCAGTCTTTTAGCAGGCCGGCATAGCGCTCCAGCCGGGCCAGCGTTTCACGTGAAACGCCGGTGGCGGCGGCGAATTCCGCAGGCCCGAAAGCCGCTTCAGGCACGCTTCAACCCGGTTTCGGCAATTTTTGCCCTTTTGGCGCCTTTGACATGGGCCAAGACCAAGGTGAGGGCGGCGGCGGTAACCCCTTCGATTCGGCTGGCCTGGCCGAGGGTGGCGGGCCGGATGGCCTCCAGCTTCTGCCGGACTTCGTTCGAAAGCCCGATCACGGCGCGATAATCCAGATCAGCGGGCAGGGTACGGCCTTCATCCCGGCGAAAGGCCAGAATATCGGCATCCTGGCGATCCAGATAACCCGCATACTGGGCGTCGATCTCCAGCTGCTCGACAACGTCCGGGGCAAAATCCTGCAATTCCGGCCATATCGCGGCCAATCGAGGGAATTCGACTTGCGGTAGGCTCAACAATTCTTGGGCGCTGCGGCGGACCCCGTCCTGCCGCATCGAGAGGCCAAATTTGGCGGCTTCATTGGGCGTCAGGGTCAGCCGGGCCACCGTTTCACGTGAAACAGCCAGCCTTTCCATCTTGTCGGCAAAGGCCGTCCGGCGCTCTCGTCCGACCAGCCCGGCCTTCTCACCCAGCGGGGTGAGACGTTGATCGGCGTTGTCCGCCCGCAGACTCAGGCGATATTCGGCGCGAGAGGTGAACATGCGATAGGGCTCGCTGACGCCCTTGGTCACCAGATCGTCGATCATCACTCCGATATAGGCCTGGGCGCGATCCAAAATGAACGGCTCGCCGCCACTCGCCGCCCGAGCCGCATTCAATCCCGCCGTCAGGCCTTGAGCCGCGGCCTCCTCATATCCGGTGGTCCCATTGATCTGGCCCGCCAGGTAAAGGCCGGGCACGGTTTTCACCGCCAGGGCGGGGGTGAGGGCGCGGGGATCAACATAATCATACTCGATGGCATAGCCCGGCCGGCGAACCGCAGCGTTCTCCAGCCCGGGAATGGTCGCCAGCAGAGCCAGCTGGACATCCTGGGGCAGGGAGGTGGAAATGCCATTGGGATAAATCGTGTCGTCGTTAAGCCCTTCCGGCTCAAGGAAAATTTGGTGACTTTCCCGATCCGCGAAGCGGCTTACCTTGTCCTCGATGGAGGGACAGTAGCGCGGACCGGTGGACGCGATCTGGCCGCTATACATCGGCGCCCGGTGCAGATTGGCGCGGATGATCTCGTGGGTCTGAAGCGTGGTGCGGGTGATGGCGCAGGCGATCTGCGGCGTGGTGATGGCCTGGGTCAGAAACGAGAAGGGCAGGGGCGGATCGTCGCCAGCCTGGGATTCAAGCGCGGCCCAATCGATGGTCCGCCCGTCCAAGCGCGGCGGGGTGCCGGTCTTGAGCCGCCCCATGGGCAAGCCGAAGCCATAGAGGGTCTTGGACAATCCCAATGACGGCGGCTCTACGCCATCGGTTTTATTTTGACCTACCGCTTCGCTACATGAGGCCGAGGCTTTCATCCGGCCTGCCGGAATCTGGGTTTCACCGATATGGATCAGCCCATTGATGAAGGTGCCGGTGGTAAGCACCACCGCGGCGGCAAAAATCTCTTTGCCGGCCGCCGTCCGTACGCCGGTGACGCGGCCGTCCTTCAAAATCAGGTCTTCCGCTGCCGCTTCCTGGATTTCCAGATTGGCGACCTCGCGCAGTGCCCCCTGCATCGCACACCGGTAAAGCGCGCGGTCAGCCTGGGCGCGGGGACCGCGCACCGCCGGCCCTTTGCGCCGGTTGAGCAGACGGAATTGGATGCCGGCCTTGTCCGCCACCCGACCCATCAGCCCATCGAGAGCGTCGATCTCCCGGACCAGATGGCCCTTGCCCACCCCGCCGATGGCGGGATTGCAGGACATTTCGCCCAAAGTGTCGAAGCGATGGGTCAGGAGCAGAGTGCGCGCGCCCACCCGCGCCGAAGCCGCTGCCGCCTCGCAGCCGGCATGGCCGCCCCCGATCACGATGACGTCAAAGCCGCTCATGGCGCGGCTCAATACGCGCATCGCCTCTTCAGAGCAATCGTTCGCCGCTCGAAATCGCCTTCGCACAACGCTGCCGCTAGCGACGGCGATTTCGCCCGCTCGCGGACCGCGGCTCACTTCCCTATGCAAAAATCCCGAAAGACGACATCGAGCAATTCTTCGACATCGACCCGGCCCAGGATGCGGCCAACGGCGCGCAACGCCAGGCGCAGATCTTCGGCGAACAATTCCGGCTGATCCGCGGGCGCATCAAGGCCGTGGCGCAAGGACGCGAGCGCTTCGCCCAGCGCTTCGCGATGACGCGGCCGGGTCAGCGCGGGGGTTTCGCCCTTTGTTTCCAGCCTTTCGGCTACCATCGCACTGAGCGTTTCGATAAGCCGGCTCAAGCCTTCACCGCTCTTGAGCGAGAGCGCGAGGCCATCGCGTTTCTGAAATCCCGGCAGATCGCTCTTGTTGGAAATCACCAGATCGGGCTTGGCCGGGAATTGATCCGTGTACGGAGCAGTGCCATCCACCAGCAGCAAAACCAGGTCGCTTTCGCGCGCCTTGGCCAGCGCCCGGCGCACGCCCTCGGCCTCGATCGCATCGTCGGCCTCGCGCAGGCCCGCCGTGTCGGCCACATGCACCAGATAACCGCCCAGATTGAGCCTGAGCTCGATCACATCTCGGGTGGTGCCGGCAATGTCGGACACGATGGCGGCCTCCCGTTGCGCCAGGGCGTTGATCAGCGAACTTTTGCCGGCATTGGGCGGGCCAATGATGGCGATGCGCAAACCTTCCCGCAGCGCTTCTCCGCGCCGTCCATCCTCCAGATGCGCCTGGATCTCCGCGATAATCTGGGTCACCGCTGCCCGCGCGGTGGCGAATTCCTCGCCGCCCACGCCATCGTCGGAAAAATCGATGGCCGCTTCAGCATGCGCCAAACCCGCAACCAGCCTGCCCCGCCAGCCCTCATAGAGCGAAGCCAGCGCGCCGTCATATTGGCGCAGCGCTTGGGCAAGCTGTGCCGGCGTCTCCGCCTCCACCAGATCGGCGATGGCTTCGGCCCGGGTGAGGTCGAGGCGGCCATGCTCGACGGCGCGGCGGGAAAATTCACCGGGCCGGGCCGGGCGCGCGCCAAGACTTTCCAAGGCTGCGAACAGGCTTTCGCGCACCGCCCGGCCGCCATGAATATGGAATTCGGCGACATTTTCGCCGGTGAAGCTGTGCGGTCCGGGAAACCACAAAACCAGGGCCTGGTCGATCTCCAGGTCCGCCTGGCGCAGGGTCCTCACCGCCGCCATGCGCGGTGCCGGCAAAGAGCCTGCCAAAGCCGAAAGCGCGTCCCCGGCGCGGGGTCCCGAAACGCGTACCAGCGCCACGCCGGCGCGGCCGGGGGCGCTGGCCAGGGCATAAATCGTCGCCGCGTCCGTCAAATCAGGGCTTTTCCTTGGGCTTGCCGCCCCGGGCGACCATGCTGGCGCTGTCCCAGAGGAATTTTTGGAATTGGGTGAAGGCTTCCGCCCCGCCCAGCGGCATCCAAGCCCGCATCAAGCCTTCCATATCGCCCGCTTCCATGGCCTTGCCCATCCGGGCGCGCATGTCGTCCAGCATCTGCTTCTGCAGAGGGGCGATGTCCGGCAGGCCCATCATGGCGCGGGCTTCCTCCGGCGTCATATCCAGTTCGACATGTACTTTCATAGAAAATCCCTTCCCGAACCCTCGCCGTGGGGGCCTTTGCCCTCTTCGTAGCACCCGGCCGCTCGCTTGTGCTCGCGGCGTTCGCCACTTGAAATGGTCCCCCGGACCATTTCATCCGCTTCGCGGCCGTGGCTCACCCTTCCTGGGGCAGGCGGTTTCGGCTAAGAAGCGCGGCCTTTCAAACCTCTGGCGATTTTCCACCATCGCCGCCGCTAATGGAACCCGTGATGAGCGCTTTCGACAACGCCACCAGCCCCTATCTTTTGGCGCACAAGGACAATCCGGTTCAGTGGCGGCTTTGGAGCACCGATGTCCTGGCCGAGGCGGAAGCGTCGGGCAAACCCATCATGCTCTCCATCGGCTATTCCGCGTGCCATTGGTGCCATGTGATGAACCGGGAAAGTTTTTCGGACCCGGAAACGGCGAAGTTCATCAATGAGAATTTCATCCCCGTCATTGCCGACCGCGTTCAACGGCCTGACCTCGACCAGATGTATCAGGCGGCCTCCAACATCATGGGCCATAATGGCGGCTGGCCGCTCAACATTTTCCTGAACGCCAAGGGCCAACCTTTCTTCACCGGCGGCTATCTCCCCAAGGAGGAGCGGCTGGGTCAGCCTCCCTTCATGCGCGCCTTGACCGAGATCGCCACGCTTTACCGCGAAAGGCCCGAGGAAGCGGCGAGGACCGCGCAGACCATCGCCGATCAGATGGCGCATCTGCTCGATCGCGACATGCGCGCCCAAGCCGAAGCCATCCAGATCGATGCCGCGGCGCTGCGCATGGGTCAGCGCTATGACATTTTCCTGGGCGGCCAGCTGGCCTATCTCAACAACGGCACCCAGAAATTCCCGCAAGCCATCTTCCTGCAGATTCTGTGGAACGCCTATCTGCGTTCGGGCATCCAGCAATTTCTGCAGATGGTGACTTGCACCATCGACAATGCCGTGCTCGGCGGCCTTTACGATCATATCGGCGGCGGCTTCTTCCGCTACACGATCGACGAACGCTGGCTGGTGCCGCATTTCGAGAAGATGCTGGCCGACAATGCCTTGATGGTCGAATTCATGATCGGTATCTGGCAATTCAACCGCAACGGCCTTTCCCGCCAGCGGCTGGAGGAAACCGTCGCCTGGATGCTGCGCGATCTGAAAATGGCCGATGGCTTTGCTGCCGGGCTGGAAGCGGAATCCGAAGGCGAAGAAGGCAAATATTATCTTTGGAGCGAAGCGGAAGTGGATGCCGCGCTTGCCGGCACCTTCGTGCAGCGCTTCAAGCAGGTCTATGGCGTCACCCGTGACGGCAACCATATGGGCAGGAACGTCTTGCGCCGCACGGGCCATCCCCAGCCGCCGCTCAACGATGCCGATGATGCGCTTCTGGCGCGTCAGCGCGCCATCCTGCTCGAGGCGCGCGAGAAGCGCGTGCGCCCCAACCGCGACGAGACGCTCCTGGCCGATTGGAACGCCCTGGCCATCTCGGCACTGGCCCAGGCGGGCGCGGCACTGGACCGCCCCGATTGGATTCAGGTCGCGGTCTCGACCTTCGATTCCATCGTGAAAGCGTTGGGCGAGGGCGATCTTCTTTATCACTCGGCCAATGGCGGCAAGCGCGGCGCCAAGGCCTTCGCTGACGATTACGCCCTGATGGCGCGCGCGGCGCTGCATCTATGGGAAGTGACCGGCGAGGGTCGTTTCTTGAACGACGCCAAGCGCTGGGTGGAAACCCTCAACCAGCATTTCTGGAACCCGCAAAAGAGCGGTTATCACACTGCCAGCGACGATGCCGAAACGCTCTTGGTCCGCGCGCGGGTGCTCTACGACCAGGCGGTGCCGTCCGCCAACGGAATTATGGGCGGCGTCCTGAACCGGCTGGGCATGATCACGGGCGAGGGACCTTATGGCCAGCGCGCCCGCGACCTGCTCGACGGCTTTGCCGACGAATATGCCCGCGCCTGGGCGGCTTCCGCCTCTTACCTGACCAGCCTGGAAGCCTTCGCCTCGGGCCTCCAGATCGTGATCGTGGGGCCCAGGAACAATCCGCGCACCCAGGAGCTGATGAAGGCGGTGTGGGGCAAGCCGATCCCCAACCGGCTGCTTTATGTGGTGGATTCCTCGGAGGCGCTGCCGCTCAGCCATCCCGCTTTCGGCAAGGGCATGCAGAACGGCGCGCCAACGGCCTATCTCTGCCAGCGCAACACCTGCTCCACCCCGATCACGAGCGCGGTGACGTTGAGCCAGGTACTCACACTCCCGCCCCGGGCTCCGGCTGGTAACGCCTGAGCTGAGCCCTGTTTCTCACCATGGCCGGTCTCCGAGCCGCCCATCCAGGGTAACCGAGCACGGACGCCGAACCTCTGGATGGCCGGCTCGGAGACCGGCCATGGTGAGTGAAACAGAATTCCGCGTCCCCGGCGGGCATGCCTGATCGTCAGCAGAAGGGGCTAGGATTCTAGCTAGGGCTGGATAACCTGCGCCGCGATTTCCGGGGGTGAACATGAGCGGAGAGACCGTCACCATCAAAGGCAAGGACGGCAGCTTCTCGGGCTATCTTGCCAGCCCGGGCACCGGGCGCGGGCCGGGGCTGGTCGTCATCCAAGAGATTTTCGGCGTCAATTCCGTGATGCGCGAAATCGCCGACGGCATGGCGTCGCGCGGCTATTACGCCTTGGTACCGGACCTGTTCTGGCGATTGGAGCCGGGCGTCCAGCTCACCGACAAAACCGACGCGGACATGAAGAAGGCCTTCGACCTGATGAGCCGCTTCGACATCGACAAGGGTGTCGCGGATATCCAGGCCACCATCGATCATCTGCGTGGCCTTCCGGGTTGCACCGGCAAGGTGGGATCGCTGGGCTATTGCCTGGGCGGCCAGCTTGCGTACCTGACGGCCGCGCGCACCAATGCCGAAGCCTCGGTGGGTTATTATGGCGTCAATATCCAGAACCGGCTGGATGAGGCCGCCAAGATCAAGCATCCCTTGATGCTGCACATCGCCGAGGCCGACGAATATGTGCCGCCGGAAGCCCAGGCCAAGATCGAGACCGGCCTCAAGGGCAATTCCCACGTCACCATCTACCGCTATCCGCAGATGAACCACGCTTTCGCGCGGGTGGGCGGGGCGCATTACGACAAGGCCAATGCCGACTTCGCCAATATCCGCAGCGCCACCTTCTTCCGCCAGAATTTGAGCTGAGAGTTTTCCGTTTGTTTCCCTCATGCTTCGACAGTCGTTAGCGACAGCGTTGTGCGACCAGCATGAGGGAAAATTATTTCCTCACCCTGAGCCTGTCGAAGGGTGAGGCCTTGTAAGCTGACCACCACGAACTCTAGGGAACAGACACATGATCAAAGCCATCCGTTTCGCCAAGACCGGCGGTCCCGAGGTTCTGGAATACAAGGACTATGATCTGCCCGCGCCCGGCACGGGCCAGGTGCGCGTCAAGCACACCGCCATCGGCGTCAACTTCATCGACATCTATCATCGCGGCGGGCTTTATCCGTTGCCCATGCCGTCGGGCCTGGGTTCGGAAGCGGCCGGCGTTGTGGAAGCGGTGGGTGCGGGCGTCACGGGATTCAAGATTGGCGAGCGGGTCGGCTATTGCTCCGGCGCCATCGGCTCTTATGCGCAAGCCAACAATGTGCCCGCCGACAAGGTGGTGAAGCTGCCCGACGGCGTCAGCGACGAAGTCGCCGCGGCCTCCATGCTCAAAGGCATGACAGCGCAATATCTTCTTCGCCGCATCCATAAGGTGGCGGCAGGCGAGACCATCGTGTTTCATTCTTCCGCCGGCGGCGTCGGCCAGATCGCCTGCCAATGGGCCAAGCATCTGGGCGCCACCGTGATCGGCAGCACCACCTCACCAGACAAAGTGAAGCTGGCGAAGGAAAATGGCTGCGACTATGTGCTCGATACGAAAGAGGCGGGCTGGGAAAAGAAAGTGCGCGAGATCACGGGCGGCAAGGGCGTGCCGGTGGTCTATGACTCCATCGGCAAGGACACGTTCGAGGCCTCGCTCGATTGCCTTCAAGTGCGCGGCTTGATGGTGAGCTACGGCAATTCCTCGGGCCCGGTGTCACCGTTTCCGCTGGGCATCCTGGCGACCAAGGGCTCGCTGATGCTGACACGGCCGACCCTGGCGCATTTCACCCGCACCGCGCAGGAGATGCAGGAAACCGCAGACGATCTCTTCGCCGTGCTGAAATCCGGCGCGGTGAAAGTGGCGATCAATCAGCGCGTGCCACTCAAAGATGCCGCCAAGGCGCAGGAAGCCCTGGCGGCGAAGAAGACGATTGGAGCGACAGTACTTATTCCTTGAAAATTTAGGGCCCGTACCGGGGACCGATCATGACGCTTGGCTTTTCAAAAGCAGAACGCCTTCAAAAGCTCCAAAAAGAATTACTCACTTGGGAACTCTACCAAGTCGATATCGATAAACATAACGTCATGTTCTGGTTCGAGGACAGATGCTGCTTATTGAACGTTGCATATCGATTTGGCTTCCGCTCTGCGGATGGACTGATCGAATATGTGTATGACGTACAAGCGCCCGGAGATCGAAAATCTTTACGTGTTGACTCAATACTCCGTCGTCCAATCAAAGCGGTCGAGGCTTTGGACGACCGTAGACTGAACCTCACATTCGATAATGGCGACGCGCTAATAATTCACGATAGTCCAGAAACACGTTCAGCATGGTTCTATCGATATCAGTCGCAAAATTATAACGGCCCGCTTGTGTGGGCTGAAGATGATTCCGACTATTAGCGCGATTTCGGGCAAATATTCCCAATCGGTCCGCAGACCCAGTCTTTTTCCGCGCCCTGGTCAAGACTCGCCTCGCGCGAAGCGCATGGAGGGGAGGTATCTCTGAGCGCTTGCGCGAAAGAGACGGAGGGGGTCAAAAAAATAGGTGCTCATGCCCTCAAAGAAATCCGCGTGGCCGAGCTGCGCCGGTCGGGCGGCCGTCCTGATTCCCTAAATGACCACGAACGCGTCGACTTCAATCAAATAGCCGGGAGACAATGATGCCACGCCGACAACCACGTCCGCCGGCTTATGTTCTCCGAACAACTCTTTCCGGGCCGCCTCAATAGTCGGCAAGCATTTGTCGCGTTCGTAATCGACGACATAGATTGTGATCCTGCAAACCTCATCAGGCCGGGCACCGGCAGCAGCAAGTGCACGGCCGAGGTTGCCAAACACTTGGCGCGCCTGAGCCGCGAGATCGCCGCGCCCGACAAGCTTGCCGTGTATGTCTTCCGGCTCCTGGCCCGAGACAAATACCAATCTGCTTCCCGTCGCGACGACGACCTGGGTGTATGTTTCAGGGACCGGTAAATCGCTGGGATTGATGCATTCAAGCGCCATGGGCTGGGTCTCCGTTGGAGGGGCCGTTGCTTCGCATAAATGGTCGCAAGGTTGAGTCCCGCCGGGTCCAGCGATCTCTAGCGCGCCTTGGCTTAGGCTTTCTTCCCCCGCTAGCGGAGCGACGGCGGGGGAAGATGTCCGCTAGCGGGCTTGCCCGCGTGGCGGACAGATGGGGGCCTGAGCGATGAACACCTTCAGGTGTTCATCGACTCAAAAAAATCGGCGTTGTTCTTCGCCGACCTGAGCTTATCGAGCAGGAATTCGATGGCATCCACCGTGCCCATGGGCGCCAGGATACGGCGCAGGACATAGGTCTTGGCCAAAGTGCCTTTCTCGACCAGAAGCTCGTCCTTGCGGGTGCCCGAGCGCATGATGTCGATGGCGGGGAAGACGCGCTTATCCGCCACCTTGCGGTCCAGAATGATTTCCGAGTTACCGGTGCCCTTGAACTCTTCAAAGATCACTTCGTCCATGCGGCTGCCGGTATCGATCAGGGCGGTGGCGATGATGGTGAGGCTGCCGCCTTCCTCGATGTTGCGGGCGGCGCCGAAGAAGCGCTTGGGCCGCTGCAAGGCGTTGGCGTCGACGCCACCGGTCAGCACCTTGCCCGATGACGGCACGACGGTGTTGTAGGCGCGGCCCAGGCGGGTGATGGAATCCAGCAGGATGACCACATCGCGCTTGTGCTCGACCAGGCGCTTGGCCTTCTCGATCACCATTTCGGCCACTTGCACGTGGCGGGTGGCGGGCTCGTCGAAGGTGGACGAAATCACTTCGCCGTTCACCGAACGCTGCATGTCGGTGACTTCTTCCGGCCGTTCGTCGATCAAAAGCACGATCAGAAAGATTTCCGGATGATTGGCCGAGATCGCCTTGGCAATGTTCTGCAGGATGACGGTCTTGCCGGTGCGGGGCTGGGCAGTAATCAGCGCGCGCTGTCCCATGCCTTGGGGCGCGACAATGTCGATGACGCGGCCGGTCCTATCCTTGAGAGTGGGATCATCCAGCTCCATCTTGAGCCAGCGGGTGGGATAGAGCGGCGTCAGATTATCGAAATGGACCTTGTGCTTGATCTGCTCGGGGTCTTCGAAATTGATGGTCGTGACTTTAAGCAGCGCGAAATAGCGCTCGCCATCCTTGGGGGCGCGGATCGGGCCTTCCACCGTGTCGCCGGTGCGAAGACCGAAGCGGCGAATCTGCGACGGCGAAACATAGATATCGTCGGGGCCGGGCAAGTAATTGGATTCCGGCGAGCGCAGAAAGCCGAAACCATCCTGCAAGGTTTCGACCACGCCTTGGCCCATGATTTCGACATTGCGTTCGGCCAGCTCCTTGAGGATCGCGAACAGCATGTCCTGCTTGCGCATGGAGGAGGCATTCTCGATCTCGAGCTCCTCCGCGAAAGAGAGCAGGTCCGCGGGCTTTTTGTTTTTGAGATCCTGCAGCTTCATCGCTTGCAGGCCTTCTTGAACGGTCATGAAACACCTAGAAAGAAAGGGATTGGTCCGATGACGCGGGGCCGCTGCCCTCTAATCGATTCATCGGGAAGGTTGGGACCAGCGCCGGCCATCGGGCCTTGAGCAATCGGCTTACCCTATGCCGCGCGGGTCTGAAGAACGAAGCAGTTATAGCCTGAAACGAAGAGTTTGCAAATTGGGCCTTGCGTCTTGGCTGAGGCTCGGCCTCCCCGCGCATGCGAAGCATGCTGGCGGGGAGGTGCCCGCAGCAGCGCTTATTGCGCGCGGGCTCCCGCCCGCGCGCAAAAGTAAGCTGCGCAGGGCGGAGGGGTTATGAAAATGGCTTAACCACGGCGAGGATGACGATAAAGATCATCAAAACCGCGGGAACTTCGTTAATGATCCGATAAAAACGTTCGGTCCGCACATTGCGATCGGCTTCGAAGTCCCGCCAGCAGCTGACCAGAAAACCGTGGATCCCGCTCAAAATAATCACCAGCACAAATTTGACCTGCAACCAGACGTCGAGATAGGCGCCGGTGATCCAGGCCAAGGCCGGCCCCAGAATCCAGACGGCGACCATGGAAGGGTTGATGATCCCTCTCAGCAGCTTTCGCTCCATCACCTTGAAGCGCTCAGAACCCTCAGAGCCCGGCTTGGTCTGGGTGTGATAGACGAATAGCCTGGGCAGATAGAGCATGCCGCCCATCCAGGTGATCACGAAGATTACATGGAAGGCTTTGATCCACTCCATGTAATTGGCCAAAGTTTCGCGAACCGAATCCATCATTTCTCCCGGTAACCGCAGCATCCGAACATTGCTGGACAGATACGCCCCTCACCATCGCTGACCGTGACACCGTCCGCCACAGCCTTTCGCACCAGATCTGCCAGGCCCTCAATGAATGCCCCACCGGCGCTCACCGTCGCGGCACGGCGATAATCCGGCACGCCAGCCTCGCGCGCAAGCTTGCCATATTCGATGTCGAGCTCAACCAACGTCTCGGAATGTTCGCTGACAAAGGCGATGGGTGCGACAATCACGCCTTTGCCGTCCTGCCCGGCGCGGCGGATTTCCGCATCCGTGGATGGCTCCAGCCATTTGAGCGGTCCGACACGGCTTTGATAGCAAATGCTCCAGTCCAGACCCTTTATCCCCAGCGCGTCCACAAGGGCGCGCGCGGTTTGCTCCACCTGCCATTGATAGGGATCGCCGCGCGCGATGGTGCGCTTGGGCAGGCCATGCGCCGACAGCAAGAGGCGATAGGGCACGCCGGTTTGGGGGTTCTCCATTGCCGCCCGGACATTCGCGGCGGCGCCAGCGATGAAGCCCGCGTTTCCGGGATAACAGCAGACCCGCGTCGTGGCCGCGGTCAGCCCCGCTTTGCGTGCTGCGCGCGTCCAATCTTTCAAAGAAGACGCGCTGGTGGTTGTGGAGAATTGCGGATAAAGCGGCAGCAGAACGATCCGCTCAGCCCCAAACGCCTTCAGCGATGCTGCCGCCTGATCACTGAAGGGATGCCAACACCGCATGGCAATGACAGCTTTGGCCTCCAGCTGTGGCCCGTTCAACGCCACCTCTAGCGCGCGGGCTTGCCTCTCGGTCTCCGCCAGGATCGGCGAACGGCCGCCTATATGCGCATAGATGGCGCGCGCCAGCGGCGCCCGGCGCCAGGCAATAAAACGCGCCAATGGCAACCGCAGAAGCCCTGGCAAGGAAATGATCGCGGGATCGGAAAACAGATTGCGCAAAAACGGTTCGACAGCCTCCGGACTGTCCGGCCCACCCAGATTGAAGAGAACAATCCCTAACTTCACAGAGCAACCTTCAAAATAAGATTCTTAAGGTACTAGTTGATGAAGATGATGTAAGGCCTGTGGGCTGTGGAAGCTTCGGTTGGTATCCGCTTCGTCTAGAGCCTGGCCTCAATGGACTCAAGAGGTTGGTAAAACACGCCGCGGCCGCTTTACCCAAAGGCGATGACCCGGTTTGACCATACCGTGCACACTCATCCCCGATTTTGGCCTGTCCACAGGCCGCTAGAGCGGGCATAAACCCGATCCGTGGAGCAATCAGGAACAGTTTGTGGAGCAAAAATTTCATATCCATCTGGTGTCGGACGCGACCGGCGAAACCTTGAACGCCATCGCCAATGCGGCGCTGGCCCAGTTCGAAGGCGCCGATGTCCAGGTTCATTCCTACGCGCTGGTGAGAAGCGAGCACCAGTTGCAGCGCTCCATCGATCACATCGCCATCAGCCCAGGGCTGGTGTTCTTCACCCTTGTCAATCCACGGCTTCGGGAAATGCTTTTGACCCGATGCGGCAGCCTCAACATCACCTGCGTCGATGTCCTGGAAAAGCCGGTGACCGAGCTGTCGAAATTCTTAGGCATTGCGGAAACCCACCGCCCCGGCGGCCAGCACGAAGTGGATCAGCGCTATCTCGCCCGCATCGAGGCTCTGAATTTCACCATCCAGCATGATGACGGCCAGTCGCTCGATACGATCCGGGAGGCCGAAGTCATTCTGGTGGGCGCCAGCCGTACCTCCAAAACGCCGACCTGTGTGTATCTCGCCATCCGCGGCGTGCGTGCCGCCAACATCCCGCTGGTGCCGGGCATGGCGCTGCCGCCGGTGCTCACAGAGACCAAAGGGCCCCTGATTGTGGGACTTTGGGTTTCTCCCGACCGGCTGGTGCAAGTTCGGCGCAACCGGCTTTCCAGCATGGGCGAGGAACGCGACACTAACTATATCGACCTGGACAGCGTGCGCAGCGAGATCGCCAACACCCGCAAGCTGTTCGAGCAGCAGGAATGGCCGCAGATCGATGTCTCCCGGCGCTCGATCGAGGAGACTGCTGCTTCGGTGATGAATCTGTTGACCGAAAAACGGGAGCAGGAGGCGTGAGCCTCATCCTGGCCTCGGCCAGTGCCACGCGCCAGGCGATGCTGCGCGCCGCCGGCGTGCCGTTCACGATCTCGCCTGCCAGCCTTAATGAAGCGGCCCTGATGCACGATCTTCTCGCCAATGGCGCGGATGCGATCGCCGTCGCAGCTGCTTTGGCCGAACAGAAAGCCATTCTGGTGTCCCGCGGCATGCCGCATGAGACCGTGCTGGGCGGTGACTCTGTCCTGGCGCTCGGCCCGGAAATCCTGGGCAAGAGCCATGATCTTCCGGCGCTGAAGCAGCTGCTGCTAAGAATGTCCGGCAGGAGCCATTATCTGGTGTCCTCGGCCGCATTGGCGCGCGACGGCCATGTTTTTTGGCGCCACACGGCGCGGGTACGCCTGATGGTCCGCCATCTGAGCGAGGCTTTTATCGACGCGTATCTGGCAAAAGAAGGGACGGTGCTGCTGGGCTCGGTCGGCGGCTATCGCTTTGAAGGCCTGGGGGCCCAGCTTTTCGAAAGCGTCGAGGGCGATTATTTTTCTATCCTGGGAATGCCGCTTTTGCCCGTCCTGGGTGAGCTGCGGGCGCAAGGATTGCTGGAGTCATGAGTCTGTCCGGAAAGGCGAGGATTGCGGGCGTGGTCGGCTGGCCGATCGGCCATTCGCTGTCGCCGGTGCTGCATGGTTATTGGCTGGCCGAACACGGAATCGATGGCGCGCTGGTGCCGCTTGCGATCCGGCGCGAGGATTTCTCGGAGACCATCGTCAGCCTGCAGCGCGCCGGCTTTCGCGGGGTCAATGTCACGGTGCCGCACAAGGAAGCCGCTTTCGCGCTGGCGCATGTCTGCGACCACGCCGCCAAGGCGGCAGGCGCGGCCAATCTTCTGATCTTTCAGGCAGACGGGACGATCGAAGCGCGCAACACGGACATGCTGGGTCTCATGCAATCCGTGCGCGAGGCCATGGGCCGGCTGGATGGGAAGGCGGTGGTCCTTCTGGGCGCGGGTGGCGCGGCACGCGGCGCGATCCTGGCGTTGGGCGAGTTGGGCGCGGCAAAGATTCATCTCCTCAATCGCCACGCCGACAAGGCCGCAACGCTGATGCGTGCCATGCAGCCGCTGGTCAAAAGCAAATTGTCCGCGGGCGGGTTCCAAGATTGGAAGGGTGCTGCACCCGCCGCCGATCTTCTGATCAACAGCACCAGCGCCGGGATGGCCGGCAATCCGCCGCTGGCTTTGGACCTCGCACCGTTAAAGCCGTCCGCCCTGGTGCTGGATATCGTCTACAATCCGCTGGAGACGGAATTGCTCAAGCAGGCCAAGGCGCGCGGCCACAAGGCGATCGACGGGCTGGGCATGTTGATGCATCAGGCGGCGCCGTCCTTCGAGGCTTTTTTTGGCGTGAAACCCGAAGTCACGCCCGGACTGCGCGCCCGGTTGATCGAGGCGCTGGCTCATGGCTAAGCCCTTTGTGATTGGGCTGACCGGCTCCATCGGCATGGGCAAAAGCGAAACCGCCAAGCTTTTCGCCGCCGAAGGCGTGCCGCTGTATGATGCCGACGCCGCCATCGCCCGGCTTTACGGCAAGGGCGGCGCGGCGGTTGAAATCGTGGCGCGAGAATTTCCGGATGCCGTGCAGGATGGCGCGGTGGATCGTGCGCGCTTATCGGCACTGGTGGTGGATGATCCGGCTGCGCTCAGGAAACTGGAAACATTGGTCCACCCCCTGGTGGCGGCGGAGCGGGATGTATTCCTGCAAGCGGCCAAGGCCCCCATCATTCTGTTCGATATCCCGCTGCTGTTTGAGACAGGCGCCAATACCGAGGCGGACGCCATTGTGGTGGCCAGCGCGCCCGACAGCGTGCAGCGCACCCGCGTGCTGGCGCGGCCCGGCATGACGGCGGAGAAATTCGAAAGCCTCAAGGCCCGCCAGACCAGCGACGCGCAAAAGCGTCAACAGGCGCATTATGTGGTGATGACCGACAAGGGCTTGGATCAAGCCCGCGAACAGGTGAAAATGATCCTTGCTGACATCAGGAGTAGGCTCGCCCGCGATGCGTGAAATCGTCTTCGATACCGAAACCACGGGCTTCGAACCTGGCGAGGGTCACCGCATTGTTGAGATCGGTCTGGTGGAATTGATCGACCATTTTCCCACCGGAAACAGCAAACAATTCTATCTCAATCCCGAACGGGATGTGCCCATCGAGTCCCAGCGCATCCACGGACTTTCGACCGAATTTCTCAGCGACAAGCCCATCTTCGCCCATGTTGCGGAAGAGTTCCTGGAATTTGTCGGCGACGCCACCTTGGTGATCCATAATGCCGGCTTTGATATGAAGTTCATCAATGCGGAACTTTCCCGTATCGGAAAGACGCCGCTTTCCATGGCGCGCACCATCGATACGATCGAGATCGCCAAGCGGAAAGTCCCCGGGGCGCGCTATTCGCTGGATGAGCTTTGCAAGCGCTTCAATATCGACCTCACGGCGCGCTCCAAGCATGGCGCGTTGCTGGACGCGGAGCTGACCGCCCAGGTCTATCTGGAACTGGTCGGGGGACGGCAGCGCGGCCTGGCCTTCGCGGCTCTCGAAACCGTGACAGAGGCAAAGGCGGAAGACAGCGGCCGCGCCCGCCAACGGCCCACACCGCTTCCGTCTCTGGTCACGGCGGAAGAGGCGGCGCGCCATGCCGCCTTTGTCGCCAGCGAATTGGGTGACAGGCCGATCTGGAAACTGGCCTAAGCGCGCCGGATTATGCAGTCCCTTGGGGCTGCTGCTGCGCCGCCTGACCCATCTTGGCCTGATAGAGCGCCACGAAATCGATCGGTTCAATCATCAAGGGCGGCATGCCGCCGTCGCGCACCACATCGGCGATGATGCGGCGGGCGAAGGGAAACAGCATATGCGGCGCTTGGATCAAAAGGATCGGCTGCATTGCTTCTTCCGGGATATTGGTGAGTCGGAACAGGCCGGCATAAGCCAGTTCCAGCAGGAAAAGCTGGCGCGCCTCGCTCTTGGCATGCACGCGCAGCTTGAGCTCGACCTCGTAATGCTGGTCGTCGCCGCGCCTGGCCTGCACGTCGATACCGAATTCGATCTGTGGCCGCTCGGTCAGGCCGGCCGGCGCGCCGGGATTTTCGAAGGACAAGTCCTTGATGTATTGGCCTACGGCCTGGAAATTGGGGAGCTGGGGCACGCCATTGCCTTCGCTTGCCGTTCCGACGCTGCTCATTCTGCTCATCCCGTGTTTTGCGGCCCGCGCGCTAGCATGGGGCGCCCCGCCTTACAAGGAAAAGGCGTCGATTCCGCGCCCTGCGGCGTTATTGAAAGGGCAACTTCTGGACCCCGATGCCCCTTGGGGCTAGGTTTCGCGCATGTTTGGGCCCCTGGAAATGCCGGACGCGCAGCTTATAGAGATCCTGATTGCCGCCATGGTGGCAGGCATCGTGCTGTTCCGGCTCTACACCATCCTGGGCCGGCGCACCGGGCATGAGCCGCAACCCCAGGACCAAGTTGCGCCGCAACAGTCCAGCTCGGCGCTCCGGCCACCACTACCCTCCGCCGAACCCCAGGCGCGCAGTCTGTTCGACATTCAATTGGCCGATCCCAGCTTCGAGACCGGCCACTTCCTGAGCGGTGCGCGCACGGCTTATGAGATGATCCTCAAGGCCTTCGCGGTGGGCGACCGCGCCAGCCTGAAGCCGCTTTTGTCGGATGAAGTCTACAGGGCTTTTGATGCCGACATCGCTGCTCGCAATGGCGCGCCCGCTGCCGAAACCCTTGCCGGGTTGACCGATGCCCGCATCGTGGAAGCCGCGCTGGCGGGCAAGACCGCGGAAATCACGGTGTCGTTCCGCGCCCAGTTCGCCCATGGTGAAACTCAGCGCGATGTGACCGATATCTGGACCTTCGCCCGCCAGATCGGCTCCGCCAGCCCCACCTGGATGCTGGTCGCAACTGGCGGCGCGCTGCCCTGAAAGCCAGGCTTCTCACAATCCTGGTCGCGGTTGCGCTTCTTGCGGGGCTGGGCTGGTGGTGGCTGAGCCGTCCCGCCCCGCTTTTGACTGAGACGGGTTTTTCCAACCTTCCGGGCTGGCGCAAAGCCGACCTTGGTCCGGCGATGGCGGCGTTCCAGAAAAGCTGCGCCGTGATTGCCGGCAAACCGGCGAGCGAGCCCCTCAATTCTTACGCAGGAACCGCTGGCGAGTGGCTGGTGCCCTGCGTGCAAGCCACCGGCGATGCCCGCACCTTCTTCGAAAAAAACTTCACGCCCTATGCGCTTTCCGGGGATGGGCTTTTCACCGGCTATTACGAACCGGAAATCCATGGCAGCCGAACGCGGCATGCGGCTTACCAGACTCCGGTCTATGGCCTGCCGTCGGATCTGATCCGGGTCGATCTGGGGCAATTCCTGCCGCAATTCAAAGGCGAGCATGTCTCCGGCCGTGTCGATGGCCAGAAGTTGGTGCCCTACGCCACAAGGGCCGAGATCGATGCCAAGGGCGTGCCCACCGCCAAGATTCTGTTCTGGGCAGACGATCCCGTGACGCTGTTTTTCCTCCAGATCCAGGGTTCGGGGCGAGTCAAGTTTGACGACGGCGCCATGATCCGCATCGGTTATGCCGGCGAGAATGGCCGCCCCTATACCGCCATCGGCCGGGTGCTGCTCAGGGCAGGCAAGCTCGCCAAGGATAAGATCTCGCTTGCCACCATCCGCGCCTGGCTGAAGGACAACCCCAGCCTAGCGGGCGGCGTGATGGAGGCCGATCAATCCTTCATCTTCTTCCAGGAAGCGCCTCTGGGCGATCCGGCCGAAGGCGCGCGCGGCGTTCAAGGCGTGCCGCTGACGCCGCTCGGCAGCATGGCGATCGATCTGCGCAAAAACGCGCTGGGCGCGGCTTACTATGTCGATGCCGATCCACTGCGCGCGCTTCTCGTGGCGCAGGACACCGGCGGCGCTATTCGCGGCCAGGTTCGCGGCGACATCTTCTTCGGCTTCGGCCCGGAAGCGGAGGTCCGCGCCGGCGGCATGAAGGCAGAAGGCCGCCTTTATGTGCTGTTGCCGAATGCGGTGGCCCAGCGGCTGGGCAAAAGCTTTTCACCATGAAGCGCCGCACCACCGACCAGGAGCGGGCCGAATTCAGGGCGCATATGGACCAACCGCGTCCCTTGAAAGCGGTGATGCCGAAAGCCAAGCCACGCAAAACACCGCCTGCCAAATCGATCGGCCTTGACGGCACAACAAAAGAAAAACTTAAGCGTGGGGCGCTTCAACCCACCGCTCGCATCGATTTGCATGGAATGACGGAAGCGGCTGCCCATGCCGCATTGTTGTCGTTTCTAGCCGGCGCACAAGCGCGCGGTGTGCGCCTGGCGCTGGTGGTGACCGGCGTCGGCAATCCGCGGCCCGATGAGGACGCGGAATGGATGCGCGCACCGCATGGCGTGTTGAAGCAAATGGTGCCGCGCTGGCTGAACGAAAAGGAATTCGCCGCGTTGGCAGTGGGCACGGCGCCAGCCCATATTCGCCATGGCGGCAATGGTGCGCTCTATGTCTATTTGCGGAAGCGGGTATGAAACAGGCCTTCCATACGGTCGAAGTCAAAACCCATGGCCCCGGGCTTTATGACTTCACCGATGCGATGGCGAAGTTCGTTCACGCGGAAAAGATCAGCGACGGGCTTCTCACCTGCTTCATTCGCCACACCTCGGCTTCGCTGCTGATACAGGAGAATGCCGATCCCGATGTGCAGCGCGACTTGAAAGATTTTTTCGCGCAGCTGGCAAAGAAGGGCATGGACTATCGCCATATCGCCGAAGGGCCTGACGACATGCCGTCTCATATCCGCGCCGCGCTGACCCAAACCTCGATCGCGATTCCGGTAAAAGGCGGCAAACCCGCGCTCGGCACCTGGCAGGGCGTTTATGTCTTCGAGCATCGCGACGCGCCGCACCGGCGTGAGGTCACGCTGCATTTCATTGGAACTTAGGCCAGCCCGTCGCGAGCGGCCAAGTCTTTCAGCGGTACATCGGGTCTGGGGCCATAATGCGAAATCACTTCCGCCGCCGCCAGCGCGCCCAGGCGCCCGCAAGCCGTCAGATTTTTTCCGCGCGTCAGCCCGAACAGGAAGCCCGCCGCGAATTGATCGCCCGCGCCGGTGGTATCCACCAGCTTCGCAACCGGCTTCGCGGGTATGGAATGAACTTCGCCTCCCTTGATGACGACACAGCCTTTTTCCGATCGCGTGACGGCAGCAAGACCGCCCCAGCCCTTCATACGCTCCAGCACAATGTCGAAATCTTCCGTTTCGAAAAGCGATTTGGCTTCGTCTTCATTGGCGAAGATGATGTCCAGCCGGTGCTGCATCAGATCCAGGAATTCGTCGCGGAAACGACCCACGCAAAAACTGTCGGATAGCGATAGCGCGATCTCAGCGCCGGCATTCTTCGCTGCCCGCATCGCTTTGCGCGAGGCTTCCTTGGCGGCGTCGGTGTCCCAGAGATAGCCTTCGATATAGAGAATTTTGGCAGCCGCGACTTCGTTGACATCCACATCCTCCGGCGTCATCTCGCGGCAGGCGCCCAGATAAGTGTTCATGCTGCGCTGGCCGTCCGGCGTCACCGCGATCATGGACGAGGCGGTGGAGGATCCACCCGTCGCCCGCTTGGTAGTGTAGTCCACGCCCAGTCCGTTCAGGCTTTCGCCGAAGCGTCGGCCCAAATGATCGTCGCGCACCTTTCCTAAGAACACCGCGCGTCCGCCCAAGGAGGCAATGCCCGCCATGGTGTTGGCGGCGCTGCCGCCCGGCACCTGCACGCTGTCGGCAAGTGCCTTGTGCAGTTCCTGCGCCCGGAATTCATCGATCAGGGTCATGGCGCCCTTGGCGATGCCATGATCCAAAAGAAACTGATCGTCGACCGCGGCGATTACATCCATGATCGCATTGCCCAAGCCCGCGACATCGTATTTTTGCGGCATGATTTCTCCGAACGGCGTTATAAGCGCATGCCATTACGGGACGGACGCGATGTTCGCAAGCTTGGCCCGGGCCGCGCGGCTGATTTTCGATCCCGCCTTCGCGGGGATCGTGGTCAAATCGCTGTTGCTCACAATCCTTCTGTTCGCCGCCGCCCTGGCGCTGACGGAGTATGGACTTTCCCATCTGCCGGTCCTGGGCAATGTATGGGTCAACCGGGCGCTCGAATGGATCGCGCCGCTGCTGTTGGTGTTTGGCGGTATTTTCTTGGGCCCACCGGTGGCGGCTCTGTTCGCATCTCTGTTCCTGGATCAAATCGCGAACCGCATCGAGGCGCGCGATTATCCGGACCAGCCCGCACGCGGCGCGTCCTTCGCGACCATCCTGCGCGCTGGCCTGAAGCTTGCGGCGCTGGTCGTCGGCGTCAATCTATTGCTCTTACCCTTCGACATCGGCTTGCCGGGCGTGGGCGAGATTCTCAGCCTTGCAGCCAATGGCTGGCTCCTGGGCCGCGAATATTTCGAGCTTGCCGCGCTCCGGCACATCCCGCTGGACGAGGCCACGCGGTTGCGGCGCATCAATGGCGGCGTGATCTGGCTGAGTGGCGTCTTGATTGCACTGGCCAGCATGGTTCCCGTGCTCAATCTGGCGGCGCCCTTGTTGGGCACCGCCCTGATGGTGCATCTATTCCACCGCATGATGCGACCCGCCGGTGCATGACAAGAAAATCGATTCTCATTGCGATGCTGATGTTGGCAGGCTGCGCCAGTCACCCGCGAGCACCGGCCGCGCCCACCGTCCCGTCGCCGGCGCCCGAACCCACAGTGCCGATCCCACCGCCGCCGCCCAAAGGCGAACCGGAACAATTTACCGGCATGGATGCGGCGCGGCTCCAGGCGCTGGCAGGCGCGCCCGTCTTCACCCGCAAGGACGGTGCGGTCGACATGTGGCGCTACGATACACCATCATGCCGCATCTTCTTTTTCTTGAGCGGTGCGCCGGGCAAGGTGCAGCATGTCGAGACCTTGCCGCATGGGCCGAATACCGCCGCAGATCCCGTGTGTCTCAACGCCTTGCGGCGACCTTCTTGACTCGCGGTTTTTCGACGGGCAGCTCTTTCGTTTTATCGCGGAAATTGCACATGTCGCGCACCACGCAAATGGGGCATAAAGGCTTGCGCGCCACGCAAGTATAACGCCCATGCAGGATCAGATAATGGTGGGCATGCTGCTTGTATTTTTCCGGAACCCGCTTTTCCAGATTCAGCTCCACCGCCAGCACGTCGTTGCCCGGCGCCAGTCCGGTGCGGTTTGAGACACGAAAGATATGTGTGTCCACGGCGATGGTGGGTTCGCCGAACGCCACGTTCAAGACCACATTGGCGGTCTTGCGGCCAACGCCCGGCAATTCCTGCAAAGCTTCGCGGTCCCTAGGAACCTTGCCGCCATGCTTCTCGATCAGGATCTTCGACAGCGCGATGACATTCTTCGCCTTGCCGCGATAGAGTCCGATGGTTTTGATCGCATTCGTCAGCTTGGCTTCGCCCAGCGCCAGCATCTTTTCCGGCGTGTCGATCGTCTTGAACAAGGGCTCGGTCGCCTTGTTCACGGATTTGTCGGTCGCCTGGGCCGACAGCGCCACCGCCACCAGCAAGGTGTAGGAATTTTTATATTCCAGCTCGGTCTTGGGATCGGGAATGTGTTTCTTGAGGCGTGCGAAAAAAGTTTCGATCTCCGCATGCGTCAATAACTTGACCATCAGAGGCCCAGCACATCCGTCATGCCATACAAGCCGGGTTTTTGTCCCTGGCCCCAGCGCGCCGCTTCGATGGCGCCGCGCGCGAAGATCGTGCGATCCTCCGCCGAATGCGACAGGGTGATCCGTTCGCCGGGGCCCGCCAGGAACACCTGATGCTCGCCCACCATCGTGCCGCCGCGCAGCGACGCGAAACCGATGGCGCCATCATTGCGGGGGCCGGTATCGCCGTCGCGGCCGCGCACGGATTTTTCCTTCAGCGACACGTCGCGGCCTTTGGCGGCGGCAGCGCCCAGGAGAAGCGCAGTCCCCGACGGCGCGTCCACCTTCATGCGGTGATGCATTTCCAGAATTTCGACATCGTAATTGGGAAGCGCCTTGGCCGCTTTCTCTACCAGCGCCGCCAGCAGGGTTACGCCCAGGCTCATATTGCCCGATTTCATGATCACGGCATGGCGCGCCGCCGCCTTGACGCGCATTTCGTCGTCCGCGCTGAAGCCGGTGGTGCCGATCACATGCACGATGCGCGCCTGTGCCGCCAGATCGGCCAGCATCACCGAGACCATGGGACGGGTGAAATCGATCACGGCTTGCGCTTCCGCGATCAGGGGCAGGGGATCGGCCGTAAGCTTGATCCCGTTGGGCGCCAGCCCTGCCAGCTGGCCGGCGTCGCGGCCAAGATCGGGATGGCCTTCGGCTTCCAGCGCGCCGGACAGCTGCATGCCGGACGCCTGTGCGATCTCGCGCACCAGGGTGCGGCCCATGCGGCCCGAAGCGCCCGCGACCACAATGTTGAGGTCCGCCATGCTCAGGCCTTGGTATCGATAGCGGGCGCCGCCTCGCGTCTGGCCACGGTCACCATGGCAGGGCGTAGCAGCCGGTCGCCGATCATGTAGCCCGCCTGGACCACATCCACGATGCTGCCGGCGGGCTTGCCATTGCCCGGCACTTCTGCGATCGCCTGATGCAGGTTGGGATCGAATTTGCCGTCTTCGGTTGAGACCGGCTTGACGCCATAACGCTCCAAGGTCGCCATCAATTGCCGGTCGGTGGCTTCCACGCCGTCCAGCACTGCCTTCACTTGCGGATCGGCGGTCTCGCGCAATTCCGGCGGGCAAGCCGCCAGCGCGCGAGAGAAATTGTCAGCGATGGAAAGCATGTCGCGGGCGAATTTGGTGACCGCATATTGGGAAGCTTCCGTCTTCTCGCGCTCGGCGCGGCGGCGGATATTCTCGGCTTCCGCCAGCGCGCGCAGGCGCTGATCGCGCAGCGCTTCGACTTCACTCTTCAACACCTGGATAGGGTCGGGCGCGGTTTCCGCGATGCGGGCTTCCGGCATTTCCTGTTCGGTTTCTTCGCTCATACTTCCTCGATGCCCTATTGCTTCGCTGAGGGCGGCTGTTCCTTAAACGCTATCCAAGCAATCGTCCAATGACTTTGGCGGTATGGTCCACCATGGGAATGATGCGGCCATAATTGAGCCGCGTCGGACCCAGAACTCCGATCACACCCACAATCTTGCCCGCCTGATTGGCGTAAGGCGCGGCCACGATAGAGGAACCGGACAGGGAGAATAGCCGGTTCTCCGATCCGATGAAGATGCGCACCCCATCGCCATCCTTGGCCAGTTCCAGAAGCCGGATCAGATCGGCCTTGCGCTCGATGTCGTCGAACAGGGTGCGAACCCGCTCGATATCCGCTTGGGCTTCGACGGAATCGAGCAGATGCGAGGTGCCGCGCACGATCAGCACCTTGTCGTCCCTGCCGCCCGGTTCGGCCAGCGTGGCAAGACCCTCGGCCACGATCTTGGCCGTGAGCGAGTCCAGCATGGCGCGGTCGCTTTCCAGCTCCGCCAGGATTTCGGTGCGCGCGGTTTCCAATGTGCGGCCGGTCAGACGCGCATTCAGATAGTTGGAAGCTTCAATCAGGGCAGAGACCGGCAGGCCCGCCGGCGTGTCGATCACCCGGTTCTCCACCTGGCCGTCGCCGCTCACCATGATCACCAGCGCCTTGCCGGGTCCGACATGAACGAATTCGACATGTTTCAGCGGGGCCTGATCCTGTTTGGCGGTCACCACCAGCCCGGCACACCGCGACAGGCCCGAAAGAAGCGTGGTCGCTTGGGTCAGCACATCCTCTAGCCGCTGACCGCTTCCCATCATGCGAGCCTCGATCATGCCGCGCTCCTGCGGCTCCAGATCGCCCACTTCCAAAAGCCCGTCCACGAACAGACGTAAGCCCTTTTCGGTGGGCACCCGGCCCGCGCTGGTGTGAGGCGCATACAGCAGGCCCATGGCTTCCAGATCGGCCATCACATTGCGGATCGAAGCCGGCGACAGGGTCAGCGGCAGGCGGTGGGATAGGGTGCGTGAGCCGACCGGTTCGCCCGATGCCAGGAAGGCTTCCACCAAATGGCGGAAGACTTCGCGGGGGCGCTCGCTCAAGGACGGCGTGGCAAGACGGGCAGCGAACGATTCCAAGTACAAGCCTTTGATATAATTACACTATTTAAACGGAGTGGGACGCTATTGGACGCGCTCCGGCAAAGCGGCTAGGTAACCGCCCCTGTTTTCCACTCCAAGATATACGGCCCCATGCGCCTCTCCAACCGCAGCTCTGATTCCCTTCGCACCATCCGCCTGGAACCGGGCGCCGCCCGCCATGCCGAAGGTTCCTGTCTGGTCAAATTCGGCGACACCCATGTGCTGGTCACCGCCAGCCTGGAAGAGAAAGCCCCGCCCTTCCTCAAGGGTTCCGGCAAGGGCTGGGTGACGGCGGAATATGGCATGCTGCCCCGCTCCACCCATGAGCGGATGCGCCGCGAGGCGGCGGCGGGCAAACAGTCCGGCCGCACCCAAGAGATCCAGCGCCTGGTGGGCCGTTCGTTGCGCGCGATCTGCGATCTTTCCGCGTTGGGCGAACGCCAGATCACCATCGACTGCGACGTGCTCCAGGCGGATGGCGGCACCCGCACCGCCTCCATCACCGGCGGCTATGTTGCGCTCGCCCAATGCGTGGGCTTCATGCAGAAGACGGGCCTGATCAAAATGCCGATGCTGAAAGATCAGGTCGCGGCGGTAAGCTGCGGCATCGTCAAGGGCGAAGCGATGCTCGACCTGGATTACGGCGAAGATTCCACGGCGGAGACCGACGCCAATTTCGTGCTGACCGGCGCGGGTGGACTGGTGGAGATTCAGGGCACCGCCGAGGGCGCGCCTTTCACGGAAGATCAGCTGGGGCAATTGCTGCGGCTCGCCCGCAAAGGCATCGGCGAACTGGTCGAGCTGCAGAAGCAGGCACTGAAATGAGATTGCCCCGCGGCAGCGTGTTGATCGTCGCCAGCCACAATCGTGGCAAGGTGCGCGAGATCAAGGCGCTGCTGGGGCCTCACGGTATCGAGCCCGTCAGCGTGGCCGAACTGGGGCTCCCGGAGCCGGAAGAGACCGGTGACACCTTCGCCGCCAATGCTGAACTGAAAGCGCGCGCTGCCGCCGACGCGGGCAAGCATCCAGCATTGGCCGACGATTCCGGCCTTTGGGTAAATGCGCTGGACGGCGATCCCGGCATCCATTCCGCGCGCTGGGCGGGACCCGAAAAGGATTTCCGCATCGGCATGGCGCGCGTCGAGCATGAATTGCAGGCGAGGAAAGCCACGGACTTCTCCGCCAAATTCGTCTGCGCCCTAGCGCTGGCCATGCCGCAAGGCGCATGCCAGACTTTCGAAGGCGAAGTTCATGGCACCCTGACATTCCCCCCGCGCGGCACCTTGGGCTTCGGCTACGACCCCATCTTCATTCCGGACGGCTTCGACAAGACCTTTGGCGAGCTCAATCCGCATTTGAAGAACGCCATGAGCCATCGTGCCCGGGCTTTCGAAAAGCTCCTGCGCAGCGGCATTCTCGCCGAGTCCTTCTGAAGGTGAGCAGTTTCGGCATCTACGTGCATTGGCCATTCTGTGCCGCCAAATGTCCCTATTGCGACTTCAACAGCCATGTCCGTGCATCGATTGATGAGAGCGGCTGGGTCGACGCCATCACCCGCGAACTGGAATGGACTGCCGCGTCGCAAGGCGCGGAGCGGCCTATCGTCGAAACCATTTTCTTCGGCGGCGGCACGCCATCCTTGATGCAGGGCGCCTCTGTGGCGCGCATTCTGGATGCGATCTCGCGCCGCTGGCGCTTGGCCAACGATCTCGAAGTGACCTTGGAAGCCAACCCCGCCAGCGCAGATGCGGCCCGCTTTGCCGATTATCGCGCGGCGGGCGTCAATCGCCTGTCGTTGGGTATGCAGGCCTTGAATGACGCCGATCTGAAATTCCTGGGCCGGTTGCACAATGCGGAAGAAGCCAAGGCTGCGCTGGCCTTGGCGATGCGGAATTTCGAACGCGTCTCGCTGGATCTCATCTACGCGCGCCCGAACCAGACCGACGCCCAATGGCGCGAAGAACTGACATGGGCGCTGGCCTTCGGCACAGACCATCTCTCGCTTTATCAGCTCACGATCGAGCCGGAAACGCCATTCGCCCTGCTGCACCGGAACGGAAGTTTGCGCATTCCCGACGACGATCTCGCGGCGGGCCTTTACGAGACGACGCAGGAACTGACGGACGCGGCAGGCCTGCCGGCTTATGAAATCTCCAACCATGCCCGGCCGGGCTCGGAGAGCCGGCACAATCTGATCTATTGGCGTTATGGCGATTATGCCGGCGTGGGGCCCGGCGCCCATGGACGACTGATGCTGGGTGGCAAACGCATCGCTACGGCCACCATCCGCCTGCCGGAGCGCTGGCGCGAAAGCGTGACCAAGGGCGAGAATGCCTTCGCCGATTTCACGCCCGTCGCCGATGGCGACGCGGCGCGCGAGCACCTTCTGATGAATCTGCGTCTTCGCGAAGGCGTCGATCTCGCGGCTTACGAATCCCGCTGGGGAACGCGGCCATCAGGCGAAAAAATTGCGCAGCTGATCGCGCAGGGAGTGCTTCGACAGGATGGCGACATGATTTCCGCGACGCTTCCCGGTCGGTTAATTCTCAATTCCGTGATTTCAGCGCTTGCGAACTAAATCAGGAGCCATTCTGCTGAACCAGAATGACAGTTGCGGCGCACGTCATGTCGATCAGCAATCAAACAAAAACCAACAGAGCGCGTTGCGGCGGCGCTGATCTTCAAGCACAAGTTCGCGAATTTCCTCTGGGAGTTTTTTGCGCTGCCATGAGCCCTCCCTGCGACCTGCTTCGTCCTGCTCATCTTTGGCCACGGATGCGCGCACGGCCTTGATGGCATAAGCAGCCGCGCCGAGTTCGTGTTCAGCGACATGCGCAACCACTGCGGCCTGGGCTGCAGCATGCGCGGCGTGCCGCGCCGCGCCGGTCAAGTCCCTTGCCGCGTCATTTGCCGCACCGGCTGCTTGGCGTGCCTGTTTCATCTTGATCTCGCCGCGCGTCCAGGCGCGCGCATGCGCGATCGCCCGCCGCGGACGCTCGTCGTCGGGCCGTACCCTCTCAAAGAGATGCAGCACATGCTCGGCACATTCCGCCGCCCAGAGCGCGAGGCGGTGGTGGTCGGGTTCATTCAGCGTACCGCCACGGCGCACAGTGATCAGTCTGGAGTCGCGTTGGCCTTTGCCAGGTAAGATCATCTGACGGGCTGGTTTGTGGTTCTGATCCTAGGAATTCTTCTGCTGAAACGTCTTGGGCGCGGGGCTCACGACATGAAAGCCGTCAGGCTGCACTTCCAACACCGCCAAGCCGCGCTCCGAGGTGCCGTCCACATTGAAGCGGAAAATGCCATTGACGCCTGCAAAACCATTAGGGTCCATCAGCGCCTGTTGCGTGAAGCGGTGATAAGGCGTGCCGGGGGAAAGCAGCGCCACCAGCGACAGCGCGTCATAAGCCAGCGACGCCAGTTGCGGCGGGTTGGCGCCATAGACGGCGCGGAATTTGTCATTGAAGGCGTCGTCGGCATTGGGCTCCGGCGCGGCGAACCAGCCGCCGGTCAGACTCTGTTCCTTGACCGTGTTGGGATCGTCCCAAAGCCCGGTGCCCAGCAATTTCGTTTTCGCGGGATCAAGCCCGTTGAACACCAAGGTGGGGCCGATAGCGCGCAACACGCCGCCGCCCTGTGCGATCATCACCGCATCGGCGCCGTCCTTGGCGATGGCGGCCGAAGGCGCCGCGACGCTGGCCGTACTGGGCGTGAAGCGCGAAATATCGACCGCGCTCGCGCCAGCGTCCTTGACCGCATCGCTAAAGGCGCCGCTGATGACTTCGCCATAGGGCGTCTCCGGCACCATGGCCGCGAAATTGTGATGGCCTTGGCTGACGGCATAATTCACCACCCGCCTGACTTCGTTTTGCGGCAGGAAGGAAAGAAGATAAACGCCTTTGCCCGCCACGCCGCGTTCGGTCGAAAATGCCAGCACCGGAATGCCGCGGTCGCGCGCGATGGGGGCGACGGCGGAAACCGACGGCCCGAACAAGGGCCCAACGATGATTTCCGCGCCCTGGTCGAGAAGCTTGGACGCGGCCGCCGCAGCGCTGTCGGTGGACCCCCCTTCATCAGCCGTCATCAAAAGGATGTTGCGGTTGCCGCCGTCGAACAAAGCGAGCTCTGCCGCCTTCAGCATGCCGGCCGCCAGATTACGGGTAGCGGGTGTGGTACTGAAAAAAGGCAGGATCACGCCCACCCGGACGGGGACGCTGTCCGGCCCGTTGTTGGGAAGACGCAGATAGCTCGGCAGGTCGCGGTCCAGGGGATTGCCTGCCACGGGCGGCGGCGGCACCACGACTTTGGGCGGCGGGGGCGGTGGGGGCGGCTGGCAGGCGCTCAACCCGGCTATCGCGGCCAGCCCCAGAATGGCAAAAAGACGGGCGAATGGCTTCTTCGGGCGAAATGAAACGGCGTGAATCATCAGACATTCCCTTGCACGGCGACACTAGAACCCGCGCCGCCGCCGGTAAACCGCAACATCGCGGCGATTTGAAGATGGGGGAACTCGTGACCAGTCTTCTGGCACCCGGTCTTTATGTCACCGCCACGCCCATCGGCAATGCCCGCGACATCACGCTTCGGGCGCTGGATATACTGGGAGCGGTGGATCTGATCGTGGCCGAGGACACCAGGGTCACGGCCAAGTTGCTGGCTATCCACGGCATCTCCAAGCCGCTCGCCGCCTATAACGATCACAATGCCGCGAAGGAGCGGCCCCGGCTGCTCGCGCGGCTTCGGGATGGCGCCCGCATCGCGTTGGTCAGCGATGCCGGCACGCCGCTGGTCAGCGATCCCGGTTTCAAGCTGGTGCGCGCTGCGATCGAGGAGGGACTTGCCGTCCACGCCGTGCCGGGCGCCTCGGCGGCCTTGACGGGACTGGTCCTCTCCGGCTTGCCGTCGGACCGGTTTCTCTTCGCGGGCTTCCTTCCACCCAAGCCGGGCGAGCGCCAGGCGGCGCTGGATGAGCTAAAAGCGTTCCGCGCCACCTTGATCTTTTTCGAGTCCGGGCCGCGTCTGGCGGAAAGTCTGAAGCAGATGGCGGACACGCTGGGCATGCGCAGCGCGGCGGTCGCGCGCGAGATGACCAAGCTGCATGAGGAGGTACGGCGCGGCACGCTGGAAGATCTGGCGCATGCCTATGCCAACGAGCCCGCGCCCAAGGGCGAGGTGACCTTGCTGGTGTCGCCGCCGCACGAAGCCGAAGCCGATCTGGCCGCCATAGACCGGGCGCTCGACGCAGCGCTCGCCTTCATGCCGCTCAAGCCGGCCGCCGAACTGATCGCCGATCTGACCGGAGCTTCGCGCAAGACGATCTATGCCCGCGGCCTCGAGAAGAAAAATGGCTGATCCCAAAGTCGCAAACAGACGGGCGGCGGAATCACGCGGCCATCGCAGCGAAGCGCTGGCCGCCTGGTGGCTCAGGCTCAAGGGTCATCGGATTTTGGGCCGCCGGGTGAAAACCCATGCCGGGGAAATCGATCTCATTACCCTATGCCCCTTCGGGCCGGTGTGTTTTGTCGAGGTCAAGGCCCGGTCGAACCTCCGCGACGCCGCCGAGGCTGTGACGCAAGAGCAGCGGACTCGCATTGCCCGCGCCGCCTCCCTATATCTGGCGTCTCGGCCCGCGCTTGCCCGGCGCGGCGCCCGCTTCGATATAATCACGGTTGCCGGCCTCCCCAGACATTTGCGGGATGCCTGGCGGATGGATGGATAAGACATGGCCTTGACCGTCGCGATCCAGATGGACCCGATCGAGAAGATCGATATCGGCGGCGATTCCACTTTCGCGTTGGCGCTGGAAGCGCAGGCGCGGGGCCATGGCCTGCTCTATTACGGACCACGCGATCTTTCTTTCAATCAGGGCAAGGTGACGGCGCGCGTGCGGCCGCTGAATGTGCGCGCGGTCAAGGGCGATCATTTCGCGCTGGGCGAAGCTTTCGTCTACGACCTGTCGGCCGCCGATGTGGTGTTGATGCGCCAGGACCCGCCTTTCGACATGGCCTATATTTCGGCCACCCATATTCTGGAGCGTATTCATCCCAAGACGCTGGTGGTCAACGATCCCCGCGAGGTGCGCAACGCACCGGAGAAATTGTTCGTCACCGAATTCGCCGACTTCATCCCGCCCACCTTAATCACCTCCGACGCTCGCGAAGTGCGTGACTTCCGCGACCGCTACAAGGACATCATCATCAAGCCGCTTTACGGCAATGGCGGCGCTGGCGTCTTTCGCATCGTGCCCGCGGATGAGAATCTGGGCGCTCTCTTGGAGATGTTTACCCAATTCTTCCGCGAGCCGGTGATCGTGCAGCGCTATCTGCCCGAAGTGCGCAAGGGCGACAAACGCATCATTCTGGTGGACGGCGAATTCGCCGGCGCCATCAATCGCGTGCCGGCGCAAGGCGAAGCGCGCTCCAACATGCATGTGGGCGGGCGGCCCGAGAAAACAGAGTTGACGCAGCGTGAACAAGACGTCTGCGCGGCAATCGGACCGGAACTGAAACGCCGCGGTTTGATTTTCACTGGGATAGACGTGATCGGCGACTATATGACGGAGATCAACGTGACCTCGCCCACCGGCATTCATGAGATCAAGCGTTTCGGCGGCGCCGATATCGCCAAGCTGGTGTGGGAGGCGGTCGAGGCGCGCCGATGATCACGGTGCGCAAATCGGGCGAGCGCGGCACCACCAAGATCGATTGGCTGGACTCCAAACACACTTTCTCTTTTGCGGATTATGACGATCCCGCCTTCGAAAGTTTCGGCGCGCTGCGCGTGATCAACGAGGATTGGATCGCGGGCGGCGCGGGCTTTCCGCCCCATTCTCATCGCGACATGGAGATCGTCACCTACATTCTGGAAGGCGCCTTGCAGCACAAGGATTCCAGCGGCGGGGGCGGGGTGATTAGACCCGGCGAAATCCAGCGCATGAGCGCAGGCGCGGGTGTGGTGCATGCCGAGTTCAACGCCAGCCGGGAGCGGCCCTGCCATCTGCTGCAGATCTGGATCATGCCGTCAAAGAAGGGGATCGATCCGTCCTACGAACAAAAGGCAATGGATGTTCAGGCCATCGCCAACAAATTCGCCCGCATCGCCGGGCCCGATCCCCAGCCCAACGAAGTCCGTCTGGTGCAGGACGCCGAAATCTGGGCGACGCGGCTCGACCCTGACATCGAAGTGATCCATCCGCTGGGCCCCGGCCGCCGCGCCTGGGTGCAGGTGGCCAAAGGCCAGATCACGCTGGGCGATGAAACCCTCGGCGCCGGCGATGCCGCCGCTGTGACCGATCAGGAGAAAGTCACCCTCTGCTCGAAAATGCCGAGCGAAGTTCTTCTGTTTGATTTGGCCTGACCCCCTCCGTCTCTTTCGCGCAAGCGCTCAGAGACACCTCCCCCTCCAGCGTGCTTCGCACGCGAGGGGGGGTGAGCTGGCAGCCAAGCCGTGCGAACGGCCTCAGCCTAGGTTCGAGACCCGCAGAGCGCGTTACGCTGAATGAGCTTTTATTTCACCAGCCCGAAGCGGGACTTGTAGCGCGCATCGATTCCCGACAGCGGGAAATAGATGAACACGTCGGTGGTGCCGAATTGCCGGTCGATCACCGCGCCGTCGCCGATGCAGCAGCCCGCGCGCACATAACCCTTGAGCAGCGGCGGCAGGCTGCGCAGCCCTTCGCGCGGTTCGATCGCGTCTTTGGCCATCGCGTTCATGTCCACGAACAATTCCGGCCGCGCCTTCACCCGCAGATGCGCTGGCATGGCGTGGAAATGATGGAGATAGGACAAGGGCAACGCCAGCGCCTCAGGATCGGTGCCGGCCAAGCTGGCGCAGCCGAACATCAAATCGATGTCGAAACGCGCGACATAAGCCATCAAGCCTTTCCACAGAAGCTGCATGGTGCCCGGCCGCGCGCGATAGCTTTTCAGCACACAGGAGCGGCCCAACTCCAGGAATTTGGTGCCAACGGGCAGGCCGTTCAGCATGGGCGCGATGTCGTATTCGCTGGCGGTATAGAAGCCGCCCGCCCGCGCCGCGTCTTTCTCGCGCGTCAGGCGATAGGTGGCGACCACCAGCGGCTGGTCGTCCTCGCCATGCGCTTCGCGGTCCACCACAAGCAGGTGGTCGCAAACATCGTCATATTTGTCGAAATCGCGTCCGGCCTCGCGCATCTGAGGCGAGGGGATGGCGCTCATCTCCTGATAGAAGACGTTGTAGCGCAGCTGCTGCGCCAGCTCGACTTCATGGTCGGTCTCGGCCAGCCGGACTTCCAGCGCGCCCGCGACGGCCAAAACTGGCCATTGCTCGGCGCGGCCTTCGAACGGCCCGGCTTCATAAATATTGACCACGCAGATCCCCTTAAGAGTGGGTGCTGTCGGGGAATGGCATAGGCCGCTTCTGCGACAGATTTATAATCTAGCCCAGGGACTTGGGGGCGCGCAACGAATTGTGACAGCGGGCTTCTATGCGTTCCGGCGGGAGGGTTAAGGCCGCTTTTGCCCTTGTCAGCCAGCCGCGGCCCCGCCCGCGGGGTTCCGCCGCTGTAGCCGGGCGAGCGTCCAAAACAGGAGCAATGCGGGAATTCCGATAGCGCCGCAGCCAAGAAAAAAGAGGGTGTAGGCGTTCATCAGGCCGACATGGGACGACAGGCCTTCGACCACGGCGCCGGAAAAACCCTTTAGAAGCTTTCCGGCCCAGGCATAGGTGGAAGAGAGCAGCGCATATTGGGTTGCCGTATAGCCCAGGCTGGTCAGCGAGGACATGTAAGCCACCAAAGTCACACCCGCCAACGCGATACTGAAATTGTCCAGGACCATGACGATCGCGAAACTGAGCGGGTCATGCGCATAAGGCAGCACGGCGTAAAGCGCGGTACCGAACATCTGACCCAGACAGCCGAACTGAACCGCGGGCATCAGCCCCAAGCGCAGCGAAAGATAGCCGCCCGCCGCCACGCCCAGGAATGTGCCGACCAGGCCGACACTGCCGCGTACCGCGCCCACCATGTCCTTGGTGAGACCCAGATCGACATACATGGGATTGTACATCGGCCCGCTGACAAAGTTTGGAAGCTGGAACAGGCTGATCGCCAGCAGCATGACAATGGCGACCGCGCCGTGAGTACGGAAGAAGCTGATGAAAGGTCCCGTCACCGCATCGCCAAAGCCTCTCAGCGTCCAGAGCGGCGCTTCCTGTTCCATGCGTTGCATCACCTGGTCCGCCTTGACCGGCTCGGCGGCCAGGAAACAGGCGGCCAGCCCGATCTCCATCAGCGCACCGTAAAGCGCATAAGATGTGTTCCAGCCGATGCGCTGCGCGATCGGAAGGATCACGGCCTCGCTTGTGAGCAACGCGCTGCGATAGCCGAATGTGTAGGCAGATGTCAGAAGGCCCAATTCATCCTTGTCGGCAGCACTCTCGATGCGCCAGGCGTCGATGGTGATGTCCTGGGTCGAAGACGCAAAGGCCACCACCAGCGCGAACACACCCAGCATGACCAGGCCATGGCCGATGCCGCTCCATGCCATCGCCACCAGCCCGCCGCCGACAAAGATCTGAGCCAGCGCCATCCAGCCGCGCCGCCGGCCAAGCTTGGACAAAAACGGCGCGCCGACCCGGTCCAGGATCGGGGCCCAAAGAAATTTCATGGAATAAGCGATGCCGACCCAGGACAGGAATCCGATCGCCTTGAGCGAGGCGCCTTCGTCGCGCAGCCAATAGCCAAAGGTGTTGCCCACCAGCACGAAAGGCAGGCCCGACGAAAAGCCCAGCGCCAGCATGGTGAGGACGCGCGGACTCAAATATTCGTGGAAGGAATAGCGGCGGCGAGTCATGCCGCCGCAGTATGGGGCAGTCCGTCCTTAGAGGGAAACAAGCCCGCGAACATTTCCTCAAGCTCGGCGGGATCGACCGGCTTGGTGAGGAAGCCGTCCATGCCCGCTTCCTGGCAGGCGCGCTTGCCGGTCTCCAAGGCGTCGGCCGTCAAAGCCACGATGGGCATGCGGGGGCGGAAATGCTTTTCCTCGATGGCGCGGATGGTGCGCGCGGCCTCGATGCCGTCCATTCCGGGCATGTGGATGTCGGTGAGAAGCAGGTCGAAGCTTTCGGTCTCCACCACGGCGACCGCGGCGGTGCCGGTGGTGACTTCGCGCACCTGATGGCCGCGCCGGCGTAGCAATTCGCGGATCAGAAGCGCATTCACCGGATTGTCCTCGGCCAGAAGGATCTTCAGGCCACCGGTCGGCAAGTTTTGTGGCGGCGGAGGCGGCGGCGCCTCGACCGGCACGGGGCTTTTCACCGGCAGCTCGGTCAGCGGCGGCGCCACATTGGCAAGCACCAGCCTTTCGCAAAGCGAGGCATCGCGCACCGGCTTGACCAGATATCCGGCAAATCCCATGGCGCGCAGATCTTCCAGTCGCGTGCGCGCCGCCGGCGTGATCATGACCAGGGTCGGCACCGCCAGATCCGGCGGTATCAGAGGGTCGGGGGCACTGTCGGTGCCGGAATCGATCAAGACCGCATCGATCTTTCCGCCCGGAGGCAGATGCGTGAAATTGAGGCCTTCCCCGCCTTGGGTCGCGATCTGAAGACAAAGCCCCTCGCGCAGCATGCGGTTGCGGCTGACGATGGCGATGCGCTTACCGGTAAGCGGCAATGCGTCCTGGCGCATGGGCTCGACCACCACCGACGGCACCGTGAACCAGAAGGTCGAACCGCTCTCCTGTTCCGAATCTATCCCGATCTCTCCACCCATGGCATCGACCAGGCGCCTGGAGATGGCGAGCCCCAATCCCGAGCCGCCGAATTTGCGGGCATGGCTGGAATCGGCCTGCACGAATTCCTGGAAAATCTCCTGGCGCTTTTCCTTCGGCACGCCCACCCCGGTGTCGCGTACTTCCACGCGGATGAAGGTACGGTCGCGGCCATCAAACAATTTCAGCTGGACGCAGATCCCACCTTTTTCGGTGAATTTGACGGCATTGCCCATCAAATTGGTGAGGACCTGGCGGAAGCGGACTTCGTCGATGCGGATGATGCGGGGCACTTCGGGCTCCACCGCCGTGGCGATCTCGATATTCTTGGCATGCGCCCTGGGACCCAAAAGTTCGGCGACGCCCGCGACTAGGGGCCGTATCTCGACTTCATCGTCCTCTAAGGTCAGGGTGCCGGACTCGATCTTGGAGAAATCCAGAATGTCGCCGATCAGGCTAAGTAGCGCTTCGCCGGATTGGGTGATCGCCTCGGCATAGGTGCGCTGTTCCGGCTTCAATTCGGTTTCCAGCAAAAGCCGCCCCATGCCCAGCACGCCGTTCATCGGCGTCCTGATCTCGTGGCTCATGGTGGCGAGAAAGCCCGATTTGGCGCGGCTGGCGGCTTCGGCGCTGTCGCGCGCCTCCATCAGGGCTTCTTCCAGCGCTTTGCGTTCTGTGACATCGCGGCCCACGCTCTGCACTTCGACTAGTCGGCCTTCGCCGTCGCGCACGGCATAATCTTCCCACGAGATCCAGCGCCAGCCGGAAGTGGTGCGCACATGCTGGTCGTAATGGGTGCGACCGCGCTTTTTCTTCAGCGCGCCGAAACTGCCGAATTGCGGCGCGCGGCTTTCCGGGTGCAATTCCGGCGCGAAGGGGTAACCAAGCGCGCGCGACGGCTCCAACCCGAACATCTTGAAAAAGGCTTCGTTGGCATAGGTGAGACGGCTGGACGCGTCGCGCCGGAAGATGGCGTCGCCTTGCGCGTCCACCAGGCCCTTGTAGCGGATCTCGCTTTGATAGAGCTGCTTGTTCATGGCGGCGGCGTTTTTCAGCGACGCTTCCTGGCGCTTGGTGGCGGCTTTCAATTCGGCCGCCTGGCGCGTCAGCATCGTGTCGCGCTCGCGCGCATTCAGAAGATTGGAGATCAGGAAGGCCAGCGCTACAGTCAAAAGCGCGCCGAAGCTGGCGGGCGAAACGATGGTCAGCCGGCCCGACAACATGACGTCGCCGACCGCCAGGGTGAGCATCACCCCCGCCACCACGCCGAACACGATCCTGACTAGTCGCGCCACGGTCACGGTGGTCGCCGGGCCTATCTTCCTGGTTACCCTGCCAATTTGCGGCCTTACCCATAGAAAAAGCCTAAAGTTGCTTGGTGAATCCCGGTTAAGGCTTGCCTTGGCGGAAATGGGGGGAATTGCCCGGGGAATTTCCGTTCTATTTCAAGCGGTTAATGGAATGCCGGGTTCCCACCCGCCGGTCGTCACAAAAGCTTTGCAGAACTGTGATGTTCGTGGCGCGAGAGCCGTGTGAATTGGCGCCGCCCGCCATTCAGGCTTCACATTTTATGGCCGATGTAGCTTTGACCGACGCAACTGCCACAGCCGATCTGGCGCAAAGAGCGGAAGTCACCCGCCGTGCCGGGCGTGGCGATGCGCGCTTCCATTTCCTGACCTGGGCCGCCGCTGCCGCGGTGCTTCTGGTTTTCGCGGGCGTCATTGCCTCCCTGCTGATCGGCTCGATACCTGCGGTGCGGGCCTTTGGCTTCCGGTTCCTGGTTTCCAGCGCCTGGGACCCCACGTCCAATGAATTCGGCGGCCTGCCTTCCATCTATGGCACGCTGGTGACTTCCGCCTTGGCCATGCTCCTGGCGGTGCCGATCGGGATCGGCGTCGCGATCTTCCTGACCGAGCTTTGCCCGCGCCCACTTCGTCGCCCCATCGGCATCGCCATCGAGCTCCTGGCCGGCATTCCGTCCATCATCTATGGCATCTGGGGCCTCTTCGTGTTTGCGCCTTGGTTTCAAGCGCACGTGCAACAGCCCATCATCGATGCCACCGCCGGCATTCCCATCATCGGCACGCTGTTCGGCGGCGCCCCTTACGGCATCGGCGTCTTCACCGCATCGCTGATCATCTCGATTATGATCCTGCCCTTCATCTCGGCGGTGACGCGCGATGTGTTCGAGACCGTGCCGACCATGCTGAAGGAAGCCGCTTACGGCCTCGGGTGCACCACCTGGGAGGTCATGTGGCGGGTGGTTCTGCCCTACGCCCGCACCGGCGTGGTGGGCGGCTCGATGCTGGCGCTTGGCCGCGCGCTGGGCGAAACCATGGCGGTCACCTTCGTGATCGGCAACGCGCACACCATCGATCCTTCGCTGTTCGCGCCCGGCACCACCATTTCCGCCACCATCGCCAATGAATTCACCGAAGCGACCACGGCGCTCTATTCCTCCTCCCTGATTTTTCTTGGCCTGATCCTGTTCTTCATTACCTTTATCGTTCTGGCCTGCGCGCAATTGATGCTGCGGGCGCTGGAGCGTCAGGCAGGCGTCAAATGATCGTCTCCCGCGCTCTTTATGCTCGCCGCCGTATCGCCAATGGCGTCTTTATCGGCCTTTCCATCGCGGCCGCCCTGTTCGGCCTGGTCTGGCTGGGCTTCATTCTGTCGGCACTGTTGGCCGAAGGCTTTTCCGCCGTCTCGCCGCTTCTTTTCACCCAATCCACGCCGCCGCCCGGCCAGCCCGGCGGTTTGCTGAATGCCATCCTGGGCAGCGTGCTGATGAGTCTGGTCGCCGTGCTGCTGGGAACGCCCATTGGCCTCTTCGCCGGCACCTATCTGGCCGAATATGGCAAACATACGCGGTTTGCTTTTGTCGTGCGCTTCGTGAACGACATTCTTCTGTCGGCGCCCTCCATCGTGATCGGCCTCTTCGTCTATGAAATCGTGGTCTTTCCCATGGGCCATTTTTCCGCCTGGGCCGGCACGCTGTCATTGATGGTGATCGTGATACCGGTCGTGGTGCGCACCACCGAGAATATGCTGATCCTGGTGCCCAATGGCTTGCGCGAGGCCGCCAGCGCGTTGGGCGCGCCCATGAATTTCGTGATCCGCAGCGTCACCTGGAGCGCGGCAAGAGCGGGCATCATCACCGGCGTACTGCTCGCCGTCGCGCGCATTTCCGGCGAGACGGCGCCGCTTCTGTTCACGGCACTGAACAATCAGTTTCTCACCACGAATTTCAACGCACCGATGGCCTCGCTTCCAGCGGTGATCTTCCAATATGCGCTGTCGCCTTATGACGATTGGCACAAGCTGGCCTGGGCGGGCGCGCTTCTGGTCACCGCCACAGTGCTGACCCTTTCCATCGTCGCCCGCCTCCTCGAAACCAAACGGAATTGATCTTATGGACGCCGCCAACTGTCACAATGGAAAGCCCCAGAACGGCAGGCCTAAGATCGATATTCGCGATCTCTCTTTCTATTATGGCCAGACCAAATCCTTGAAGGACATCACGTTGCCCTTGCACGACCGCAAGGTGACCGCCTTCATCGGGCCTTCGGGCTGCGGCAAATCCACGCTGCTGCGCGCCATCAATCGCATCTATGAGCTCTATCCCAACCAGCGCGCCGAGGGCACCATCACGCTGGACGGCGAAGACATTCTTTCGGTCAAGGATCTCAATCTTCTGCGCGCTCGTATCGGCATGGTGTTCCAGAAGCCCACGCCGTTTCCCATGTCGATCTTCGACAATGTCGCTTTCGGCATCAAACTCTATGAGAGATTGCCGCGGTCGGAGTTGGAAGGCCGCATCGAAAACGCGCTCACGCGTGCCGCGCTTTGGACCGAAGTGAAGGACAAGCTCAACGCCTCTGGCCTGTCGCTATCCGGCGGCCAGCAGCAGCGCCTCTGCATCGCCCGCACGGTGGCGACGCGTCCGGAAGTGATTCTCCTGGACGAACCTTGCTCGGCTTTGGATCCGATCTCCACCGCCAAGATCGAGGAGTTGATCGACGAATTGGCGGCCGATTACACCATCGTGATCGTGACCCACAATATGCAGCAGGCCTCGCGCGCTTCCGACTACACGGCCTTTATGTATTTGGGCGAGCTGGTCGAGTATGGCGCCACGGAAAAAATCTTCACGGCGCCCGATAACAAGCGGACTGAGCAATATATTACGGGCCGGTTCGGCTAATCGCGATCAGGCGTAATCCTCGGCCAGTGTCTCGTCGGCGCGCGGGCCTTTCGACAGCGCATTGAAGATCACGCTCAGCACGATCCCCACCAGGAGATTGAGCGCCAGCGCACTCAGCGCGGCGTAACAGGGGATCGCCACGCCGAACGCGTGCAGCACATAGACCGAGCTTTTCAGGCCGAGGCTCCAGGCCATGGCCGTGCCGGCCGCTATGCCGGACGCCCAGCCGATCAAAAGAGCGGTGGGATGCATGGCGCGGGTGAACAGGGCCACAAAGACCGCGGGCACCGTCTGGCAGATCCAGATGCCGCCCAGAAGCTGAAGCTGGATGGCGTAAGAGCTTTGCAACGCCAGAACGAAGAACAAGGCTCCCAGCTTGGCGACAAAAGCCACGATCTTGGCGACCCGCGCCTCGGCTTCTGGCGTGCAGTCGGGCGCGATGAAATCGCGATAGATGTTGCGGGTGAAGAGATTGCCGCAGGCGATGGACATGATCGCAGCCGGCACCAGCGCGCCCACGCCGATGGCGGCAAAGGCGACGCCCGCGAACCAATTGGGAAACATGGACAGGAACAAAGCGGGCACCGCGAAATTGTTGCCAAAGCGGGCAAAGCCCCCGGCATATTCCGGCATCGCCTTGACGCCTGCCGCCACCGCCATGAAGCCCAGAAGCGCGATCAGCGCCAGGGCGAAGGAATAGATCGGCAGAACGATCGAATTGCGCTCCACCACATCGCGGCTGGCGGAGGAAAGGACGCCGGTCATGGCATGGGGATAGAGAAACAGCGCCAGGATCGAGCCGGACGCGAGCGTGGCATAGGCAAAGCCGGGGCCAAGATTATCGGCCGTGCCATGACCCAGAAGCAGCAATTTGGGATCGATGCTGGCGAAGATCTTGGTGTAACCGCCAAGCTCGACCGGGATCACGACGATCGCGGCCAACACCGTGACATAGATCATCAAATCCTTGGCGATGGCGATGACGGCGGTGCCGCGCAATCCACTGGAGTAGGTGTAGAAGGCCAGGAACAGAAATGCCGCCAAAAGCGGCAGGCTGGGAATGGCGGAAAGCCCCGGAAGGCTTTGGATGCCGAGGGCGGCGATCACCACCTGCAAGCCCAAAAGCTGCAGCGCGATATAGGGAATGGTGGCGGCGATGCCTGTCAGCGCCACGGCCAGCGCCAGCCAGCGCGAACCAAAACGGCCGCGCACGAAATCGGCGGCGGTGACATAGCCATGGCGGCGCGCCACCGACCACAGCCGCGCAAAGCCCACGAACAGCAGCGGATAGGCCAGCATGCCATAGGGGATCGCGAAATAGCCCGTCGCGCCCGCGCCGAACATCAAGGCGGGGACGGCCACGAAGGTATAGGCGGTGTAGAGGTCGCCGCCCAACAGGAACCAGGTGATCAAGGTGCCGAAACGCCGCCCACCCAAGCCCCATTCGGTCAGTTGCGAAAGATCGGCCCGTTTCCAGCGTGAGGCGATAAGGCCCGCGCCCGCCACACCCGCAAACAGCAACAGGAACACCGTCACGGTGACGGGATCAGCCACAAGTCCGTGCGCCATGCCCCCGAAAATCCTTCCTCTATTTCTTCTCGGCGGGGGTTGTGGTCACCGGCCCCATGCCCACCAACTCTAATAGAGCCTCTCCGTCCTTGGCGCCATCGTAATGCACCGTGTTGGCCAGATCGGTCACCACCGACCCCGCAGGCATCGGATAAGTGTTGGAGAGATCATAGGTGTCAGAAGAGCTGACCCACCAGGTGCCGGAAATCACATAGGCATAGCGGTCGGCATTGTGGAAATGCGGCCGGCTGAAATGGCCCGCATGCCAACGGATCAGAAGGCCATAGAGCCCGGGTTTGGACGGATCGCCAAAGATCACCGCCTGATCGCTGCCATCGCCCATTTTCCATTTCACATCCTTGGGCGGAGTGAAAGTGATGTGGCTGGGATCGGGTTTTTGCGCATCGGCTTGTGCGAAGGCGATGGTGGCGAATGCGGCCGCCCCCAGCCCGAACAAAATCGGAGAAACGCGCATATCGGCCTCCCTTGGAAATTGGCGGGATGCTAGAGCGAATTCCCCCATTTTAGAACGGGGCGTTCTCATCTTTATTTGGTCGCGCAGCCCGGGCGCGAACGCGCCCAATTATTCAAGGGCGCCTCCGGCGCCGCTCGGGAAACCGGTACCCGCCGATACGCTGCCACTATCGGCTCCCTGGCTGCGTTCCGCTCGCAAAAATGGGGACGATGCAATTGCAGCTGCTCTGCACCGGCCCTCGTCAGGGCCTAAATGTCAGACCAGAGCCGGAGAAGATTGTGATAGCAGCCCGCCAAGGAAACCAGGGATTGGTGCCCCGGCGTGTCGCGGCCCAGCTGCTGCAAGGCGGTGTCCATCTCGAACAAGATTTCGCGCTTGGCATCCTCACGCACCATGCTCTGGATCCAAAAAAAAGCCGCCAGCCGGGCGCCGCGCGTCACCGGTGTCACATGATGAACGCTGGTGCCGGGATAGAGCACCATGTCGCCGGCGGCCAGCTTGACCCGTCGGTCGTCTAGCCGGTCCTGGATGACCAACTCGCCGCCATCATAATCCTCTGGCGCGGTCAGGAACAAAGTAGCGGAAAGATCGGTGCGTATTCTATGCCGCGTGCCGGCGATCGGGCGCACGGCCCCGTCGATGTGCCCACCATAGGCTTGGCCGCCGGAATAGCGGTTGAAGAAAGGCGGCATAATTTTCAAGGGCAGCGCCGCCGAGATGAAAAGCGGATTGGCGTCCAGCACGTCCAGGATCATGCCGCCCAATTGGCGCGCCACCGGATGGGTTTCCGGCAGCTGAACATTGTTCTTCACCCGGCTTGAGAGATAGCCGGCTGTATCGCGCCCATCGATCCATTCGGCAGTTTCCAGGGCCTGCCGGCATTGGTCGATTTGGTTCGCGTCCAGCACATGCGGAATGTGCAATGGCATAAGGCCTCGCGTGCCGGATCAGTAATTCAGATTGAGCGTCAAGAGGGCGGTTCTCCCTTCGGCCGGCACGACATGGAAGAAGTGTAGCTGGTCGTAATAATATTTGTCGAAGATATTATTGACGTTGAGCTGAACCGACAGCCTCTCGCTGAACGCATATTTGGCCATCACGTCGGCGGCGAAAAAGCCGGGCACGGTTTTCACGGGCGGGACATTCTGGGTGAATTGGGAAGAGACATAGCGCCCGCCGCCGCCAATTTCGAACCCCGACCCAAGGACGTAGCTGGTCCATGCCGTGACGCTGTGTTTCGGCGTGTTCATCAAGGGCGAGCCCACAGGTGCGGCGCCGGGCGCCGACTTGATCACCGAACTGTCGAGATAGGCGTAGCCCGCCTGGATCTGCCAATCGTCGGTGATGTGTCCGGAAGCGCCCAGCTCCAGCCCGTCGACCTGGAAATTGCCGGCCAGCACGTTGAGCGCCGAATTGGTCGGATCGGGCACGCGGGCATTGTCCTTTTCAGAGCGGAAAAGCGCTGCGGTCAGCGAGAGCCGGCCCGTGAACAGATCCCATTTGGTGCCCAGCTCGAAATTCTTGTTCCGCTCGGGGCTGAGATCGGCGTTGCTGAGCGCAAAAGAGCGCGAGCTGTTAACAAAGGACAATTCTTCGCCCGATGGATTGAAGGACGTACCATAGGCAAAATAGACGCTGCCATTGGTGTCGGGCTTGTAAGTCAGCGCCCCGCGATAGCTGAACATGCGGTCGATCTGGGGGATGCGGTCGGTACGCGTGATCAGGCCAGGCGTCGTGGTGGAGAAATTCTGATCCGTATAGACCAGTCCGAAATAGTCCCAGCGCACGCCGCCCGATACTTCCCATTGTGGATCGAGCTTTATCGTGTCCAGGGCATAGACGGCAAAGCTGTCCGCGCCCGTGTTGGTCTTGAAGCGCGGAAAAGTGCTGGTAGCGGTGAAAGGCACATTCGGGTTCGGCGCCAGCAGCGGCACCGATGGCACGCCGGTGCTGTTGTCGAATTCGGGCTTTGAGGTTTCGCGTCCCCCTTCGATCCCCGCCGCCAAGACATGCTTGATGGAGCCGGTGTCGAAATGCACCGTCGCGTCCATCTGGTCCCAAAGCATGGTTTGCGTATTGATGCCTGAATTGACATTGCGGGTAACATTGATCGCACTCAGCGGCGTGGTTACCGGGACCGTGGCTGCGATCAAGGGTTCGGTGAAGCGGAAATTTTGGGAATAGGCCGCATAGCGCAGCTGGTTTTTGATCGCGACATCCTCGCTGAAATCATGCTCGGCGGTCAGCGTGGCGATGTCGGTATCGGTTTTCAGATAGTCGCTTTTGAAGCCATAGAAATTCTGCCGCGGCACTTTCACGACATGGCTGCCGAGATAGGGAATGCCGTAATCGGGCACGTCGTCCGCCGACTCATGAAGATAAGCCACGGTCAATCGCGTCGGCGCACCCAGACCCAGTGACAGGCTTGGCGCAAAGCCATAGCGGCTTTGTTCCGCCACATCGCGCCCTGTGACGCTTTGCTCATGTCCCATGGCGACAATGCGGAAAGCGGCGTCCGGCCCAAGCTCGGGCAGCGGCTCATTCACGTCCACCGTGACGCGGCGGGTCAGATCGGTGCCGGCGGTCAGGGTCCCCGCCACGAACTGGCTCAGTTGCGGTTTCTTGGAAACCTGGTTGATGACCCCGCCTGTCGAGCCCCGGCCGAATACGGTCGAGGCCGGACCCTCCAGCACTTGAACTTCGTCCATATAGAAGGGGTCGCGATAATAGTCGCCAATGTCGCGCTGGCCGTCGATGAACATATCGGTTCGCGCCACAAAGCCGCGAATGGTCGGCGAGTTGCCCAGCGACTTGAATTCACCGGCTCCGATGGTGATGCCGGGAATGTTGCGGAAAGCATCATTCAGATTGGTGATGGCGCGATCCTGCATCAACTGCTGTGAAACCGTGTCGATGGATTGCGGCGTATCGAGCAAGGATTCCGTGAGCTTGGAGAGGCTGGGAGCCGTGACATTATAGTCCGGCGAACGCTCGCCATTGACGATGACCTGCTCGTTTCTGAGTGCGGCACTGGCAGGCACGGTCTGCGCTTGCGCCGTCAGAGGCTGCAAAAGGGCGACGCTCGAGCCGGCCAGAAGACAAGCCCGCAGCGAGCCAAAGCTCCGCGCCCACAAAAACCGCATGTCGTAATTCCCTGCTGCTGTTCCGCGTGAGCCAAAACAGCCCGCTATAGAGCGTGGAAAGCGTTATATCTGTCAGAATATAACGCTAATTTCAAGCGCCCCGACCTGCACGCGCTGCTATTTGACCAGCATGGTGAAGCCGTCTTTCTCGAACACCGCCCGCGAGACCGGCGCCGCCAGATAGGCGAGGAAGGTGCGCGCTTCGGGCTTTGCATCTTTTACCAAAGCGGCGGGATAAAGAATCGGTTTGTGCGTGTTCTCCGGAAAGACGCCGACCATTTTTACATTCGGGTCGGCCTTGGCGTCGGTCTCATAGACGATGCCAAGCGGCGCTTCCCCGCGCGCAACATAGGCCAGCGCCACGCGCACATTCTCGGCATTGACCACCCGGTTCGCCACGGTGCTCCAAACACCAAGCGAGGTCAGCGCGGTGCGGCCATACTTGCCTGCCGGCACCGAATCCGGATCGGCCATGGCCAACCGCCCGCCCCTCAGCGCGCCCAGAAGATCGAAATGCGGCGCTATGGCGACTGAGGTGTTAGCGTCCTTGGGCGCCACCAGCACCAGCCGGTTGCCCAGCAGATTCTCACGCGTGTCGTGTTGGATCAGGCCCTTGTTGTCGAGATAGTCCATCCAATCGAGATCGGCGGAAATGAAAATGTCCGCACCCGCTGAGCTTTCGATCTGCTTGGCCAGTTGGGACGATGCGGCCAGCGACACCGCTACATCCTTGCCGCTCGCCTTCTTGTAATTGGCGGCGATTTCCTTCAGCGCGTCGGCCAGCGAGGCGGCGCCGAACAAAGTCACGTCGGCGGCACTGGCCGGCAGCGGCAAAAACGCCAGCAGCAGGGTGGCGGCGAGAACGCGCAGAATTCCAGTCATGACGATTGCCACATCCGTCGTGATGCTCGCCTGAATATAACGGAAAATGGCACGCGCAAAAGCCTTGCCCGCAGACGGCAACAGGCGTCAGGATGCCACCATGGCGGGGCTGTTTTTGCGACTTCCGATCGGGGATTCCGGCAATGTCGGGCCGGGCAAGGCGCGTTTGTTGGAGCTGATCGACGAAACCGGCTCCATCCGTTCCGCGGCGGCCAAGATGAAGCTCAGCTATCGCCGCGCCTGGCTGCTGTTGCAGGATCTGGAACGCGTATTCGGCGGTCCGGTCTTGGAGCGCCGCACCGGTGGCAAGTCGGGCGGTGGCGCGGCGCTGAATGCGCGGGGCCGCGACGTGGTCAAGTATTTCCGCAATGCCGAACGCAGGGCTGCCCGCGCCATCAAGGCGGACCTGGACGCGCTGACGAAGCTCAAAAGCTAGGGCGGCACTTCCGCGTGTCATGCTTCGACAGGCTCAGCATGAAGAGCCTATCTTTTCTTCACCCTGAGCTTGTCGAAGGGTGAGCAGCGACCCAAGGGGCGAAATGGTCCGGGGACCATTTCGAGCTGCGAACGCCGCGAGTTCAGGCGACCGGCCGGAAAAAGGCGAATCGCTTAAACACTCTTCTTACTCACCATCACCAGGCCCAGACCCGCGATCACCGCCACAATGCCGGCGGCGGTGGGAATCCAGACGCTATGATCTTCCTGATGATTGATCTCGATAGGCCCCGCCTTGATCAGCGGCTTGGTCTCCGTCCAGCTCACGCGGCTCACAAACAGGCCGATCACCCCGGCCAGGATGAGCACCACGCCCAGAAGCATCATGGGTTTCATATCGGCTCTCCCAAATCGGGAGAGAGAACGGCTGCAAGGAACTAAGGTTCCTGTTCCCAGCGTACTCTCAATCCTCGTCTTGGAAGATTTCGCGCACACCCAGCGGCCCATCGATGCCGGCATAGGCGCGGCAACCCTCGATGAATTCTTCCGAGGTGCCGCGGCAATCGCTGGGGTTCACGACCTTGTGCTCGGCGCCCCACTGATAGCCTTGTTGATGCAAGGCGCAGTCGCCACCGCCGCAGCGATAGCCATGGAAGAGGTCGGCAGGGCCGACATCCTCTGCCGGATGCGGTTTGGGCTTGGTAGGCGCGCTCACACCAAGACTGGGTGCCGCAAGCGCGAAAGCGATCATGAGGATGGTGGTCTTGCGGCGCATGGCTCAGTCAATCCCGACCGTGTGAGGAAAGCTGGGGTCGAATTCTCGATGGCCCAGCGGCCCATCGATCCCCGCGAAGGCCAGACAACCTTCAATGAACTCTTCCGACGCGCCATGGCAGTCCTTGGGATTCACGACCCGGTGCTCCGAGCCCCACTGATAGCCTTGCTGATGCAGCAGACAGCCACTCGCGCCGCAGCGATAGCCATGAAACAGATCCGTGCGGCCGATGTCCTGATAGGGTCGCGGGGAGTGGCCGATGGGCTTGGATTTGGCAACTTGAGACTGGGCTGCGCCCGGGGCCTGCGCGCTCAGACTTGCGCCGGCCGTGGCGGCTGTGAGCATGGCGGCAATCAAAAGCGTGGCTGTCTTATGCGGCATGCCCAAACCATTTCGATATGAGCGACATGGCCATTGTGCTCGGATCACCGGACGTCGTCCAGCCGAGATGCGATCTGAACAGCCATCAAGGCCGCCAGCAGCAGAAGCGCAATCGCCACCATCGCCGATCCATGAAGACCGGCGGCAATGTCGGCGGGCTGGTCGCCCGCAAGCGCGCCGAACAACGCGACGCCGCACGCCCCGCCGGCCTGGCGCGCCGCATTGAGCACGCCCGCTGCGATGCCGGACATTCTTTTATCGATGGCCGCGAGCACGGCCGTGGTCATGGCAGGAACGCCAAGCCCCATTCCGCCGGGCATGAGGATGAAAGCCGGTAACAGGGCCCAGAAGCCCTTTGCCGCCAGAAGTGCGAGAAGACCGAAACCAGCCGCGTCGATCAGGGCACCGATGATCATGGGCGGGCGCGAACCCGCCCGCGCCACCCATGAGCCGCTGATGATGTTGACGACAAAGAAGGTCGCGGTCAGCGGCAAGTAGGCGAGCCCGGCTTTCAGCGGACTGAAGTCCAAGACACGCTGCAGATAAAGACTGAGCACAAACACGATGCCGTAATAGGTGAGATTGACGATGAAGCCGTAGCAGATGGCGGTCCGGAATGCCCGGTTGGCGAAGAGCGGCAGCGGCAGCATGGGATCCTTGCTGCGCGCCTCCACGAGCAGAAACGCGACAAAGGCGGCGATGCCAACGGCGGCCATGCCCGGCAGCACGGCGCCGCCAAACCCAAGGAGTTTGGCTTCGATGATGGTCGCCGTAATGGCGATCAAGGAGAGAATCGCGAGCGCCTGTCCGGCGATGTCGAAGCCGTGTCTTGTCTTTGCCCGCTCCGTTTCGGCAAGCTTGAGGGCCAAGAGCGCGCCCAGGACGCAGAGTGGGATGTTGACCAGGAAGATGCTGCGCCAGCCAAAAACGCTCAACATCAATCCGCCGACCAGGGGGCCGGCGGCGATGGTGATACCGCCTGACGCGGTCCACCAGCCGACCGCCTTGGCGCGGACCGCTGGATCGAATTCCGTCGCATGGTTCAGCAAGGCCAGCGAGCAAGGCAGCATCACAGCGGCGCCGACGCCTTGCACGGCGCGTGCGGCGATCAGCATCACCGGCTCTGGCGCGAGCCCGCAGGCCAGCGAAGCCGCGGCGAACAGCGCCATGCCGCTCAGATAGATGCGCCGCGCACCAAACCTGTCGCCCAGGAACCCGGCGCTAAGCAGAAGCGCGGCAAAGCAGACGGCGTAAGCATCGACCACCCACTGCAGTTCGGCCACATGCGCGCCGAAGGCGTTCGCGATGCTGGGCAAGGCCACATTGACGATGGTGACGTCAAGCTGGATCAGGGCGAAGCCGAAGCTCGCCGCCAGGACAATCCATCCGATTCCATGCGTGGCGGGCGTTGCCAGGTTCATGCCGTGTGCCGTTCCGGCCCATTTAGAATTGGCGGATACTAAGCCTCGCTTATGGGCAAGGTTTCGACCCCGACCGAAGTTTCGCCCCGCACGCACAATGCAGCCACTGGAAAGTTCCATGACCCCGGATCGGCCCGGGAACTTTTCCAAGTTGCATTTTTACACTCGACAAAGTTCCCGACCCGGTTGAAGCTGCACGTTCTGCAAGGGGGATTCCCATGAAGGTATTTCTGTCTGCCGCATTGGCCACTTTGATCTTCGCGTCCGGCGCGGTGGCCGGTGATGCCGCCAACAATCTCGCGCCGGGCAAGCCCGCGGGCGTCAAGGCGGCGCAGAGCCAGGGTGTCAATACGATCGCCATTGTCGGCTTGGCAGCCGTTGCGGGTGTTGCGGTGATTGCCGTTTCTCATAGCAGTCACAATGGCAGCGGCAGCACGTCCACGACAACGACAACGGGCACAAGCCCGTAGAGGGGCGCCTCCCTCAATTCTGCAAATTAAGCCGTGAGGAGCGGCGCGCGGAACGCGCGCGAGCAGGTCCAGTGGACCGTAAGCGGCGACGCTCGAAGGGCGGCAAAACCATCCAGTGGATGGTTTTGAGCCGCGAACGCCGCGAGCAAAAGCGAGCGGCCGGGCAGCAAGCGCCGCTGGCGGATTGCACTCTGCAGGCGCTAGTTCTGCAAACTGAGGCGCCGATAAGACAGCGCCTCGGCGATATGCGGGCGCTGCACCTGGGTCGATCCGGCTAGGTCGGCGATGGTGCGGGCCACGCGCAGCACGCGGCTGTAGCCGCGCGCCGAAAGCCGCATCCGCTCCGCCGCTTCCGTGAGAAGCTTCAAGCCCGCTGCCTCCGGCTTGGCGATGCGGTCCAAGAGTTCGCCTTCGGCCTCGGCATTGGTTCGCGCCGGCATACCGTCAAAACGCTCGCGCTGGATATCGCGCGCCCGTGCCACCCGCGCGGCGACCTCGGCGCTGCCTTCGGCGGGCGGCGGCAAGGCGAGGTCGGTGGCAAGAACGCCCGGCACCTCGACATGCAAATCGATGCGATCGAACAAGGGGCCTGAAATGCGCGACTGATATTCCCCGGCGCATTTGGGCGCCCTCGAGCAGGCTTGCGCCGCGTCGGAAAGATAGCCGCAGCGGCAAGGATTCATCGCCGCCACCAGCTGGAAGCGTGCCGGGTAACGGACATGGGCGTTGGCGCGCGCCACCACTGCCTCGCCGGTCTCGATGGGTTGGCGCAGGCTCTCCAGCACCACGCGCTGGAATTCGGGAAGCTCGTCCAGGAACAGCACGCCCAGATGCGCCAGCGAAACTTCACCCGGCCTCACTTTCAATCCGCCGCCCACCAGCGCCGCCATGGAGGCGGAGTGGTGCGGATTGCGGAAAGGCCGTTCCCGGCTGATGGCGCCGTCGGTCAATTCGCCGGCCAGCGACCGGACCATGGAAATCTCCAGCGCCTCGCGCGCGTCCAGCGGCGGCAACAGGCCCGGCAGGCGCTGCGCCAGCATGGACTTGCCCGCGCCGGGCGGCCCGATCATCAGAAGATTATGTCCGCCGGCGGCCGTGATCTCCAACGCCCGCTTGGCGCTTTCCTGGCCTTTCACGTCTTTGAGGTCGGGCACGGCGCGGTGCGCGCAGGCCAGCTTTGCCGTGGGTGGCGAGAGCGCCGACGCACCCTTCATGTGATTGACCAGCGCGATCAAGGAAGGCGTGGCGAGGATCGACAGACCCTCCACCCAAGCGGCTTCCGCCCCGCACGCCGCCGGACAAATGAACCCGCGGCTCATCTCATGTGCCGCCACAGCAGCAGGCAGCACGCCAGCCACCGCCGTCACCTGCGCGTCGAGCGACAATTCGCCGACCGCCACATAATTTGCCATTTCGCTGGCCGGCAGCACGCCCATCGCCGCCAGTAAGCCCAGCGCGATCGGCAGATCGTAATGCGAACCTTCCTTGGGCAGGTCGGCAGGCGCCAGATTGACGGTGATGCGTTTGTACGGCAGCGCCAGGCCGATGGCGGCCAGCGCCGCGCGCACCCGCTCGCGGCTTTCACCCACCGCCTTGTCGGCAAGACCCACCACCGTGAACTGGCCACTGCCCGAATCGCTGATATGCACCTGCACATCGACTTCCCGGGCTTCGACGCCCTGAAAGGCGACGGTGTAGATATGCGCGACGGTCATGGAATCCCCAGACTGCGACGGAGACTAGAGAGAAATTTTGCGGCTGGCGAGTAGCGTTATGCACGCCAGGCGAGTGGTAACCATGATCGGGCTAACAATGCACTGCGCCTGCCTTGAAATCGTCAGCGCTGAGATGTTTGCGGATGGCAGCGCGAGTAACGACGCTCTGTGCCGTGCGAAACCAGATCGTGTCATAGACCACGATCCCGTTACCCGCCCCGTCATTGGCTTCGCATAGCGGTTGACCGAGCGCGGTGTGAATCGCTGCCTCGGCGCTGCCAACCCCCAACCCTTCCCGCGTATGATAGGCGGGCGAGGCGGTGGCGATTTCGAACGGAGCGTCCTTGTTGAGGTCCAGCGTCACCACCAGTTCGTCCGGCGCTCCGCCATCCGGCTTGGGTGGGCCATAGCGATAGGTCGCCATGTCGCCCTGCTGATCCGTCTGGTTCGGCTCGCCCAGGTTACGCTGCAACGATCCCTGGTCCGCTGGGTCCAGCTCGGCATTGCCGATGCGCTCGCCCGGCACGATCACATGATCGCTAGGCAGAGTCTGGGCTTCCGCGTCGGCCACCGGCAGACTTGCAACGACGGCCGCGAGAAATAATCTGATCGCCGTTTCGCGCAATTCAGCCGGTCTTCCCGCCCGCGTGCCGGACGATCTCAAGCGATTTGAAGACGTGCTGGTCCGGCGTCAGCCCTTCCTCGAAAGTGGGCCCCTTCTGCGACGGCGCGGTTTTCTCGATCAATTGATTGATCTTCTGGCTGACATCCGCTCTGGAGGACAGCACCGCGACGACCTTGCGATCCTGGTCCACCACGAAAGTCATGCGCTCGATCAGCACGTGGCTGACATCCGCGCCATTGACGTCCTTTATACCTTTCAGCGATCCCGCGGTCACCAGATGATAGCTCTTTGCGATGTTCAGGCTTTCATCGGCGGCGATGGGGAATTTGCCGGCGCAGAAATTCGGATCGGCGGCAAAACGGTTGAGCCGCTCCAGATTATCGCCCGACACGCCGATGATGCTTGCGCCCGCCGCTGTGAAGCGGTCTTTGTTTTCGGCGAAAGTGTGGGCTTCCAGATCGCATCCCTGGGTATAGGCGGACGGATAAAAGTAAACCACCGCCGGGCCTCTTTTCAGCGCATCATAAAGGTGGAATTGAAATTCCTTGCCGCCCAGACTGGCGGCCGCGGTGAAGTCAGGCGCCGTATCGCCGACCTTCAGCGCTGCGAAGCATGGCGTGGCGAGAAAGGCGAAGGCGGCAGCGAGCAGGAAGCTCTTCATGACGATCATCCCGATGGCGTGGGACAAGCCTACTGCGCGGCGGTCTTTGTGTCCAAAATCAATTGGTCGGTGCAGTCGCTCAGTTTCTTCATGGGACAAGATTCGACGGCCTCGCCAAGCCTGCCGCCATCGCGTGAGAACACGACGGTGAAAAGAAAATCATCCCGATCTTTCTTGACCCCGTCCGGCGCCGAAAGCGTCAGGACATCGGGACCTGGTCCCGGCGCGGATTGGAATTGCGCCTTTGAAAAGGCGGCCTGTATGGCATCTGCAAGCGGGTTGTTGCTGGTGCCGAACCAGTCCTTGTGTTGAAGGGCCGCGAGCAGTGGCGCAAGATCGAGCTTGATCGGGGCATCCTGCGACCAGGCAGCTCCCGGCAAGGTCAGACAAGCGGCAAAAGTCAGAGCCGTCGCGATTTTCAATTTGGTCTCCCGGAAGCGGCTGCAGCCTAGCATCCCGGATCGCAGCAAACAGCTTGCTACTCGGGGGCTACCGTTACTTTAATTCCATCCGTCGCTTCGCTGCAGACGATCTGGCAGGACAGCCGCGAATTGGGTTCGACCGCCAGCGCCATGTCGAGCATGTCGATCTCGCCTTCCGACGGGGCCGGCAGTTTTTCGTACCAGCCGTCGTTCACATAGACATGGCAGGTGGCGCAGGCGCAGGCTCCGCCGCATTCCGCAGCGATGTCCAGCCCGCCGTCGCGCAGGATCTCCATCACGCTCCAGCCGTCGCGGCCTTCCAGCGTGTATTCCTTGCCTTGGCGGTCGATTGCATAAATCTTCAAGAATTAAACTCCTTCATCCTGAGCCGCGCCTGGCTCCCATCCTTCGACAAGCTCAGGATGAGGATATGCGCGTGTGGAAGGGTCACGAGACACCCAATTTCTTCTGCAGGCTGGACGAAGAGGTCGTGTACTGGAAACGCAGCTTCTGATCCGGCCTGGCGACGTGAAACGCGGCCTGGGACATCAGGGCCGCTTCATGGAAGCCGGACAATATCAATTTCAGCTTGCCGGGATAGGTGTTGATGTCGCCGATGGCGAAGATGCCCGGGGTCTGGCTTTCAAAGCGCGCCGTGTCCACCGGGATCAAATTCTCGTTCAGGTGGATGCCAAACTCCGCGATGGGGCCAAGCTTGATGGTCAGTCCGAAGAAAGGCAGGAATGTATCGGTCTCGTGGCGCCACTCGCTCTTGTCGGCGCCCGCCAGGGTCGCACCCGCCAGCTTGCCTTGCTCGCCATGCAGTGCCTTGACGCTGGCGACATGAAACTTGACCTTGCCTGACGCTTCCAATTCCCGCATCTGGTTGACGCTGTGCTGGGCGGCGCGGAAGCCGTCGCGGTGATGCACCAGGGTCAGCGATTTCGCCAGCGGCGCCAGATTGATGGTCCAGTCCAGTGCGGAATCGCCGCCGCCCGCGATCAGGATGTTTTTGCCGCGAAACGTCTCCATCTTGCGCACGGCGTAATGCACGCCCACGCCGTCGCCTGCATTCTCGAAGGCGTCGATGCCGGCCAGCGGCGGGCGCTTGGGCACGAAGGAGCCCGCGCCGGCCGCGATCACCACCACCGGCGCGATCAGCTCGGTGCCGGCGTCGGTCGAAAGTTTCCAGCGCCCGTCGGGAAGTTTGGTCAGCGCCGTCGCCATCTCGCCGAAATGGAATTGCGGATCGAACGGCTTCACTTGCTCCAGCAGGCGGTTTGTCAGTTCCTGACCGGTGACGATGGGAAGGCCGGGAATGTCGTAGATTGGCTTTTCCGGATAAAGCTCGGTGCACTGCCCGCCCGGCCGGTCGAGAATGTCGATCAGATGGCATTTGAGATCGAGCAGCCACAGTTCGAACACCGCGAACAGGCCGATGGGGCCTGCACCGATGATAACGACGTCTGTCTCTATGGGCTTGCTCACGATATTCTACACCTAACTGTCTGTAATGCCTGGGGAAAGCGTGGTGGTTATATGTAAAACCCGCCCCCGCAACAACCCTGTCTTTTGTCACCCCCTTCTGTCTTCCTCAGGCAAGCCATCGGAAGACATCTTCCCCCGCTGTCGCTTCGCTAGCGGGGGAAGAAAGCCTGTGTGAGTTGAGAGGTCGGTAGAGTTTAAGCCGCGAGATAGGTGTTGATGAAAGCGCGGACGGTTTCCGCTTCGCTTTCCAGCTTTTGGATCGCGGCCTTGGCTTCGGGGCCGTTGGCGGGGTCGACCGGTTCGGCTTTGGCGGCGGCCTCTCCCATCTCGAACGCACCGACACCGCGCGCCGCGCCCTTGATAGTATGGGCGATCTCGCGCCAGCGCTTGCCGTCGCGACTTTCCAGAAGCGCGTTCAACTCCGCCACCATGCCGGTGATCTGGCTGTCGAACAGGCGCAGGATCTCGCCATTGAGACCCTTTTCCCCACCGGTGTAGCGGGCGAGGTGGTCGAGATCGATGGCGCGTCGGGGCATTGGGGAGGTCCGCTTTTGCCGGGATCAGACTGACCAAAACCCCGCTAAAGCCCCGTTAAGGCCGCCCGGTTAGCCTTCCCAGCCGGTTTACGGTATCATGAGAAGGCCCAGAGCGTCTGACCGATGATACGGAATTTTGAACGAAACCAACCGCTTATGTTGGAACAGGCCGGCTTTGCGCCCGAAGGCCTGGAGGCCCAGCCTGAAAAGCTGGCCGAACTGCCCCCCCTGCGCAGGAGCCGTTTCGGCCTCATTGCCTGGCTATTCGCCTTGGTCGCGGCCCTGTTTTGGATGGGCGCGGGCGGGGCGTATCTCTGGGGTTTTCTGGGGCTGAAAGGGGTTCTGGCGCTGGGCCCCGGCCAGGGCGCACTCGCCGCCGCAGCGCTCTTCCTGCCGCCGCTTTTCTTTCTCGCCATCGCTGCCGCTTTCACCCTGGCCCACCGCATGGGCCGCAGCACCGAAGCCTTCCAGGACGCCACCCGCCAGCTTTTCGCCGCCGACGAAACCGTGTCGCGCACCGCCGGCCGGCTGGGCCGCTCGGTCCGGCGCGAACTCGACGCTTTGAATGCCGGCCTTGACGGAGCCTTCGGGCGCCTGCGTTCGCTGGAGACGGCACTGGAAAATCAGATCGCCGCGCTCGACGAAGCGGGCGCGCGCGCGGGCGTGCGCGGCGAAGCGGTAGCGGCCGGCCTGGCGCAGGAGAGCCAGCGGCTGGAGGTTCTTTCCAATCAACTCACCGACGCAGCCTGGCGGGCGGCGGAGATCGTTACCAATCACTCCGCCGAATTGAAGATGACGATCGACGGTGCGGAAGAATCCTTGCGGGGCACGGCGCACACACTTTCCGGGCATTTCATGGAAGTGGCGGCGCGCGCCACGGATGTCATGGCGGACCGGTCTCAGCAAATGCAGGCCGCCATCGACATGGCCGAGGGATCGCTCAAAGGCACCGCGCAATCGCTTTCGACGCATTTCATCGAGGCGGCGGCGCGCGCCACCGATGTGATGGCCGACCGCTCGACCCAGATGAAGGCGACCATCGACAGCACCGAACATTCGCTCAAGAGTTCGGCGCAGGCGATGTCGGACCAGTTTGTGGAAGCCGCTTCGCGCGCCAGCCAGACCTTGGCGAACCGTTCGGCGCAACTGAAGGCCAGTATCGACACGGCGGAAGCTTCGCTTCAGGCCATGACGCAGACCCTGTCGGAGCGCTTTACCGGCGCCGCCGCCAGCGCCACCGAATTGGTGGCGGGCCGGGCCGCGCAACTCAAGGCCACCATCGAGACGGCGGAAGGTTCGCTCAAGATGGCGGGCCAGTCGCTGGAAGTGCAGGCGGCGAAATTCCGCGCCACCGCACAGGAAGCCGCCGACGCGCCTTTGACGGCGGCGCAAGAACTCGATGGCAAGGCCAAGAAGATCGAAGAGGTGGCCGAAGCCACCATGGCGCGTGCCGAATTCGTATTAGCGCGCCAGGAGAAACAGCGCGCCGCCATGAGCGAGCTTTTGGCGAAGCTGAAAGAAGAAAGCGAGGCCTTCGACACCGCGCTCACCGGGCAACGTGCCAGCATGGAGGCCGCCATCGGCGCGGTGGGCGAAGAAACCAAGCGGTTTGAAAGTGTCACGGGCGACGCGGAACGGCATCTGGATGCGATCATGGCCAATGCCGCCAGCCGTGCCTCGCAGCTGACTGCCGCCTTTGGGCGCGAGGCGGAGCGGTTGAAAGAATCCGCCGACACCGCCAACGCGCTTTTGACCGGCCTCACCACGGCGCTGCGCGACGCGGGCACCGGCGCGCAGACCTTGATCGGCCAAAGCTCGGCCCAGGCCAAGCACGACGCCCACGCCCTGGTGGGCGAAGCCATGGCGCAATGCGAGAAGCTGCTCAGGGCCGCGGGCGAGATGGGGGCGGAAGCCACGCGCATCCGCGAAACCCTGGCCAAGACTATCGAGGATGTGGAGCGGCACCTGACGCGGCTTCCCACCGTCGCCCAGGGCGAAGCGCAGCGCATCCGTCACATGGTGCAGACCGAGACCGACCAGATCCTGGATCTGTCGGCGCGGGCCATCTCCACCATTCATTCGCGCAATGCCCATGGCCGTCCGACATTGCAGCTGGAAACGACGCAGCCAGAAGTCGGCGAGAGCGATGGGCTGAAGGGCCTGGCGCGCAAGCTCACCCAGCGGCCCAAGCGTATCGGCGATCTGCGCGGCGAGGCGCGCATCGACAAGCCCGCCGATGGCAAATGGGAGATGAAGCAGCTTCTGGCGGCGGCCGATGGCGATCATGTTCAGCGCGGCTTGGGCGGCGGCACGGCGGCGGCGATGGGCGCGCTGCAAATGGTTCTTTCCGACATGGCGGTGGACCTCGAAGCCATCGATACCAAGGGCGCGCCCGGCAATGAGGATTGGCGGCGTTATTTGTCCGGCGACCGCGCCGTGTTCGCGCGGCGGCTGGCGGGCGCCATCGACGAGCGCACAGTGGACCGCATCGCCGCGCTTTATCGCGACGATCAACGCTTCCACGAATCCGCCGACGCGTATCTCAGCGAGTTTGAATCGCTTCTGGCGCGGGCGCGGGAAGGCGATGGCGGCGGGCTTTTGGCTTCGTCGATGCTCTCGGCGGACACCGGCAAGATTTATCTGGCGATCGCTTACGCGTTGGGACGGCTATAACCAAGAGCTCCTCTGTCATCCCCGGCGAGGCGCGGCCAGCGCCGAGGGAAGGGGATCCAGGCGGTCAACTGATGCGCCGTTCATGGGCCTGGATCCCCTTCCCTCGCATCGCCTGCGATGCAGTCGATGCTCGCCGGGGATGACAAGAACACCTTTTGATTGCCTCAGCGCGCTTGTCGGCGGCGAGGGACGCTAACCGCGGCGCAGCCGTGCTGCGTAGAAGCCGTCCATTCCACCTTGCTCGGATAGGTGGCAAGGCAGGGTTCTGAGATCGCCGTCGGGCGTGATCCATTCAACGTGACCGGAAACATCATCGGCCGTGACCGGCACCCGGGCGAATTCTGGATGCGCGGCTAGAAACGCCGCGATCTGCTCCTCGCCTTCTTCACGCTCCAGCGAGCAGACAGCGAAGATCAGAAGGCCGTGCGGCTCGACCATCAAAGCGGCGCTTTCCAAAAGCTCATAAGCCAGCGCGGTCTGCGCCGTCACATCGCCTGCGCCCTTGATCCAGGGCAGGTCGGGGTGACGGCGGATAGTGCCCGTGGCCGTGCAAGGCGCGTCCAGCAAGATCAGCGCCGTCTCGTCCTTGAAATCGCGCGCATCACTTTCGATCACATTCGCCTTCAGATCCGTGCGCGCCAGATTCTCGCGGATGCGTCCGGCCCGCGCGGGTTCAAGCTCGACCGACATCACATCCGCGCCGCCCGCCGCCAATTGCAGCGTCTTGCCGCCTGGCGCGGCGCAAAGGTCGATCACACGCTTGCCCGCCACATTGCCCAATAGGGTCACGGGCAAGGCGGCGGCTACGTCCTGGACCCACCAATTGCCGCCAGCGAAGCCCGGCATCTCTTCAACCCGCCCCTCGGCTTGCACGCGCCGCGATAGTCCGATCAAGGGCGTGCTTTCGGGATGAAGCACGTCGGCGCTCTTCAGCGTAATGTCGAGCGGCGCTTCCTTGTTATGCGCCGCGGCAATGGCGCGGGCGATGTCTTCGCCATACTGCGCGCTCCAGCGTGCCCATAACCAGTCGGGGGTGTTGAGCCGCGCGCAATCAAGATTGGCGCGCACGCTTTCGCCTTCGCGCGCCACACGCCGCAAGACGGCGTTGATCAGCGATTTGAAATGCACCGCTTTGCTGTCGGCCTGGGCCAGGCGATTGGCGGCATCCACGGCGGCGTGCGGGGGCACCGTCAGAATCAGAAGTTCGCAGGCGCCGAGCAGAAGAATTTCCATCGCCGGTCCCGCCTTGTGCGGTTGAAGCGGCTTGGCCACGAAGCGGGCAATCACCGCATCCAACTCCCCGAAATGCCGCAGGGCCTGGCTTGCCAACGCGCGAGCGAAACCGGCATCGCGCGGCGGAAGCGCCTTCAACGCGTCTAGCACCAAATCCAATGGGCGGCGCTGGCGCAGAACCTGAGAGAAAATGGAAAGCGCCGCCTTGCGCGCCGCAAGACCCGCGCCTTCGCTCATCCCCAAGGACCGGCCTGCCGCGCCGGCACGCCCGCCATGGCGCGCAACCGTGCGATGCGTTCTTCGGTGGAGGGATGGCTGGCGAACAAGCCGCTCAAACCGCCATGCAGCGGATTGATGATGAACATGTGCGCCGTGGCGGGATTGGCGTCGGCGGGCGCGTTCAAAGTCTGTCGCGCCTTGTTGTCGATCTCAGCCAAAGCATCGGCTAGCCACAAGGGGCGGCCGGTCAGCTCGGCGCCTGCCCTGTCGGCCTCGAATTCACGCGAGCGTGAGATCGCGGCCTGCACCAGCATGGCGGCAAGCGGGGCGAGCAAGGTCACCAGCAACACACCGACCAGGCCCAGCGGATTGCGCCGATCGCCCATGAAGAACGCAAAATTGGCCAGCATGCCGATGGCGCCCGCAATCACCGCCGTGATGGTCATGGTCAGCGTGTCGCGGTTCCTCACATGGCCCAGCTCATGCGCGATCACACCCGCCAATTCCTCTTTGCTGACAGTGGAGAGCAAGCCGGTGGTGACGCACACCGCGGCGTGTTCGGGGCTTCTGCCGGTGGCAAAGGCATTGGGCTGCGCATTCTCCGTGATGAAGACCTTCGGCATGGGCAAATTGGCCTGTGCCGCCAGCCGCTCGACGATGTGATAAAGATCGGGCGCGGTCGCCGCGTCCACCTGCCGCGCGCCATACATCGAGAGCAGGACCTTGTCCGAGTTCCAATAAGCGAACAGGTTCATGCCGGCGGCGAACAAGAAGGCGATTGCCATGCCGGTACTGCCGCCGATCAGCGCGCCCACGACCAGGAACAGCCCGGTCATCAACGACATCAAAAAGACGGTCTTAAAGGTGTTCATGGAGGAATATCCCTAGTGACAACAGTGATGTAAGCTCTGCCGGGTCAGGGTCAAGCGGTCATGGACACGCTCAAAAAAGCTTCATCGCCCGAGGAAATCGCCGCCCGGCTGGCGGAAGCGGCCAAGCGCGCCAATGCCGAGGCCGAGGCCCGCCGCGCCGCCGAAAAGCCGCTTAACCTTCCTCCCGAACAGGGCGGCCCCAAGGGGCCGGAACCGACCCGCTACGGCGATTGGGAGAAAAAAGGCCTGATTTCGGACTTTTAGGAGCGCGGCCCCGCGAAGCGTGCAGGTTGGCACGCTGATGCTACCAACCGCATCAGGCCGCGCACGGATGCTTGATCGGGACCCGGCCAAGGTCCATTTAGAAGGCATTAGCCCCGAAATAGCTTGGGAAAACCGCCATGTTCATCCAGACAGAATCCACCCCAAATCCCGCCACCCTGAAATTCCTGCCCGGCCAGACCGTGATGGGCGAAGGCGCGGTGGCGGACTTTCCATCCGCCGAACAGGCCAGCCGTTCGCCGCTGGCGCGTGCCTTGTTCGCGGTGCCGGAAGTGTCGCGGGTGTTCCTGGGCGCCGACTTCATCTCCATCACCAAGCGCGACGGCGACTGGAAGCATCTGAAGCCCGCGCTTCTAGGTGTGATCATGGAGCATTTCACGCGCGGCCTGCCTTTGATCGAAGGCGGGGCGGACGAAGCCGATGAAGCCTCTTACGGTGAAGGCGATCCAGAGATCGTGGCGCAGATCAAGGAGCTGATCGAGACCCGGGTGCGTCCCGCCGTGGCACAGGATGGCGGCGACATCATCTTCAAGGGCTTCGACGGCGCAACCGGCATTGTGGCGCTACATCTGCAGGGCTCCTGCGCAGGGTGCCCGTCTTCGACCATCACGCTTCGTAATGGCATCGAGAACATGCTTCGCCATTATGTGCCGGAAGTGACGGCGGTCGAATCCGTCTGATAGTTTCCTTCTTCCTGATCCGGAGTTCGCCATGACATCCCACGCCGTGAGCGATGAAGCGCTCGACATTATCTTCCGCGATGCCCACACCCAGAACAAATGGTCGGACAAGCCGGTTTCGAACGCCCATCTGATGGCGGTCTATGATTTGATGCGCTGGGGCCCCACATCGGCCAATGCCTCGCCGGCGCGTTTTTATTTTCTGACCTCGCATGCCGCCAAGCACCGCCTGAAGCCGCATCTCAGTCCCGGCAATCAGGAAAAAACCATGGCCGCGCCCGCCGTCGCCATCGTCGGCATGGATTTGGATTTTCCCGGGCATTTTCCGCGCCTATTCCCCAACAACCCCAAAATGAAGGATGGCTTTGTCGGCAAGGAAGAATTCACCAAGACCTTTGCCCTGCGCAATTCCAGCCTTCAGGGCGCCTATTTCATCATCGCGGCGCGGGCGCTGGGGCTTGATTGCGGTCCCATGTCGGGTTTCGACAATGACGGCGTGGACAAGGAATTCTTCGCCGGCACCAATATCAAATCGAATTTCATTTGCGCCGTCGGGCATGGCGATCCGGCAGGCGTCTTCCCGCGCAACCCGCGCCTCGCCTTCGACGAAGCGTGCAAGATACTTTGAAACTTCTGAGCGTCGAGACCGCGCTGGGCGCCTGTTCGGTCGCGGTGTTGGATGGCGAGAAAATTCTCGCACATCGTTTTGAAGAGATGACGCGTGGCCACGCCGAAGCGCTTGCGCCCATGGTGGAAGACACGATGCATGCGGTCGGTGTCGCCTTCGCGGCGCTCGATCGTCTTGCCGTCACCACCGGGCCTGGCACCTTCACCGGCCAGCGTGTGGGCCTGGCCTTCATGCGCGGCCTTCGCCTGGCTTTGCGGAAGCCATTGATCGGGATCACCACGCTGGAAGCCATGGCGGTGGCTACGGAAGCGAGCCGGGCGGCGGCGATCCATGATGCCAAGCGCGACGAGGCCTATCTGCTGCTTTGGGAGAATCAAGATACGACCTTCGCGCCCGCCGTGATGCCGTTCGCGGATGCGGTGGCGCGCATCAAGAGCTTTGGACCTTGCGCTCTGGCGGGCACGGGTGCGGCGGCGGCCGCAACGGCGCTGGGCAGCGACTTTATGGTGACAAATATTCGCCAGCCCGACGCGCTCTGGGTGGCGCGGTTGGCGATGGTTCGGCCTGCGCCCGATGGACCGCCCGCGCCGCTTTATCTACGCGCCCCCGACGCCAAGCTTCCCGCGTCTTCGGCCTTGGCATGATGCCGCGTTTGTTTGATCCGGCCACGGATGATGTGGCCGCGTTGGCCACGCTGCATGCTACGGGTTTTGCTGCCCCTTGGAGCGAAAGCGCTATCCGCGACTTGTTCGCAACTCCTGGGGTCTTCGCCTTTGCAGCGCCAGAAGGTTTTATCCTTGCCCGCGCTGCAGGCGGCGAAGCGGAGATTCTGACCTTGGCTGTGGCCCCTGCCGATCGCCGCAAAGGTCTGGGCCGCGCCTTGGTACGGTTGGCTCATGCCCATGCCGCGACCCTGGGCGCGATAGGGTTGTTCCTTGAAGTGGGGGTCCGCAACGACGCGGCGCAAGCGCTCTATCGCGGCTTGGGCTTTCAGGCGGTAGGCCGACGCAAAGCCTATTATGCGGACGAGGATGCCGACATCCTCAGGCTTCCGATTCCGGCTGATTTCGCCTAACCTGCATCCCGCAACATCGCGCACGGGGACCAAAGAGTGACGCGGATCGAAAAACTCTGCGTCGACAAGGGCCTGCGGATGACCGAGCAGCGCCGGGTGATCGCGCGTGTCTTATCAGGGGCCGAAGATCACCCCGATGCGGAAGAGCTCTATCGCCGCGCTGCCGCCATCGATCCGCATATCTCCATCGCTACGGTCTATCGCACCGTCAAACTGTTCGAGGATGCCGGCATTCTAGAGCGGCATGATTTCCGCGACGGCCGCGCCCGTTATGAAGAGATGCCGGAAAGCCATCACGATCATCTGATCGATGTGCAGTCGGGCAGCGTGATCGAATTCCGCAACGAGGATATCGAGAAGCTGCAGCGCCGCGTGGCGGAAGAGCTGGGCTTCGAACTGGTCGATCATCGCCTCGAACTTTACGGCGTGCCCAAGGGCAAGAAGCTATCTAAGCCATGATTTGCCCCCTCCGGCCTTCGCACGCTCGAGAGCGTGCTACGTCGGCACGCTGTCGCTACCGACCCTCCCCCGCCAGCATGCTTCGCATGCGCAGGGGAGGCGGACCTGAGCTTTCTGTTAGATCCTAATGCCTACTATCCGCGCTGCTATCGTGCTGGCAGCCTTCCTAGCGATCACGCTGCTTCTTATTCCTTACCAGTGGCTGCTTGTGACCCTGCGGCTGCCCGCGCGCCGCACCTTTCCCCATCGCTATCACCGCATGGTCGCGCATCTCTTCGGCATTCGCGTGCGGGTGATCGGCACGCCGCCCAGGAACGCGACCCTGATCCTGGCCAACCATACCAGCTGGCTGGACATCGTCACCTTCTCGGCTGTGGCGCCGCTCTCCTTCATCGCCAAGTCGGAAGTGGATACTTGGCCGTTCTTCGGTACCCTGGCCCGGCTGCAGCGCACCGTCTTTATCACCCGCGCGCGGCGCAGTGAAACCGGTCAGGCCCGCGACGCCATCGCCGAACGCCTCAAGGAAGGCGATGTGCTGGTATTGTTCCCGGAAGGCACCTCCGGCGACGGCAATATGGTCCTGCCGTTCAAAAGCGCGCTGCTAGGCGCGGCCGAAACGGTTCTTCCCGATGGCGCGCATGTGCCGGTGCAGCCGGTCTCCAGCGCCTATGTGGCGCGGGAAGGCATTCCCATGGGGCGGGAGAACCGGCCGCTTTATGCCTGGTATGGCGACATGGAACTTGTGCCGCATCTGTGGGAAGCCTTGAAAGCCGGACCTCTGGATGTGGTGATGCAATTTCATGAGCCGTTACCAGCTCTTGACCGCAAGGAACTTGCGAAGCTGGCCTGGGATACAGTCAGAAAAGGCCAAGCCGCTGCGCTAGCGGGCAATCTTGCGATATGATACTGCCCCGCGCCGCATGAAAAAGCTCTTCATCAAGACCTATGGCTGCCAGATGAACGCCTATGATTCGGCGCGCATGGCGGATCTGCTTGCGCCTTTGGGTTTTGCCGGCACCGAGACGCCCGACGACGCCGACATGGTGATCCTCAATACCTGCCATATCCGCGAGAAGGCGGTGGAGAAGGTCTATTCCGAACTGGGTCGCATCCGTGAATTGAAGGACGACAAGGCGAAAAGCGGGGGCCGCATGCTGGTGGCGGTGGCGGGCTGTACCGCGCAAGCCGAAGGCGAAGAGATCATTGGCCGCGCGCCGGCGGTGGACATGGTGGTCGGGCCGCAATCCTATCACCGCTTGCCCGAGATGATCGCGCGGATCGCGCGTGGCGCGGGGGAACGCGTCGAAGCCGATTTTCCCGCGCTGGAAAAGTTCGATGCTCTGCCGCAAGCGGTGTCGGACACCGGCGTCAGCGCCTTTCTCACCGTGCAGGAAGGTTGCGACAAATTCTGCACTTTCTGTGTGGTGCCTTATACGCGCGGGCCGGAACATTCCCGGCCGCCGGAAAAGATCTTGGGCGAAGCGCGCGCACTTTGCGCCGGCGGCGCGCGCGAGATCGTGCTCCTGGGTCAGAACGTCAATGCCTATTGTGGGACGGACGCGACCGGTCAGGACCGGTCGTTGGCGCATCTGATCGAGCTGTTGGCGGAAATTCCAGATCTGCTGCGCATCCGCTACACCACAAGTCACCCGCGCGACATGCGTGACGATCTGATCGAAGCGCATGGCCGGATCCCAAAGTTGATGCCGTTCCTGCATCTGCCGGTACAATCCGGCTCCGACACGGTGTTGAAGGCGATGAACCGCCAGCATACGGCCGAGGAGTATCGTCGCCTGATCGCCCGCATCCGCGACGTGCGGCCCGACATCGCCTTCTCCTCCGATTTCATTGTCGGTTTTCCCGGCGAGACGGACGAGGATTTCGAGGCCACGCTGCGTTTGGTGCGCGACATCGGCTATGCACAGTGTTTTTCGTTCAAATACAGCGCCCGGCCCGGCACGCCGGCTGCTGCCGCCAAGAAACAGATTGCGGAAAGCAGCAAGACGGCGCGGCTCGATAGGTTGCAGAAATTGCTTTTGGCGCAGCAGGATCAAGCCAATCTCGCCGCCATCGGCAAAACGCTGGACGTGTTGTTTGAAAAACTCGGCCGCAATCAAGGCCAGATCGTGGGCCGTACGCCTCATCTGCAGCCGGTCCATGTCGAAGCGCCGGCATCGCTGATCGGTAGCGTCCGCCCGGTTCGGATCGAAGCGTTGACCACCAACAGCCTTAGGGGAAGCCTGGCGTGAACCCGCGCGCCAGATCGCTTCCCCGCAGAGCAGCGGCCGAACAGGTCACGCTGGAATTCGCCGACAACAAGCTGGTGGCGGCACTGTCGGGGCCCCACCAGAAGCATTTCGCTCGCATCGAGCAGCGGCTTTCCGTGCTCATCACCCAGCGCGGCAATCTGATCGGCGTGGCGGGCACCGCCGATACGCGCGCCCGCGCCGCCACCATTCTGCGCGCGCTGTATGCTCGGCTGGAAGCCGGCGAGAGCATCACCCTGGCGGAAGTGGATGCGGAATTGCGCTTCACCGATCCCGACATCAACAACAGCCGCGCTGCCACCGAAGGCGCCATCCGCACATCCACCTCCCGCATCACCCGCCCGCGCAGCCCCGCGCAGGCCGCTTATCTGGATCTGATGCGGCAGAACCCATTGGTATTCGGCATCGGCCCGGCTGGTACCGGCAAGACTTATCTCGCCGCCGCCTTTGCCGCCCATATGCTGCATCAGCGCCGCGTCGAGCGGCTGATTTTGTCGCGTCCGGCGCTGGAGGCGGGCGAGCGGTTGGGCTTCCTGCCGGGCGATTTGAAAGAGAAGATCGATCCTTACCTGCGCCCGCTTTACGACGCCCTGTTCGACGTTTTGGGCGAACAGACTACGCGCCTGATCGATCAGGGCGTCATCGAAGTGGCGCCTCTGGCTTTCATGCGTGGGCGCACGCTGACGCGCGCTTTCGTGATTCTGGACGAAGCCCAGAACACCACGCCCGCTCAGATGAAGATGATGCTGACCAGGCTGGGGGAGGAGAGCCAGATGGTGGTGACCGGCGATCCGTCCCAGTCCGACTTGCCCGGCAATGTCGCGTCCGGCCTGAACGAAGCGCTTTCCATTCTGGAAGGTGTGGATGGCGTGGGCGTCGCGCGATTCGGCGAGGGCGATGTGGTTCGCCATGCTCTCGTCAGCCGCATCGTCGCCGCCTATAGTGTGCGGGGAAAATGACCGCCCGCAAACGTCAAGAAGGCATTCTGGTCGTGGTGGATGATCCAGGCTGGCGCAAGGTGCGCGGGCTCTTGCCCCGGTTGAAGCGTGCCGCCGCCGCCGCGGAGAAGGCGGCGAAGTTTCGCGGCCACTCCTCTTTCACGGTGCTCCTGTCGAACGACCGCAAACTCAAATCCCTCAACCGCGATTTTCGCGGCAAGGACAGGCCGACCAATGTCCTGGCCTTTCCCGCGCCAAAGAATGGTGAAAATTATCGCGGCGATCTCGCGCTGGCGCTGGGCGTGACGCGGCGGGAAGCCAAGGCGGCGGGTAAGAGCCTTGCCGATCACGCCACCCATCTGGTGGTGCATGGCGTGTTGCACCTGGCGGGCTATGACCATCTCCGTGTCCGCGACGCCAAAATGATGGAAAAGCTCGAGATTGCTACTCTGGATCGGCTCGGCATCGCCAATCCTTATGAGGCGTCGCCGTGACCGACACCTCCGCTCCTTATCCTCCGCTCTTGAAGCGCCTGATGCAGAAGCTGCGCGGCGAGGATCCGTCCAGCGCCGCCATGCGCGAAAGCCTGGAAGAGGTGATCGAGGAAAGCGAGCGCAAGGAATCCGCTCTGTCGCAGCAGGAACGGGTGATGCTCACCAACCTGCTATCGTTCGGCGCGTTGAAAGTGTCCGACGTGATGGTGCCGCGCGCCAGCATCATGGCCGTGGACGAAGATACGCCCATCGCCGAGCTTGTGGCGCTGTTTCGCGACGCCAAACATTCTCGCCTGCCAGTCTATCGCGAGAATCTCGATGATCCCACCGGCTTGGTGCATGTCAAGGATGTGCTGGCGCTGCTGGAGCCCGACGGTTCGGGCGGCTATCGCATCCAACCCGCCACCATGAAGGATATCAAGCGCCCGATCCTGTTCGCGCCGCCATCCATGCGGACGCTGGATCTGCTGCTCAAGATGCAGGCCAGCCACACCCATCTGGCGCTGGTGATCGACGAATATGGCGGCACCGATGGGTTGGTTTCGATCGAAGACATTATCGAGGAGATCGTGGGCGACATCGCCGACGAACATGATGAGGAATCTCCGCCGCTTCGGCGCGACGGCGAGGATTTCATCGCCGATGCCAGGCTGGAGCCGGAAGACTTCAAGAATGAAACCGGCATCGATCTGACCATTCCCGATGCCGACGAAGACGTGGATTCGCTGGGTGGCCTGGTGGTGTGGCTGCTGGGTCGTCTGCCGCAGCGGGGCGAGATCGTGGCTCACCCCGCCGGCTATGAGATCGAAGTCCTGGAAGCCGACCCCCGTCGCGTCAAACGGCTTCTTATCCGGCGCGGCGAGACCGTTTCTTCCGCATGACGGTTTTTCTGGATCGGCTCGGTACTGGCGTGAGAAGCCTGACCGGTTGGCGCCGACTTCTGCTGGCCCTTGCCGCGGGAGCCTGCTCGGCGCTCGCCTTCCCGCCGATCGAATTTTTTCCAGCGCTGCTTTTAGGCTTTGCGATACTGGTGCTGCTGTTGGATGGCGCCGACCAAAGCCCGCATCCTATCCGCAAATCTTTTGTCGCCGGCTGGGCCTTTGCCTTCGGCCAATATCTGATCGGCTGGCACTGGATCGGTTATGCTTTCATGGTCGATCCCTCGGCCCATCTTTGGCAGATGCCGTTCGCCATCCTGATCCTGACAGGAGGGCTCGCGTTATATACGGGTGTAGCGTGCGCCTTGGCCGCGGCCTTCTGGCAGGACGGTCCGGCGCGCATCCTGGTGTTTGCGAGCTTCTATGCCGTGGCCGAATGGGTGCGTGGCCATGCGCTCACGGGCTTTCCTTGGAATCTTTCCGCCTATGGCTGGGGCGCGTCGCTTGGCGTGATGCAAAGCCTTTCACTGTTCGGCGCTTATGGCCTGTCACTGCTGACCGCCTTGTTGGGTGCCTCGCTGGCGGAGTTTTGTGCGCCGCAACGCCGCAAGGCGCTGCCCTTGGCGATGATCCTGTTGTTCGCTGGCCTGTTTGTGTTCGGCGCAATCAGGCTTGGCACGCCAGAGGCCGATGTGCCGGGCGTGACCGTCCGCCTGGTCCAGCCGGATGTGCCCCAAAACGAAAAATATCTGCGCCGTTATGTGGGGCGCAATTGGCAAAGGCTGATCGATCTGTCGCGCCGTCCCGGGCGGGTCACCCACATCATCTGGCCTGAAGCAGCGCCGCCTTTCCTGCTCGATCGTTCGCCGGTGGCGCTGGACGAAATCGCGCGGCTGACTGCGGGAAACCGCATCCTGATGACGGGGTCGGCGCGGGCCGAGCGCTCTACCGACAAAATCTCATTTTACAATGCATTGTATATTCTTGGCCCAGATGGCCGCAAAGATGCGGTCTACGACAAATTTCATCTCGTGCCCTTCGGCGAATATGTGCCTTTTGCCAATGTTCTTGCGCATCTGGGTATCAGCAAGTTGACCGCGGGGCAGGAGGGCTTCTCCGCCGGCGATGGTCCCCATGTCTATCCCGTGCCTGGCGCGCCGAACGTCACGCCCCTGATCTGTTACGAGATCATTTTCCCCGGTGCAGTCACGAGCGGTGTTCGGCCCGGATGGCTGGTTAATGTCACCGATGATTCTTGGTTTGGGCCATGGGCGGGCCCCAAACAGCATCTTCTGACTGCACGCGCACGGGCAATCGAGGAAGGACTTCCCGTTGCACGTGCAGCAAACACTGGAATCTCGGCGATGATCGATCCTTATGGACGGATCACCAATGCGCTCGCACTCGATCATATGGGCGTCGTCGATGCTGCATTGCCGCGCGCGCTTCAGCCCACGCCGTATGCGCGCTTCGCCGATATGATCTTCGCTATACTTTTGGGTGGGATGGCTCTCACCGCTTTGGTCATCTCGCGGAAAGAAAGTCAGTAACTAAGCGGCCATTTATATCTTTCAGTTCTATGACCATGCGGCTAAGTTCGGGACAAATCACCACCCCCGATAGCGCTGTGACGAAAAAAGCCAATCCCATAGATGCTCAGGTTGGAAGTCGCGTGCGCATCCGCCGCATGCTGATCGGTATGAGTCAAGAACGGCTGGGCGATCTGCTCGGCCTTACCTTCCAGCAAGTCCAGAAATACGAGAAGGGGGTCAATCGCATTGGCGCCGGTCGATTATTCGAAATTGCGCGGATTCTCGGCGTACCAATCGATTTCTTTTATGATGGCGTGGGCGCGTCTTCCGAAAATGTCGCCGAAGCGGCGCCGCCGGTGATGGAGTTCGTATCTTCAGGCGAGGGGCTTCAGCTCTCGCTGGCCTTCATGAAGATCAAGGATCCGAAAGTGCGCAAGCGTGTGCTGGATCTGGTGAAAAGCCTCGCCGAAGAGGAAGAGGCGACCTCTTAAACCTTCAGCTTTTGCGCACCGCTTTTTCCTGAAGGCCAGACTGGTTCTCGCGCGCCAAAAGCATCGGCCAGGAGCCGATAGCGACAGAGTATCGGCGGGAGCCGCAAGGCGGCGAACCGGTTTTCCGAGCGGCGCCGGAGGCGCCCGGCGACAATCGGGCGCATCCGCGCCGGGGGCCGTGCGTGGAAAGGATCAGGGCGCGCGCGCCGCTTTTTCCTGAAGGCCAGACTGGTTCTCGCGCGCCCTGAGCGCAGCATAGACATCATCCGGCGTGATGCCGGCGGCCGCCCACAGCACCAGCAAGTGATAAAGCACATCGGCGCTTTCCGCCGCCAGATGCGCTTTATCGCCGCTCACTGCCGCCAACGCCGTTTCTATCGCCTCTTCGCCGAATTTTTTGGCGCATTTCTCCACCCCCTGCGACAGAAGCTTGGCGGTGTAGGATTGCTCGGCATCGCCGGCGGACTTGCGCGCGGCAATGATGGCGAACAGACGGTCGAGGGCGTGGCTTTCGTTCATGGGCTTGGCACTCATGTCCGGGCTTTAGCATGCCGCATCGCCGCCGGACCAGCGCGCGCGCCGCAAATTTGGTTAAGCTCCGGGTAATGGCTGGTCTCGCAAAATGGACCTATGACAGGCCAAGCCATAGCGACGGCGCGGTTCCAGCCTTTGGCAGTGGCCATCGCGGGTGGCGTGGCCTTCGGCTATGCCGCTTTTCTTGTTCAAATGTTTTTGGCCCATCACTGGATCGCCGACGCCGCTGGACACCCTTTGGCGGCCGACTTTCTGTCTTTCTGGAGCGCCGGCTTTCTGGCGTCTTCAGGCAAGGCAGTCATGGCTTATGACTGGGCCACTATGCATCGGCTGCAGGCCGCTATGATGGGGCATGACGTGGGCGGCTATCTGGGTTGGGCCTATCCGCCTCTGTTTTTCTGTGTTGCGATGCTTCTGGCGGCGATGGCTTATGCGCCCGCGTTCCTCTTGTGGGTCGGCGCGACCCTTCTGCTTTACGCGCTTGCGATTGTGCGGATCACGCGGGAGCGCGGCGCATTGTTGTTTGCATGCGCGGCGCCGGCTGCGCTCGCCTGCGCCATGGCGGGGCAGAATGGTTTCGCATCCGCGGCCTTGATCGCGATTGTTCTACTTGAGCTGGAAACGCGCCCGCTTCTGGCGGGCTTGATTCTGGGTCTACTGACTTACAAGCCGCATCTGGGACTTCTCTTCCCCGCGGCCTTGATCTGTGGTGGCCATGGACGCGCTGTTCTGGCCGCGGCCGTTAGCGTGGCCGCTATCTTGCTGCTTTCCTGGTTGCTTGCGCCCGACAGTCTTGCCGCTTTCTTTGCGCATCTCGGTGGCATGAGCGACAATTTCCTGAGCAAAGGCTCCGCAGGTTTTTTCAAACAGCAAAGTCTCTATGGCCTGATGCGGACTTTGGGCCTGGGTGATCATCTTGCCTTTGGCGCACAAGCCGCATTGTCGGGTGCGATGCTGATTTTCGTCGCCCGGCTTTGGCGCGGCGAATATTCTGCCGCCCTCAAGGCGGCTGGGCTCACGGTGGCGACTTTGTTGGCAACGCCTTACCTCTATTACTATGATTTTCCCATTCTCTCGGTCGCCATCGCGTTCCTGTGGCGCGATCGCGCATTTCAACGCGACGAGAGCCTACTGATCATCGGTTCCCAATTGGCCATGGCCAGTTTCATGGTGCTGAACGCGCCTATGGGATTTCTCGCGTCCCTGCTTGTCTTAGCGGTTGTCGGGCGCCGCATGCTGCCCGGCCTTAAAACCGCGCCTCAATATCGGCCGGTGTGACGCCGTCTTCCCTGAGGCTGCGTAAAGTGACGGCGTGGTCGCGCTTGGAGAATTTGCGGCCGTCTGCGCTCAAGATCAGGCGATGATGGGCATAGGCCGGCGTGCGTAACCCCAACAGAGCTTGCAGCAATCTTTGGACATGCGTGGCGGGCAAAAGGTCTTCGCCGCGTGTCACCAGGCTCACACCCTGGAAGGCGTCGTCCACCACCACCGCCAAATGATAGGAGGCCGGCAGGTCCTTGCGCGCCAGCACGACATCGCCAAACAGCGCGGGATCTGCGGTCTTCTCATGGCCATGTTCGAAAAAGGTGAGGGGGCCTGCAACTTCCGCCGCTTGCGTCACGTTCAAACGGATCGCGTAGGCCTCGCCCTTCGCCATCCGCGCGACACCCTCATCGCGGGACAGATCACGGCAGGTGCCGGGATAAAGCGGGCCGTCTGGCCCCGTCCGCGGAGCGGACAGAGATTCAATGTGCGGCGCTTCGGCCGCGCGAGAAATTTCTTCCGCGATTTCCTTGCGCGTGCAGAAGCAGGGATAGGTCATCGGCTCCAATCGCGCGAGCGCCGCGCGATAAGCCTCGAAGCGGTGGGATTGCCGCAGCACCGGCTCGTCCCAGGACAGGCCAAGCCACGCCAGGTCTTCGAAAATGGCGGCAATGAATTCTTCACGCGCGCGCCCCTGGTCCAGATCCTCCAGCCTGAGCAGAAATCGCTCGCCCGACCTGGCCGCGGTCAAGGCGGCGAAGGCATGCCCCACATGCAGATACCCTGTTGGCGACGGCGCGAAGCGTGTAACGATCATGGCGGCTCTGCTGCAGGGCTCGGGCTATCCGCTCGCGCGGTCCTCGCTCTGCAGATTCCAATTACAGTCCATCCAATGCGTGCATGGTTCTTCTCTATCTGGCAAGCTTTCGGATTCATTCAGATCAATCTGAGCTAGCACTATTTGGCTCTGAAGTTCACCGGAGTAGGTATCAATGCGAGCTTCGAAACTTAGGCCCGTTCCGTAATGGCGCTCATCGGCCCACGGTTGCCGCCTTCGAATGGCAAAGCCACCGAGCTGGTGGTTCTGCTGCATGGCTATGGCGCGGATGGCAATGATCTGATCGGGCTGGCGTCGCACTGGCAGAACCGTCTGCCCGGCGCCGAATTTATTTCGCCTCACGCGCCGGACCCGGTGCCCGGCGCGCCTTCAGGCTTTCAATGGTTTCCCATTTCGCGGCTCGATCCGCATGAGATGCGGGATGGCGTGGCAATGGCCGCGCCGCGAATCGAAGAGTTTCTGGACGCCGAATTGTTGCGGCTGGGCTTGCCGCCAGAGCGGCTGGTGCTGGCCGGCTTCAGCCAGGGCGCGATGCTGTCGCTGCATCTGGGCCTTAGACGCGCCACGCCACCCGCCGCCATCATCGGCTTCTCGGGACTTCTGGCGACACCGCCGCCGGACTCCAGTCCGCGTCCGCCGGTGTTTCTCACCCATGGCGATGCCGACACGATGATTCCGGTGAATGCCATGTTCGCCGCCGCGACGGTACTAGGCCGTGCGGGCGTTCCCGTGCAATGGCATCTGGCCCCGGGCATGGGCCATGGCATCGACCCTGCGGGCCTCACCCTGGCCGGCACCTTCCTGGAGCTGGCCTTGTGCGGACGGCTGAAGGCGCAAACACCTGTTTCCAGCCCACTTTAGCGCGCCTGTCAGAGACGCAGGCCACCCTTGCGGGCGTGATTCTGCAGCTTGAGGATGGGATCGAATCGCCCTTAGTATCGACCCGGTTCGATCAAGGAGAGGTCGCCTTCACAGGATTTGAGCCGTGTTAGCCCCCTTACGCTCCGCCAGCCACTGCCCCGCGCTGGTGCTCAACGCCGATTACCGGCCGTTGAGCTACTATCCGCTGTCTCTCTGGTCCTGGCAGGACACGATCAAGGCCGTGTTCCTGGAACGGGTGAATATCCTGGAAGAATATGACCGGGTGGTGCATTCGGCCCGGTTCGAGATGAAGCTGCCCTCAGTGGTCTCGCTCAAGACCTATATCAAGCCCGCCCGCCATCCTGCCTTCACACGGTTCAATGTGTTTCTGCGCGACCGCTTCGAATGCCAATATTGTGGCGATCCCAAGGACCTGACCTTCGATCATGTGGTCCCCCGTTCCAAGGGCGGTCGCACCACCTGGGAAAATGTCATCACGGCCTGCAGCCCCTGCAATCTGCAGAAGGGCGGCCGGCTTCCAGCCCAGGCGGGCATGCATCTCCGCCAGCGGCCGCATCAGCCCACGGTGACGGAGTTGCGCGAGCGCGGTCGCCGCTTCCCGCCGAACTATTTGCACGAGTCCTGGGCGGATTATCTTTACTGGGACTCCGAATTGGAACCCTAGCTCCCACGCGCAGCGCGAGACCGCGCCCCTATATTTTCTCTGAGAGTTTTATGGCGACCCGGCAGCCGGCCTTGATCGCTTCGCTCATCAAGCGATAGCCCGGCGCCTGTTCCGCGCCATTGTCCAGTGCCGTCTGGCGGTGCGCCGCTTCGTCGGCGCGGAAATCCTCGACTGTCTGCTTCAAGTCCGGGTCGCGGTCACCCAGATCGGTGATCTGCTGGGCGTAATGCTCGTCGATGGCTTCTTCCACCGCCGCGGTACAGGCGAAGGCCGCTTTCTCGCCCATCAGCGCGGTGGCTGCACCCAAGGCAAAACCCGCCAGCCGCCACACCGGCTCCAGCGCCGTCGGTCGCACCCGGCGCTCATTGACCAGCCTGTCGAAAGTCTTCAGATGCCGCTGTTCCTGCTCCGCCATGTGCCGGATGGTTTCGGCGCTGGCACGGTTCTTCAGCACCGCCAGCTGGCCTTCATAGATGCGCACCGCGCCATATTCGCCGGCATGATCGACACGGATCATGGCTTCGGTGTCGGGCTGGGCGCCGGGCGCTTTTGGCCGAGGTTTACGCGGCATGGCTCAGCGCGGCATGGGATTTGTCCGCGGTCTTCGAAAGGCCGAACGCGCCAAGAGCCGCGATTGCGAACGAGCAAAGCGCGTTATAGGTCGCCATCGACAATCCGAACAATTGCCAGGTGACCACATCGCATTGCACTTCCGGCGGCGGCGCGCCGCTGCCCAGCACATAGCGATGGCCGCTGCAAGACGCCGGCCCCGGCAGCAGATGATATTCCATCCCGGTCTGATAAGCGCCGATCAACCCGGATGTCAGAACGAACAGGATCGCGATCCACGCCATGCCGCGCGCGGTCGAATCATTTTTCGTTACCGTCACGGCAGCGATGCCGGTCAGGCCCGCGCCGATATGCGCCCAGCGCTGCCAATGACACATTTCGCAAGGTGGATAGCCGCCGATATATTGAAAACCCAGCGCGCCCAGGAAAAGGCACAATCCGCCCATACCCACCAGAAGGGCGATGCGGTCAGCGCGCAAAGACAGCGGAGTCATGTTGGAAAGCCTTGAACTCCAGCGCATTGCCGGATGGGTCGAGGAAGAAAAAGGTGGCTTGTTCGCCGGGGAGACCCTTGAAGCGAATGTCCGGCTCGATGATGAACGAAATTTTTCTCTCCGTCAGGCGATCGGCAAGTTTTTGCCAATTTTCCATGGAAAGAATTGCTCCGAAATGACGCACCGGCACTTGATCGCCATCGACATCATTATGTGCTTTGTGTCCGGCCTCATCCGGGCTTAAATGCGCGACGATCTGATGGCCGAAGAAATCGAAATCGACCCAATCATCGCTCGAGCGGCCTTCGGGACAGCCGAGCAGGTCGCCATAAAAGGCGCGCGCTTCGGAAAGATCGCGCACCGGAAACGCCAGATGGAAACGTGGACGTTCTGACATGTTGAAATCCCTTCTGGGCCTCAAGCCTAAGGCCAAGCGCGCGGAAAAGCGAGCCGTCCGTGAGGAGTTGCTTGCAGTCGATGGCGCCGATGTCGCGGTCAAAGTCAGACTCAATCCGCGCGCGCGGCGCATTGTGATGCGTGTCAATCCCCTTAACGGCGATGTGGTCGTGACCGCGCCCAGCCGTGGCGGCGCGGGCGCGGCGCTGGCTTTTGTGCGCGGCGAAACGCAATGGATCGCGGGACAATTGCGGCATCTGCCAAAGCCCGTGGCCTTGCTGCCAGGCGCAGTGGTGCCTTTCTTGGGACTGCCGCATCTCATCCGTCATTCGCAAGCGCGCGGCCCTTCGCCGGTTTGGCGGGAAGATGGCGCGCTTTTAATCAACGGCCGGATGGAACATGCGCCCCGCCGTCTCACGGATTTCTTCAAGCGGGAAGCGCGCGCTTTGCTTTCGGCGCGCGCTCTGGAATATGCCGCCCGTCTTGATGTACGGCCTGGCCGCGTCAGCGTGCGCGACACCAAGAGCCGCTGGGGCTCCTGCAGCCAGAACGGCTCGCTGTCATTTTCCTGGCGACTTATCCTGGCGCCCGAATTCGTGCGCGACTATGTGGTGGCGCATGAAGTGGCGCATCTGAAGGAAATGAATCATTCGCCGCGCTTCTGGGCGCAGGTGAAGATTTTGTCACCAGATGCCACTCGCGCGCGTCAATGGCTGCGCGACCATGGCCGGACGTTGTTGCGATACAATTAGGGCTGCATTTCTGCCGCCACCTATTTCACCATGGCCGGTCTTGGGCCGGCCGCGGTGAAATAAAGTCACTTCCCGCCAAACTGTTCAGCAGCTTGTCGAACGAATCCGGCGCCGGCTTGGCGGGAGCGGCCGCCGCCACAGGAGCGGGGAAGGGTGCAATATCAGGCGCTGGCGGTGCAAGCGAGGCTTCGGCGGCTTGCGGCGCTGCGGGCGCGGCCTCCGCTGCCGCCATCAACAAACTCCCCGCCAAGGGCTTCACAGGCAAATCCCGTTCCACATCCTCCATGAAGGCATGGAAGATATGGGCGGGAAGCCCGCCACCGGTCGCTTTCTTCATAGGCTGGGAATTGTCATTGCCCACCCACACGCCTGTCACCAGATCGGCGGTGAAGCCGACAAACCAGGCATCATGGAAATCCTGGGTGGTGCCGGTCTTGCCCGCGGTGGGCCGCTCGGTCAGCCGCGCGGCTTTGCCCGTGCCGGTGGTCACGGTCTGAACCATCAAGCGCGTCATTGCGATATTGTTGGCGGGCGACATCACCGCGCCCAATCCACCGGGCTTGCGTTCATAGAGAATCTTTCCCGTGTTGGAGCGCACGCGAAGGATGGCGAAGGGAATGACGCCATTGCCGCCATTGGCGAAAGGCACATAGGCGCCGGTCAACTCCAACGGCGTCACGCCCGAGGTACCCAAGGCCAGCGATGCCACTTCTTCCAAAGGCGTGGTGATGCCAAGCCGCCGCGCGGTGTTGGCCACTTCCTTGGGGCCTAGCTGATCGGTCAATTGCGCCGCCACGACATTGGAGGATTCCGCGAAGGCTTCGGTCAGCGTGATGTCGCCTTGATATTTGCCTTCGAAGTCGGACGGCTTCCAACCGTGAATATTCACCGGTCCGTCATGCATGATGTCGTCGGGTGTGCGGCCGTGCTCGAAGGCGGTCAGATAGACGAAGGGCTTGAAGGCCGAGCCCGGTTGGCGCACCGCATCGGCGGCGCGATTGAAGCTGGACCCAGCGTATGAGCGGCCGCCCACCATGGCGCGGATGGCGCCGTCCGGTGTCATTGCCACCAGCGCGGCCTGGCTGGCATGGATTTTTTCGCCTTCCGCATCCAGGCCCTGCGCCACCGCGCGTTCGGCGAGGTCTTGCGTGCCTAGATCGAAACTGGTCTCCACCGTCACTGCCTCGCCGCTCTGTCCGGCGATGCCGTTCAGCTGCGCCAAGATCCAATCGGTGAAATAGCCTGACTCCGGCGTGCCGCTGTTCAGGATAATGCGCGGGCGGGTCGCTTGCGCCTGCTGGCGCGCGGCTTCGGTGATGAAGCCGACTTCTTGCATGGCGTGCAGCACCACGCCGGCCCGGCCCAAGGATGCATCGGCATCGGCCAAGGGATTGTAGCGCGCCGGCGCCTTGACGCTGCCCGCCAGCATCGCCGCCTCGGTAAGGCTCAACTCATTGGCATGCTTGCCGAAGAATTTTTCGCTGGCCGCTTCCAGGCCGAACGTACCCGCGCCGAAATAGACGCGGTTGAGATAAAGCGCGAGAATCTGGTTCTTGGAGTAACGCGACTCCAGATAAAGCGCCAACGCCGCTTCCTGCAGTTTGCGATGAAAGGTGCGGTCGGGATCGAGAAAAAGGTTCTTGGCCAATTGCTGAGTCAGAGTCGATCCGCCCTGCACCACATGGCCTGCCATCATGTTCTCCACGCCGGCGCGGATCATGCCGACGGGATCGACGCCGATGTGATCGCGGAAGCGGCGATCCTCGATGGCGATAAAGGCGTTGGGGACATAAGGCGGCAGGTCTTCGACGCGCACGGTCTTGCCCTGCATCAGCCCGCGCCGAGCGACCAGGCGGCCGTGATCGTCCAGGATGGTGACATCGCGCGCGTTTGGCGCGGTCAGAAGATTGCGCACGTCCGGCAGATCGGAGACGAAGTGCGACCAGGCGATGGCGCCGAAGATGCTGCCCCATATCACCAGCATGATGAGCATCAGCGGCCAGATCGGTTTGCGCCTGGGCGGTGGCGCGTCGTCTTCCTCGTCATATTCGGGCATGCGCGCCATGGGCCGCCGCCGCACGATGCGCGGGCTCTCGTCGTCGTCGAAATCGGATGGCGGTCGCCGTCTGCCCATGCTCAAGCTTGGCGAATCAAAAGTTAACGGGCCTTAAAGAATTCATTAACCAGCCAAAATGGCGCGTTTACGAACCTAGCCGGTAGCCGCCGCCCTCGGTCAAAAGGATCTTGGCGTCACCGTCCTCGATCTTCTTGCGGAGCCGGTAGATATGGGTTTCCAGCGTATGGGTCGTGACGGCCGGATTATAGCCCCAAACTTCATGGAGAAGGGTCTCGCGCGCCACCGTGGCGCCGGCCGCATGAAGGAACTTCAGGATATCGGTTTCCTTTTCCGTAAGGCGCACCTTGCGCGCACCCGCGGTCAGAAGCTTGGCGCCGGGCCGGAAAAGATAAGGTCCGATGGCCACCGGCGTATCGTCGCTGGCGGCATGGCGGCTTAAATGATGATTGAGCTTGGCCAGAAGATCGGCGAAGCGAAACGGCTTGGCAATGTGATCGCCCAGGGGTGCGGGCATATCCGGATCGGCCAGGAGCAGCACGGGCGCGTCAAAGCCCTGGTTTTTCAGCTCGCGCGCCAACCCATCGCCTGCGCCATCCGGCAGCCCCTGATCGACGATCGCCACGGCATAGAGATTGTCGCCAGCAAGCTTGCGCGCTTCGGCCGCGCTCGCCGCTTCGACGATGACATAAGCGCCTTCACTGGCCAGTTGCTCCGCCAGTGAAGCACGCAGCACGGCATCGTCATCCACAAGCAGAATATGTTTGGTGCTGGGCATGGCTCTTCGATCTTCGGCAGCGCGGATTTTAGCGCGATTTGCTTTCACGCCTAAACAGTTTGACGCGGCAATTTCTGCCGCCAGGGGTTGTGAAGGCGTATGAAATTCCAGCAATAGAGCCAATTTTCCGCTGGCAAGGGCCTTGCTTTAGAAAAGCCGATGAGTATCGACGCCACCAGCGCCACGCCGGCCACGCCCGCCCAGCCGCAGGGTGACCAGAAGGCACAGTCCAAATCCTCGGACTGGGATTTCTCTTTCCACAATCTGCTCGACATCATCAATCCGCTGGAGCATCTGCCCATCATCGGCACGATCTATCGCGCCATCACCCACACCCATATCGGCGTGCCCGAGCGCATTGCGGGCGACGCACTCTATGGTGGATTGTGGGGCGCGGTATCGGGCGCGGCCGACGCGGCCTTTGAAGCGATCACCGGCAAGGATTTCGGCTCCACGGTGCTGGCGCTCTTCAACGGCCATCATCACGACACAGCGGTCGCCGCCAACAATGCCGGCGCGACCAATCCTGCCGCCAATATCGCGCCGGTTACGGTCACGCCGCCAAAGCAATTGTCTCCTTCGCAATTGCCCACTTCACCGTTGGTTGGCACGGCCGACAGCCCGGACATTGTGGCGCTGGAAGCCTCCATGAGCCGCAACGGCATCGACAGCGATCTGGCGCAGCGGGCCTTGGCCGCCTACCGCAAATCCATGATGCTTCCCACGCTGACATCACCCGCATTGGCGGCATTGCCCGCCGGCTAGGCTCGCTCTAAATTCCTTCCATGGATCTGAAAGTCTTCAATTCGCCGGCCGGTCCGGTGATGGATTGGGGCGCGGGCCCGCGCCGTTGCGCTGTGGGCCCGGCGGGCATTGGCGCCAACAAGAAGGAAGGCGACGGCAAGACGCCCACCGGCGTCTTTCAACTGCGCCAGGTTTTCTGGCGTGCCGACCGGACAGAGAAGCCCGCCACGATCCTTCCGATCCGCGCGCTCAAGCCGGAAGACGGCTGGTGCGATTTTCCCGCCGATCCCAATTACAACAAGCTCGTCCAGCATCCCTATCCCGTCAGCGCCGAGCATCTGTGGCTGGACAGTCACGTCTACGACATCATCGCGGTGGTGGGTTTCAACGACGATCCGGTGGTGGCGGGTGCGGGCAGCGCCATCTTCCTGCATCTGGCGCGTGAGGGTTATCCGCCGACTGCGGGCTGCGTGGCTTTGACCGACCACGATCTGCGCGCGGCACTGGTGCAATTCAAGCGCGAGGACCGAGTGCGGATTACAGGCTAGTCACCCAAATAATCCACCATGGCCGGCCCCAGCCGCCACTCCGGTCGAGGTCTAGATTTTCTCTCGTGCCCCGAAAATGGCGCTCCCGACCCGCACATAAGTCGCGCCGAAACGCGCTGCCATCTCGAAATCCCCGCTCATGCCCATGCTGAGTTCGGTGAGGCCATTCTCTTCCGCCAGCTTGGCGAGGAAGGCGAAATGGGGCGCGACATCGTCTTCGACCGGGGGAATGCACATCAGCCCGATCAGCGGCAATTCCAGCTTGCGCGCATAGGCGATCAGAGCCTCGGTATCGGCGGGCAGCACGCCCGCTTTCTGCGGCTCCTCGCCCGTGTTCACCTGCACGAATAGGCGCGGGCACCGGCCCTGCTTGTCGCGCTCGGCGGCCAGGCTGTCGGCCAGCTTGGCGCGATCCAGCGTCTGGATAGCGTCGAACAGAACCACCGCGTCCTTCGTTTTGTTGGTCTGCAAGGGTCCGATCAGATGCAATTCCAGATCGGAGAATTCCCTTTTCAACTGAGGGAATTTGCCTTGCGCTTCCTGGACCCGGTTCTCCCCGAACAGGCGCTGGCCCGCCGCAATGGCCTCGCGCACGCCCGCTTCGCTGACGGTCTTGCTGACGGCGACCAGGCGCGTCTGCGGGGCGGGCTTGATAGCCGCCTTCCGCGCCGCGTCGATGCGCGCCAGAATGGCGGCCAGATTCTCCGGGATGCTCATGACGGCCGCGAAACTAGCAAGAGCCGCCGCCCGCCTCAACGCGGGATTGCTGGCTCTCATGACCGACGATAATCGGCTGCCCGATCCGGTTGCGGCGGCGCGAGCGCTTCCGAAGGGCTCGCTGGTCATTATCCGCGCCCGTGACGCCAAGCGCCGCCGCGCCTTGGCTGAGACGCTTTCGGTGAAAACCACCGGCCTTATCTTGCTGGCGGCTGACGATCCGGTGCTGGCGAACCAGCTTCATGGCTTGCATCTGCCGGAGGCGCATGCGCGCGACGCGGCCCATTGGCGGGCGCTCAGGCCCCATTGGGTCATCACCGTGGCGGCGCATTCCGCCCGCGCGCTGCATGCGCCTTATGCCGATGCCGCTTTGCTGTCGCCTGTCTTTGCCACCCGCAGCCATCCGAAAGCGCATCCCTTGACGCCCGCGCGGGCGCGCTTGATCGCGCGCGCGTCGCTGGTGCCGGTGCTGGCATTGGGCGGTGTCAATGAACGCAACGCGGCGCTGCTCTCCGGCTTCTCGGGTATCGCGGCCATAGACGGGCTAAACGTGTAGATTCAAATGCAGGAAGCCCGCGTCCATGTTCAGACGCGGCGCGCCATTGAAGAAAGCGCCGTTTGAACGCCCATATTCCAGCCGCTGCCAGCCCAGCGTGATCTGCCAATTGCTATTCAGCACATAACCGACCGAGGCCTGATAGCCGTTGAGATCGATACGCGGCGCGCCCACCACACTGCCCGCGACGCCATTGCCATATTCAAAGCCCGCGATCCATCGATCGTAAGTGGCGCTGGCGCTGACATGAAGGGCGCGGGTGGTGGCGCCGTCGTAACTCTGCGCGGGATCGAAAGCGTATGCGTTGCTGGTGCGATAAGAGCCGCCCAGCGACAAGCTCAGATTGTCGTCCACCGTGTAATCGGCGCGAAGGCCGGCGGCCAGATCGCTCACGCCTTCTTGCCCTCCGAATTTATGCTCGCCGCGGCCTTCCGCGATGCCGCCATAACCGGTGAGACTGACGGGGCCGAAATCGGTGGAATAGCGCAAGCCTGCTTCCCAGATGTCGGCTTGGCGTCCAGGTATCTGCGGTCCGGCATGCAGAAAGGGCAGCACCTCCTTGCCTTGGTTGGGCGTGAAGGACAGCGCCAGCTGCGCCCCCAACAGTGCGGGACTGATATAGGCGAATTTGGCATAGTTCGACGACGCGCCCACCTCGGTGCGCAGCGCGAACATGTCGATCACGCCATGGCGCGTGGAAGGATCGCGGAAGAATGTGGTCTGCGGATCTTCTAGCGACACTTGTGCATCCACTTTGGGACCGCCAGCCGCCACAGCATATCCCGCGCCATCGGTCTGGCCGATCTCGACGCGGCCAAGACCGGTGCGGACCTCGCCAAAAACCTTCTCAAAAAAATCGCCGCCATAGCGGCCATAAGAAAGCGGATCGTGAACCGCCAAGGTGGCGTCCAACCCCAGCGACAAGCCGCTGTCATAGTCGCGGTGCAGCCGGGGCATCAGCTTGGCGGCGCCGGACGCCCCAAAAGTGGATGAAGTCTGGCCAGCCGGGCTACTGTCGAACAGGGCGCCGCTGGCCGTCCCGCCCACCGTCAGTTGGGCATCGCCCACGGGCAGTTGGAGCGGGGGCAAGGTTAAGGCGTCGCCCAGTTCGGCCATGGCGGGGGAAGCCGCCAAAAGCAGCGTCAGGGCCGCCAGCCCATTGCTTTTTTGAAATCCCCGCCAGCTCATAAGCCCTTCTAACATAAGCCAAACCGGGGCGCTTGCGACAAGGCGCGCGCCGTTGCGTGCGACCTCCCGTGCCAGTATAAGCCGGACTGGCCAGGGGGTGGACGGTAACCCTGTCGGGCACCGTCAAAGGAACGAACCTGATGCGAATTCTGCCCATTTTGCTGTGCGCGGCGGCCCTGCCCCTGCTTTCGGCCTGCGGCAGCAGCGGCGAGAAATCGACCGATATGGAGACCGGCGCCACCATCGTGGCGGGCGGCTCCGGCAAGATGACGCTCGGGGTCAATTCCTACCTTTGGCGCGCCGCCCTGGACACTTTGTCTTTCATGCCGCTGGTCAGCGCCGATCCCTTCGGCGGCGTGATCATTTCGGACTGGTATGTGGCGCCCAGCGCGCCCAACGAAAGGCTTAAGATCACTATCTATATCAGCGACCGCAATCTCAGGGCCGACGGCCTCAAGGTCGTGGTCTTCCGCCAGACCCGCAATGGCGCGGCTTGGTCCGATGCCGCCGCCACACCGGATACGGCGCATAAGCTGGAAGACGCCATCCTCACCCGCGCGCGCGAATTGCGTCTGGCGACTTTGAACCCCCGCGCATAGATTTCGGCTAAGCCTGTTCGACGGGCTCTAAAGCCACGGACGAAAGGCTTATCAAAATGGCGCGTTACAACGCCAAGGAATCGGAAAAACACTGGCAGGCGGAATGGGACCGCCGGCAGCTTTTCGTCACGCCCGCGCATGACGAGAAGCCGAAATGCTATGTGCTGGAGATGTTCCCCTATCCATCGGGGCGCATCCATATGGGCCATGCCCGCAACTATACCATGGGCGATGTGCTGGCCCGCTTCCGCCGCGCCCAAGGCTACAATGTGCTGCATCCGATGGGCTGGGACGCGTTCGGGCTGCCGGCCGAAAACGCAGCGCGCGACAAGGGCGTAAGCCCGCGCGATTGGACCTACGACAACATCGCGCATATGCGCGACATGCTGAAGATGCTGGGCCTGTCGCTGGACTGGACGCGCGAATTCGCCACTTGCGATCCGGAATATTATCACCAACAGCAGAAGCTATTCCTGCAATTCTATCACGCCGGCTTTGTCTATCGCGGCGAAGCGGATGTGAATTGGGATCCGGTGGATCAGACCGTGCTCGCCAATGAGCAGGTGATCGACGGCCGCGGCTGGCGCTCCGGCGCGGTGGTAGAACGGCGCAAGCTGTCGCAATGGTTCTTCAAGATCACGGCCTTCGCAGAAGAATTGCTGACTGCGCTCGACACCCTGGACCAGTGGCCGGAAAAAGTGCGCGTCATGCAGCGCAACTGGATCGGACGCAGCGAAGGGCTGAAATTCCAGTTCACCTTGTCCGACGGCGAAAAACTCGACGTCTTCACCACGCGGCCCGACACGCTGTTCGGCGCTAGCTTCGTGGCGCTGTCGCCGGATCATCCACTGACGCAAGAAGTGGCGAAAAGCGACCTGAAGCTGCAGGACTTCATCGCGGAATGCCGCAAGACCGGCACGGCGGAAGCGGAAATCGAAAAGGCGGAAAAACTGGGCTACGATATCGGCCTCACCGCCACCCATCCCTTCGATCCGAATTGGAAGTTGCCGGTAATGGTGGCGAATTTCGTGCTGATGGGTTACGGCACCGGCGCCATTTTCGGCTGCCCGGCGCATGACCAGCGCGACCTGGACTTCGCCCGTAAATATAAACTGCCAGTGACGGCGGTGGTGGTGCCGTCGGACGCCGACCCCAAGACCTTCGATGTCGGCAACGAGGCTTATGTCGGTCCCGGCAAGCTTGCCAATTCTCGGTTTCTAGACGGCATGACGGTGGACGAGGCCAAGGCGGACGTCGCGTCGCGGCTGGAGAAAGCCGGTATCGGCGAACGCACGGTGAATTACCGCCTGCGCGACTGGTTGGTGTCGCGCCAGCGTCCCTGGGGCTGCCCCATCCCGATGGTGCACTGCCCCAAATGCGGCGTGGTGGCGCTGAAGGAAAAAGACCTGCCCGTGCTGCTGCCCGACAAGCTCGACTTCTCCAAAAGCGGCAATCCGCTGGACCGCGATCTCGCCTGGAAGAACACCATCTGCCCCGGTTGCGGCGGCCCCGCCACGCGCGACACCGATACCTTAGACACGTTCGCGGATTCGTCTTGGTATTTCGCGCGTTTCTGCGACAGCCACGCCACAGAGCCGGTCAACAAGGCGGCGGCGGATTACTGGCTGCCGGTGGACCAATATATCGGCGGCATCGAGCATGCGATCCTGCATCTGCTCTATGCCCGCTTTTTCACCCGCGCCATGAATCGGCTGGGGCTGATCGGAATTAAAGAACCCTTCGCGGGCATGTTCACGCAAGGAATGGTCTGTCACGAGACTTATCGCGACGCCAATGGCTGGGTCTCGCCCGACGACATCGTGAAGGAAGGCGGCAAGGCCTATCGCAAGGACAATCACGCGCCGGTCGAAATCGGACCGTCGGAGAAAATGTCAAAGTCCAAGATGAACGTGATCGCGCCCGAAGCGATCATCGCTGACTATGGCGCCGACACCATCCGCTGGTTCATGCTGTCGGATACGCCGCCGGAACGTGACATCGAATGGACCGATGCCGGCGCGGAAGGTTGCTGGCGTTTCGTCCAGCGCGTCTGGCGTCTGGCGAGCGAGGCCGAAGGTCTGCCCGCGCCCGGCACCGCCGCAGCGCCTGCCGACGATGTGTCGAAGGCGCTGCGGCAATCGGCGCACAAAGCCATCGCGGCGGTGACGGAAGACCTGGCAGCCCTGCGCTTCAACCGTGCCGTGGCCCAGCTTTACATGCTGTCCAATGCGATCGCGGATGCCTCCAAAGCCGATGCCGCCACACGCCGCGAAGCGCTGGAAACCATGGTGCTCCTGGCTGCGCCCATGATGCCGCATCTGGCCGAGGAATCCTGGAAGGCGCTGGGTCATACCAAGTTGGTGGCGGAAACCTCCTGGCCCAAGCACGATCCCGCCTTGCTCAAGACCGATACCGTCACCATCGCTATCCAGGTGAATGGCAAGCGCCGGGGCGAAGTGACGGTTGCTCGCGACGCCGACAACAAGAGTGTCGAAGCGGCAGCGTTGGCGGAAGAGGGTGTAAAACGGGCTTTGGCCGGTGCGATGCCGAAAAAAGTTATCGTGGTTCCCGGTAGGATTGTTAATATCGTGGCATGAAATCTCCCCCTCCGGCCTTCGCATCGCAAGCGCTGCTACGGCCACCTCCCCCGTCACGCGCTGTGCGCAACGGGGGAGGCGGGCCTGCGCTTGCTGCAACATTGATTTGTCTGGTGCTTGCAGGCTGCGGTTTTCACCCGCTCTATAGCGGCAAGACCGCGCCCCAATTGGCTTCGATCTATGTCGAGCCTTTGGCGGAACGTGACGGCTATGAGCTGCGCAACCAGCTGATCGATCTTCTGGGCTCAGACGGGCGCGAAGCGGGCAAGGCCTATCGCCTGAAGCTGAGCCTCAACGAAGTGTCGAACGGGGTCACGCTCCAGAATGACGCCACCATAACCCGCTATAACGACACGCTGACCGCCACCTATGTGCTGACCGACGCCAAAGGTACGGAGATCACGCGCGGCAGTCAGACCAGCCTGTCATCCTTCAATGTTTCCACCTCGCCCTATTCGACCGTGGCGGTGCAGCAGGATTCCGACCGCCGCGCCGCCGACGATATCGCCGACCGTATCCGCATGGATTTGGGCGTCTTCTTCAGCAGCCGGCGATGATCGTCAAAACGCATGAGGCCGACCGCTTCGCGGCCAATCCACCCAAGACTTTGCGCGCTGCTCTCGTATTCGGTCCCGACGCCGGGCTGGTACAGGAGCGGACGGAGAAGCTGATGAAAAGCGTGGTCGCCGATCTCGGCGATGCTTTCAACGTCGCCGATCTCAGTGAAAGCGTGCTGACCTCCGATCCGGCGCGCTTGTCTGACGAAGCCGCCGCCATCTCCATGATGGGCGGGCGGCGCGTGGTCAGGGTGCGCAATGCCGGCAATGCTCTGGCCGATCTGTTCGAGGAATTCTTAGATGACCCCAAGGGGGATGCGCTGGTGGTGGTGGAGGCGGGCGACCTCGCCAAAGGCACCGGCCTCAGGAAAGTTTTCGAAAGCGACGATCATGCCGCCGCCATCGCTTGCTATGCCGACACCGCCCGCAATCTGGAAGACGTGGTGCGCGACACGCTGCGCGCCGGGGGGCTTTCCATTGCGCCCGACGCCTTGGCCGATGCCGTGTCGCGGCTGGGTTCCGATCGCGGCGTGACGCGCCGGGAGCTGGAGAAGCTCGCGCTTTACGCCCAGGGCCAGAAAAGCGTGAGCCTGGCCGACGTCCAGGCGGTGATGGGCGACGAGGCGGAAGCCCGCACCGAAGAAGTTTCCGACGCAGCGGGCAGCGGCGATTTCGCCCGTCTCGACCTGGCGCTGGAGCGGCTTTGGATCGCCGACATTTCCGTGACACAGGTGCTGCGTGGCGCTATGGGTCATTTCCAGCGCCTCGCTTTGGTGCGCGAAAACGTCAATCGCGGCGAGCCGGTGGAGACCGCGATCAAGAAGCTGCGCCCGCCCATCCATTTCCTGCGCGAACAATCCTTCAAGGCCCAAGCCAATCGCTGGAACGATACAAGGCTGGCCGATGCGCTGGACATGCTCTTGGAAGCCGAAGCGCTCAGCCGCACCACCGGCGTGCCTGCTCAGTCAGTGTGTGGCCGCACGCTGATGAATATCGCCGCTTTGGCCAAGGCCCGATGATGCTTAAAGTTCGTATCATTCCTTGCCTGGACGTGAAGGACGGCCGCGTTGTCAAAGGCATCAATTTCGAGCATTTGCGCGATGCCGGCGATCCGGTGGAGCAGGCGATCATCTATGACGCGGCGGGGGCCGACGAGCTTTGTTTTCTGGATATCACCGCCAGCCATGAAGCGCGCGGCACGCTGCTCGATGTGGTCCGCCGCACCGCCGAAGTCTGCTTCATGCCGCTGACGGTGGGCGGCGGCGTCAGAACTCTGGAAGACATTCGCGCGCTGCTGCTGGCGGGCGCCGACAAAGTCTCGATCAACACCGCCGCCGTGACACGGCCGGAATTCGTGCGCGAAGCGGCGGAGAAATTCGGCAGCCAATGTATCGTTGCCGCCATCGACGCCAAGAGCTCTGGAGTCCAGGAGCATCGGCCAGGAAAAGTGGGGACCACTTTTCCGTCCGGCCGTGCGACCAAATTCGAAATCTTCACGCATGGCGGCCGCCGCGCCACCGGCATCGATGCCGTGGCGCATGCCAAAAAGCTTGTGGATTATGGCGCCGGCGAAATCCTGCTCACCTCCATGGATCGCGATGGCACCAAGGCGGGCTACGACATCCCGCTCACCCGCGCCATCAGCGACGCGGTCAGCGTGCCGGTGATCGCGTCGGGCGGCGTGGGTTCGCTGGACGATCTGGTCAGGGGCGTCACCGAAGGCCATGCCAGCGCCGTTCTGGCGGCGTCCATCTTCCATTTCGGCGAAGCCAGCATCGCCGATGCAAAAAAAGCGCTTGCCGACGCGGGATTACCGGTGCGCGCGGCGTAATACTTTCCCCTTGTTGCATTCGGACGCGCTTTCCCTAAATTCGCGGTCCATGGACGATCCCCGCCCCGCTTCGATTCACTCCCTGGTCCGGCACAATATCGGCCCCGCCCAGCCGGTGAAAGCGCGGCCAACCCGCATCGATCGCGGCATGCGCCCGGAAGACGCTTTCCGCGCCACGCTGTCGGACTGCCTGACTCAGATGACGGCCAACGCCGCCACTCTGCGTGCCGGCCGTTCGGTGGAAGGCTTGCATCAATTGCGCGTAGCGCTTCGGCGCCTGGAAGTGGCGTTGAAAGCCTTTGGCGAGGAATTCCGCCAGGAATGGCTGGGCGATCTGCGTGGCCGTGCCAAGATCCTATCCAGCAGGCTCGGACCGGCGCGCGATCTCGACGTCTTTCTCACCCAATTGCTGGACGTGCCCGCCGAGGAAGGCGACCGCGAAGCGTTCGCGGCCTTGCGCACCCGCATGGAAGAGATGCGCGGCAAAGCCTGGAAGCAGGCGAATGAATGCGTCACCGGCTCGGATTTCATGCTCTTCGCCGAAGACATCGCCGCTTTGATCCATTCGCGGCTGCCCTTGGCGCCGGACACGCGGCTCGATCATGTCGCCAAGCGCATGCTCAAGCGCCAGCAGCAACGCGCCGTCAAGCGCGGCAAGAAAGCGAAAAGCTGCGAGGAGGGCGACCTGCATCGCCTGCGCATTGCGCTCAAGAAGTTGCGCTACACGGCGGAATTCCTGGCGCCGCTATACCCGAAGAAAAAAGTCCGTCGCTATGTCGGCAAGCTCCGGGGCTTGCAGGAACATTTGGGCGCGATCAACGACATTGCCCATGTCCGCACCACCATGCACACATTGTTGCGTGAAACCGATGGCAAGCGCGTGCTGCCGGGCGAGCGCTATGCCGCGGGCGTGGTGGCGGGCTGGTATCGTGCGCGCCGGCCGCAGATCGCCAAGAAAGCGCTGAAACGCTGGAAGCGGTTCCGCAAGGTCAAGCCCTTCTGGGCCTGAAGTCTACATTCAAGGCGTGGATTCTGGGCGCGCCACCCGCCAAGGCCTCCAAGACCAGTATCTTCGAAACATCCAGATCGGGTGGCATGGGCGTTGCCATGTCCCAGCCGGTCGCCAAGGTGTAAGCGGCGCGCAGCACACCCAGATGCGCCACCACCACGGCATCGGAATTTTCGCGCGTGACGTCTGTCAGAAACGATGCGACCCGCGCATGCAGCTCAGCGGTGGATTCCCCGCCCGGCGGCCGGAAGGCGTCGCCATTTTCCGAGCCGGCGCGGCGGAAGGCATCTTCGCCATCCCGCGCCAGAATGCCGGCGCGGCTCAAGCCTTCCCACTCGCCCCAATTCTGCTCCATCAGCCGCGGATCCCAGACGGCATCCACCAGGCCCATTGCTTCGGCGGTCTGACGCGCGCGGCGTGACGGGCTCACAAAGGCGCGCGCTTTGTCGAAGGGCGCGGGGGGCAGCAGGCCGCGCATCTTTTCCACGCCTTCGTCACTCAACGGAATGTCGGTATGACCCTGGATGCGGCCTTGCCCATTCCATAGCGTGGGGCCATGGCGAAAGAGGGCGATCCTCATGGAGCGACGGCCAGGAAAAGTGAGAGCCGCGGTAGCGGCGAGCGGGTTTCCGAGCGGCGCCGGAGGCGCCCATCAATTAATTGGGCGCGCCCGCGCCCGGGGCCGCGCGACCCCGTCATAAGTCTACCTCAACAATGACCGGCACATGGTCCGACGCTTTCTGCCAGCCGCGCATCTTTTTCAGGATGGTCTGGGATTTGAGCGCGCCCTTGAGGCCGGGGCTGAGCCAGACATGATCCAGGCGGCGGCCGCGATCCGAGGCTTCCCAATCCTGTGCCCGGTAGCTCCACCAGGAATAGATCTTCTCACTGGCGGGGATGAAGGCGCGCGTGGCATCGGTCCATTCGAAGGCGTCCTGCGCTTCGCCCAAAAGCTGCGTCTCAACCGGCGTGTGGCTCACCACGTCCAGCAACTGCTTATGGCTCCAGACATCATTTTCCAGCGGCGCGACGTTCAGATCGCCCACCAGCATCACCGGATTCTTGCGTTTGGTTTTTTGCTTGGCGAAGACCTTCGCCATCTCGCCCAGGAAATGCAGCTTGTGGGCAAATTTGCCGTTCTTCTCCGGATCGGGAATGTCGCCCCCGGCCGGGACATAGAAATTGTGCAGCTCCAGTCCATTGGCGAATGTGACGCCCATGTGCCGGGCATGGCCCTCGCGGCAGAAATCCTGGGTGCCGGTTTTGGCGAAGGGAAGCCGCGAAATCACCGCTACCCCGTGATAGGCCTTCTGGCCATGGATCGCTTGGTGCTCGTAGCCCAGCTTGGCCAGGGGCGCTTTGGGGAAAAGTTCGTTGATGACCTTGGTCTCCTGCAGGCACAGGACATCAGGCTGATGCTCTCGCAAAAAGCGGGTTACCAGGTTGATCCGGTGGCGGACCGAATTGACGTTCCAGGTGGCGATTTTCATGGAACGCAACCCTCTTATGCTGCAAATGCGTAATGGATTAACGGCGTCATCTGACGCCGACAATTCACGTTCATAATCAATAGCTTACCTGACGCGCCCGTTAACGTTCGAACAGTGTTCGAATTGTCACTTTTCCGTGGCTTGAAACCCTCCCTGTACGGACCATATTGCAGTGCAGCATGAGGTTCCAAGCTGTCTTGGGACCGGATTTTGAGGGAGTTTTCCATGACCATGTTTTCCAACCATGTCGCCGGCCCGGCCGAGGCCAATACCGAATTGAGCAGCTTCATCATCGAGGCGCTGAACGGTTTCGTCATCGCGCTAAGCGCCATTCTGGCGCTGGCCGCTGTGGTTGCCTTCGCCTGATGCGTGAAGCGGCCAGCGGGCGCGTGGGCTGACATCGAGGGGATCGCGCTTGCCCAGCGCGAAACGCTCGAGCCCGGCCCACGCGATCATGGCCGCATTGTCGGTACAATAGGCAGGCGGCGGCACGGAAATCTCAAAGCCGTGACGTTGCGCCAGATCCTTGAGCGCGGAACCGATCGCCTGATTGGCCGCCACCCCGCCCGCCACTACCAGAGACGGGCGCGTATTTTCCGGAAAATCCGCACGGAATTTCACCAGCGCCTGTTGGGTGCGGTCCCGCAAAATGTCGATCACCGCCGCCTGGAACGAGGCGCAGGCGTCATCGACATTAAGCCCGCCCTGGCTCGCCAGTTGGCGCACCGCCGTCTTCAAGCCGGAAAAGGAAAAATCCATGCCGTCGCGTCCCAGAAGCGGGCGGGGCAGCGCATAGGCTTTGGCGTTGCCGTGGCGCGCGCGCGCTTCCACATTAGGGCCGCCGGGATAGGGCAGGCCCAAAATCTTCGCCGTCTTGTCGAAAGCTTCGCCCACTGCGTCATCCATCGTGGCGCCATAGAGGCGATAGTCATCCACGTCCGCCACCGCCAGAAGCTGGCAATGGCCGCCGGACACCAGAAGCAGCAGGAACGGAAATGCGACGCCCGCGGTCAAGCGCGCGGTCAGTGCATGACCGGCCAAATGATTGACCGCGATCAAAGGCTTCGTGAGACCCAGTGCCAGCGCCTTGGCCGTGGTCAATCCCACCATCACGCCGCCGATCAAGCCAGGACCCGCCGTGGCGGCGACGGCGTCGATGTCGTTCCATGCGAGATTGGCCTCGGACAGCGCGCGTTCGATCTCACCGTCCAATATCTCCAGATGCGCGCGGCTGGCGATTTCCGGCACCACGCCGCCATAGGGTGCATGTGCTTCGTTCTGGCTGAACACGATATTGGAAAGGATCGCGCCGGGCCCGGGCGGACGCCCGCGCACAATGGCCGCCGCCGTCTCGTCGCAGCTGGTTTCCAGGCCTAATATGGTGAGCGTTTTCAATCCGTCCGCATCCCGCTAAAGGCTTCCCTCTAAACCAGAAACAGCGCCAGAGCGATACAAATGAAAGTCCTTGTCACCCGCCCGGCCGAAGACGGCGCCGAGATCGCCCAAAGGCTGGCGGAAAAAGGGCATGAGGCGATCCTGGCTCCCCTGCTTAAGGTGGAATTTCAACCCGGTCCGCCACTTGCGCTTGACGGTGTCCAAGCCGTGCTTGCCACCAGCGCCAATGGCGTACGCGCGCTTGCGGCGCGAACCCCATTGCGCGGCATGCCCGTCTTTGCGGTCGGGCCTCAAACGGCGGCGGCGGCGGAAAAGGTTGGGTTCCTCCGTATACGGAATTCCGCGGGCGACGCGACCGCGCTGGCCGCCAACACGCGCGAATGGGCCGATCCCGCCAAAGGTCCGCTGCTGCATGTGGCGGGCGAGGAGGCGCCCGGCGTTCTGGCTAATACCCTGACCGCCATGGGCTTTGAGGTTCGGCGGGAAAATCTGTACAGGGTCGTCTCCGCGACCGAACTGCCTTCCGAGGCGCGGCGCGCCTTGGCTCAGGGGCAGGTGGACGCGGCCCTGTTCTTCTCGCCCCGCAGCGCGGAAATCTTCGCCGCCTGCGTGCGCCAAGCCGGGCTGACGACAAAAAATCTGATCGGGCTCTGCATCAGCGAGAATGCAGCCAAGGTCCTCGATAGAAACGATTTTCGGGAGATCCGGGTGGCCGCTTCGCCCAACCAAGCCTCTATCCTGTCTTTAATCCAACATCAGCTCTGACGGTAATGGCAGCATGACCAAGAGACGAAAGCGCGATCTTTCCGGTGCGCTGGTGCTGGATGGCTATCCTCTCAGCTGGACGCTCAAGAGCGAACAGATTTGGGACCCATCCGGCGATCACACTGGTTTGCGCTTTTCGGTCATTCGCACGGACGAAGCCCATCGCGAGCTGATCTTGGAATATCCCTTTCAGGAAATGCCCGGCGGCAAGACGGCGCGCCCTGAGGTACGCAGCGAAACCCTGGAAAGCGATATCCGCCGCGCCCGGGACGCCGGCTGGAATCCCAAATCGCGGGGCCGGCCTTTCGTGTTTCCGGTTTAGCGCAGAAACTTCGCCAATTCGGCGCCGACCTGTGGCATCAACGCCGCCCAATCGCCGAACTGGTCGGGCGAAAAGACGCGTGTCTTGGCGTACCAGGGATATTCATCGGTACCCAATTGCGGCCAGGTGCGGCCCGCGGTGAGGAACCAGACTTCCGCGCCGACACTCGCTGCCGTCGCTGCCGCCGCCGTGGGCGCCGACAGAACCAGATCCAATGAAGCGGCCAAAGCCGCCGTGCCGTCGATATCGCTGCGCAGATCAAGGCCTTCGACCTGATGGATGGTCGCACCATGCTCCTCGGCGGCGCGTGCCAGTTCGGCGGCACAGTCGCCATATTGCAGATTGACGAAGCTTGCACCCGGCGTCTTCAACAGCGGCGCCCAGCCATCGATGGGGCTGAAATATTTGGCGCGTTTGGCCTCCAGCATCATGGAGCGCCAGCAGACGCCGATCTTCTTGCCAGGAAGCGCCGAAAGCTTCTCGCGGAATTCCGCCACACGCGCCGGATCGGGCTTTAGAAAAGCCTCGTGCCGGAAATCCCGGAGCGATTTGCGATAGACATGCAGCGCCGTGCCCATCGGCGCCCACATGTCGGGCTCGTTGCCATGGGACGCGAAGGGAATGAGCCTCAGCGCCTTGTTGCCGTTATCGTCGATCAAGGTGCGATCGTCATAGGTGCCGATTTCGGCGTCCGGAAAACTGCGCTGGAACAGCGGCACCAGGCGGGGATCGACCGCGATCTGCAGCTTGCCGTCCGGGCCTAAGTCGCGGATCACGTCGGGCAGGATGTTGGCGAACATGAATTCGTCGCCCAGACCCTGTTCGCCCACCAGAAGAAGCTTCAGCCCCTCCAACGGCTCTCCCGCCCAGCGCGGCGCCTTGATCATGTGATGGAAATAGGCGCGGAACCGCTCATCGTTGCGGATCTCATATTCGCGGAAACCTTCCTCGATCTTGCCCGCGCCGATCAGGCAGATGCTGCGCGAATGCCGCGACTCCATGCGCTCGGCGGGATCGACCGCCAGCTCCAGCGCCTTGTCGTAATTGGCCAACGCTTCTTCCAGCTGACCCAGATGCTGATAGGCGTATCCCAGATTGTGATAGCCTCGCGCAAAGCCGGGCTCGAGCCGCACGGCCTCCTGGTAAAAAACCAGGCTTTCCTCGGCGCGCCCATCTTCCGCCAGCACCGTCGCCAGCGAATTCCACAGAATGGCTTCCTGCGGCATGGAGAAGATCGCCTGACGCAGTGTCTCGATGGCGATATCGGGCCGGCCCAGATCGTAGAGCACGCTGCCCAGATTGTTGTAACCGAGCGGCGAATGCGGGCAGGCGTCGATATAGCGCTTGAACAGTCCGGCCGCGCTTTCGTTCATCTTCAGATTCCAGGCGGTGAGGCCCAGATTGATGAGCAGTTCGGGATCCTTCGGATCGAGCTGATAAGCCCGCTCATAAGTGACCAGTGCCTTGTGCTGATGGCCCATGCGCTCCAAAGCCATGGCAAGAACATGAAAGGCTTTGGCGTTGGTCCCATCGACTTCGGTGGCTTTCAGCGCCCATTGACCGGCGCGCACGATCTCGCCTTTGCGCCAGGCGCGGATGCCGCGTTTCAGAAGCAGATTGGAACGGTGGCGCGCGATTTCGGCCGCGGCTTCCTCGGTGAGCTTCTCCAGCCGGTCCAGCGCTTCCAGCCTTGCGTCAACGCCGCTTAACGAATCGATACTTTTCAAGGCTGCTGCGCTGGCCATCGGGGCTGTCTTTCGGATGCAAAATCGGCCCCCATCAAAGCCGGTTATGTTTAACCGCCCGTGAATGGAAAGCCGCGAAGCATCAGGCTTTTATTAACTCTGCCTCGCTATGGTCACACTTCCAGACAGGCAAGGACCCCCCGCATGCCTCTGAAACTGTCGCTCAAACCGGGCGAGAAATTCGTGCTCAACGGCGCCGTTCTCGCCAATGGCGACAAGCGCACCAGCCTTGTCATCCAGAACAAGGCCTGTGTTCTGCGCGAAAAGGACATCATGCAGCCCAAGGACGCCAAAACGCCGGCGCGCCTGGTCTATCTCGCCATCATGATGATGTACTTGGATGCCGAAAACAGTGAGGAAACCTATACCGAATTCGCGCTGCGCATGAGCGAATTCATGGGCGCGCTCCAAAACCGCCAGGTGCTCGCCACCTGTGTGGAGATCAGCCGCGACGTCACCCAGGGCAATTTCTACAAGGCTTTGATCGCCTGCCGCCGGTTATTCGACTACGAACAGGAAAGACTGAATTATGACCCTTCAAGCCTATCAAAACGTTCAGCGCGTAGTTGAAGATCCCCGCGCCACGGAATACCGATTGTTCGGTCAGGTGACTGGCGCGCTGCTGGACGCCAAGAACAGGAATTCGCAAGGCGCACCTTTGATCGAGGCGATCGACTGGAACAAGCGCATGTGGCGCACCTTGGCGGCGGATTGCATGGACGACCGCAATGGCCTGACCCAGGATCTGCGCGCCAAGATCGTGTCGCTATCGCTTTGGGTGTCGAAATATTCCCGCAAGGTGGCGCGCGAGCGGGCGCCGCTCGATCCGCTGATCGAGATCAATCGTAATATCATGCAGGGCCTGCAGGCCAAGGCCGGCTAGAGCGGTTCCGGGAGCCGGTAGGTTCTGAGCGGCAGCGAAGAACGCGTACCGGCGGAACCGGTTGCCACCACGCTGGCGCTCGGCGCTTCCGTCCGGAACCGCGACGAACAAAGTCTTTCAGTTTCAGGGGGCATCCAGAGCCGGCGCGGCAACGCGCCGGCTCTTTGTTTTTTGATGACCCCCTCCGTCTCTTTCGCGCAAGCGCTCAGAGACGCCTCCCCCTCCAGCGCGCTAACGCGCGCAAGGGGGAGGCGGGGCACGACCAAGGCGCACTGCCCTTGGTGCCTCGTCTGTTGGGCAATAACTGCCGGGCTGGGCAAATCGTGCCTAACCGAGGGCGACCTCGTTGACGGTATATGCAAACAAAATCAATAGTTTAATAAGTTAAACCGGCTGGCATCGGGGTTGCAAAAGTCCGGTCGGGCCATACGCCCGGGCACCGTAGAAGGCGCGCCACCCATCGACTGAAGTAATGGAGAACCCCCCATGTCTTTTAGCGTCAACACCAACATCGGCGCGATGACGGCGCTGCAATATCTGAGTGAGACCCAGGGTCAGCTCAACAAGACCCAGAATGCCATCAATTCCGGTTTGAAGGTTGCGTCGGCGAAAGACGATGGTGCGATTTATGCCATTGCCCAGAACCAACGTGGCGCGGTGGCGGGCTATCAGTCCGTCATCAACAGCTTGAACAACGGCTCTTCCGCCATCGACGTCGCGCTTTCCGCCGGCCAGTCGATTTCGGATCTGATGATCCAGCTGAAGCAGAAAGCGCTGTCCGCCGCCGATCCGTCCTTGGACACGGCGAGCCGCCAGGCGCTGAACTCGGACTTCACCGCGCTGCGCGATCAGATCACCACGATCGTCAAGAATGCGGTGTTCAACAATTTCAACCTGGTCGACGGTTCGACCAATATGGTTCAGGCCTTGGCGTCGTCCGACGGCGCCCGCCGTATCACCACCCAGGCCCAGAATCTCAGCCTGGACGGTACCATCGTGACTCTGGCGTCTACCGCCACGGTTTCGACCCAGGCAAAGGCCTCTGCTTTGATCAGCGTAATCCAGACCTCGCTCACCAACGTCAACTCGGCCTTGGCCAAGCTGTCGGCGGGTGCGGCGAAGTTCTCGATCCAGGCGACCTTCACCCAGAAGCTGGCCGACACGCTGACCGCGGGCATCGGCAATCTGGTGGACGCCAACATGGCCGACGAAAGCGCTCAGCTCCAGTCGCTGCAAGTCAAGCAGCAATTGGGTGTGCAGGCTCTATCGATCGCCAACCAGGCGCCGCAGACCATCCTGTCGCTGTTCGGTAACGGCTAAACTTTCTCATCCACGCATGGAAAGAGCGGTGCGCGAGCGCCGCTCTTTTTTTGCGCGCTTTTCATTGGCCCTATCACACACGGGATTTCTTCCCCCGCGCGGCAAAGCCGTTGGCGGGGGAGTTCGCTAGCGACAGCGTGGCGAACGGGCGCCAGCGGGCTTGCCAACGCGTAGGCGCGAGCCGGACGTCAAGCCAAGCCGGCGCCCAGATGGGGGATCAACTTATTGATAAGCATGTTTCTTCACCGGAATTTTTCCAACAAAAGCGCCATGTCTTTTCCTCAAAGTGGAAATATTTGCCGCCGCGGGTCGGCAAAAATTTCCTCTTCGCGGCAAATTCTGCCGGGCTCTGCGCGAGCTGGAAAATTCTTGCCGGGGCGCATTTACCTATGTGGCGCAAAATCGATGGTTGAGCGAATCTAAATCCGGCGCGGCACGCGGCTTGCCTAATGGTCCTCCGGGCAAAACGCCCAATCGAGCCTCGAGCTCAACACCAGAACGGAGAGACCAATGTCTTTTAGCGTCAATACCAATGCGGGTGCCTTGACCGCCCTGCAATACCTCAGCGCCACTCAAGGTGCTTTGGCCAAGACCCAGACAGCCATCAACAGCGGTATGAAAGTCGCCTCTGCCCGCGACGACGGTGCGATCTATGCGATCGCGCAGAATCAGCGCGGCGCGGTTGCGGGTTATACTTCGGTTATCAATTCGATCAACAACGGCACGTCTTCGATCGACGTCGCTTTGTCCGCCGGTCAGTCGATCTCGGACCTGTTGATCCAGTTGAAACAGAAGGCCTTGTCCGCTGCTGACTCCTCGCTCGATACCGCGAGCCGTCAGGCCCTTAACTCCGACTTCACCGCGCTGCGCGATCAGATCACCACGATCGTGAAGAATGCGGTGTTCAATGGCTTCAACCTGGTCGACGGTTCCACCACGCAGATCACCGCGCTGGCTTCCGCCGACGGCACTCGCCGTATCACGACGTCGGCGCAGAATCTGAGCTTGGGCGGCACCAATGTGACTCTGGCTTCGACTGCGACCATCTCGACCCAGGCCAAAGCCTCGACCTTGGTTGCCACCATCCAGACCTCGCTCACCAACGTCAACGCGGCTCTCGCCAAATTGTCGGCCGGTGCGGCGAAGTTCTCGATCCAGGCGACGTTCGCTCAGAACCTGTCCGACACGCTGACGATCGGCATCGGCAATCTGGTGGACGCCAACATGGCGCAGGAAAGCGCTTCGCTGCAGTCGCTGCAGGTCAAGCAGCAGCTGGGCATCCAGGCGCTGTCGATTGCCAATCAGGCGCCCCAGACCATCCTGGGTCTGTTCCAGGGCGGTTAATAGCCTCCGGAAAAGACGGGCATGGCGCAATCCATGCCCGTCAATTCCCTGGCCCTTTCAGAATAGGAACGACCGCCAGAAGGCGGCGTTCACCCCGGGGCGTAGGGGTTTCTTCGTGGGTGGGAATGGCAGGCGGGCGATGCCGGGGGGCGTCGCCCGCAGGCTTTTGTGGCGGACGGATCAGACCGCCGTAACAGCGAAGCGGAAGCGGCGCGGCCCCGGGCGATAGGCGTCGGGCTTGCGCGTATCGTCCAACTCCAGCGCCGACAGCTGGATCTGGCAGAACAGCTTGTCGCCGGAAGGCCGATGGGTGAGCAGGCCCAGAAGCGGCGCTGTGGCGCGATCCACTTCGATACGCAGACCTGTTTCGCCGTCGCCGATTTCCGCCCAGCCTTCCGTCATGCCGAAGCCGTGGCTGGACGACACCAGGAACGACACCGGCGCTCCATGATCGATCTGGGTCCCCGCCAATGAAAATTCCTCGCGCGCACCGCCATTGCTAGTGGCGAACCGCAGCCGGCTTTTGTCGAAGGCATCGGGCAGAAGCGTGAAATGGCCCAGCCGGAGCACACCCTTGCTCCAGTCCCGCCAGTCGAAGATGAGATCGAAATCGACGCGCGGGGTCGCGGCTGAAAAGCGCAAATGCTTTTCGATCCTGCCTTTCGGTGTTTCGATTGTGGCGGATACAGTTACATCGCCGTTTTCCTGGTGCGCGGTTTGCGGCTCGCACCATTCCAGATCGGTCAATTTATGTTCACCCGGCGCTTCGAACACGCTGTCGCCGGTATACCAATCTGCCGCCAGCGCGATTTCGTCGAAGGTGCCATGCGGCAGCCCGCCCAGTGTTGGTTTCTTTTGCCCGTGGAATTGCAGGCTGGACAATGCCAGCCCGCGGCGCCGGTCGAGCATGGCGGTGAGCGTCGGCGTCTCGATACGGAAATGGCGCGCGGTGACCGCCGCGCCTTGCACCCTCGGCACGTCCGGCAGCTTCACGCTCCAGTGGGCTTCGGCCGCCCGCAGCCTTTCGCAATAGATGTTCCAGCGCTTCTCCGTCAGATGAGTGCGGAAGTCGCTGGCCCAGAGATAGCAAAGCTCTCTCCAGTCCGGCTCGGCGCTGCCCAACATGCCCTCATAAATCCGCTGGCACGCTGCATTGATGGCAAGATTGTCCCGCCCGGTCACCGCCCAGCGCGCCAGATTGTATTTGCGCTGCTTCTTCACCGGCACCGGACAGGCGGCGCTTTCCAGCGACAGAGGCTGGCCCGCATGCGGTTGCTCAATCAGCGACAGAATGCCAGACGGCGCCGTCAGCGAAGCCGCTACGGCGGCGAAGGCTTGTTCCAGCCGCGTCCATTCGCTTTCTTCCGAGAGCTTCTCCTCGGTGCGGAACCGGCCGGGGCGGAAATCGAAAATCTCCGCATCGCTGGCATAGAGGCAAAGCGCGCGGGGCGTCTCGTCGGCACGCTTGCGCACGAATCCCAGATAAGCGTCCAGGCTGATATCGCCATGGGCGAAGCGCTGCAGTTGCTGGAAGAGGGTGGTGTTGCTCCAGATCAATGCGATATCGCGGCCATCGGTGCCCCGCGCGCGCTGCAGCAGATATTGCGTTTCGAGTGGCCATTCGGGATGGTTGGCGGCCGGGTTCTCCCAATCCATGATGATGGCGTCATAGCCGGCGTCGCGATAAAGCCCCACCAGACCCGCGGAATAGGCTTGCTCATTGATCAGGGCGAGGCGCGGACGCGCATCCAGGAGCGTGCGATAGACCTCAAGGCCTAGACGCAAATTCTCCGCCGTCACCCGCGCCGGGACCAAGGGTCCGATCATTTGGCTATAGCCGGAGCCGATCCATTCGATCCGCCCGCGCGCGATCAGGCTCATCGCCTTCTCGATCCAGCGCGGGTCGCGTGCGGCGATCTCTTCCAGCGTATAGCCGGATGCTTCGATCCCGATCGGTCCGACGCGCTCGGCCAACCGCAGCAAAGGCCAATAACAACGCGCAATGACGTCGCCGCGCTGCTCCTCCTCGATCGACGAAAAAGCCAGATTGAGATGGAAGAAGGCGAAGACGCTCAATCCGCTCGAAGCGCCCATAGCTGCGGAACGGAGCGGCGCGTTCATGCGGTTTCGATCCGAATCAGCGCCAGCGCGTCATTGGCGGCTTTGAGCGCGATCTCGCGGCTTGCGCCGGTAGCAAGCACCATGGCCCCGGACGGCCGCTTGTCGCCGGCCGGCGGAATGATGTCGCCGACCCGCGCCGTGACGATCAGTTCGGCCACGCCGCAAACCTGGCGGGCATCCTCCGCGCCATGGATGGCAATGACCTTGCCGGGTTTGGGAAAGGCATAGCGCTGCACGACCGGCACGGCCTGGTGGGGTGTCATGTCGGCTTCGCCGATATTCTCTCCCAGCGCGACGCGGATGGCGGCGCCGATGAAATCCACGCCGGTATTCAAGGGAATCTCGCGGGTGCAGAAAAAGCCGCCTGACAGGCGCGCCGCCAATTCGATCACATAAGGCTCGCCGTCATGGATAACGATATCGCCTTTCACGGTGCCGTCGGTGATGCCCATGGCGGCGGCCGCGCGCGCCACCAGATCGCGCACCTTCGCCTGGATGTCGGGCGACAGACTGCTGGGCAGATCGCCGCCATTCTCGATGAAGAAGGGCGCATAGCGGTCGAGATATTCGTAATTGCGATCCGAGAAGCCCGGCGTAAAGCAGTGTCCGCCGCTGATGACGGATTCCGTCGAAACCTGCGGCCCTTCCAGATATTGCTCTGCCATCACACGTTCGCTGGGCGAATAGGAGCGCGCCAGCATGAAGGCCTTGGCCAGATCCTCGACTTGGGCAATGCGCTGCACGCCCCGGCTGCCACGGCTGTCGACCGGCTTGATCACCAGATCGCGGCCCCGCTCGATGGCGATGCGCTGCAATTCCTGCGGCGTCGCCACTTCCTGAAACCAGGGCGCGGCCACGCCGGCGGAGCGGAAACAGCGCTTCATCGCCAGCTTGTCGCAAGCGAGTTCGGCCACATGCACGGGAAGCCCTGGCAGGCGCAGGCGCTGCGCCACCGTTGCGGCGGTAACCGGCGCATCCGCCGCCACGCAGATCACGCCGTCGATCTTGCGGATCTTGCGGCTATAGCGTTCGGCGGCCGCGGCCGTCTCCATCGGGCCATAGACATCGGCAATCAGGCAGGAATCGGCGAAAGCAAAGCCGGGCGCTTCGGCGTCGATGTCGGAGACCACGACATGCAGCCCCATCTCCTTGGCGCGTTTGGCCGCGTCGGCGGCTTCGATGCCGCCCGAGACGATCAGCAATGTCTTTCCGGTGTGCATCAGAAGTGCTTATCCATCAGAAGTACAGGCCGCCATTCACGTTGATGGTTTGCGCAGTGATGTAGGACGCCGCCTCGCTTGCCAGGAACACCACCGCGTCGGCCACTTCCTCCGGCCGTCCCATCCGCTTCAAGAGAATATTGTCCGCCGCCTTCTGCACGCTGACAGCCTGCATGCCGCCCGCGGCCATGTCCGAGGCGATCAGGCCGGCCGCCACCACATTGGAGCGGACGCCATACTGCGCGCCGAAGCGGGCGATCACTTGCGACAACGAGATCAGGCCCGCCTTTGATGCCGCATAGTGCGCGGTGCGCGGGCCGCCATACTGGCCGCTGACCGAGCCGATATGCACGATGGCGCCGCCGCCCGCGCTTTTCAGCAGCGGCAGGAAAATCTGCGAGGCCAGAAAGGGTCCCTTGAGATTGGCCGCCAGGATCGCGTCCCAATCGGTCTCACTCACCTGGTCGAAGTCGGTGGGTTTGTTGATGCCGGCATTGTTGATGAGGATGGAGATCGGGCCGAATTCTTCCGCCGCTCCGGCCGCGGAGACGATGCTGGCGCGGTCGGTGACATCCATCGCGACTGCCTTGGCGCGGCGGCCCTTGGCTTCGATGGTTTTCGCCACGGCATCGGCTTCGGCAGCCTGTTCGCGATAGGTGAGCAGAACATCCGCGCCGGCCTCTGCCAAGCCCAATGCGATGGCGCGGCCGATGCCGCGGCTGCCGCCGGTAACGACGGCGCATTTTCCCGCAAGTGAAAAGCGGCTCATTTCTTTTTCCGGACGATCGCGCGCCGCGCCGCATCGGCGATGAAGGGCGCAGAGATGCCGAAATGGTGCGCCAGTTCTTCCGGTTCGCCGGATGCGCCGAACGTGTCTTTTACGGCCACGAATTCGATAGGGCAGGGTGTGCTTTGGGCCAGGGCTTCGGCCACCGCGCCGCCCAATCCACCATGGATATTGTGGTCCTCCGCCGTTACCAGCGCACCGGTTTCCACCGCGCAAGCCGATAGCAGTTTCGTATCGATGGGCTTGATGGTGGACATGTTGACCACCCGGGCGGAGATGCCGTCTTCGGCCAGCGCATCGGCAGCCGCCAGCGCGCGCGCCACTTCCGCGCCACAAGCCACGATGGTGACGTCATGGCCGTGGCGCAGGATCTGACCCTTGCCGATTTCGAATTTGTGATCGTCGCCGAAAATTCTAGCGCAGGGGCTTCGACCCGTGCGCATATAGACCGGTCCGTCATATTCCAGGATGGCGCGTGTGGCCAAAGCCATCTCGGTCGGATCGGCGGGCGAAATCACCGTCATGCCGGGAATGGCGCGGAATGCGGCGAGGTCCTCCAGTGCCTGGGCCGAGCCGCCATCGGGACCGACATCCAGGCCGGGATGGCTGGCCACGATCTTGGCATTGCGGCGGGCATAACCCAGCGAGAGGCGTGCCTGTTCGATGGCGCGCAGACAGAAAACCGCGAATGTGGTCACGATAGGGATCAGCCCCACCGCCGCCATGCCACCGGCCGCCGCCATCATGTTCTGCTCTGCGATGCCGAACTGGATCAGCCGGTCGGGGTGGCTTTTGCGGAAATGATGCGCGCCTGTGCCGCCCGCGATGTCGGCATCCAGCACAACCAGTTTGGGGAATTCGTCACCCAGGGCTGAGAGGGCCTTGCCGAAGGCTTCGCGCAAAGAGTCGCTGTTCGCGATCAACGCCGGAGCGCCCGCCTCATGGAGCAAAGCGGCAGGCGAATTAAGAGACATGCATGAAATCCTTGCTCTCGTCCTTGCTCGCGCCCAGCGCGGTCAGCGCTTCTTCGGTCTGTGCCGGCGTCAGCTTTACGCTGCCATGCCAGGCGGGGATGTTTTCCATATAGGGCACGCCCTTGCCTTTGACCGTGTGGGCGATGATCACTGACGGTTTCTCCCGCGTGGCGCCGGCCTGGCGCAGGGCTTCAAGAATTTGCGGTACGTCGTGGCCGTCGATTTCCGCGACCGACCAACCGAACGCGCGCCATTTGTCCGCCAAGGGTTCCAGCCGCATGATGGCGTCATTGTGATTGTCGCTCTGCAATTTGTTGTAGTCGATCACGGCGCACAGATTGTCGAGCTTGTGATGCGCGGCTGACATTGCGGCTTCCCACACCTCGCCTTCCTGCAATTCGCCGTCGCCCAGCATGGTGTAAACGCGGGCGGGGATTTTCTGGAGCCGAAGCCCGATCGCCATGCCGATGGCGACCGAGATGCCTTGGCCCAGCGAACCGGTCGATGTCTCGACCCAAGGCAAGTCCAGCACATGGGGATGGCCCTGGAACGGGCTGTTCAGCTTGCGCAGCTTCAGCGATTGCTTGCGGTCGCAGAAACCGAAATAGGCGCCGGTAGCATAGAGCGCGGGTGCGGCGTGACCCTTGGAAAGAACAAAGCGGTCGCGCGTCGGCTCATCCACTGCGCCCGGCCAGACATTCATTTCCGCGCCATACAGACAGGCGAACAGATCCGCCGACGACAGCGCGCCGCCGGGATGGCCCGAGCCCGCATGATAGATGGAGGCGACCGAATGGCAGCGGATAAAGCGCGCAGCCTTGGCAAGCTTTTCCATAAGCGCGGCTTCGGGTGTGTCTGAAGACACCGCTTTGAATTGCTGGTTCATGGCTCAGGCAGCCTTGGCGAGACGCGCGCGCGCCAGAAGGTCGGCATAAAGAATGATGCGGGCCTTGGGCGCCAGCCGCTTGACCTCCGCCACGATTTCGTCGGCGAAGCCCCGCGACATCACCACCACCACATCCATCATCGCGCCGGACAGTGCATGCGGTGGGCTGAGCCGCACACCATGGCGGCTGTCCATATGGGCGATCAGATGCGCGTCGATCAGAAGCGCCAGGTCGGAGGGATCATAGCCGCCACCTCGCACCAGAGAATCGAACAGGCGGCCGGCGCCCCACAGCGCCACGCGCTGCGGCCTCAAATTCTGCAGCTCATGTGCGGCACCGCTGAGCGCGGCGCAATTGGCGGCTCGGATGCGTGTGTAACTCGCGATCAGATTGTCGGCGCGCGCCACTTCCATGGGATCAGCGGCGACCGTGCCCGCCGGCGTTCCGGTTTTGCGCGCCACGATCAGAAGATTGATGCGATCGCCAGGATCGGGGCGCTCCAGAATGGTGAAGCCAACGGCCTCGATCATGCGGGTGAGCGTGGTTTCCGAGAAATGATAGAGATGCTTGTCGATGAACCATTCTTCCAGAATGTCGTCGCCACCGATCAGCGCGATATTGGGCGCGTCCAGCACCAGAAGCCCGCCAGACTTCAGCGCGCGGGCATGATCCTTCAGGCTGGCGAAGGGATGCGCCAGATGCTCGATCGTGTGGCAGGAGTGGACGATGTCAAAGCTTGCGTCCGCTAGCGTCGCATCCTCGATACGCGAACGGACCAGCCTGGTGCGAGGTAATTCGGCGCAGTTATCGGCATAACGCTCGTCGGGTTCGACCGCCGTGACGTCGGCCTTGGGCGCGGCTTCCAGGAAAGCGGCTGCGAAACGGCCACGGTTGGAACCTACGTCCAGCAGTGTGAGCGCATCATCGAAGCGCACATGCCGGGCCAGTGCGTTCATCGCCGCCTGGGTGCGAAAGCCCTTGCCGTAGCGGACATTGCCCCAATCGGCGCCGCCAGAAACCGCCGCGTCATGCCGCTTCTGGGTGCGGTCGATACGAGGCGTGCTCTGCACCAGCCCGCAGCGGCGGCACAGATGGACCTTCAGTCCGCGGGTAGAGCCTTCCGGCTGATAGACAAAGGCGAGGGAGTTGCTGCCGCAGAAATCACAGTAATCGGCCCGCATGGAAAAGGTCCGGTCAATAATCCGGTAACCATGATCGGTCGTTCAGCCTTACCAAGGACTTAATAGGCCACCAGATATTCGGGGCGGTCGGCGTAGCCCAGGCGCGCCTGCATATCGCCGGCGATGGCCTCGAATTGCGCGCGTTGCCGCCCGTCCAGCAGCCGGTCTTCCGGCCGATTCACATTGTGGGGCCGGGCGAAAACGCCATAGGCCACGTCGGTATAGGGCAGCCCAAGAAAATCATAGAGCCCGCGCACTTCCGATGGCGAAGTCCGCAATTCTTCCAGCCGCACGAACAGTGTTCGCTCCGCCGGAAGCTGGGATAATTCCTTCAGGATCAGGCGGTTGATCTCTGCCCAATGCCAGCAGATTCGCTCGAACTGGGAGAAAGTGCGGAACGCTGCGGCATCGGCGCTGCCATGACGGGGAAGCGGCCACCAATATTTCTTCTCCGGCGGCGGGGCAGGATGCGCGGCCGGGTCGTCGTAATGCGCCTGCAGGGTAGCGGTGGAACGGTCGTCGTAACATTCCGCGCCCAGCTTGTGGAAATAGGAGCTCGCGACTTTGCGCCCGTCGCGCACCAAATGCACAAAGCGCGCCTTAGGAAAGGCTTGCGCGAGATCGGGAATAAGCCAGGAAAGCTTGTTGGAGGAATCGCCCCAATGTTTTGCATCGCTGTAGCGGATGGCGGCGCCATAGGTTTCCGCGATGATGCGCGCGGTCTCGCCGCCATTGATGAGGCCGAGATAGCGACGAATTGCCAGGGGCTGGGTGATCTGCACCATATATTCGTGATGCATCTCCACACCGGCGACCGCAGACAGCGCCTTGTGCAGCATGGCGGTGCCGGAACGGCCCGACGAGACGATGAAGAAGGGACGCGCGCTCACGGCTTGACCGCAATGACCACGGCTTCGCGGCCAAGGCCCGCTTCGGCCAGCGCACGATAGAAAGCGCGGCGGGTTTCCTTCAAGCCGGCATTCTCGAATGCGAGGTCGAATTTCTTGCGGCGATTGTGGCAGGCGCGGCCCAGCACGGCATCGCCGACGTAATTCTCGCCCATCATCAGAAAGGCTTCCATCGGGAAGCTGGTGGTGCGGGCCTTGGATCTAAATCCCAGCCGCGTCAGCAAGGCCGTGAGCGACTCGAAGTCGAAATAATTCAGATGATGCGGCGGCGCCACCCACCAATCATCGGTGCCGGCCGCACCCATCGCCGCGATCTGCAGGGGCGAGAAATCATTGGGAACATTGATGCAGATGGCACCGCCGGGCTCCAGCAAGCCATGCGCCAGTCCGATCAAATGCGCGGGATCCGGAATATGTTCCAGCACATTGTTGAGATGCACCGCGTCGAAGCGTCCGAGCATCGCGGCGCTTTCCGCGTTGAAGAATCCTTCGACGACTGTCGCGCCCAGGCCGCGCGCATGCGCCGCCGCTTGACGTGATGGTTCGATGCCCTGCGCCAGCCAGCCGCGGCGTATCGCCGTTTCCAAGAAGAAGCCGGGGCCGCAGCCGATGTCGAGCAGCCGCCTGCGGTCCGGCGGTAGAAGCGATTCAAAAATCTCCAGCCGGTCGATCTGTGCCAACTCCGCCCAGGCCTGATCTTCGCCCGCGTGCACAAGGAAAGTGGGCTTCTCGGTGGCGTAATAGTCTTCGCGGTAAGCGCGTTCCAGATCGCGCGCATCGGGCAAAGGCAGCGCATGCTTGAAGCCGCATGTTTCACATTCGATGATCGCGTGGCTCTCACGCCGTGCGACGGGGCGCCCGCCATGGATGCCATCGCGGATGAAGGAATTTGCAGCTGCGTGACTCATGCTGGCCTGGCCCCCGTTAACCGCTTCTTAGCCATGCGCTCTTTAGAAATGGTTAAATGGAAACTCACCATCAGCCGGTTTTCATAGCCGAGGCTTCCAGCAATCACGGCCGGGATCTTTCCCGCGCCAAGGCCTTTGTGGATGCGGCGGCGGATGCGGGCTGCGACGCGGTCAAATTCCAGCTTTTCAAGATCGACCGCATGTTCGCGCCGGAGATCTTGGCACGCAGCCCCAAACACCGGGCGCGGGCGGACTGGGAATTGCCGCTTTCCCACCTGGCGCCGCTGGCCGAACATTGTTCGGCTCGCAAAATCCAGTTTTCCTGCACGCCATTCTACCTGGAAGCGGTGGCCGAACTTCAGCCTTTCGTCAATTTCTACAAGGTCGCGTCTTACGAACTTTTGGTCAGCGACCTGCTGAAGGCCTGCGCCCGCACTGCAAAACCTGTGGTGCTGTCGACCGGCATGGCCACTCTGGAAGAGATTCGGGCTGCCGCACGCTGTCTTCAGGAGGCCGGCGCGCGCGACATCACGCTGCTGCATTGCGTATCGGCTTACCCAACGCCGGCAGCCGAAGCCAATCTTTCCGCCATCGACACCATCCGCTCTGCCACGGGCCTTCCCACCGGCTGGTCGGATCACACCCGCCGGCCCGCCGTGATCGAACGTGCCGTGCATCGCTGGGGTGCGCGCGCGGTGGAATTCCATCTCGATCTGGACGGCAAGGGCGCGGAATATGCCGCCGGCCATTGCTGGCTGCCGGAAGAGATCGCGCCGGTGATCGCGCGCATCCGCGAAAGTCTGGTCGCCGATGGCGCGGGCTATAAAGGCCCGCAGCCTTCCGAACTTTCCGACCGCGAATGGCGCGCCGATCCCTCGGACGGAATGCGGCCGTTGAAGCATGTGCGCCTTTCCTATCGGGGCGAAGCTGCTTGAGCAGTCGCGAACATCTCCGCATTGTCGCTGTGATTCAGGCGCGGATGGGTTCGAGCCGGCTGCCGGGCAAGGTGCTGAAGCCGATCGCGGGCCAGCCACTGCTCTGGCACATCGTTCATCGCTTGAAAGCATCCAGCCTGATCGAAGACATTGCCATCGCCACCACCGCAAATCCGTTGGACGAAGCCATTGTCGAATTCGGCGCGGCGCATGGCATTACCGTGGTGCGCGGGCCGGAAGAGGATGTGCTGGCGCGTTTCGCCCGCGCCGCCGAGATTCTGGATGCCGATATCATTGTGCGAGTGTCGTCCGACGCGCCCTTTATCGACGCACGTTTTGTCGATCATCTGGTCGTCAGCATGATCGAGCAGAGCGGCGATTATGTGATGATGGAAGAGGGCGCAGCTTGCGCCCATGAAGGCGTCGATCCGCTTAGCCGACGCGGCCTGGACAAGCTGATGATGGATGCAGGCGATGATCCCATAGCGCGCGAGCATGTTACCGGCTATTTCAAGCTTCATCCCGACTTCGTGCCCATCGCCCGCGCCCCAGCCTATCCGGCACTGGCGCGAGAAGGCGGCCGTCTCACCATCGACACGCCGGACGATCTGGCTTTTGTCGAGGCGGTGCATGCGCGCTTGAACGCGCGCGCCGGTGAAGCCGCGCTGGCCGATCTGTTACTTCTGCTGGAGCGCGAACCTGAACTTCGCGCCATCAACAATCATGTGAGGCAAAAGCCCTTGCAGCCGACGGGCGGTTTGGCGCTGATCCGCTGCGATGGTGGCGGCAAATTCGGCTATGGCCATGTCAAGCGCATGATTGCGCTGGCCCGCGCGCTCAGGGACCGCGAAAGCATCGGCGTGTTGTTCGCCCTCCATGGTACGGACGATGCGGCGCTTCCCATCCGTCGCGCCGGTTTCGAAGCCATGATGATCGAAAGCCATGACGACCTTGCCCGGCTCATCCGCGTTCGCACGCCGGACATGCTGCTTCTCGACGGCCGTGAAGGCCCGTCACGGCAGGAGTTGGAGAAACTGTCGCGCGATATCGCGGTCACGGTCGTGATCGACGACGGCTCCGACACAAGGCTGGCAGCGGATTTCGCCTATTATCCGCCGGTGCCGCAGGCGCGGGCGCTGGATTGGACGGGCGCGCGCACCGTCGCCCGCATCGGCTGGGAATGGGCGCTTCTAGGCCTCAACCCGCATCTGGCACCAATCAGCGCTCCGTCATCGCGTCCGATTCTGCTGGTGGCGATGGGGGGCAGCGACCCACAAGGCCTGACCTTGCGCGCCGCCCAGGCGCTGAGGCCGCTCGATCCCGCGTTCCGCATCCGCTTTGTGATCGGCACAGGCGTGAAGGATGCAGCCAAGGTGGCGGCCGCGGTGGTGGCGTTGCAAGGCAATTACGAGACCGTGGAAGGCGCCGACGATCTCGCTACGGAATACACCTCGGCCGACCTAGCGCTTTGCGCCTTCGGCGTCACGGCCTACGAACTCGCTGCCTTCGGCGTGCCCGCGATCTATCTGGGTTTGACGGAAGATCATGCCCGCTCTGCCGCCGCTTTCGAAGCAGCCGGCATGGGTGTTTCCCTGGGCGTGGCCCGTCATGTCACGGACGCCGACATTCTGGTGCAGGTGAAAGCGTTGATGAATGACGCAGCGCGCCGCCGCGACATGCGCAATGCCGGGCTGTCCACGCTGGACGGTTCCGGCGCCACTCGAATCGCTGCCGACTTGGCGGCAGCGCTCAGGGAAGAAAAAGTGCCGCTTAGGCGCGCGCTATAACCGCCGCTGCTTGCGCAAACACGTCCGTCCAATCGCCGCGAACCTTCGGCATCACGCACTGACAAGACGGTGCCAACGGCTCATAAGTCTGGCCAAAAGCTGTCCAGCTCGTATCGTAAAGCAGCTTCAGAGTGCGGGTTCCCGCGCCTGCTCCCAGCCATGACACGGCGGTGGGAGCACTTATCAGCATATCCAGTTCCGACAACATCGCGGCCGTGCGATCCAATTCGTTCTTCTGGTCCAGGAATGGCGGCACGAAAATCGTTCGCCCGCTCATCTCTTCCAATGCCGTGATTTCCTGAGGCGACGCATCATATTGGGCAGACACGATTGCGCCCGGCAATTCGCGCAGAAATGCGCCCCAGGCTTGAGGCGGCGCATATTGCGCGCTGCGGTGACCCCCAGACTTTCCGCTGCGCCAGCAGATACCGATGACCGGGCTACCGCCCAGCGCGCCAAATTTCTCACGCCATACTTTCCGCTCCTGCGGATCGGGCATCAGGAACACGTGCTTGGCCGGAAAGGATTCAAGATCGCCTCTCAGCCAGCGCGGCAAGGAGCCCATCAGGGTCACGGCGTTGGCGCCGCCCGCAACCTTCAGCCAGCCATATTCAGCCGTGGGAATGCCGTTCATGTTGGTGAGCATTTGCGGCTTTACCGTCGCGCCGGGAAACGAGCGCTCCGCCAAAGACACAAGGCGCGGTTCGCATTCCAGGATGACGGAGCCCTTGCCGGTTTCAGCCTGCTGCAACAGGTCCGGCATCAGGCTCATGAACATGGTCTGGTCGCCCACGCCCTGTTCGGCGCGCACCAGAAGCCGCGTGCGCTTCAAAGGCTCGCCGCGCCAGTCGGGCAGGCGCAATTCGCTAGCCGGTACTTTGCCGGGTAACTGCGCGCGCGCGCCATAGTCGCGCCAAGCGTCTTTCAGATTGCCGGCGAGGAAATGCAGCACCGCCCGATTAAGTCTTGCCTGCGGATTGAGCGGCGCCATCTTTACGGCGCGGTCATACAAAATTGCTGCGGCCTCGAAATCGCGGTCGTCCGTCAGGAGGTCGGCCAGATTGGACAGCGCCGCGGCATGATTGGGTTCAAGCGCCAGGACGACGCCATATTGTTCGCGCGCCTTGGGATGATCGCCGGCTTCGCGAAAGACCGAGCCCAAAGTCAGGCGCAGATCGGTGTCGTTGGGATTGCGCGCCAGCGCCGGCTCGAGCAGCAGAGCGGCGGCCTCGAATTGGCCCTGGGTTCTCAGCAGGTTGGCCAGATTGACCAGGGCCTCGACCCGTTCGGGTTCCAGCGCCAGGACTTTGCGAAAAAACTGTGCCGCCGGCTCGGCCAAGCCCAGAGCGCGGGCTGTATTGCCCAGTGCGAACAGTGTTCGCGTGTCATTGGGTTCGGCTTTTAGGGCCTCTTCGAAGCAGGAAATCGCCTCCAGATGCCGGCCCTGGGACGACAGCTTCAGGGCCCGGTCATAGGCGTTGCGGGCAGGCAGCATGGGCCGAGCTTGGCGCACGCCGCCTTAAGCCTGCGTTAAGCCTGTTTTCTGGGCCGCATCGTGCGCATTGCGCGCCCGTCATTAGGGCGCCCTTAAGCGGGAAAAGGCACGATCAGGCCGGAGCATCGGCCAGGAGCCGGTAGCGGCAGCGTATCGGCGCGGCCCTACCCAACCGGGGCCGTGCGACCAAGGAAAGATATGTCGGGCATTGGGCTTACGGGCTTAGATCCTTCTGTTTTGCTGGGCTATTACCAGACCCAGCTCGCCACATCGCCCACGGCGGTGGCGGCGCAGAATGTTTTGAACCCCTCGTCTTCCAGCCAAAGCAACAAGGCCACCGCCAACGACAATCCGCCCTGGGAGACGGCGCAAGCGGCGGGCACGAGCAACGCCCATACCGCCAAGGTTCTTTCCACCACCAACTTCTTGGATACCTCCAATGTCCCCTTGACCGCTGGCGCCACCAGCGACGCCAAGCTGGAACAGGACAACCAGAAACTTTTCTCGCTCTACAACGCCGTCAACAGTCTTTCCTATCTCGCCAAGCTGGCGCAGAGCTCGACCGAAACGCCGGGACAACTCGCGGGGTTGAATGCGCGTTTCCAGACCGGGCTTGCGCAGGTGACGCAATATCTCTCCTCCACCAGCTTCAACAAATACACTTTGCAAGCAACGACGCCGGCGGCTTCAACCGCTTCGACCGCAACCATTGCCTTCAGCGGCTTCACCTACAGCACGCGCCAGCTGGTTTCGAATACCAATCTCGACAATCCGTTACCGGGTCTTTCCGCTTCTTCCAGCTTCACCATCGCGGTGAAGAAGGGTGGCGTGACCACCAATGTCGCCATCGATCTCAGCCAGGTGCAGGGGTCACTCACGCTTGGCAATGTGATCGGTTATATCAATTCGCAGCTTTCGGCCGGCGGCTTCTCCACCCGCTTCCAGAAAACGCAGACGGGCGGAACCGCTACATCCGACAAAGGCGCGACCTATGGGCTTAAAATCACGCCCGGCGCCAATGAGACGATTTCGCTATCGGCGACCTCGACACCATCGCTTTACATGGTGGGAAATTCGGGCATCGCCACCGAGACCAACACCACCACGGCGGCCAAGGGCGGCAGCACCAACACGACTTCGACGCCCGCCGACCAGAGTGGGCGCTTGATCAAATTGTCAGGCTTGTCCGGCACGCCCACCGGCGTCTTCACCTCGAACCAAGCTGCCACCACAGGCGTCACCAGCGCCAGCAACACGGTGGTGGACTCCAGCGGCAATGTCTATGTGATCGGCAACGCCACCGGCAATTTCGGCAGCCAGCTCAACCAGGGCACGCAGGACGCTTATCTCACCAAATATGATTCCGCCGGCAATGTGGTGTGGCAGAAATTGCTGGGCAGCGCCGGCACCGCCAATGGCTATGGCGTGGCGCTCGATCCGTCGGGCGGTGTGGTGGTCACGGGCAGTTCCACCGCCGACCTCACCACCACCGCCATCGCCAACGGCAACGCCGATTCTTTTGTCGCCCGTTATGACGCGCAAGGCAGTCAGACCTGGATCAAGCAGATCCAGACGCTGGCGAACAATCAATCCAACGCCGTCAGCGTGGATGCCAGCGGCAATATCTATATCGGCGGCTCGGTGTCGGGTTATCCGGTGGCCAATCCGGTCAATGGGCAGAATTCGATTCCCGGCGGCGTGATCGGCGCCGGCCAGACGGCGCAAGGCGGCTCCGACGCCTATCTCGCCAAATTCGATTCCAAGGGCAATCTGATTTCCGAGAATCAGTTCGGCACCAGCAACAACGATCAAGTGAGCACCACCGCCACCGGCAGCGATGGCAGCCTCTATGTCGCCAGTGTGCAGAATGGCGAAGCCATCGTCACCAAATACGCCAATGGCGACATCACTTCGGCGCCGGTCTGGACCCAAGATCTGGGCGCACTGCAAGCCGGCGGCGCGATCGGCGGCCTCGCTGTCTCCGGCAGCAATGTCTACGTCTCCGGCACCACCTCGAACGGCAATCTGACCGCGGGCGGCCAAGCCAGCGTCGCCACGGCATCAACTGGCGGCACCGATGCCTTTGTCTTTGCCATGACCGACAATGGCACGAGCGCCACCGCGCAGCATGTTTCCTATGTCGGCACGTCCGCCAGCGATCAGGGCGGCGGGCTGACGGTGGGTCCTGACGGCACGGTCTATCTCACCGGCACCACGATGGGCACCTTCGCCGGCCAGCAGCGCAACATCCAGAATGTCGCCAACGCCTTCGCGACTGCGCTCAACGCCAATGGCAGCGTGCAATGGACCCAGCAATATGGCGGCGCCGACGGCCAATCCACCGGCGCGGGCCTGGCGGTCGATCCGCAAGGCTCCAGCGTGCTGGACGCGCTGGGTCTGCCGCGCGGTACCATCAGCCTCAACCAGTCGGTCGATCTCACCTCGATGACCACGCTTCGGGCGGGCGACACCTTCAAGATCAAGATCGACGGCATCGCGCCCCGCACCACCACCATCACCATCGGTCCGGGCGAGACCATCGATTCGCTTTCCAACAAGATCAATGCCCAGCTGGGCGCGGTGGGCAAAGCCTCGGCCAATTACACCGGTAGCGCCGAGGGCCTGAAGATCACGGTCAATGCCGGCAACACCATTGAATTGATTTCCGGGCCCCATGATTCCGATGCCTTGGCACGGCTTGGCATCAGGGCCGGCACCTTGACCGCGCCCGCCACCGGCAGCAAATCCACGACGTCCACCAACAGCACGTCGAAGAGCACGACCACACCGACTTACGGATTGGGCCTCACCGCCAGCACGCTGGACATCTCCACCAAGATGGGCGCCGATCTGGCGCGCTCGCAGCTTCTGAGCGTGCTCTCCAACATCCAGAGCGCCTATCAGAAGAGCAATGCGCCGCCTCCCGCAAAGCCCGGACCCGGCAACACCGCCGCCGCGGCCTCGGTTACCACCACATCGCAGCTTGCCAGCTACAATCTGGCGCTGTCGCTGCTCAACACCGATCCCAACAATGCGGTGAGCAACATCCAATCCATCGTCGCAGGCAACGGCGGCGGCAGTGCCAGCGACAGCCTGACCAGCCTGTTGTCAGCCCTGGGTTAGCGAAACAAACTCGAAAGGGAAGCGCGCCTTGGCGCGGAATTTCTTCCCCCGTTGGGCGAAGCCCATGACGGGGGAAGATGTCCGCTAGCGGGCTTGCCAACGCGTAGGCGTGAGCCGGAGCGCAAAGCCAAGCTGGCGGACAGATGGGGGCAAAAATCTAAACGACGCGATTAAAAATCATCGGTCCGGCAGGCTGAGCTTTATAGCCAGATTGAGGTCCATAGGTTCGCGTCGGCGCGTTGATGCGCTCGACCTCGCGAGCGATGGCCTGGATCATGCCTTCGGACGCATTCTTCACCCTGGCCAGCATGCGGGCGTGCAGCTGCAACACCTCGCGGAATTTGGCGGTGATGGCCATGAAGCGCTGGCGCAGGCTCACCGGCGCCGATTTGGCGATACGGATGTCGAAATTCTGCGCCTCGCGGCCATAGAGGACCGAAAGCTTCTGATTTTCCGGGTCCATGCTTTTCATCTCGCCCGGCTTGCCGGCCTTCAACGCGGCGATGTCGGCTTCCAGCACCGTCACCAGCTTTTCGGCCAGCGAGATCAGGCGCTCCATGCGCGGCGCGTCTTCCAGCGTATTGCTCATTGCGCGGGTTGCGCCTCTTGATGCTTCAGCAATTGCTTGGTCACGGCCGCCGCCAGGCCGAAGCCGCCGCGCGCTTCCACCGACTTGCTATATTCATTCATCATCATGGAGCGGAACATCTCCTCGCCCTGACCGCCGCCGAAGGGGCCGTCGGTAGAGATGCCCGAGAACATCGAGCCCAGGAATTGCGAGATGAACACGCTCTCGAACTCCTTGGCGGACTTGGTTGCGGCCGCGATGTTGTCGGCGGCGGATGGCGCCTTGACCGGGCCTTGCGGCTGACTTGCCAAGAGTGCGGTTTGCAGGGTCGCGTCCATCAGCCGATCACCTGGATGTCGGCCTGGAGCGCGCCGGCGGCTTTGATCGCCTGCAGGATGGAGATGATGTCGCGCGGACCCACGCCGAGCGCGTTCAATCCATCCACGACATTCTGCAGCGAGACGCCTTGATCCAGCACCGCCATCTTGTTGCCTTTGCCGTCATCCACCTGGATGGAGGTGCGCGGCACGACCTGGGTGGTGCCGGTGCTGGAGAAGGGCGAAGGCTGGCTCACCTGCGGCGTTTCATTGACCCGGATGGTAAGATTACCCTGCGCGATCGCCACGGTGGAGATACGCACATCCGCGCCCATCACGATCACGCCGGAAGTCTGGTCGATGATGACCTTGGCGGGCTGGTCGGGATCGACCTTCACCTGCTCGATGTCGGTCAAGAGCCCCATCACGCCGCCAGTGTAATTTGCGGGCACGCGCAGCTGCACATTCGAAGGATCGGACGCCATCGCCATGTTGCCGCCCAGATAGGCGTTGATCGCCTGGGCGATGCGGCTGGCAGTGGTGAGGTCGGGATTGTGCAGCGAGAGTTTCAGTTGGTTGAGATCGGCCAGATGGAATCCGGTCTCGCGTTCTACAATCGCGCCATTGGCGATGCGTCCCGATGTCGGCACGCCTTGGGTTACGCTGGACGCGGCGCCCGCCGCGGCAAAGCCGCCCACCGCGACCGGACCCTGGCCCACGGCATAGGTCTGGCCGTCGGCGCCGAACATGGGCGTCACCAGCAAGGTGCCGCCTTGGAGATTCTTGGCATCGCCCATGGCGCTCACCGTCACGTCGATGCGCGAACCGGCGCCGGCAAAGGCGGGCAGGTTGGCGGTCACCATCACGGCGGCGGTGTTCTTGGTCTGCATGGTCTGGCCGCGGGTGTTGACGCCCAGCCGTTCCAGCATGGTCTGGATGGATTGCTGGGTGAACGGCGCGTTCTTGAGCGAGTCGCCGGTGCCGTTCAGGCCGACCACCAGGCCATAGCCGACCAGCATATTGTCTCGGATGCCTTCGACTTCGATCAGGTCCTTGACCCGCGAGAAGGCGAAAGCCGGGAAGGGGGCAGCCGCCAGAGCGGCGCCCAGGACGAAGGCGATAAGACGCTTAGTGAAGGGTGCGCGGCGCATGAACTCGGCTTCTGCCTGTTTTCTGGCAAAGTCTCTTGCCAGTTTCGTGCCGGAGCGGGCCCTAGGATAATCGTTTAATTTCAGTATCTTGTGCTAATACCGAACAGCGTTCGGAACGTGCCCGGCAAGTCTTGCCCGGCGAGATTCGCCTTGGCCAGTCAAGCCGGTGCGGTTGCTGCCACCTTCTGGCCGCGCCCGATCATCAGGGCCACGACGGCGGCGGCCAGGCCCACAAAACCGGCGGCGACGAACGACTCCAGATAGGAGCCAGAGGCGCTGCGTGAGAGCCCTGCCAGAAATGCGGCTGCGGCCGCGCCCAGCTGGTGGCTGGCCGCGATCCAGCCGAACATGACGGGCGCCTTCTGGGTGCCGAAGGCGCGATTGGTCAGCGCCAGGGTGGGCGGCACGGTCGCGATCCAGTCCAGGCCATAAAAGATCGCGAACAGTGACAGGCCCCGAAAGCTGAAATCCGCGAAGGGCAAATAGATCAACGACAACCCGCGCAGGCCATAATAGGCGAACAGCAGCTTGCG
>Ga0134128_10000050_pt1 | contig 158149 bp, 130 predicted proteins | sample KB31754_FD_96462 | JGI IMG/M metagenome (GOLD analysis project Ga0134128, IMG submission 96462) | Terrestrial soil microbial communities with excess Nitrogen fertilizer from Kellogg Biological Station, Michigan, USA - KB3-175-4 | ecosystem: Environmental > Terrestrial > Soil > Unclassified ... | reverse complement strand
AGAAAGGGCGCTGGCCGCGTTGCGCTCCTTGCTCGTAGCCCCGCTACGAGACGCGTCGCACGCCTTGCCAGCGCCCTTTCTGGGGGAAATGCATCAGGTGCCTATATATGGAATGAGCTCTAGTCCCTGTAACCACCGGGCCTGCCTTGGCATGGCCTTGCCCGAGTTGCCAGGGAGGGGTGTTTTGCGCTATAATCCGCAGGTTTAGCCAATTTATTTCCGCCGTAGCGCATACCATTTCCCATTCGTCCAAACGGACCCTCCGCACGCCCCCGGCGCAGTCGCGCCCGGTGAAAAAGCGAGGGTTGCACCTGACGCGCGCCCGGCGGTAACTACTCAGGAGTTACGCCTTGCCGCCATTTCTATCAGGCCACACCGTTCCGGCCATCCTTGCACTAGCTGACGGCACGATTTTCCAGGGCATTTCGATCGGCGCAGATGGCCAGACCATCGGCGAGGTGGTGTTCAATACCGCAATGACGGGTTACCAGGAAATCCTGACCGACCCGAGCTACAGCCGCCAGATCGTCACGCTGACCTATCCCCACATCGGCAACACCGGCATCAACCGCGAAGACGTCGAATCGACCCAGGTGCATGCTGCCGGCCTGGTGATCAAGGACTTGCCGCTCCTGGTGTCGAACTTCCGTTCCGAACAAAACCTGTCGGACTACCTGAAGACGGAAAAGGTGGTGGCGATTGCCGGCATCGATACGCGCAAGCTGACGCGCATCCTGCGCGAAAAGGGCGCGCAAGCCGGCGCGATCCTGGCCGGTGCCCATGCGACGGCGGAAGACGCCATCAAGCTGGCGCGCTCCTTCCCCGGCCTGGCCGGCATGGACCTGGCGCAGGTGGTGTCGTCCAAGGCGGCCTATGACTGGACCGAGAGCGAATGGAAACTCGGCAGCGGCTACGGCAAGCAACGAAGTGACCAAAACCCGCCGCAATTCCACGTGGTGGCGTTCGACTTCGGCGTCAAGTACAACATCCTGCGCATGCTGGCCGAACGCGGCTGCAAGGTGACGGTGCTCCCGGCACGTTCTTCCGCCGCCGAAGCCATGGCCTGCAAGCCCGACGGCATCTTCCTCTCGAACGGCCCCGGCGACCCGGAACCGTGCGACTACGCGATTGCCGCCTCGCGCGAATTGATCGAGAAGGGCATCCCCACGTTCGGCATCTGCCTCGGCCACCAGATCATGGCGCTGGCCTCAGGCGCGAAGACGCTGAAGATGAAGTTCGGCCACCACGGCGCGAACCATCCGGTGCAAGACCTCGATAGCAAGCAGGTGATGATCACTTCGCAAAACCACGGCTTCGCGGTGGACGCCGCGACGCTGCCGGCCAACTGCCGCGTGACGCACGTGTCGCTGTTCGACGGTTCGCTGCAGGGTTTTGCGCGCACCGACAAACCGGCCTTCTGCTTCCAGGGCCACCCTGAAGCCTCGCCCGGCCCGCACGATATTGCGCCGCTGTTCGACCGCTTCATCTTCCTCATGAACCAAGCCAAAGCCGCTACGCAGGCGTAACGAAGTAATCGGAGAAAACAATGCCCAAGCGCAGCGACATAAAAAGCATCCTCATCATCGGCGCCGGCCCCATCATCATCGGGCAGGCCTGCGAATTCGACTACTCCGGCGCCCAGGCCTGCAAGGCCCTGCGTGAAGAGGGGTACCGCGTCATCCTGGTCAACAGCAACCCTGCGACCATCATGACCGACCCCGAGATGGCCGACGTCACCTACATCGAGCCGATCACCTGGCAGGTGGTCGAGCGCATCGTCGACAAGGAACGGCCCGACGCCATCCTGCCCACCATGGGTGGCCAGACCGCATTGAATTGCGCGCTCGACCTGCACCGCCATGGTGTGCTGGACAAGTACAAGTGCGAACTGATCGGCGCCACGCCTGAAGCCATCGACAAGGCGGAAGACCGCTCCAAGTTCAAGCAGGCCATGACCAAGATCGGCCTCGGTTCGGCGCGCTCCGGTGTGTCGCACACGATGGACGAGTCCTGGGCCGTGCAAAAGGAACTCGGCTTCCCCGTCATCATCCGCCCGTCCTTCACCATGGGCGGCACCGGCGGCGGTATCGCCTACAACGCCGAAGAATTCGAAACCATCTGCAAGCGCGGGCTGGAAGCTTCGCCCACCTCGGAACTGCTGATCGAAGAATCGCTGATCGGCTGGAAAGAATTCGAGATGGAAGTGGTGCGCGACAAGAAAGACAATTGCATCATCGTCTGCTCGATCGAAAACCTCGACCCGATGGGCGTGCACACCGGCGACTCGATCACCGTCGCCCCGGCCCAGACGCTGACGGACAAGGAATACCAGATCATGCGTAACGCCTCGCTGGCGGTGCTGCGTGAAATCGGCGTCGACACCGGCGGCTCCAACGTGCAATTCTCGATCAACCCCAAGGACGGGCGCATGATCGTGATCGAAATGAACCCGCGCGTCTCGCGTTCGTCCGCACTGGCATCGAAAGCCACCGGCTTCCCCATCGCCAAGATCGCGGCCAAGCTGGCCGTGGGTTTCACGCTTGACGAGTTGCGCAACGAAATCACCGGCGGCGCGACCCCGGCTTCGTTCGAGCCGTCCATCGACTACGTCGTGACCAAGATCCCGCGCTTCGCGTTTGAAAAATTCCCGCTGGCCGACAAGCATTTGACGACGCAGATGAAGTCGGTCGGCGAAGTGATGGCGATCGGCCGCACCTTCCAGGAATCGTTCCAGAAAGCCCTGCGCGGCCTCGAAGTCGGCGTGGACGGCATGAACGAAAAGACCAAGGACCGTGAAGTCCTGGAAGAAGAGCTCGGCGAACCCGGCCCGGAACGCATTTGGTATGTGGGCGACGCCTTCGCCCAGGGCTTCACCATGGAAGAAGTGCACCAACTGACGCACATCGACCCGTGGTTCCTGATCCAGATCAAGGAAATCGTCGATATCGAACTGTGGCTTGAAACGCAAACGCTGGATTCGCTCGACAAAGCCACGCTGTTCCGCCTGAAGCAAAAGGGTTTCGCCGACCGCCGCCTGGCCTGGCTGATGAAGACGACCGACACGGCCGTGCGCGAAAAGCGCCGCGCCCTCGGCGTGCGCCCGGTGTACAAGCGTGTCGACACCTGCGCCGCCGAATTCGCCACCAACACGGCCTACATGTACTCGACCTATGACGAGGAATGTGAGTCGGCGCCGACGGACAAGAAAAAGATCATGGTGCTGGGCGGTGGCCCGAACCGTATCGGCCAGGGCATCGAATTCGACTATTGCTGCGTGCACGCGGCATTGGCCATGCGCGAAGACGGCTACGAGACCATCATGGTCAACTGCAACCCCGAAACCGTGTCGACCGACTACGACACCTCGGACCGCCTGTACTTCGAACCGCTGACGCTGGAAGACGTGCTGGAAATCGTCGACAAGGAAAAGCCTTACGGCGTGATCGTGCAGTACGGCGGCCAGACGCCGCTGAAGCTGGCGCTCGACCTCGAAGCCAACGGCGTGCCCATCGTCGGCACCACGCCCGACATGATCGACGCCGCAGAAGACCGCGAGCGCTTCCAGAAGATGCTGCACGATCTGGGCCTGTTGCAACCGCCCAACCGTACTGCGCGCACGGAAGCCGCGGCGCTGGAGTTGGCACAAGAGATCGGCTACCCGCTGGTGGTGCGCCCGTCCTACGTGCTGGGTGGCCGCGCGATGGAAATCGTGCATGACCAGCGCGACCTGGAACGCTACATGCGCGAAGCGGTCAAGGTATCGAACGATTCGCCGGTGCTGCTGGACCGCTTCCTGAACGATGCCATCGAGTGCGACGTCGATTGCCTCTCCGACGGCACCCGCACCTTCATCGGCGGCGTGATGGAACATATCGAACAGGCCGGCGTGCACTCGGGCGACTCGGCCTGCTCGCTGCCGCCTTACTCGCTGTCGCAAGCCACCATCGACGAATTGAAGCGCCAGACTTCGCTGATGGCCAAGGGCTTGAACGTGGTCGGCCTGATGAACGTGCAGTTCGCGATCCAGAAACAGGAAATCGACGGCAAGGTGCAAGACGTGGTCTTCGTGCTTGAAGTCAATCCGCGTGCTTCGCGTACCGTGCCTTATGTCTCCAAGGCCACCGGGCTGCAACTGGCCAAGATTGCAGCGCGCTGCATGGTGGGCCAGTCGCTCGACAGCCAGGGCATCTTCCACGAGGTGGTGCCGTCCTACTTCAGCGTCAAGGAAGCGGTGTTCCCCTTCGTCAAGTTCCCCGGCGTCGATACCATCCTCGGGCCCGAAATGAAATCGACCGGCGAAGTGATGGGCGTGGGCAAGACCTTCGGCGAAGCCTTCATCAAATCGCAGATCGGCGCCAGCATCAAGCTGCCGCGTTCGGGCAAGGTGTTCCTGTCGGTCAAGAACGGCGACAAGCCGCGCGCGGTGCAAGTGGCCAAGGACATGCATGCCATGGGCTTCACGATTGCCGCCACCAAGGGCACGGCTGCGGCGATTGCCGCCGCCGGCGTGCCGGTGCAATCGGTGAACAAGGTCATCGAAGGCCGCCCGCACATCGTCGACATGCTGAAGAACCAGGAAATCGCCCTGGTCATCAACACGGTCGAGGAAAAGCGCAGCGCCATCGTCGACTCGCGTGCCATCCGTACGTCGGCACTGGCGGCACGTGTGACGACTTACACTACCATCGCCGGCGCGGAAGCGGCGGTCGAGGGGATGGCGCACATGGATGAAATCCATGTCTACGATTTACAAGGCTTGCATAAATCTTTAAACTAAGCGCTCGGTCGGCCTCGCGCCGACGATGCCAGAAAGCAAGAACACTTTTGCCACAGAGCTTGCGACGCCCCCGGCAGTGACCGGGAGTTGCGCAACCTCTGTGGTTTTCACTTTATTAAGAGAAATCATGAGTTCAGTACCCATTACCAAGCAAGGCGCCGCAATGCTCAAGGAAGAATTGCACCGCCTGAAGACCAAAGACCGTCCGGACGTGATCAATGCGATCGCCGAGGCGCGCGCCCAGGGCGACCTGTCGGAAAATGCCGAATATGATGCCGCCAAGGAACGCCAGGCATTTATCGAAGGCCGCATTGCCGACCTCGAAGGCAAGCTTGGCGCGGCACAGATCATCGACCCGGCTGAACTCGATGCCGACGGCCGCGTGGTGTTCGGTTCCACCGTGGACCTCGAAGACCTGGAGTCGGGCGACAAGGTGACCTACCAGATCGTGGGCACCGATGAAGCCGACTTGAAGCTGGCCAAGGTATCTGTGACTTCGCCCATCGCGCGCGCGCTGATCGGCAAGCATGCCGGCGACGTGATAGTGGTGCAGGCGCCCTCGGGCGAACGCGAGTACGAAATCCTCGAAGTTCGTTATATCTGAAGCATCCGCCGATGCTGATCGAGCGCGCCCGCCTGCTGCTTGCGACCCTCTGGGTTGGCAGCTTGTGGACCATCGGCTATCTTGCCGCGCCGACCCTGTTTGCCACCTTGTACGACCGCGCCCTGGCCGGCACGGTGGCGGGCAGCCTGTTTCGCACCGGGGCCTGGGCTTCGGTGGCTTGCGCCCTGTTGCTGCTGGGATTGAATGCCTGGCAAAAGCGCGGGACTGAGGCGCGCACGGAAAACCGCCTGGTTCTTGCCATGCTGGCATGCACCGTGATCGGTTATTTTTGCCTGCAACCTTTCATGGCCGCCTTGCGTGAAAGCGCCGGGCCGGGCGGCGTGATGGCGCCGGATGCCCATACCAAATTCGGCATCCTGCATGGCGCATCGATGCTGATCTACCTGGTGGAGAGCTTGCTGGGTGGGGCGCTGATTCTCAAGCTGAAGCGCTGAGCTTTATCTATTTCTCGCCATCCCCGTGTAACCGGGAACGGCGGATTCAATAAGGTAGTCCGGAATTTGATGCGGTCTTAACGGCCAAGCGCCGACTTCTTGGCACTCTTTTGACGTGGTTTGGCACGCTTGATCGAACCGCCCTGCGTCACACGCTCATTGCCCTTGACCATGACCTTGGAAACGCTGGGTTTCTTGGTGCCGCTGGCGCTGGGCTTGACGATGGTGACTTCGCGCAAGCCGCCGCGGCCTTTGGGTGCCGCAACTTTTGCCTTTTCCGCTTCTTCCTTGGGACGGTAGAGCACGAGCAGCTTGCCGATGTGCTGGACCGGCGCGGCGCCGAGGTCGGCGCAGATCGTTTCATAGATCGCAATGCGTGCTTCGCGGTCGTCGCCGAACACGCGGACCTTGATCAGGCCGTGCGCCTTCAGGCTGGCGTCGATTTCCTTGAGCACGGCGGGAGTCAGTCCCGCCTCGCCGATCATGACGACAGGGTTCAGGGCATGCGCTTCGGTGCGCAGCTCGCTGCGTTCGGCGGGGGAGAGCTTGGTCATTGATGGTTCCTGCTATCTTATTCTTTAAAGGTTGTATTCTACGCGAATGTCCAAGAACAAATTCAATCAGAACTGGTTGCATGACCATATCAACGACCCCTACGTCAAGCTGGCGCAGAAGGAAGGTTATCGCGCCCGGGCAGCCTACAAGCTCAAGGAAATCGATGAAGACGAGCGCCTGATCCAGCCGGGCCAGGTCATTGTCGACCTGGGTTGCACGCCGGGAAGCTGGTCGCAATATGCACGCAACAAGCTGGCGGGCAAGGCGGGCGGCGGTATCCACGGCACCATCATCGGGCTTGATATCCTGCCCATGGAACCAATTGCCGACGTGCATTTCATACAAGGGGACTTTCTTCTGGAAGACAGCGTGCGCCAGCTCGAAGAAGTGTTGGCCGGGCGCAAGGTTGACCTGGTTTTGTCCGATATGGCACCCAACCTGTCCGGCATCGCGATTACCGATGCAGCCCGTGTGGAGGAAATAATCGAATTGGCAATAGATTTCTCGCGCTCCCATATGAAACCCAATGGGGCGCTGCTGGTCAAATGTTTCAATGGCCGTGGATTCAATGAAATCCTGGCGAATTTCCGCCGCGAATTCAAAATCGTGACGCAAAAGAAACCAAAAGCAAGCCGGGACAAGTCATCGGAAATTTTCCTGTTGGGGAAAATACAAAAGAATCCCCTTTGACGTTCTCCACGCCTTTCGAATTCGCTTTTCGAATTATTAACGCGTGATTTTGCAATTGTTCATGCATTAAGCCTTGATTTTCAGTGGTTTAGCCACACTATCATCGCATGTACCGCGCATTGCGAGTAGAATCCGATTATCCGGCTATAGAGAGGGGACGCTACGCGTCCAAGGAGTTCTAGTGAATAACATGTTTTCCAAGTTCGCCATTTGGGGCGTCGTTGTCCTGGTGCTGTTCATGCTCTTCAAGGAGTTTGACACCCATAGCTTGACCGGTGGCGACGAGCATCCTGTCGCTTATTCCGACTTCCTCGACATGGTCAAGAACAAGCAGGTCAAGGAAGTGGTGCTGGAAGGCACGTCCACGGCGCACATCACCGGCCAGGACGGCAAGAAGAGCAAGACCAGCCTGACCATCCTCGACCGGGGCTTGATCGGCCAATTGGTTGACTCCGGCGTCAAGTTCGACAACAAGGCTCCGGAAGAACGCAGCTTCCTGTCGGAAGTCTTCATTTCCTGGTTCCCCTTCCTGTTGCTGATCGGCGTCTGGGTGTTCTTCATGCGCCAGATGCAGGGCGGCGGCAAGGGCGGTGCGTTTTCCTTCGGCAAATCGAAGGCGCGCATGCTCGATGAAACCAACAACTCCGTCACCTTTGCCGACGTCGCCGGTTGCGACGAAGCCAAGGAAGAAGTGGCCGAGCTGGTTGACTTCCTGCGCGACCCGACCAAGTTCCAGAAGCTCGGCGGCCGTATCCCGCGCGGCGTGCTGATGGTCGGCCCGCCCGGTACCGGCAAGACCCTGCTGGCCCGTGCTATCGCCGGTGAAGCCAAGGTCCCGTTCTTCACGATTTCCGGTTCCGACTTCGTTGAAATGTTTGTCGGCGTGGGCGCATCGCGCGTGCGCGACATGTTCGAAAACGCCAAGAAGCATTCGCCCTGTATCGTCTTCATCGACGAAATCGACGCAGTCGGCCGCCATCGCGGTGCCGGCGTGGGCGGCGGTAATGACGAACGCGAACAGACCCTGAATCAATTGCTGGTGGAAATGGATGGTTTCGAGCCCAATTCCGGCGTGATCGTGGTGGCTGCCACCAACCGCGCCGACGTGCTCGACAAGGCGCTGATGCGTCCGGGCCGTTTCGACCGCCAGGTGTCGGTCGGCCTGCCTGATATCCGCGGCCGCGAACAGATCTTGAACGTCCACATGCGCAAGGTGCCGATTTCGACCGACGTCGAAGCCAGCGTGCTGGCGCGCGGCACGCCGGGCTTCTCCGGTGCCGACCTGGCCAACCTGGTCAATGAAGCTGCCCTGTTCGCTGCACGCCGCAACAAGCGTACCGTCGAAATGCAGGACTTCGAAGACGCCAAGGACAAGATCTACATGGGCCCGGAACGCAAGTCCATGGTCATGCGCGAAGAAGAACGCCGCAACACGGCTTACCATGAGTCGGGCCATGCTGTGGTCGCCAAGCTCCTGCCCAAGGCCGACCCCGTGCACAAGGTCACCATCATGCCGCGCGGCTTTGCCCTGGGCCTGACCTGGCAATTGCCCGAGCATGACCATATCTCCGGCTACAAGGACAAGATGCTGGAAGAGATTTCCATGTTGTTCGGTGGCCGTATTGCCGAAGAAATCTTCGTCGGCCAGATGTCGACCGGTGCCTCCAACGACTTCGCCCGCGCCACCAAGATCGCCCGCTCCATGGTCATGCGTTTCGGCATGTCCGACGCGCTCGGCACCATGGTCTACGTGGAAACCGAGCAAGACAACAACTGGCAAAAGCCCATCGCCGAAGCCACGCTGCAACGTGTGGATGCGGAAATCCGCCGTATCCTCGACGAGCAATATGCCCTGGCGCGCAAGCTCTTGACTGAAAACCGCGACAAGGTCGAAGCCATGACCCAGGCCCTGCTCGAATGGGAAACCATCGACTCCGACCAGGTCAACGACATCATGGCAGGCAAGGAACCGCGTCCGCCCAAGGACACGCGCCTGACCAAGCGCAGTGTGCCCGGCACGCCGCCCAACGACATGAAGCCAGGCGCACCCGCTACGGTTTAATAGCCTACGATATGCCGTCTAAAAGGGGTGGGAGCGATTCCCGCCCTTTTTTATTATGAATCGGCTTTTACGAAATACTGATGGCATGATTTCCTTTCCTTGGCGTAACATGCTAAGAATCGTTGGCTCACAAGGCTTTTCGTAAGCGCAGCACAAAAGAATAATGAAGACAATGCAATGTGGACGTTTCCGCTTGCCTCTCACAGGCAGCCGTCCTCTGGTCATGGGCATCCTGAACGTAACGCCCGATTCGTTCTCCGACGGGGGGCGCTTTCAGGCGCTGGAAGCAGCGGTGTCGCATGCCGAACAGATGATTGCCGATGGCGTCGACATCATCGACATCGGCGGTGAATCGAGCCGTCCCGGCGTGGCGGCGCTGTCGCTGGAAGAAGAGCTGCGCCGCGTCATGCCTGTGCTGTACGCCTTGCGCGATTGCGGCAAACCGCTGTCCATCGATACCTACAAGCCCGAAGTCATGCGCGAAGCACTGGCTGCAGACGCCGACATGATCAACGACATCAACGGTTTCCGTGCACCGGGCGCCGTGCAGGTTGTGGCGGAGTCCGATTGCGCACTGTGTATCATGCACATGCAGGGTGAGCCGCAGCACATGCAGCGTGATCCCCGGTACGGGGATGTGGTGGGCGAGGTCGGCGCATTCCTGCGCGCGCGCGCGCAGGCGCTGGAAGCGGCAGGTGTGGCGCACACGCGGCTGGCCATCGACCCCGGTTTCGGTTTCGGCAAGACGCTCGAGCATAACGTGGCACTGCTGCGCAGCATGGGCTGCATGCAAAGGGAATCGGGCTTGCCGCTATTGGCCGGCATCTCGCGCAAGTCGATGCTGGGTGGTATTACGGGCAAACCCGTTGAAGACCGGCTTGCCGCCAGCCTGGCTGCGGCGATTGCCGCCGCGGCACAAGGCGTGAAGATCGTGCGGGTACACGACGTGGCTGAAACGGTCGATGCGCTGACAGTCTGGCAGGCGGCACAGGAACAATGAATCATCAAGCAACAATAGAGCAAACATGACACGCAAATATTTCGGCACCGACGGCGTACGCGGCCGCGTAGGCGTTGCACCCATCACACCGGACTTCGTCATGCGCCTGGGCTATGCCGCCGGGCGCGCGCTGGCCAAGGCCAAGGCCGGCACCGGCCGCCCGACCGTGCTGATCGGCAAGGACACGCGCATTTCGGGCTACATGCTCGAAGCCAGCCTGGAAGCGGGCTTTTCCGCAGCAGGCGTGGACGTGATGTTGGCCGGCCCGATGCCGACGCCCGCCATCGCCTACCTGACCCGTGCCCTGCGCCTGTCGGCCGGTGTGGTGATCTCGGCGTCGCATAACCCCTATCACGACAATGGCATCAAGTTCTTTTCCGAAAGCGGCAGCAAGCTGCCCGATGCGGTCGAGTCGGCCATCGAAGCCTTGCTCGATGACCCCATCGTCTGCGTCCCGTCGGAAAAGCTCGGCAAGGCCAAGCGGCTTGATGATGCGCGCGGCCGCTACATCGAATTCTGCAAGAGCACCTTCCCCAACGAACTCGACCTGCGCGGCTTGAAGATCGTGGTCGATTGCGCGCATGGCGCGGCTTACCATATCGCGCCCGACGTGTTCCACGAGCTGGGTGCGGAAGTCGTGCCGATCGGTGTGCAACCGAATGGCTTGAACATCAACGACGGCTTCGGTGCCACGGCGCCCGAAGCCCTGTCGGCAGCAGTGCAGGCGCACAAGGCCGACCTCGGCATTGCACTCGATGGCGACGCCGACCGCCTGCTGATGGTCGATGCCGCCGGCCGCATCTATAACGGCGACGAACTGCTCTACGTAATGGTCCAGGACCGCCTGTCCATCGGCCCCGTGCCCGGCGCGGTCGGCACGCTCATGACCAACATGGCGCTCGAAGTTGCGTTCAAGCGCATGGGCGTGGGCTTTGCGCGCGCCAAGGTTGGCGACCGCTACGTGCTCGAAGTGCTGCAGGAACGCGGCTGGCAACTCGGCGGCGAAGGTTCGGGCCACTTGCTGTTCCTCGACAAGCACACCACCGGCGACGGCATCGTTTCGGCCCTGCAGGTTCTCTCCGCATTGAAGCGCAGCGGCAAGAGCCTGCCCGAATGCATGGCCGGCATGCACCTGTTCCCGCAATCGCTGGTCAACGTCACCGTCGCCAAGGGCTATGACTGGCAAGGCAACGCGGCGCTGATAAGCGCCAAGGCCGCAGCCGAAGCCGAACTTGGCGACAACGGCCGCGTGCTGATCCGCGCCTCGGGCACCGAACCCCTGATCCGCGTCATGGTGGAAGCGGCAGATGCACAGCAGGCCGATGCCATGGCGCACCGCATTGCCGACACCATGCGTGCCTGAGGAGAAAGATGAAAGCCGGAGCCTATATCCTGGTGGTTGAAGACGAGCCCGGCATCGCCGAGCTGCTGCGTTACACCTTGATCGCCGAAGGCTTTGCCGTAGAGATCGCCATCGATGCGGGCCAGGCGCGCCAGTTTGCGGCGCAAGCCTTGCCGCGCCTGGTCTTGCTCGACTGGATGCTGCCGGACCAGCCCGGCATCGGCTTGCTGAACGACTGGCGCAACGAACCGGCCACGGCAGCCTTACCCGTCATCCTGCTGACCGCCAAGGGGCTCGATGAAGACAAGGTCAAGGGCTTGAACGCCGGTGCCGATGACTACGTCACCAAACCGTTTTCCCCGCGTGAACTGGTGGCCCGCATCAATGCCGTGCTGCGCCGCCACGTGCAGGCCGACGTGGTGCAGCCGCAGACGGTGGGCGCCATCACACTGGACGACGAACGCCATATGGTGCTGGTGCAAGGCAACCAGATCGAGCTCGGGCCGGCCGAATTCAAGCTCTTGCGCTTCCTGATCCAGTATCCGGAGCGCGTTTTTTCGCGCGCCCAATTGCTCGACAAGGTGTGGGGCGATCATGCCTTTTTCGAAGAACGCACGGTCGACGTCCATATCATGCGCCTGCGCAAGTCGCTGGGCAGCGCAGGCAACGCCATCAAGACCGTGCGCAGCGTTGGATACATGTTGAAAGGCGAGCAGGGCGGCGACAATGCTTCCTGAGTTGTCGGCCTGACAGCAAATTGCATTTATTTTCCATTCGAGCATGCGGAAACTGCCAGTTCTGCGCGTTAATGGGCTATAATATTCATCTTCGGAGTGTGGCGCAGTCCGGTAGCGCACCTGGTTTGGGACCAGGGGGTCCAAGGTTCGAATCCTTGTACTCCGACCAAGATAGCCAAAAGGCCTGGAAGCGAAAGCCTCCGGGCCTTTTGTTTTAGGGCGCTACCTAAAGGCAAGTTCCAATGGCCACCTGAATGCACGTGCCGGTAAGCTGCCCCGCTTCGAAGGGGGCGCCTACGTTTTTGCATCATCGTCATCATTTTCATCTATAGCAAGAATCGCTTTTTGCAGCACAGATTTAAGCGAACGCGCCTGTTCGCGGTCCACCCGTCCAAGATCAAGATATAAATCCAGTCCCGCAGCGTGTTCGCTAAACACTTGCACGGTGCCTCCTTCGGCATCCAGCAGGCCATCAATGACATAAGGCACCACTTCGCGGCTGATGCCTTTCATCGAGGTGGGTGCGAGGGCATGGGCTGCGACGATGTCGCGCACCAGTGCATAGGTTTCGTAACTCACCACGATGCCTCCGGCATCGGCGATCATTTGCAAGCGCGCCGCCAGATTGGCCTCTGCGCCAAGGACGGTGTAATCCATTCTGTCTGCGCTGCCGAAGTTCCCCACATTGCAATAGCCGGTATTAATACCCATGCGTACCAGGAATGGCTCTTCCACTCCTTGCTGGCGCCACTTGACATTGAGCGCCGCCAGTCGGTGCTGCATCTCGATGGCCATATAAAGGCACGCCTTGGCATCGGCAACATCACCATTGGAATCGGGGTCTCCAAAAAATACGAGAATCGCATCGCCGACGAATTTATCGATGGTGCCGCCATGCTTTAAGGCAATGCCCGACATTTCCGTAAAATATTCATTGATCAGGCCTGTGATTTCTTCAGGCTGCAGCTTTTCGGTCAATTCGGTAAAGCCTTTGATATCGGAAAAGAAGATCGTGAGCTTCTTGCGCTTGGTCTGGATCGATACATCCATCGCGCCGCTGAAGATGCTTTTATAAATCTGCGGAGAGAGGTAACTGGCCAACTTGCGCGAGATGGTTTCCAGGAAATTGTTGGTACCACGAAGCCTGTAGTTGATCTGGCGAATGATCCTGTTACGACGGCTTTGCATGACGATAAAGCCTACCGCCGCGGCGGACGCCACGACAAGGTAACAAAAGATATAAAGAAACGACGTGACGTCGAGAGAGATCGGTTGCGCCAGGGTGATTTCCTGGATGCCGCTTACGTCGCCCACGCGCCAGTCGTGTTTCGGGCTGTCGGGATGATGGTTATGGCAATCCACGCATGCACCCTTCATGATAATCGGTGTCATCATGCGTACTTTGCTGTGCAGTCCGTAATACGATTGGAAAACGGGCGAGGCATCGGGATCTTTGCGCAAGGCAGCCAAGGCGTTCCGTTCGACTTCATCGAGCGCATGCGGCGCACGGTAATGGAATGCATACTCCGAAACGTATCGGTAGTCGAGGTCAGGCTGGTCTTCGCCGATTACGTCACCGAGTTGCAGCGCCAGGGTTGACGGCAAGGGAATTGCACCCGGGGTCGCCTGGTAGTCGGGCAAAACCTGGGTGGTGCCATGGGCGGCGAGCACCCGGCTGCTGACTTCCGTATCGTAAAAGTCCCGTACATTGTTGATTGCTGTGTTTAAGGAAATGGCATGGCGGCGCAGGCTGGCATCGGTCAGGTTGGCAATATCGATCCATACGACAATCGGCAAACCGAGTATCAGTACGATCATGATGAGCACCGTCAGCGGTTCATAGCGCCGATATTCTTGGTGCAGGAGCGGTTCCTTCAAATCAAATGAACCCGGATCGCTATCTGGATTATTCAAGGTTTCCTCCCCGAATGAAGGCAAGCGAGAACGATCACCGGACACTTTCGCGGCCTGTTGTCGTTTCAGCCATTTTCGTTTTCGGCGTCATTTTTTATACGCCAGATGATGGAGCCGACTTCGGCATCGACGGCCGCCGCCGCCGGAAAGCGCCCACTTGCTGGCGGGAAAAGGGTTTAGAATGCTTAAAAAATCTACAATTGAGGAAAACACGTAGCACAGGTTCGTGGTGACGCCAATGGCGTCACCCGTTCCTTGCGCTGACGTAAGTCCTTCGTGGTCAGTGCGACGCCGTTTCCGCCACAATCACCCAACGACCGCCTGTCTTCTCCAAATCGAGTTGCTTGTCCACTTCGTCGTGGTAGGAGTCCGCACGATAGGATTGGTGAAAGCTGACTCTGGCGTGCGTGGCATCCTTCGGTTCAAATTTCACGTTGCTTAGGCCTAATGTTATCTGGCCCGCGCCACTCAGGCGCGCGCTACGCTTGGCGGCCCAATCTGCGTGGCTGGTGCCGGCATCCGGCCGGAAGTCCGGTGCATATGCATTCAGGTAGGTTTTGACATCGCGCTGCGACCAGGCGGTACTCCAGGACCGCAGGGCTTCGCTCAAGCCATCCTGCTGCGGCTGCGCCATCTGCACGCCCGTTGCCGCTTTCGAAGCGAAAGCGATCTCGTCCTTGGAAGTGGTAGCGGCCCTGCTGGGGGCATTCATGCTCGACTCGCGCAACAGCTCGGCTGCACGTTCGTTCAAGTCGTGCTTGTTGGTCACGTAGGTTTCCGGTGCTTCGACTTCACAGTGGGTGGCTTCGGTCTCGTCGTTGCGGTCGCCGAAATCGGGTAACGGCCCGGCATCGGGCCTGCTCAAGCCGAGCGACTTGAACAGGCCGCCCACACCGGCTTGCACCCTTGCATAAGCCAGTAGCTGATCGTATTCCGCCTCGATGTAGGCGCGCTTGGCCTCGAACAATTCATTTTCACTGTCCAGCAAATCCAGTAGCGTACGCTGGCCGATGTCGAATTGCCGGTGATAGGCGTCACGCGCCTTTTCGGTAGACAGTTGATGCTGGTCCAGATAGGTCAGCAGTTCCGTGAGCTTGCGTTTGTCGTTATAGGCAATTTCGAGGTTTTGCCGCACATCGCGGCATACCTTGTCTCGCAGGTCTCGGCCGACATTGATCTGCTCGGCCAGTTGCCGCAAGTGGGCACGGTCGGAAAATCCATTAAAGAGATTCCAGGTCAATACGATCTGGGCGGTCTTGTCGTTGGTCATCCCGATTTCGCTATCGATGTTGGTGCCATGTTCGGCCGACAGGCGCAAATCGATGCGCGGCTGAAATGCACCCTTGCGTGCCTTGCGCTCGTTATCGGAAGCGCGGATGGCTTCGATGGCGGCCAGCACCGCAGGATGGTTCTTGTTCGACTGGCGCAGTGCAGACAAGACATCCGGCGGCAGGTCTCGCTCCAGCGAAGTCGGCTCTTCGAACTCCCTGGCCGGGGGCACGCCTACCAGGCGCTGGTAGCGTGCACTGACGTCGTGCAGATTCGACGTTTCGGTCAAGAGATTGGCTTCGGCCAGCGCCAGCCGGCCGGCAGATTGTTCAAGGTCCACACGACGACCTACCCCTGCCTTGGCTTTTTGCTGGATTTGGTCATATACGGCGCGATGCTGCACATAATTGTCTTCTGCCAGCGCCACCAGCCTGCGGTAGCGCAGCACGTCGAGATGGGCATGCACCACGTCGAGTACGGTGCTCTCCGTTGTGTCGTACAACTCGTAGAGGCGCGCCAGCCGGTTGTGATCCAGCCTTGCCACGTCGTTGCTGGTGGCGAATCCGTCATACAGCATCTGCGACAGCGTCAGTGTGCCATAACGCGAATTGTAGTTGTTTACCAGCAGCGGTTCGTTGTGTTCTTCACGCGATACGCCGGCCTGCAGGTCCACGCGCGGCAAAAAACCGCCCGCGGCGACGTCGCGCTCGCCGTTGGCCGCCCGGAAGGCATGCCACTTGGCCTGTACTTCAGGGTTGCTGAGAACGGCCTGCTGCGCCGCGTCCTTCAATGTTTGAACCTGCGCCTGCGCCAGCAGCGGGGCAAGGAGAAGGGCCAGCAAGGAGGTCTTTATCATCGTCATGTACCTTGTCGTTGTTCAGTTTTGCATGATGAGGTTCGAACATTCCCGTTCGCGTTGATCCCGGCCTTATGGCTTATTCCATTGCAACTCCCTTATGCCATAAGGCATGCTGCAGGGCCGCGTCATGCGGGGCCGGCATGACGTGACTCAAGTCCGGGTGCGGCAAGGCGGGCAAGGAATGGGGTTGATCGTGGGTGGGCAAGGCCGGAAGAGAATGTGCAGGCGCGGTATGGCCATGGACGGCGATATGTGCGCTGACATGCAATGAATGGACGTCATGGTCGACCAGCAAATCGGCCATATGCAGTGCGGCCGCGGCGGGGCGCATCGGGACTAGCGTATGTGCTTCGCTTGCCGACGCAGCGGCGGGCAGTGTGAAAGGCAAATGATCAGCTCCAAACAGGTCGCCAAGCGAATGGCCGGCCTGGTGGCCGATATGCACCGCCGGCTTCGCGGCAGTGGCCTGGACGATATGCGGCGCATTCATGTGCCCGACATGCATCATGAAATGCTCTGGCGCAGTTGTATGGGTTGGAGGCATTGCCAGAAGATTGATCGAGTATCCCTGGCTGGCCGTTGCGCTGGCAAGGTTTCCTGCGGCATCGTTGTACGAGACCGAGACTTGAACGATATCGAGCAAAGACAGGATCAGCACAAGCGCCGGAATGGCGACGCTGTAAGTCCCCCCTGACTGAACTGCACCGGTATAGGTGTTGCCGCCGACATTAACCGACAGCGGCGTGCCAACGGGAACGTTGGCGCTGACCGATCCGGTGATGGCATAGTTGCCCGTCAACAGGGACGAAAGAACACCTATGGGGTTGATCGATACCGAGATCGGTGGTGCCACCAGTTCAACCGTGTAGCCCAGGTTGGCAGTGGCGCTGGCCGAATTGCCCGCCGCGTCCGTGGTCGACACGCTGACTTGGACATTGTCCGTTGTCGCTCCGGCCAATATGTTGCCCGGCACGCCGATGCTGTAGATACCGCCTGCCTGCACCGATCCGGTATAGACATGGCCGGCCACGCTCAGCGAAACTCCGGTGCCGATGGGTACGTTCGCACTGACCACGCCGGAAATCGGAATCGGCAGCGAACTGGCTGCCATGGCGCCATTGATGGTGACAATGGGATTGATACCGATCGAGATGGCCGGCGCGACCAGTTCAACGTTGTAGGCCAGGTTTGCGCTGGCGCTGCCGACGTTGCCGGCCGAGTCAGTGACCGTAATGCCGGCCGAAATGTTGTCCACGCTGGCGCCGGCCAGCACATTGCCCGGAATGCCGATGCTGTAAGTATTGCCGGCACTGACGGCGCCGGTGTAGACATGCCCGGCAACGGTCAATGAGACGGTGTCCCCGGCATGCACCTCGCCACTAACGCTGCCGGTCACGGCAATCGGCGCCGAACTCCCGCCCAGCAGGCCGTTGACGATGGCAATCGGATTGACCGAGATCGATACCACCGGCGCGAGCAGATCCACTCCGTAAGAAAGGTTCGCGCTGGCGCTGGCCGTATTGCCGGCCGCGTCGGTGGTGGAGATATCGGCCCGGATGCTGTCCACACCGGCATTCGCCAGCACGGTACCGGGAATGCCGATGCTGTAGGTGGCGCCGGCGGAGACTGTACCAGTGTAGGCATGCCCGTCAACCGTCAGGGTAACCAGGCTCCCGGCAGGCACATTGGCGCTGACGGAGCCGGTGACAGCAACCGGGTTGGCACTGGTGCCGATAACGCCGTTGACGACGGCGAGTGGATTGATGCCCACCGTGATCGGCGGCGCGACCAGCTCTACCGTATAGGCTTGCGTCACACTGCCGGTACCGACATTGCCGACGCCGTCGGTCACGGATACCTTGGCCGAAATTTCGTCGCTGGACGCGCTACCGAGTATGTTGCCCGGTACGCCGATGCTGAAGACGCCGCCGGCCTGGACCGCTCCGGTATAGGTGTGGCCGGCCACGGTCAGCGTGACGATATCGCCCACTGGTACATTGGCGCTGACGGAACCCGTGATGGCGACCGGGCTGGCACTGGCCGCAATGGCCCCGTTGATGGTGATGATCGGGTTGATGCCGATGGTAACAATGGGCGCCGCGGTATTGACCGAATAAGTCAGGTCTGCACTGGCACTGGCGATATTGCCTGCCGCGTCGGTAGCCGAGACGGCGGCATGGATGTTATCCACGCTGGCGCCGGCCAGGATATTCCCGGGAATGCCGATACTGTAGATTCCCCCAGCCAGCACCGTGCCGGTGTAGACGTGGCTGTCTACCGTCAGCGTGACGGTGTCGCCCACGTGCACATTGGCACTGACCGTGCCGGTGATCGGTATCGGCGTGGAACTTGCCGCCTGGGCCGCGTTGATCGTGGCCACGGCATTGATACCGATGCCGATGGGCGGTGCCGCCAGCTCTACCACGTAGGCCAGATCGGCACTGGCGCTGGCGACGTTGCCGGCGGCATCGGTAGCCGAGACGCTGACGTGGATATTGTCGCTCGTGGCCGTCGCCAAAATGTTTCCGGGTACACCGATGCTGTATGTTCCATTCGCCTGCACGGTACCGGTATAGGTATGTCCGCCGACCGAGAGGGTCACGACGTCACCGGCAGGCACATTGATGCTGACCGCGCCGCTCACGGCAACGAGGCCGGCGCTGGCAGCCATGGCAGCGTTGACCGTGGCAATGGGCAAGATGGAAATCGAAATGGGTGGCGCAACCAATTGCACCGCGTAGGCAAGGCTCTGGCTTGCGCTGGCGGTGTTGCCGGCGGCGTCGGTGGTCGAGAGCGATACCGTGACGACGTCGCTGGCCGCTGCTGCCAGCACGTTGCCCGGGACGCCGACACTGAAGGTGCCGCTGGCTTGCACCGTGCCGCTGTAGCTGTGTCCGTCGACAATCGCAGTAACCGCTGTGCCCACCGGCACGTTGGCACTGACCGACCCGGTCACGGCGACCGGCGAGGCACTGCCACCGAGGGCGCCGTTGATGGTGACGAGCGGATCGATAGTGAGCGAGACGGGCGGCGCCGTGAGCTCGACGGCATAAGTAACGGTAATACCCGCATTGGCGGTATTGCCGGCGGCGTCCGTGGCGGAAATACTGGCGTGCACACTGGCCGACCCCGCCAAAATGTTCCCGGGAACGCCGATGGAGAAGACGCCCCCAACCAGCACGGTTCCGGTGTAGGTGTGGCTGCCGACCGTCAGCGTGACGGTTTCACCTACGGGCACATTGGCGCTGACGGTTCCCGTGACGGCAACAGGATTGGTGCTGGTGCCGATAGCCCCATTGATCGTCACAATGGGATTGATGCCGATGGAAATGGGCGGTGCAAACAGCTCCACGGTGTAAGCTGCAGTGACGCTGGCGTTGGCCGTATTGCCGGCGGCATCGGTAACGGCAATGCTGGCGGTGATGCTGTCGTGGGAGGCCCCGGCCAGGACGCTACCGGGCACGCCGATACTATAGGTGCCGCCGATCCCGACGGAACCGGTGTAGGTGTGGCCATCAACGGTCAAGGTAACCGTCTGCCCAAGCGGGACGTTGGCGCTGACCGTGCCGGTAACGGCAATGGGTACAGGGCTGATGGCATCCAAGCCGTTGATCGTTGCTACCGGCGCAATCGTGATTGAAACCGGCGGCGCCACCAGTTCGACGTTGTAAGCCAGCGAGGCTGTGGCTGTGACAACATGTCCGAGAGGGTCGGTAACGGAAACACTGGCCGCGATCGTATCGCTGGCGGCACCGGCCAGCACGCTTCCCGGAATGCCGATGGAAAACGTCCCGCCCGCCGTTACCGTGCCCGTGTAAGTGTGACCGCCGACGATGAGGGTAACCACGTCGCCCGCCGGCACATTGCTGCTGACCGTCCCCGTGACGTTGACGTTGTTGCCGCTGGCGGCAACGGCCGCGTTGATCGTGATCAGGGGATCGATTTCGATGTCGATCACTAGCAGGTTGTTGTATACCGTGTAGCTCTGGTCGGCGGACGCGGTTGCGGTGTTGCCGGCTGCATTGGTGGTGGAGATGCTGGCGTGCACGTTGTCGGTCTGGGCGCCTGCCAGCACATTGCCCGGGATGCCGATGCTGTAGGTATGGTCGGCATGTACCGCGCCGGTATAACTGTGCCCATCGACGGTCAGTGTCACCGTTTCCCCCACCGGTACGTTGCTGCTGACCGTGCCGGTGATGGGAATCGGATTGGCGCTGGCAGCTTCTGCCGGTGTGATGGCGTCGATGGGGTCGATGCCGATCCCGATCGGCGGCGCCGTCAATTCCACGACGTAAGCCTGGTCCGCGCTCGCACTGGCGGTGTTGCCGGCGGCGCTGGTGACGCTGACGCTGGCATGGACGTTGTCGGTGCCGGCCGCGCCAAGCACGTTGCCGGGAATGCCGATGCTGTAGGTATGATTGGCCAGCACGGCACCTGTGTAGCTGTGGCCGTCCACGGTCAGGGTGACGGTGGTGCCGGCCGGCACATTGCTGCTGACGGTTCCCGTGACGGGAATAGGCGCGCTGCTGGCCGCTTCGGCGCCATTGATCACGTCGATCGGGTCAATACCGATGCCGATGGCCGGCGCCGTGAGTTCCACCACATAGGTCTGGTCGGCACTGGCGGTTGCGACGTTCCCTGCGGCGGTGGTAGTCGAAATGGCGACGTGGATGCTGTCCTGGGTCGCATGCCCCAGCAAATCGCCCGGCACGCCGATGCTGAATACGCCACCGGCCTGGACCGTTCCGGTATAGGTATGGCCGTCGACGGTGAGTGTGACGACGGTGCCGGCCGGCACATTGCTGGTGACGGTGCCGGTGATGGCAATGGGATTGGCGCTGGCCGCTTCGGCGCCATTGATCACGTCCACGGGGTCCAGGGCAATGCCGATGGGCGGCGCATTCAATTCGACCGAATACGCCTCGCTGACGCTGCTGGTGGCGGTGTTGCCGTAAGGATCCGTCACGGTGACGCCGACGGTAATGCTGGTATCGCCGGCGGCCGCCAATATATTGCCGGGTACGCCGATGCTGTAGCTGCCGTCGGCATGTACCGTGCCGGTGTAGTTGTGTCCGTCGACGGTCAGCGTGACGGTGCTGCCGGCGACGGCGACGTTGCTGCTGACATGTCCCGTGATGTTGATGGGGTTGCTGCTGGCAGCCTGTGCCCCATTGATGGTCGGTATCGGCTCGACCGTCAGGTCAATCAACACCGTGGTCGTCGCAAACGTGTACGGGAGGTCAGCGCTGGCGGTCGCGGTATTGCCGGCGGCATCGGTCGTTGACAGGCTGACGTGGATGTTGTCGACCGTGGCGCCAGCCAGCACATTGCCGGGCACGCCGATGCTGTACGTCCCGTCTGCCCGGACGCTACCAAGGTAGGTGTGTCCGTCCACCGTCAGGGTAACCACGGTGCCCGCCGGCACATTGTCGCTCACCGTGCCGGTGACGACCACCGGTGCGCTGCTTGCCGCTTCGGCATGCGTGATCGGATGCAGCTCGTCGATGGCGATGGCAATGGCCTCGGCCGCCAGTTCGACGCTGTAGGATTGCGTCGCGCTGGCGCTGGCAGTGTTGCCGGCCGTATCGGTGAATGAAAGGCTGACATGCAGGCTGTCGACCGCCGCGTGGCCGAGCACGCTTCCGGGCACGCTGATGCTATAGGTGCCGCCGGACTGCACCGTGCCGGTGTAGCTATGGCCGTCCACGACCAACGTAACGGTCGTCCCAATCGGAACATTGCTGCTGGTTTGGCCCGTGATGAAAACCGGTGCCGTGCTGCCGGCTGTAGCACCATTGATGACGGGCACCGGATCAACCGTTACAACCACCGTCCCGGGCCCCAGATTGACCGTATAGGCCAGGTCGGCACTGGCGCTGCCGACCGCGCCAACGGCATTGGCGAACGACACGCTGGCATGGACGGTATCGACTGCAGCAACCGCCAGGACGTTGCCGGGTACGCCGACACTGAAGCCGCCGCCGGCTTGCACCGCACCGGTGTAGGTGTGGCCGTCGACCGTGATGCTGACGAGCGTGCCGGCAGGCACATTGCTGCTGACGTGGCCGGTGATGGCGACCGGGGCACTGCTGGTACCGGTTGCGTTATTGACCGTGGGTATGGGATCGAGCGCGATGGTGACCGTTGGCGGCGTCGGGTCGACAACGTAATTCAAGTCCGCCGCGGTGCTGGCTGTATTGCCGGCGGCATCCTGCGACGACAGGCTGACATGGATGCTTCCGCTCGACGTGGCGCCCAGGACATTGCCCGGAATGTCGATACTGAATACGTCCCCGGCTTGCACGGTTCCCGTGTAGGTGTGGCCGTTCACGGTCGCCGTGACGACGGTGCCAAGCGGCACGTTGGCGCTGACGGTGCCAGTAACGGAAACCGGATCGGTGCTTGTAGCTTGCGCTTCGGTCACCGGTGGCAGGGGATCGAGCGTGACCGAAATCGGCGGTGCCGCCAATTCCACTTCGTAGCTTTGATTGGCGCTGGCACTGATGGCATGGTTTCCATCGTCGCTGACCGAAACGCTGACGACGTGGACCGAATGATCATTCGCGCCGGCAAGGACATTTCCCGGCACGCCGATGCTATAGGTGCCATTGGCTTGCACGACACCAGTATAGGTATGCCCATCGATCGTCAGGGTCACGAGATCGCCGGCGGGGTGGTCTCCCTTGACGGTACCGGTCACGTAGATCGGTGCCGTGCTGGCAGCCTCGGCGCTGTTGACGACGTCGATCGGGTCGATTGTGATCCCGTATTCGGCATTCGTGACGACAGACACCACCTGCCCGGCAGTGGCACTGCCGACGTTGCCTGCAGCATCTGACACGGAAACACTCGCGTGGATGGTACTGGTCGAGGTTCCGCCCAGGACATTGCCGGGCACATCCACACTGTAGGTGCCATTGCCGCTGACGGTGCCCGTGTAGCTGTGGCCGCCAACCGTGACCGTCACGACCGTACCGGGTGGTACCTCGCCGCTGACGGTACCGGTTACCGGGATCGGCGCGCTGCTCGAGGCTTCGCCGCCGGTAATCGGTGGAATGGGATCGATTGTAATTGCGACCACCGGTGGCGTGACGTCAACGGTATAGGGCAGGCTGGCGCTCGCGCCGATGTTGTGCCCCGAAGAATCCGTTCCCGACAGCGTGACCGTGACGGTATCGTTGGCGGCGCCCGCCAGCACGCTGCCCGGCACACCGACGCTGAATGTGCCGCCGGTTTGGACCGTACCGGTGTAAGTGTGTCCATCGACGGTAACGGTGACGGTGCTGCCCGCAGGAAGGTTGGTTGAGCCGGTGATCTGTATCGGTGTCGTGCCGGTTGCATCAGCCCCGTTGATTATGGGTAGCGGATCGACATGCACGGTCCCGGTTGTAGGCGGCGTCGAACTCAAATCCACCGAATAACCATGGTCGGCACTGACGATGGTGGAATTTGGCCCGCCAATGTGAACACTCGCGTGCACGTTGTCGATAGCGGCATTGGCCAATATGCTGGCCGGCACAGCAATGCTATACGTGCCGCCCGCCTGTACAGTACCGGTATAGACATGCCCATCGATCACGATGGTCACGACGTTGCCGATGGGTATATTGCGCGTGACGGTGCCGGTAATGGCAATCTGAACCGCACCGGCTACATCGGATTGGGTGATGGTACGAATCGGGTCGATGGTGATGTGCGAACCCGGAATCACGACGATGGGCCCGCTGGGAATCGGGCCATTGGGGTTGTCCGTCGGGTTGGTCGGCGTCGAACCCGATCCATTGCCCGAGTTGCCGCCCGTATTCCCCGAACCGCCGCCCGACGAGCCGGAATTGCCGTTGCCCGAATTGTTCGAGCCGTTGTTCGAGCCATTTGATCCGCCGGAGTTGCCGCCGCCGGAGGAATCACCGCCAATGTCGCTGCCAATCCCGCTCTCCGGTGCGTCGGCCCATTCTGCATTGCGAACCAGGTGCCGGCTGCCATCAGTGAGAGTCTCATGATGGCGGAAGGTCGCAGCATGATGTCCGCCCCACGAGGTGGTGAATTCGTCCGGTATTTCCTGTATGCGGACGAAGTCGTGCAAATTGTCTTGATCGCTCTCCGCGAACTGCTTTTGTTCTGGCGCAGGTGCTGGCGCTTCGTTCTTTTGAGCGACGGCTTGAATGCTGTCCGGGGTGAGAGCCAGGTTTTGATCCTGGCCGATCAGGTAGGTATGCCCGTCGGGAAGCGACACGCGAACACTTGCCCCATCCGCAGTGACCAGGACATCGCCTTCATGCAACACCTGGCCAGGGAACAGATGGGTATGTCGCCCGTCTGCAAGTCGCAAATAAACATGCCCATGTGTGGTGACGACCTTGCCGACGACGACTTCAGTGTCTGCCATGAACTATCTCCGTGGCTATCGTTGTTTTTTGCTCTAAGAACCCGTTTCAAAATGAACATGGCGTTGTTGTCACGCCTTGCCGTACAGTTGTACTGTCTGCGGCACTCCGCCTAGCCCTGCTCATTTTGAAACGGGTTCTAACTACTCTGGGCAGACGCGAGCTGCGTCGCTCCGGAATTCAATTCCCGATTTGCATTGATCGCCCACCGTACCAACGATTCTGGTTCGGAGAACTGGAAATCGTAATGCCTAAAACATCATAATGATGTTGATAAAAAATTGAAAGTAAAGGAACGAATGGCGCGCTGCAGTAGATAACAGCTTGAATGAAGAAGAGTTTTCTGCTTGGTAACGAATTTCTTCGAATAGCGCGTTGCTGCCAGTTGTATATCGACTATTCGGGAATATGCGGTTACTTCGCGTTTTTTCGTAAGAGCGGCGCTTATTTCATCTAGGAAAATTGTCTGTTTGCGCTGTATTGAATTTGTCGAATTTAAACAACACTTGGATAGACCTCGAACCGATGGAGGTGTTCTGACGCTATTCGTCGCTTCCTGTATATATGGCATTGGATGACGTCAAAGCCGAGAAGGAATGTCCCAGCCTGCGTCCAGCGGACTTATCAAGTTCCAGTTCTTTGCGTCGGCGGACCCGGTGCGAGACGTTTTGCCGCGCGATGCATTCTGCGATCAATCTATGCAGTGATCGCTCAAGCGTGGCGCTGGGAGTAATGCCAAACGACTTCAGGTCCGTCAGCGTAACGCATGCTCCGAGTTTGTTATGCAAGCCAATCAAAAAGCAAATGAACTGAGTGGGCTAATCCAGCACCTGATCGCCATCGCCATCGCCATCGCCATCGCCATCGCCAGCGCCAGCGCCAGCGACGGAGTGTCAGTTGCTTCCGGGGCTGGTGTAACGAGAGGGTTGGACAAGATGCGCACAGCAGTTCATGCTATCGAGTCTGTCCAAACCGCTCGATCCCAGGTTCTCAAAAGCAGGCACCAGCTTCATTCCCTTCGGGCGGGTGTTTGGATTGCTTTCGGTTGATTTATCTTGCCGGCCGCGCTCTCAAGCAACCGATGGGTATCCGTTCGCAGCCTATTTTCATCCGGGATTGTCTTGTATCGCAGTACGCGATATCCCGCCTGTGCAAGCAAGGCATCGCGTTCCGCATCATGCCTTTCCTTTCCCTCGTGGCTTTTATCGTCCAGCTCGATTATCGCCACGATCTTGAACGCCTTGGTGCATAGAACGAAGTCCGCATATAGGCGGTTGAAGTCGCTGCGCTCGCTCCAGTGTTTCACTTTCCGTGTGACGATCGCACTGAATGCGACTTGCGCCAGTACGACATGCTCCGGGAATGTCCCGAGCAACCTGAAATACATCTGTTGTTCGTTTGGAGAGAGTATTTGTTTTGCCAGTATCGGCCCTCTCTTTTTCTTGCTCTTACCCTTGTCCGAAATTGCCCCGACGATGGCGGCGATGATGATCAATATGAGGATTGGTAAGGCAAGCTTCAGCATGACAGAAAGGCGTCTTGGTTGGAATTTCGGAACATACCGGAAATCCTTCCGAACGTAAACCTTACGGCGTCGATGGTAATAGCAGATATAGCCAATATTTTGGCGGTCAATTTTATGCCGCTATTCGTCCAAAAGATTTGCTATCTAAATTTCTATTTGGACAATAGGCGAACAAAGGCCCGATAACATTTCAGGGCCTTTTGTTTTTATGCGGACTTTGCCGCTCTTCGTGCAGCAAGCAGGTCGCTATTGATGCCCGCCCGCCAGGGCCGCGCTATCAGTCCAAACCACCTTGTGCGTCTCATCCAGGCTCACTTGCGCAATCCCGCTGCTGCCATCGATGCGCATGACTGTGATGCGGGTGCCCGTGGGTAGCGGTGCGCAATCGGCATCGGGGCCATGGAAATGGTCGCCCAGGTTGGGTGTCTTTTGCCGGATCTGGCCCAGCATGGTGTTGTAGCCGTCTTCGCTGTTGCAGCCGAACCAGTCCTTGGCCAATTGCGTCATGGGGCGGCTTGGGGCTTCTGCGCGTGCGGCGGCGAGTGCCTTGGCGATGGGCTGGGGTACCGGCGCGGGCGGGGCTGGTGGCGGGCTTGGCGGGGCAACGGGCGGCTCCGCCGGTGCGGCAACCGGTACCGGCGCGGCCGGGCCTGCTGCGAACGGGGAGGGCGTGCCCGGCGATGCGGTGCCGGCGATGCTGGCGGTAATGGGCTTGGCTGCTTGTGGCGCGGGATTGTCGGCGCCGGCGAAGCGATAGGCCACGACGCCTCCCACAGCCAGCAAGGCTGCCGTCACGATGATGGCATTGCGGTTCATTGTGCTTCCTTTCCACTGCCGTTGGCCGACATCAATGACTTTGCCGATGGCGCGTTGTAGCCGTCGGTCAGGGTATTGAGGAAGGCGAGCAGGTCGTCGATGTCGGCCTTGCTCAAGCGCGGCTGGCCGGCCTGGTTCGGGCTGAACGGCGCTTCCTGGTTGACATTCTTGCGCAACTCGCGCGGCAAGTCATTGTATTGGTCGATTTCACCGCGGTGCGGGCCGGATGCGACGCGCGGGTACCAGCGCGACGGATTGGTATCGCGCGAGGCATAGAACTCCAGCACTTCGCGCAGGTCGTGGAATACGCCGTTGTGGAAGTAGGTCTTGTGCAAGGCGGTGTTGCGCAGGCTCGGTGTGCGGAAGGCGCCGCAATATTCCTTGTGCTTGGCCATGTCGGTGCGCATCGGGCCGCACAGGCCGAGGTCGTAGTAGCCGGCCTGCCTGTTGCTGCTCAAGGCCATGTTGCGCGGCGCGCCGACTGCCACCAGGCCGAAGTCGGTGAAGGTGGGCATGGCGCCGTTGAGCGCACGCGCGCTTGGGTGGCAGGAGGCGCAATTGCCTTTTTCCTTGTCTTCAAACAGCTTGAGGCCGCGTTCTTCCGGCTTGCTCAAGCTGGCTTGCCCGCGCAGGTAGGCATCATATTTGCTGGTGAAGGGGAAGAATTCCTTGGCGTCGCGCTGGAAGTATTCCAGCGCCAGCGTCATCCATTTGAATGCCCGGCCGTCATTGTCTAGCGCATCGGCGCCGAAGGTGTCGCGGAATTGCTGTGCATAGTCGGCACGGCGCAGCTTGGCCACCACGTCGGCCACGCCGGCATTGGCCATTTCATTGGGCGCGAGCAGGGGGAAGCCGGCCTGGGCATGTAGCGTGGAGAAGCGGCCGTCGAGGCCGAAGCCGCCGGTCGGGCCCTGGTCGATGCCGGTCGGGTTGTCTTCATCGAAGAAGTGTTCCGTGAAGGGCGGCAGGTGTTCCTTGTAGCGCAGCGAAGGCGCGGCGCGTGCCCCCATCTTTTCCAGTTGCACACCGCCGGCCTGGGCCGCCAGCGCATTGGGCGGGCTGTAGTCGTTGGCCGGGTTGTGGCAGGAAGCGCAGGACAGCTTGCCCGAGCCGGACAGGGCGGTGTCGAAAAACAGGCGCTTGCCCAGTGCCTGCATGCTGTCCTGCTTGGGCAGGGTCAGCATCTGCATGCTGTAGACATTGTCGACCTCGACCGCATTGGCTTCTGGCGGCAGGGTCGGAGGGCGATAGAGGCGGCTTTTGGCCAGCGCGGCCTTGTCGATCGGCTTGGGCTGGTCGGAAGCTGTTTCGTCGGCACCGGCTTGCAGGGCGGATGCCGCCAGTGCGAATGCCGTCAAAAAGAAAAGGGCCGCTTTATAGCTGCGGTTGCGGCGGCGTGTGAGATTCATGATCGTCAAATGGAAAAACCCTCGCAGGCGAGGGGAGCACAGGGACGCCGGGGCAGCGTGCACCGCCCCGGAAACCGCTTGCTTAGAACTGGAACAATCCGCTCATGTCGCCGATGGCCGGGCTATTCGTCGGCAGGTAGCTGTTGCCGACTTGCACGGGGTTGGGCAGCGCGTCGCGCGTCGTTGCCGTGATCGGGGGCAGGCTCCAGTTTTTCTCGATGAACTTCAGGATCGACGAGTGATCGCTGTAGGCATGGTCGACATGGCCTTGCTTGGCGTAAGGCGAGACCACGATGGTCGCGATGCGCGGACCGTCGCCGAAGAAGTCCAGTTGCTGGATCGGCGCGGTATCAAAGTAGCCGCCGCCTTCGTCGGAGGTGATGATGATGGCGGTGTCTTCCCACACGGCGCTGTTCGATTGCACGGCGTTGACCAGGGTCGAGAGGAAGCTTTCATAGAACACTGGGGCCGACGCGCCGGGGTGGCCACTTTCCAGGCCTGGCGGGATTACGAAGCTGACGGCCGGCAGGGTGTTGGACTGGATGTCGCTGTAGAAGTGCTTCAGCGATTGCAGGTTGTTGGCCATCGGGCCGGTCATTACGCGCTGGTTCGCCACGAGCGGGTCGCCCAGGTTGTTGTACACCAGCAGTTGCAGCACGTCTTCCAGCACGCCGGGGAAATAGGTCGAGATGAAGTCGTTGGCGTCGCGCCCGCCGGTGTACCACTTCCAGCTCACGCTGTGGTTGGTCAGCAGGTCGGCCACGGTTTGCTGGGTTTGCGGCGGGAAGGTGTAGGTGGTCGCGCCCAGCGGCTGCACGGCGCCGGTCGAGCTATAGGGCAGGTTGTAGTTGTTGACCAGGTAGTAGGCGCCCGGCTGGCACTTGGTGGCGCGGCCTTCGGAAGCCAGCAGTGAGGCGATTGGTGCTACGCCGGGCTGGTTGGTGTCCGAGCAATTGACGTAGGAACCGCCGCTATAACCGTCTTGCGTAAAGAAATTGTTGGTGCCTGCAGCCGGGTTCGGGTTTTCGATCTGGTTGGCCGGCGGCGTGGCCAGCGTGCCGTTGACGTTATAGACCGGCAATTGGCCGCCGGTCGAAATGGCGTAGAAGTTCGCGCCGGTGCCACCCATGACGGATTGGTGGAAGTTGTCGCTGATGGCGTATTGCTGCGCCAGGCTCTTCAGGTAGGGCGCGTCGCCCGAAGCCATGTTGAAGAATCCCATTTCTTCGCTGCCCTGCATGGTGCGGCTGGCCGTGGTGGAGAACGTCAGGTAACTCGTGCCATTGCCGGCGCCGGTTTGCGTGGGCACCCAGGTGTACATGTCGAGTGCAGCATTGGTGCCGCCGGTTTGCTGGTACATCTGGAAGAAGCGGTGCACCGGGCTGCCGGTGACGGACAGCGGCGTGGAGTAAGACACATCCCACTTGGTGATCTGGAACGGGCCGTTTGCCGGACCCTGGATCGTCGGGTCCCAGCCTTTCCACACGAGGTTGTCGTAACGTGCGTCATACACCGGGCCCAGGAAGTCGACTTCCGGCAGGTTCGAACCATAGCTGCCCGTGCGCGTCGGGTTCAGCGTATAGCTGCTGGTGTTGCTGGCCTGGTTTTGCCTGGCGCGGCCGACATTGGCGCCGGCGCTGCCGGAACTGGTGACGATGCCTTGCGACAACAGGTTCAGCATGCTCTGGCCCGAGGCCGGCGTGTAGGTGGCGAACAGGTTGTCGAACGAATGGTTTTCACCGATGACGACGATCACGTGCTTGATCGGGGTCGTGGTGTTGTTGTCGTTGGCGGATGCAGCCAGGGCGCTTTGCCCCGTGGCGGCAAGGCCGATGGCGCACAGGGACGCAGCCATCATGGTTTTGCGTGGCAGTTTCATCTTGCTCTCTCCGTTGTGTATTTTTGATAATTTTTTACTGCGAGAGCGGCATGCTATCACGCGCTTCGTTACAGGGATGTGACTTCGGCGCGCTGTTGTGAAAGCACCGCAAGGGTGATGTTTTTAGATTGATCGCTCTAGCGCGATTTGCTCAAACAGGATGCGTTGGCGAGTTACATCGATGCCATTTTCCGTGCGTCAATGTTGGGCTAAATCATGAGAAATGCCTGATTATTTTAGAGATCGACACCCTGATTCGATAATCGACAGATTTCTTCAGTTTAGTGACCGCCGTCACGGAATGAATTTGCAGCAATGGCAAGATGTGACCCATCGCGGCATATGCCGAATTTTGATGGATATCTCCCCCATGACTACCAATGCGAATGCGGCAAGCTATGCCAGCCTGGTCCAGGAATTGTATGTCGCCTATTTCGGCCGCCCGGCCGACTACTATGGTTTGCAGAATTTCGAAACCAGCCTGGCGAACGCCGGCGCGCCCACCACTGCGGCGGGCTTGCTCGGCGTCTATGGCAGCAATGCAGCGGTCAAGTCACTGGTCGATGCATTCGGCACCAGTGCCGAATCGCAGACCCTGTACGGCGGCGGCAGTACGGAAACCTTTGTCAATGCCATCTTCGAGAATCTGTTCAACCGTCCGGCCGCTGTCGCCGGTTTGTCGTTCTGGGTCGATGCCATCAATTCCGGCAGCGTGACGCGTGGTGAAGCGGCACTCGAGATTGCCGCCGGTGCGCAAGGCAATACCTCGGCGCAGGGGCTGGCGGACGCGCAGACGCTGTCCAACAAAATGGCCGCTTCCCAGGTATTTACCGACGACCTGGGCGCCAGCGGTACCATCACGGACTATGCCGGCACGGCAGCGGCGGGCCTGGGACGCGTTTTCATTTCCAGCGTCACGTCGGCGACAACCCCGGCGGAATATACGGCTGAAGCCGGGCAATATGTTGAGGACTTGCGGCCGCACCAGGTTTTCACCTACACCCTGACTGCCGGTGCCGACAATTTCACCGGGGCAGCCGGCACCAATTACTTCATCGGCACGCTCAATAATGCGGCCGGCATCGCTGCAGGCGGCCCGGCGCAAACCCTGAACGACGGTGACACAGTCGTTGGTGGCAGCGGCAACAATATCCTGCAATTGACCGACTACGGCCAGGGCGGCGTCGGCACCTTGCCTTCCGGCGCCACGATCGAGAACATCACCTCACTGGTTTTGAGTTCCCAGGAAGGGCTTTCCGCCAACCTCGCAACCTGGCAGGGTTTGGCCACCTTGTCGGTCAATGGCTCCTCAGGGCAAGACACGTTCACCGTTGGCGTGAATGCGACCGTGAACATCAGCGACAGTGCAGGCGACGTGAGCGTCGTCGGTGGCGCGACGGCAAACATTTTCACCGATGCCGGCCATGCCGTTTCGCTCGACACGATTGCCTCCAGGCTGACGGTCAATCTGGGCAACAGCAGCAACACCATCGTCGATACCTGCACCGGTGCACTTGTCGACATCACGGCAGGCACCGGTGCCAACAGCATCACCCTGGGCGCGGGCGCGACCGGGACCATCACACTGGCCCCGCACAACGGCGGCGATGCAGTGACGCTCGGCCCCTCGGGCGCATCGGCCGCGACCATCGTTACCATCAGCGGCTTGAACAATGCGACGGGCGACGTCATCAATTTCTCCACCGAGCAACCTGCCTCGGGCGGTGTCGTCATTCCCATCGTGCCGCCGATCCAGCAAAGCGTTACCCTGGTCGGTTTTCAGCAAATCACCGGTGCCAATGTGACGGCGTCCGGCGGCAATGCGGCCTTGCTGGCAAGCTGGGTGGCTGCGGCCGATGGTGCGGCCGGCAGCGGCATCAGCGGAGCGGCGCATACGGTGAACTGGTTCGTTTTTCAGGGCAATACCTATATTCTTGAATCGGTTGCCGGCCCGAGTGCGGATGCCGGTACCATGGCGGCTGACAATACGCTGGTGGAATTGACGGGAACGGGTTGCAACTTCAGCCATGCCTCCGGCGCAAATGGCGCTTTGCACTTGCTGGGTTAAGACTTTTTGATTTCATTTTTATGTCAGGGGTGACCGTGAGCACATCTTCAAATTACAACGACCTGGTGCAGGAACTCTACGTTGCCTATTTCGGCCGGCCGGCCGATTACGCCGGGCTGGGCAATTTCGCCCAAGCCCTGTCTGCCGCCAATGCGCCGACTGATGCAGCCGGGCTGCTAGCGGCCTATCAAACCAACACGGCAGTCAAGACTCTGGTCGATGCCTTCGGCACCAGCACGGAATCGGCAAATCTGTATGGCAGTGGCAGCACCGAGAGCTTCGTCAATGCCATTTTCACTGACCTGTTCAACCGGCAGGCTGCGGTGAGCGGGCTGACATTCTGGAGTGACGCCATCAACAGCAGCCAGATCAGCAAGGGGCAGGCTGCCTTGGCGATTCTGTCCGGCGCGGAGCAAAACACCACGACGCAGGGCTTGACCGACCAGCAGACGATTGCCAACAAGGTGACCGTGGCTGAAAACTTCACGACTGTCTTGTCAGAGTCTTCGTCAACGATCATCGCCTATGAGGGACAGACTGCGGCGAATATCGGACGCCTGATGCTGGCCAGCGTGGACGCCAACACCGATGCCGCGCATTTCGATGTGCAGACGACGATCAATAGTCTTATCAGTGGCCCGCCTTTCGGGATGTTTACCCTCACGGGCTCCCCGGAAAGCGTGGTCGGTATCGACGGCAATAATGTATTCAATGCCGTGCTGGATAACGCGGCAGGCATCATTGCCGGCGGTCAATTACAAACACTGGTCAGTGGCGACAGCATCACGGCGGGTGTTGCAAGTGGGGGTTATGGAACCTATTACGACGACTTGAACCTTACCGATTTTGGCATCGGCGATGTCATGCGTATTCCGGACGGCGTCACATTCGTCGGTATCACCCAGTTGAATATCCAGTCACTCGAAGCGGTGGCGGAGGACTTCAGCGGCTGGCATGGGTTGACCAATATCAGCGTCAGGACCTCCACAGGGGATGACACCATCGTTGCTCCCACCCAGGCCATCGTGAGCGTCACGGATACCGCAGGCAATGTCTCGATACAAGGCGGGGCTGATGTGACCGTGAAGACCGACAATGCCCATGCCGTGACCTTGACCAGCACCGTGGCAAGCTTCACCGCCACAGTCGGCGACTCCAGCAATGCCGTGACCGACATCACGATCGATGCTTCGGTCAAGATCACGGCCGGCGCCGGCGCCAATACGGTCACCCTTGGGCCCGGCGCATCAGGCACGGTTTCCTTTGCGGCGCACACGGCGGCCGATGCGGTGGTGCTTGCGCCCTCCGAAGCGAACCCGAAGGCCATCGTCGTCATCAGCGTCTTGAACAATGACGGGCAGGATACGATCCGTTTTTCAGGCGATGTCAATACGCTGGTCGGTTTCGCGCAAGTCACGGCTGGTGCAGTCGCAGCCGGCGGCGGCGATGCCACGACGCTGGCCGCATGGGTCCAGGCCGCCGACGGTGCGCAAGGCAGCGGTGTGGGTGGCGCGGCGCACACGGTGACATGGTTCGTCTTTGAGGGTAACACCTATCTGCTCGAATCAGTTGCCGGGCAGGCCAGTGACGGCGGCACGATGCGAGCGGACAATACCCTGGTCGAGCTGGCCGGAACGGGCTATACCTTCGCCCACACCACCGGCGCAGGCGGCACTGTCCACCTGCTTGGTTAGCGCTGAATCAGGCGCGCAAACTCTGCCAGGACCTGCGCGCGCAATGCGGCGGCGGCCCCGGTGTCGCCGGCCAAGTGCTGTTGCAGGAAGTGGCGGAACCAGCCGTCGAGGATGATGTAAAGCCGCAGCGGGTCGGCGTCGCTTAACGGCACCTGCATCGCTTCGAGCCGGGCAAACAGCGCATCGAAGATGCCTTGCAGCGCCTGTTCGACTTCCTGCACGCAAGCCTGGAAAGCCGGTTCGAATTGCGCCTGGGCGCGCACGTCGTACCAGAGCCGGTGCAACCCCGGTTGCTCGATGACGGTCTGTTCCATGAAGGCCGCCAGCGCATTGGCCAATTCCTGCGGCGTTTCATGCGCCGCAATCACGTCCCTGGCTTCGCGCGCAAAGCCTTCCTTGTACAGCACGATGCTGCAGGCGATCAGCTCGGCCTTGTTCTCGAAGTAGTAGTGGATGACGCCGAGCGAGGCGCCCGAGCGCTGGGCCACGTCGCGCAGGTTGGTGCGCGCGTAACCCAGTTCCGCCAGCGAAGACAGGGCATGCAAGGCCAGCTCGCGCTTCTTTTCAGCGCTGCGCGCGGCCTTGCGTTCCTGCCGGATATCGATAACTTCTGCTTGCCTCATCCCAGCAGCGCGTTCAGGAAAATGCGCGGCATCTTCAACAGGCTGGGCTTGTGCTGGAAGTTCACCAGCAGCCGGCCCAGGATGTTGGCCTTCCTGTTGGTGACGAACCATGGCGGACGCGGCAGCATGGTGAACGACAGCGAGAGCAGGTTGCGCGGGAAGGGGCGGAACGGCGCTTCCACCACGGTGCGTTCGGGCTTGTCGAACAGCATGGAGTTGTGCACCACGCCGATGCCGCTCTGCACGTCGGCCAGCGTGTGGCCGGGGAAGGCGCCCCAGGTGGCTTGCGGTGTCAGGAAGCCGACACCGGTCCAGGCGTTGATGGCAATGGTGCCGTAGCGCAGCGTGACCAGCATGTCTTCAAAGCGCTTGCGGCCGATGGCGGCAATCGTCTTGGGATGGATCACGATGTTGGCACCCAGCGTGCCATAGAGTTGCTGGTTGGCGTAGTCGATGGCGGCTTGCAGGTAGGCTTCCGCCGTGGCGCCGGGCAACTCGACCACATTCAATGCGGGCGCGAACACTTCTGTCGATTCGGCATAGGTGTTGGAAGCCGGTTCCAGCGGTGCCAGCAGAATGTCGTCGCCGCCTGCGCGCTTGATATGGCGCGCCTTGGGGTTGGCATTGGCAAAGCCGGCCAGCCTGTCCTTTGCGCCGGGGTAATACAGCCCGCGCGCTTCCGAGCCGCCCATCGTGGCTTCGAGCCTGGCCAGGAAGGCCGCGCGCTGGTCCCAGCTTTGCGGCATGATCAATACCTGGCAGGCCACGCAATTGAAGCCTGAATTGTGCAGTTTCTGCGTCGTCACCTGTTCGGCCTGGAACGCAATGTCTGCGTCCGACCACGGGCCGGGCACGACGATGGTCGGGCACACGGCACCGAGCTCGGACGTCATATGGCGCGTGTTCTTCGGTGTGCCGGCCGCCTTGTTGGCGCGGCCTTCCTCGCCCACACCCCAGACGATGGCGTCGTGCGAGGCGCCGGCGCCGGTGATGTGGATTTCCTCGACCAGGGCATGATTGCACAGGTATTGCCCCACGTCGGCGGCACCGCGCACGATGGATAGAAAACCACGGTCGATCAGCGGCTTCAGGGCAGGCGTGAGGAAGTCGATCAGATAGTCGTTGACCGGGTTCATCTTCAGGATGCACACCTGGTTTTCGGCAAACAGTTTCTGGAACACGTCGAGCGGGGCGATGGCGGCGATATTGCCGGCGCCCAGCACCAGCGCCAGCTTGCCGTTCTTGTGGGCGGCGCTTTTCGCATCATAGGTCGAAGCGCAATGGTCCTTCAGGTTGGCGCGCGTGACGCCCGGTTGCATCCACACTTCAGCGGTCACACCCGACAGCAGCAGCGCATCCCAGAAGGTGTGCGGCAAGGTGCGCGCGGCGACCTGGCCGTTCGACAATTCACGCACCGGCACGCTGTCGAGATGCTTCTTGCCTTCGACTTGCGAGAGCGTCTGCATCATCTGGTTGCAATAGCCCAGCACGGCGTAGGGGCCGGACAGCCATTCCTCGCCAACCAGCGGCGAACCATCGGCAATGCCTTTCTTGCGTGCCGCCGTGGTGGCCCAGGCTTCAGCCACGGGCAGCAGGCAATCCTTGATTTCAGCCAGGATGGCGATGCGTTCGGCAACGGGCGTCTTGACCCATTTGTCGCGGTTGGCGGCGAGCTTGTCCAGCTCGCGGTCCAGTTCAGGGTGGGCGGCCTGGGGCGCGGAAATCGGTGCGGCGGCGGTGGCAGTGTTCATGGTTCGGTCTCCTTGTGGGGGCGCTTGTGCGCCTTGTTTTTGGTGTCACAAGAAGACCTTACTCTCAATTTGGACAAGTGTCCAATATTGTTATTTGGTTAATTTATTGAGTTAATTTTTATCCAGGGATGCGTCAAACTCCCTGACGGCTGCCAACAGGTGCTGGGGCTGCTCCAACTGCGGCATGTGGCCCGCTTCGGCTATCGATGCAAAGCGGCCATTGCCGAATGCTTTGGCGTAGGCCTGCCCGTAAGCAGGTGTGGCGATGCGGTCGCTCTCACCCCAGGCTACCAGGGTCGGTGCCTGCACCGTCTTCAGCCGCTCGGCCAGGCCGGGATCCTTCATCGTGCCGCCATACACAGCCAGCGTGCGGATATTGGCGGCAAATGCAGCCTGCTGCTCCGGCGTCGGCACGATGCGGAATTTTTCCGGGTCGTGGTAGCTGAGCTTGCTGATTTCCTGCGGGCTCATGCCGAAGATGTCGGTCACGGGCTCACCATCGACCACGATGCCGACGGCATTGACCAGCACCACGCCGCGCAGCCTCGTGGCGTCGCGTGCTGCCATGCATGAAGCAATCCAGCCGCCCATGGAAAAGCCGATCACCAGCACGTCTTTCAGGTTCATCTGCTCCAGCAAGTCGAGATAGGTTGCCGCCAGGGCTTCCACGCTGTCCAGCCGTTCGGGGCGCGGCGTGCCGTCGAAGCCGGGATGGATCGGGGCGATGACGCGGGCGCCTTGCGCCATGGCGTCGGCAAAGCCGGCAATCGAACGTGGCCCGCCACCGCCGTGCAGCAGCAGGACGGGGCGGCCGCTGCCTTGCTCGAGCAGGTTCAGGTTCAAATCGTTGGACAGTGTTTGGGTTCGGGTATTCATGGCTTTGCTCCAGGTGGTTGGGTATTGCGTGCAGAATAGGCTGGAGTAATAATGAAAACAATTGAAGATAACTTTAATTGAATATGAATAATATTGATATCAGGCGGCTAGACTTCAAGCTCCTACTGGTGTTCCTGGAGTTGATGCGTTATCGCAAGGCGACCCTGGTGGCGGAACGCCTGAGCCTGACCCAGTCGGCCATATCGCATGCGCTGGGCCGCTTGCGGGCCATCTTCGATGATGAATTGTTCCTGCGCCGGCCCAGCGGGCTGGAGCCGACGGAACGCGCCGTCGAGCTTGAACCGGTCTTGCGCCGGCTGGTGGAGGCGGCACAGCAAGCCGTCAATCCGCCCAGTGAAACCCTGCCGGAACAGATGCAGGGCATGTTGCGCATCGGCGGGTCGGACTCTTCCTGCGCCGTGTTTGCCGCGCCGCTGGTGCAGCGTGTGAGTGAATTGGCGCCGAGCCTGATGCTGGCGATCCGCCCGCTGGCACGGCGCCAGGCGCTCGACGCCCTGGTGCATGGCGAGCTCGATCTTGGTGTCGGATTTTTCTGGGGTGAGGCGCCGGGCATCGCCACCGAAGTATTGTTCAAGGAGGGCTATGCCGTATTGGCGCGGGCCGGCCATCCCGCGATCCGGCGTGGCGCGATTTCACTGGAAGCTTATGCCGAGGCGAGCCATATCATGGTCTCGTATGAAGGCGATACGGTCGGGCTGGTGGACGAAGCCTTGCAAGAGCAGGGGTACCGGCGCCGCATCGTGGCCACCTTTCCATTCTTCCTGCCGGCCTTGAGCGTGCTGTCCACGAGTGATTTGTTGCTGACGGCCCCCAGGCGCCTGGCCGAAGCCCATGCCAGGCGCCTGGGACTGGTGGTGCTTGATCCGCCGGTGAAACTGCGCAGCTTCAACGTGCTGCTGGCCTGGCATGAACGTGCGGCCGGCAGCAGCCTGCTGCAATGGGTGAAAGCACAGCTGAAAGCCGTATTGAGGCAGTAGTTACGGCAGTATTTACGGTAACAAGGCCGACAATTCCTGCGAACCCTTTTGCAGCATGGGCAGGAATTCTCGCTCCATCTGTGCCCGTGTGACGCGCGTGGCTTGTGCGCCGATGTTGAGCGCAGCCACCACATTGCCCGACGCGCCGCGCACCGGCACCGCAATCGAACGCAGGCCGACTTCCAGTTCTTCTTCCAGCACGGCGTAACCGGCGGTGCGCACGCCGGCCAATATCTCGCGCAATCCCTTTTCCGATACCACCGTCTGTTCGGTGAAGGCGCGCAATTCCGTGCGCGCAAAATAGTTGGCCAGGTCGTCTTCCGGCAGGTGTGCCAGGATGGCGCGGCCCAGCGAGGTGCAATAGGCCGGCAGGCGGCTGCCCACGTTCAGCGCCACCGACATGATGCGCGACGTGGAAGAGCGCGCCACATACAAGACCTGGCCCTGTTCCAGTACCGCCAGCGAACATGATTCATGCAGCGTGCGGCTGATGTGGTCCAGGCAGGGCTGGGCCGAAACCGTCAGCGGGGTGGAAGACAGGTAGGAATAGCCCAGGGTCAGCACCTTGGGCTTGAGCGCATAGTTGTTGGCGTCTGAACTGGCATAGCCCAGTTGCTTGAGCGTGTGCAGGCAGCGCCGCACGGCCGCACGTGGAATGCCGGTCTTGTGGCTGATCTGGGCGATGGTCAGCGTGCGTTTCTGGTCGGAAAAAGCCGTCAGCACGGCCAGCCCGCGCGCCAGCGAAGTCATGAAGCTGGGGTCGCCGGTCAGCGCTTCGATTTCCTCGGCAATGGTCGGGGTACTGGGCGGGGCGGTGGATTTGTTTGGCATGGATGTCCGGTCAGCGAACGTAATCTAAAAACAAGCCTTGACCTCAAATTTCGGGTTTGGCACACTCAATATGTTCTATTATCAAACATTAGTGCGTTTATCGCACATTTGTGGCTGCGGTGTCAATGCGCCCATGGCTTCAAAAAGCCTGTGGCCTCCATTCGGCGTGAGGCAGTTAATCCATGATCAACAAGATATTTGAGCTTCCAGCAGCGCTGGCCGATGTTCGCGACGGCGCCACCATCATGATCGGCGGCTTCGGCAATGCCGGCATGCCGGGCTTATTGATCGATGCGCTGATTGCGCAAGGCGCCGGCGACCTCACTATCGTGTGCAACAACGCCGGCAGCGGTGACGCCGGCCTGGCTGCCTTGCTCAAGGCGGGCCGGGTGCGCAAGATCATTTGTTCCTTCCCGCGCCAGTCCGACTCTTACGTATTCGATGCCCTGTACCGCGCCGGCAAGATCGAGCTGGAATTGACGCCGCAGGGCAACCTGGCTGAACGCATCCGCGCCGCCGGCGCCGGCATAGGCGGCTTCTTTACGCCCACTGCCTTTGGCACCCCCCTGGCCGCAGGCAAGGAAACGCGCGTGATCGATGGCCGCAGCTATGTGTTCGAGTCGCCCATCCATGCCGACTTTGCGCTGATCAAGGCGTATCGCGGCGACCGCTGGGGCAACCTTGTCTACCGCAAGAGCGGGCGCAATTTCGGCCCGGTCATGGCGACGGCGGCGGCCTGCACCGTGGCCCAGGTGTGCGAGGTGGTGGAACTCGGTGAACTCGACCCGGAAGCCATCGTGACGCCGGGCATTTTCGTGCAGCGCGTGGTCCTGGAAGCGGCGGAGGCAACATGCAAAAACTGAACCGCGCCCAGATGGCCGCGCGCGTGGCGCAGGACATTCCCGATGGCGCCTACGTCAATCTTGGCATCGGCCTGCCCACCATGGTGGCCAACCACTTGCCGGCCGACCGCGAAATCATCCTGCACAGCGAAAACGGCATCCTCGCCATGGGCCCTGCGCCGGCCGAAGGCGAGGAAGACGAGGACTTGATCAATGCAGGCAAGCAAGCTGTCACCCTGCTGACCGGCGGCGCGTTTTTCCATCACGCCGATTCGTTCGGCATGATGCGCGGCGGGCACCTCGATTTTTGCGTGCTGGGCGCCTTCCAGGTATCGGTCAAGGGCGATCTTGCCAACTGGCACACCGGCCTGCCCGATGCGATCCCCGCGGTGGGCGGCGCGATGGACCTGGCCGTGGGCGCGAAACAGGTGTTCGTGATGATGGAACACCTGACACGTGAAGGCGCGTCCAAGATCGTTGAAACCTGCAGTTACCCGCTGACCGGCATTGCCTGCGTCAACCGCATCTACACCGACCTGGCCGTGCTCGATGTGACAGCGCAGGGACTGCGTGTGCGCGAGATTTGCGGTAGTCTAGGCTTTGAGGAATTACAGGCGCTGACCGGCGTTCCGCTTTTGCATTGAGACATCATGACCGAAGCCTTCATCTGCGACGCGATTCGCACCCCCATCGGCCGCTACGGCGGCGCCTTCAAGGACTTGCGCACCGACGACCTTGGCGCCGAACCGCTGCGCGCGCTGCTGGCGCGCCATCCCGGCCTCGACTGGCAGGCGGTGCAGGAAGTGATCTATGGCTGCGCCAACCAGGCCGGCGAAGACAACCGCAACGTGGCGCGCATGAGTGCCTTGCTGGCCGGGCTGCCCAAGGAAATCGGTGCATCCACGGTCAACCGCCTGTGCGGTTCCGGCATGGATGCAGTGGGTACGGCAGCGCGTGCCATCAAGGCCGGTGAAATCGATCTGGTGATTGCCGGCGGCGTGGAATCGATGACGCGCGCCCCCTTCGTCATGGGCAAGGCCGACAACGCGTTTTCGCGCAGCGCCACCCTGTACGACACCACCATAGGCTGGCGCTTCGTCAACCCGAAGATGCAGGAACAGTATGGCGTCGACGCCATGCCCGAGACGGCCGAGAACGTCGCGGAGGATTACAAAGTCAGCCGTGCCGACCAGGACAGGTTTGCCCTGGCCAGCCAGTTGAAAGCAGCCGCGGCGCAGGAAGCGGGGCGCTTCGCCGACGAGATTGCGCCGGTGACGATTGCGCAAAAGAAGGGCGACCCCATCGTCGTGGCCAGGGATGAACAGCCGCGCGCGACCAGCATCGAAGCCCTGGCCAAACTGAAGGGCGTGGTGCGTGCCGGCGGCACGGTCACGGCAGGCAATGCCTCTTCCATCAACGACGGTGCCTGTGCCTTGCTGCTGGCTAGTGAAGATGCCGCCCGGCGCCACGGCCTGACGCCCCGGGCGCGCGTACTCGGCATGGCGACCGCCGGCGTGGCGCCGCGCGTGATGGGCATCGGCCCGGTGCCGGCCACGCAAAAGCTGATGCAGCGCCTGGGCATGTCGCTGGCGCAGATGGATGTGATCGAATTGAATGAGGCGTTCGCCGCGCAAGGGCTGGCCGTGTTGCGCGGACTGGAGATTGCCGACGACGACCCGCGCGTCAACCCCAATGGCGGCGCCATCGCCATCGGCCATCCGCTGGGCATGAGTGGTGCAAGGCTTGTCACCACCGCGCTCTACCAGTTGCAGCGCACGGGTGGGCGCTATGCGCTGTGCACCATGTGCATCGGCGTGGGGCAGGGCATTGCCGTCGTCATCGAGCGGGTATGAGGGCATGATCGAACTCGCCAGCTATCGCCGCCCGCCGCCGGGCACGCAGCCGGAATACCTGTGCCCGGACTACAAGTCCACGCACAAGCGGTCGCCCTCGCAGCCGCTGATCATTGTGCCGCACACGCTGTCGGAATTGACCGGCCCCGTATTCGGCCATCAGGACGTATCGGTGGAAGACAGCAACCTGCTGAAGCGCCACGTTGGCGAACCGCTCGGCGAGCGCATCGTCGTCACGGGCCGCGTGCAGGATGAAGACGGCAAGCCCGTGCCGCATGCGCTGCTCGAAATCTGGCAAGCCAATGCGGCAGGGCGCTACCTGCACCATAACGACAACCATGATGCCCCGCTGGACCCGAATTTCACCGGTTGCGGCCGCACGCTGACGGACGCCGACGGCAACTACCGCTTCACCACCATCAAGCCCGGTGCCTATCCCTGGCGCAACCACCACAATGCCTGGCGCCCGGCACATATCCACTTCTCGCTGTTCGGCCCGGCCTTTGCCACGCGGCTGGTGACGCAGATGTATTTCCCGGGCGACCCCTTGCTGGAATTCGACCCGATCTATCAATGCATTCCCGACGAGCGCGCGCGCCGCCTGCTGGTGTCGCGCTTCGATTGGGACAATACCGTGCCGGATACAGCCCTGGGGTATCGTTTCGATATCACCTTGCGCGGGCGCGATGCCACGCCCATGGAGCGCTGACCATGCCCATGACCGGCTCCCAGACCGTCGGCCCCTTCCTGCATATCGGCCTGGCCGATTTGTATTGCGACAGGCTGGTCACGGAAGAAGCCAGCGACACCATTGTCATCTCGGGCCAGGTTTTGGATGGCGACGGCAATGCCGTTCCCGACGGCATGCTGGAAATCTGGCAAGCCGATGCCCATGGCGTCTACCCGGACCCGCAGGACGGCCGCACTGCCATGGCCGGCTTTCGCGGCTTCGGCCGCGTTGCCACCGACACAGACGGCCGCTATGCCTTCACCACCATCAAGCCCGGCAGCGTGCCTGGCCCGAATGACGCGCCACAGGCGCCGCACATCATGGTGTCGGTCTTCATGCGCGGCTTGATCAAGCGGCTGGCCACGCGGCTCTATTTCCCCGGCGAAGCCGCCAACGGCAGCGACCCCATACTGCAGCTGGTGCCTTCGGATCGCCGCGCCACACTCATCGCCCGCGACATGGGCGCCGGGCGCTACGAGTGGGACGTCATCATCCAGGCCGGCCCGCATGGCCGCGCCGAAACCGTGTTCTTCGATGTCTGACACCACGCCACGCCTCTCGGCCGGACTCGATTCCACGCCGGCCATGGAAGCGATTTTCTCCGACCGCACGCGCGTGCAGCGCATGCTCGACGTGGAAGCTGCACTGGCCCTGGTCGAAGCGCGGCATGGCGTGATTCCGGTGACCGCCGCCGTGCCCATTGGCGCCGCATGCCAGGCCGGATTGATCGACTTCGCCGCGCTGTCTGAAGCAGCGGCGTCGGCCGGCAATCTCGCCATTCCCCTGGTCAGGCAATTGACTGCTCGCGTGAAGGAAGCCGACGCGGAAGCCGCCAAATATGTACACTGGGGCGCTACCAGCCAGGACGTGATCGATACCGGCATGGCGCTGCAGTTGCGCGACGCGCTGGCGCAGATCGATGCCGACCTGCGCCAATTGGGCGGTGTATTGAGCGAACTGGCCGACAAGCATCGCGCCACGCCCCAAGTCGGGCGCACCTGGATGCAGCATGCCCTGCCCATCACTTTCGGCATCAAGGTGGCGGGCTGGCTTGATGCCTTGACCCGCCACATCGAGCGCTTGCGCCACACGCGGGCGCACAGTGCCATGCTGCAGATGGGCGGCGCGGCCGGCACCCTGGCCAGCCTCGGCGACAAGGGTTTGCAGGTTGCCCAATCGCTGGCCGGCGAATTGAAGCTGGGCATGCCCATCATGCCCTGGCATGGCGCGCGCGACCGCTTTGCCGAAGCCGCCACCACGCTGGGCCTGTTGACCGGCACACTGGGCAAAATGGCGCGCGACATCGCGCTGCTGTCGCAAACCGAAATTGCCGAACTGGCCGAGCCTTCCGCGCCGGGCCGCGGCGGCTCGTCGGCCATGCCGCACAAGCGCAATCCGGTGTCCTGCGCCGCCACACTGGCCGCAGCCGAGCGTGTGCCGCATCTGGTGGCCACCATGCTCGGTGCCATGAATCAGGAAAACGAACGCGCCCTCGGTGGCTGGCAAGCCGAGTGGGAAACCCTGCCGCAGATCGTGCGGCTGGCAGCGTGCGCACTGCAACAGATGCTGTATGCATGCAGTGGTTTGCACGTCGATGCCGAACGGATGCGCCACAACCTGGACCTGACGCAAGGCCAGGTCATGGCCGAAGCCGTGACCACGGCACTGGCTGCCAAGATAGGCCGGCAAGCCGCGTTCGATGTGGTCGAACGCGCCTGCCGTGCTGCCGCATCTGCATCGTCGTCCGCACCTGCGCGCCACCTGCGTGCCGCGCTGGAGCAGGACGGCGTGATCGGCGCACACCTGAGTACGAAAGAGCTCGACCACGCCTTCGACCCAGCTGCCTACGCCGGCGAAGCAGTGCAGTTCGTCGACCGCGCCATCGCCGCATGGCGCGCGCAAATGCAACAGGAGCATTGATGGAAGATTTCATGAACCGGCCTGAAGGCCGGCTGCATTACCGCATCGACGGCAGCGAGAGCGCGCCCTGGCTCATGCTGTCCAATTCGCTCGGCACCGACTTTGGCATGTGGAACCCGCAAATGGCCTTGTGGACGCAGCATTTCCGCGTGCTGCGCTACGACACGCGCGGCCATGGCAAATCGGCGCTGCCGCCGGGGCCGTGCACGATTGCCGACCTGGCCGACGACGCACTGGCCCTGCTCGACTACCTGGGCATTGCCCGCGTCAATTTCTGTGGCCTGTCGCTGGGCGGCATGACGGGCATGCAATTCGCCGTGCGCCATCCACAGCGGCTGGAGCGCCTGGCCTTGTGCAATACCTCGCCCTACATGGGACCGCCATCGAACTGGGACGTGCGTATTGCCGCGGTGAACAGCGGCGGCATGCACGCCGTCACCGATGGCGTGCTGGGCCGCTGGTTCACGCCGCGGCATCGCCAGCATCAGCAGGAAGACGTGGCGCAGGTACGGCAGATGCTGCTGGAAACCAGCGTGAGCGGCTATGCCGCCTGCTGTGCAGCAATCCGCGACATGGACCAGCGCGAGAGCATCAAGCAGATCGCCAGGCCCACGCTGGTGATTGCCGGCAGTACCGACCCGGCAACGCCGCCGGCTGACGGCAAACTGATCGCCGGCAGCATAGCGGGTGCAAAATATGTTGAGCTGGAAGCGGCACATCTTTCCAACCGGGAGCGGGTGGAGGAGTTTGGCACGGCAGTCAGGGATTTCATGCTGGCTTGACCTCCTGCAGGGAAAATAAAAATACCGACAAGAGACATGGACGACGAAAAAAGAAAAGAGCAGGGCCTGCAAATGCGCCGCACCGTATTGGGTGAAGCGCACGTGGCGCGCGCCCAGGCCGGCACCAATGAATTCAATGCCGACTTCCAGGACCTGATCACGCGCTACGCCTGGGGCGAGATCTGGACCCGCCCCGGATTGCCGCGCCATACGCGCAGCTTGCTGACCATTGTCATGATGGTGGCGACCAACCGCGAAGAGGAATTGAAGCTGCACCTGCGCGCTGCCGCCAACAATGGCGTCACGCGTGACGAGATCAAGGAAGCCCTGTTGCAGACGGCCATCTATTGCGGTGTGCCGGCTGCCAACAGCGCCTTCCGTGCCGCGCAGGAAGTGTTCGACGCGATCGATGCGCAAAATGCGGGGCGCGATGCTTGAGCGATTGTTCGGCGTGCTGTTCGATGGCGTGGCCTACGGCAGCTTGCTGTTCCTGATCAGCGTCGGCCTGTCGGTCACGATGGGCTTGATGAACTTCATCAATCTCGCGCATGGCGCCTTTGCCATGTTCGGCGGCTACATTGCCGTGTGGGCCATGAACCGCATGGGCGTGCCGTTTCTCGCTGCCCTGCCTTTGGCCTTCGTCGGTGCCGCCGTGGCCGGCGTGGTGCTGGAACAATTATTGTACCGCCGCCTGTACCGCGCCAAGCCGCTCGACCAGGTGCTGTTTTCCATCGGACTGACCTTCATGGCCATGGCCGGCGCCACCTATGTCTGGGGCTCGTCGCAGCAGCCGGTGAACCTGCCCGGCTGGCTGATGGGTCAGGTGTCGCTGGCAGGTCTTGAAGTCGGGCGTTACCGTTTGTTTTTGATCGGATTCGTGATCGTGATTGCGGCGCTGCTCGGTTACCTCGTCGGACGCACGCGCTTCGGCGCACAATTGCGCGCGGCGGTCGACAACCGCGAAGTGGCGGGCGGGCTCGGCATCAACGTCAAGCTCCTGTTCACGCTGACCTTTGCGCTGGGTTCCGGCCTGGCCGGCCTGGGCGGCGGGCTCGGCATTGAAGTGCTGGGGCTGGACCCGACGTTCCCGGTCAAATACATGGTCTATTTCCTGCTCGTGGTGGTGGTCGGCGGCGCAGGCACGATGCGCGGGCCCTTGCTGGTGTCGCTGCTGCTGGGTGTGTTCGACGTGGCGGGCAAGTATTACCTGCCCAATTATGGCAGCTTCATCATTTATGGCTTGATGGTGCTCCTGCCGCTGCTGTTCCCCGCCGGCCTGCTGGGGAAGCGCGCATGAACGCCGTGCGTACCAACCTGCTGCCGCATGACCGCTGGCGCGTGGCGGAGGTGGTGTTCTGGCTGGTGCCGGTGGCGGCCTATTTCGTTTTCCCCGGCTACCTGATCTTGGGTAACCAGGTGCTCTTCACGGCCCTGTTTGCCGTTTCGCTGGACCTGATCCTCGGCTATGCCGGCATCCTCTCGCTTGGTCATGCCGCCTTCTTCGGCGTTGGGGCCTACACGGCTGGCCTTTTGGCCGCGCATGGCTGGGGTGAACCGGTTTCGGGCTTGCTGGCCGCCTGCCTGGTGGCCGGCGCCTGCGGCTTCGCCACCAGCCTGCTGGTGGTGCGCGGGCAGGACTTGACGCGGCTGATGGTCACGCTGGGCATCGGCTTGCTGGTCTATGAAATCGTCAACCAGGCGTCGTCGTTCACGGGCGGGGTGGACGGCCTTTCCGGCGTGGCCATGGGCAAGCTGTTCGGCATGTTCGAGTTCGACCTGAACGGGCAGACCGCCTATTGGTATTCGCTGGCCGTGCTGTTCCTGGTGTTCCTGTTCCTGCGCCGGCTGGTGGCGTCGCCGTTCGGCCTGTCGCTGGCCGGCATCCGCGAACAACAGCGCCGCATGGGGGCCGTCGGCGCCAACGTCTCGACGCGCCTGATGGCGGTCTATACCATTGGCGCGGCCATTGCCGGCATTGCCGGTGCCCTGCTGGCGCAGACCACGCAATTTGTCGGCATCGATGCCCTGGGTTTTCCGCGTTCGGCCGAATTGCTGGTCATGCTGGTGCTGGGCGGCACAGGGCGCCTGTATGGCGGCTTGATCGGGGCGGCGGTGTTCATTTTGCTGCAAGACTATCTGTCGGGCTTGAATCCGGTGTATTGGCAATTCTGGGTCGGTGCGGTGCTGGTGGCCGTGGTGATGGTTGCGCGCGGCGGCATACTCGGCGCGTTCGACCGCGTGCTGGCTCTCGCCAGAAAGCGGGGTGCCGCTTGAGCATCTTGCGCACCAGGGGCCTGTCGAAAAACTGGGGCGCGTTCCAGGCCAACAGCGACATCTCGCTCACGTTCGAAAGCGGCGCGCGCCACGCGCTGATCGGCCCCAACGGCGCCGGCAAGACCACCTTCATCAACCTGCTGACCGGCGTGCTTGCGCCGTCCTCGGGGCAGGTCTTTATCGGTGACGAAGACGTCACGAAACTCGCGCCGCACCAGCGCGTCAGGCGTGGCGTGGCACGCACCTTCCAGATCAATACGCTGTTTGCCGGCCTGACCGTGCTGGAGTCGGTCATGCTGGCCCTGTTCGAGCAAAGCGGGCGCGGCAAGGTCTGGTATCGCACGGTTGCGCGCGAACGCCATACCGAGGCCGACGCCATGGAATTATTGGCCACGCTGCGCCTGCATGAAGATGCCAACGTGCGCACGCACAGCCTGCCTTACGGCAAGCAACGCCTGCTTGAAATTGCGCTGGCATTGGCGGCCCGGCCCAAAATATTGCTGCTTGATGAGCCGGCCGCCGGCATTCCCTCGGAACAAAGCGGTGAATTGTTCGAAGTGATCGCCGCCTTGCCGCGCGACGTGACCATCATCTTCATCGAACACGACATGAACCTGGTCTTCCGATTTGCCGAACGCATCACGGTGCTGGTCGGCGGGCGCGTGCTGGTTGAAGGAAAGCCTGACGAGATTGCAGCCGATCCACGCGTCAGGGAAGTCTATCTCGGCGAGGCCGCCCATGGCTGAACTGCTGGCATTGGAGGGCGTGCGCGCCGGCTACGGGGAAGCGGTGGTGTTGGAGGACATACATCTCGTCATGCAGGACGGCGAGAGCCTGGCCCTGCTCGGCAGGAATGGTGTCGGCAAGACCAGCCTCTTGCTGACGCTGATGGGCATTACCCAGTTGCACAGTGGCGCTATCCGCTGGCAAGGCAGGAACATTGCCGGCATGGCCAGCTACAAGCGTGCGCAGATGGGGCTGGGCTGGGTGCCGCAAGAGCGCGGCATGTTTCCCTCGCTGACGGTTGAAGAGCACCTGAGCTGTGTGGTGCGCCCCGGGCCCTGGAATCTCAAGCGCGTCTACGACATGTTCCCGCGCCTGCAGGAGCGCCGTGCCAACCTCGGTAACCAGTTGTCGGGCGGCGAACAGCAGATGGTGGCGATTGCGCGCGCGCTGATGGTCAATCCGAAACTGCTATTGCTTGACGAACCGATGGAAGGCCTGGCACCCATCATTGTGCAGGAATTGATGCGTGCCCTGGAGCGCATCATCCGTGAAGAAGGCATGGCTGTGATCGTGGTGGAACAGCATGCCAGGCTGGCGCTGGCATTGGCGCAACGGGCGCTGATCCTGGAGCGCGGCAGGGTGGTGCATCAAGGTGACAGCCGCGACCTGGCCGGCGATGCGGCCACGCTCGAGCACTACCTTGGCGTGGCCTGAGCTGGAAAAATCGCTACTGGAAGATTTTGACGAAGTCCGGGTCGGCAATCAGGCTCGCGATCATCGCTTCCCAGGTGGCGTCATATTGTTGCGCCGCGCGCGGGATGCCGACGGCGCCAACGAAGGGCGAGGACCATTCATTGTCGCCGCGCACGATCTTGTCATAAACCGTATCGTTGCCGCGCCGTATCGTGATGCGCGCGCTGATGTGGGCGTGCCCGGTGCCGACCGAGCCATCGAGCGTATTGGTTTGTAATTCACCGCTGATCACAATCGGCGCGCCCGCTGCGTAGCGCCCGGCTGTCTCCAGTTCGGTACGCAAGGCTTCCTTCAAAAACTCGGCATAGGAATCGTGGAATGGCGAGTGGTAGCTGACGGCGCGGATTGCCACCTCGTTGAGACCGGGGTTTTGCGCGGTGAATTGGCCCAGCGCCACCTGGCCGCGCGGCAATGCCTGCAACGCCGCCACGTTCTCCCTGGTTGCCAGATAGGGGATGGTGTTGGAAGCACAGCCGGCCAGGCTCAGCGCGAGCAGAATTGCCGAAGCCCGGCCCAACAGGCGCTTCGTCTTCGGCATGGACAACATGGCAGGCATCAATGCCCCGCCGCCGGTGTCGAATACATATCGATGATGCGCGTGATGGCCGCACTGCAGACGCTGCAGAAGGTTTCGCTGCGGTTGAACATGATGCATTGCATCTCGGGCCGGTAATAGCCTGTCGCTTCGTAGTTCGCGCCCTCGAAAGCACCAACTACGTGGCGGTTCGGGTCGGCCGAGAACAATTCGTTTTCACGTTTCAGTTCGGTGCGGAACAGGGCATTCATTTCCGACTCGGGCCGGTTGGCGGCGCGCAGTTCGGCGCGGTGTTTCTGGAATTCGTGCGCTTCGTCTTCGAATACTTTCTTGGGCCAGGGGGTGGGCAGGGCCGTACCGGCTTGTACCTTGTCTTTCCATTTCAGGTTGGCCGGGTCTTTCAATGCCGTCACGTTCGGTTCCCACGGTTCGATGCGCGGTGCACCGGTTTCATAGGCCACATCCGAAGTGTAATACTCGTCGGCCAAGCCGGCGAAATGGTGGCCGAATTCGTGCACGAACAGATAGTTGGCCCAGTCGCTGCCAACGGCAGCCGTGCTGAACTGGCCGAAGATGCCGCCGCCGCCATAGGTCTCGTTGTTGACCAGGATTTCGATGAATTCATAGGGTGCGTATTGTGCAATCTCGCGCAGGGCCCGGTTGTCCGTGGCCAGCACGTAGCGTTCGCTGCCGAAAATGTCGTAGCGTGCGCCGAGTGCGGAGGCGTGATATTTGCCTGTCGAAGGACGCGATACGCCGGATTCCTGTGTCGGCACCGCCATGGCCCAGACGTTGAAATCTTTTTCATGCTCGCGGAACGGCGAGACTTCAAACAGGTGCTTGGCCATGCGCTTGGCGTCGGCTGCGAACTTCGGCGTGTCGGCCTTGGTGTAGCCGTCACCGATGATCAAAAGATCCACCTTGTCTTTCGAGGCACCGCTGACGTGGATCGGGATCACCTTGGCCGGTGCCGGGCCCTGCTTGCGGATCACTTCCTGGGCATCGGGGTCGATATCGACGTCCCAGGCAGGTAAGAAGGCATTCTTGTCGTCGCGCTTGTAGATGCGCACGTGTACCGGGTGATCCGGCTTGGGAAAACGCACCGATTCCTGGAAGGCACGTGCCGTGTGGCCGGCTTCATCGGTGGAACGCCATTCGCCGAAGACGGTGGAAAAGCCGCGTGAATACAGCAGCGTGCCGCTCTTGGCATCGGTCACTTCGACCTTGTTGGCACCGAGGTCGAGCTTGTCGATGGCCTGCGCGGTGTTGCCGGGCCAAGGCAGCGGCTCGACCACGATGCGGTCGAGCGCATAATTTTCCGTCTTGGCGTCGCCGCTGTGGATGTAATCCACGCGCAGCGTGGGTGGATTTTCGGCTGCGTTCTCAGTGGCCTTTGCGGTGACTTTTGCGGCTGCATGGGCCAAGCCTGCAAACAGCACGAAAGTGCAGGCGATTGCCTTTAGGGCGCGGGGGAGATGTAGGGTCATGGTGTCGTCCTGGATTTTTTATTTCAGGATGGTAGCAGATCAGGGCCGGCAAACTCAGCTCGCGTTCTTGCCAAAGCCTTGCCAGCGGTCGTTTGAAATCAGCGTGGAACGGTAGACCGGCAGCTTCGCGCAACCATCAATGGCATGGATCACCGCCTTGGTGGCGTCGGCCTGGTTGGGGTGCAGCCAGGGGCTCAGTGAAATCCGGTGGATGTGTTCCAGCTCGATCGGCACGTCGAGAAAGGGATGCGCTTCCGTTTCCGATTCGTAGATCACACGCACTTCCTCTTCGGCCTTGAAGGCCGAGCGCTTGCGAAACGGCAGGTCGCCGATCTTCAAGCCTTGGTGGCCCAGTTGTACCGTATTGCGGTATATGATCTTTTGCGTTTTGATACCCTCGAATCGCCGCAGGTGGGCTGCCAGCGCATCTTGCCTGAACACGATACACACGCCGGACGCACCCTTGGAAAACACATGCCAGTGATGATAGGTTTCGTCAGCCTTGGAAAAGCACAGCGCCAGCAGCGACGCCAGGCCCTTGCGTTCCCTGTATTGCGCCATGTAGAACGTGTCGTTCTTGTCGTCCCAGCTTCTTGGGTCGAGCAGGGTGATGGTGCGGGTGGAGAGGATGCGGAACAGCGAAGGCAGGTCGGTGTAGCGCCGCAACTGGCGCGGCATGGTGGCAGGTGTCGGCATGGGGGCGAGGGTGGCGTAGGCTGCGGCTATGGCACGCGCCGGTAGTGGACCAGGAAAATCTGCGTACCGGGTGGCGACACGAAGTCGAGCGGGCGCGGGCCGTCACCCAATTGATAACAGATATCCATCTCATCGCCATTGATGCGGTAGATGGCGCGGATCGTGCGGCCGGCATTCGGGCCGCGCACACCATAAATCTCAAGCTGGGCCGGCTTGGCGTCCGGCACTGTGACGTAGCCGCCGCTGTCGCCGGAAAATTCATAGGCCTTGGCGGTCAGGTGCAGCAGGGTGCCGTTCAAGCCCGAGACCGGGAAGTCCTTGCCGCCCAGTTGTGCATTGACCAGGGCCCAGTTTCCCACCAAGGGTTTGTTCGATTGCATGACGCCGCACGCGGCCAGGAGCATGGCGCCGGCAACCAGGAGCAGGATTCGTTTCAGCATGGCAGTTCTCAGTCGACGGCGGTGAAGCGCTGCACCATCTGGCCATCGACTTCAATGTTTTCGAAAAACACCTCGCGCGGGCGTATCCACACGGTGCCGTTGCTGGCCTTGTAGACGATCATCGGTGTCAGGTCCGATTCGAGCGTAGCTTCACAGATATATTCATAAAACCCGCCCTTGTAATGACGGTAACGCTGGCCCGGTGTCATGTCAGCGCACCGGGCGCGCCGCCAGCTTGCAAGCCTTCAGCGCGGCGCGATCTTGCGCCGATTGCAGGCAGGACAGCAATTGTTGTTCATGTGCGATATGGGCCTGGACCTTGGCAATGGCCAGCGCCTTGTGCTGTTCAAACGATGTGCCCGGCGGTGGTGGCGGAGGCGGGGTTTGGGCCCAGGCGGCAGTACCGGTGACCGAGCAAAGCAACAAGAGCAGGGAAAGACGTTTCATGGCGCATCTCCATGGGGGAAAAGGGATGCGCCAAGTATCTCCGATAGCGCGCCAATGCGCAAATGTTACCCTTGCTCAATCCGCCGTCTCGACCCGCTGTCTTAGTCCGCTGTTTCCACCCGATTCCTGCCACCTTCCTTGGCTTGATAAAGCGCGGCGTCGGCGCGAGCCAGCATGTCGCCGGCGCTGTCGCCGGTACGGAAGGTGGTGATGCCGAAACTGGCCGTGCGGCGTTCCACGACCGGGAAGGCATGGCCGGCGATTTTCTGGCGCAGCTTTTCCGCCACATCATGCGCGCCGGACAGCGCTGTGTTGGAGGCGATGATGAGGAACTCTTCGCCGCCCCAGCGGCCCACGGCATCGACGTCGCGCGTGTTGGTGGCCAGAATGTCGGCTAGTGTGGCGAGCACCTTGTCGCCGACCTGGTGACCGTGCCTGTCGTTGACTTCCTTGAACTTGTCGAGGTCGATCAGGATCAGCGAAAACGCATTGCCGTAACGCTGGCTGCGCGCCACTTCGGTCTCCAGGATCTGGTCCAGCTTGAGCCGGTTGTAGAGGCCCGTCAGGCGGTCGGTGGCAGCCAGCAATTCAAGTTCTCGGTTTTTCTCCATCAGTTCGTGCGTACGTTCGTCCACCAGTGTCTGCAGCGCTACCGCCCTGGCTTTGTGCCGTGCCAGGCGCCAGCGGAAACCGGCCAGGATCAAGGCGCCGGTGGCCAGCAGCGCCAGCAGCAGGAACCAGGGCGTTTGCCAGAATGCCGGCAACACCGTGATGGGGATGGCTACCGTGTGTGGGCTCCAGGCGCCCATACGGTTGCTGCCCATGGCTTCGAGCGTGTAATTGCCGGGCCAGAGGTTGCCGTAGCTGGCGATGCGGTGGCCGGCGTCGGTGTCGATCCAGGTGTCGTCATAGCCGGTCAGGCGATAGCGGTATTGGTTCCTGGCGGGATCAAGGTAGTCCAGCACCGAGAATTCGATGCTGAAATTGCGCTGACTGGGTTGCAGCACCAGCGCCGGTTGCATGCTGAAGGGCTGGGCGATACCGTTGATCTTCAACTCCGACGCCACCATGGGCGGCTCATCGCTGGAGGCATGGAATTGGTCCGGGGCGATGATGGCCAGGCCTTCGGTGCCACCTTGCAGGAACAGGCCGCTGCGCAGTTTGGTATAGGACCCGACCCAGGAGACGCCAAAGTCGAGGCCGTCCGCACCGCTCAAGGCTGTGATGCTTTTCTGGCGCGGGTCATAGAGGTGGTCTTCGCTCCAGATGCGGCCCTGCTTGTCTTCCAGCAGGTTGGAGCCGAAGTTCTGCCCGGCCTGGCCGGCGAGGGTGCTGATGTGTTCGAAGCGCGCTGCCTTGCCGTCCCATGAGGAGAGATGGTCCAGCCCTTCAGCTGTCGCAACCCATAGCGTGCCTTCATGGTCGACCAGCAAGCCGCCGATGATGTCGGTGCTGATATTGTTTTCGTTCCTCGCGTCCGGGTGGAACACCGCCATGCCGTCTGCGCCCGGCTCGAGCATGAACAGGCCATGCAGGCTGCCGCCCCAGACGCGGCCCTGGCTGTCTTCGGCGAGCGGGTAGCAGGGCGCGAGGATGGGCTTGCCTGTCTGGTCCTTGAGGTTGCTGAATGCGCTGTCGCCAGGCCGCCAGCGCCAGAGGCCGTTGTCGGTTGCGGCATAGATTTCACCATGGCGGCTGACCAGCAGCGCGTTGACGGCATTGTCCTTGAGTTCAGCACCGAAGAAAAAGCTTTCCCAGCGGGTGGCGCCGGGTTTCAGGCGCAACACACCCTTGCGTTGCGTGCCGGCCCAGAGCGTACCGTCCGGTGCCTGGGCCAGCGCCAGGATCACGCCGTCGGGCAGGTCTTCCGGCTTGCGCTCCTTCCCTTTGGCGGGGCGATAGCCGGCCGCCGGGCCATGGTCCAGGTCGATGATGTCGATGCCGTTGCCGCCCGTGCCCACGGCGATCCGGCCATCCTGCAATTGCAGCACGCTGTGGATGTCCTGGTGGCTCAGTACGCTGGCCGGGTCCTGGCTATGGCGCAGCATGCGGAAGGCCCTGTTGCGCGCGCCGTAGCGTTGCAGGCCGCCACCCCAGGTGCCGACCCACAGGTCGCCGTTGCGGTCCTGCTTCAAACTGCCCACGATGTCCAGCCCCAGGCTGTGGTCGTCGGCGGGGTCATGGCGCAGGCGGCGCAAGACATGGCCGTCCGCCGCGGAAACGATGACCATGCCGTCGCCGAAGGTGGCCAGCCAGATCTGGTCCGGGTGCGGCTGCGCAATCGCCTTGATGGCGCCATGGCCTGCATCGGCCGTGCTGTCGTCGGGCCAGTGCAGGGTGTCACCATGCGGGTCGAGCCAGGCGATGCCGTTCGAACCCGTGCCGAGCCAGATCTTGCCGTCGGCAGCTTCGAACATGCTGCGCACTTTCTTGCCGGCCAGCGACGTGGCCTGGCCTGCTTCCGAGGCGATGCGCTCGAAATGCCGGCCGTCGGCGGCCAGGCGTTGCAAGCCGGTGTTTTCACCGAGCCACAGCCGGCCGTTTCTATCCCTCAGCAGGCTGCGTATGTTGTTGTCGGCCAGGCTGCCAGCGTCACCCTCAGCGTGGCGGAAATGGGCAAACCTGCCTGCTTGCGCCGCCTGGTAGTCCAGGCCGCCGGAAGTGCCTATCCAGTGCCCGCCCTTGCCGTCGCCCACGATATCCTGCACTTCATCGGCGCTTATACTTTCGGGCTTGCCGTCGTCGTGGTGGAAGTTGATGAATTGTTCGGTGGCGGGGTCGAACACCGATAAGCCGGTGCCGGCCGTGCCGACCCAGATCCTGCCGTCGGCATCGGCCCACAGGCAATTGATGAAGTCGCCGGCGAGCGATTGCGGATCGCCATGCACGTGGGCGAATTTGCGAAAGCGGTAACCGTCATAGCGCACCAGGCCGTTTTGCGTACCGAGCCACAGCAGGCCGCGCGCATCCTGTGCCTGTGCCGTGACCATGCCGAAGGGAATGGCTTCCCGGTCGCCGACGGCGACGAAATAGGGCTCGGCCAGCGCGAAGCCTTGTGGGTCCGCGATTTGTGGCAAGGCTGGAGCTGAGGCCAGTGCCAGCACGATGGCGCCAAGCGCGCGCATCTTGTTCCGTAGGGCGGCCGTCGCAAGCATGATGTCAGCCGTCGCCTTGCCGGGCCGCGGTGAATTGCGCCAGGGCGTTACATGCCGCTTCGACTACGCTGTGCCAATCGCCCGCTTGCGGCTGGCGGAAAATGCGCAGGGCGGGGTACCACGGACTGTCTGTGCGCTCGCGCAGCCAGCGCCAGCAGGGCTGATGGCGGTCCAGCATCCACACGGGCTTGCCCAGCGCACCGGCCAGGTGGGCCACGGCGGTATCGACACTGATGACGAGGTCAAGATTGGCGACCAGCGCAGCGGTGTCGTGGAAGTCGTGCAGGTCGCCGGTGAAATCGGTCAGCTTCGCATTGCCCTTTGCCTGTCCGGCCGCCTCGCCAAGCTGCAGGCTGGTGAAGCTGGTGCCCGGTACATCCAGCAGGGGCTGTAACTGGGCCAGCTCCATGCTGCGCAGTTTGTCGACGGCGTGCGACTCCGGGTTTTCCTTGCGTGGCTTGCCGGCCCAGACCAGGCCGATGCGCGCTGCGGTTTTGCTGCCCAGCCTTGCATCCCAGGCCGCGACGGCATCCGCATCGGCATGGAGGTAAGGGACTTGTGCAGGAATGGTTTCAACCTCAGTGCCGAAGGCCAGCGGCAGGCTCATCAGCGGGCAGTGCAGGTCGAACACCGGGGTGGCGTCGCCGGTGGTCAGCACCTGGGCCACGCCGGGGCAGCTTGCGGCGAGGCGCTTCAATTCCGGCGGCACGCCCAGCAAGACCGTTGCACCGCGTTCCGCCGCGAGCGTGGCGTAGCGCAGGAATTGCAGGGTGTCGCCAAAGCCCTGCTCGGCATGCAGGAACAGCGTCTTGCCATGCAGGTCGGCCTTGCCATCCCATTGCGGCGCAGCGAACGCAGGCGGCCCCGCGCGCCCTGCGGCGTACCAGCGGTATTCATATTCCTGCCAGCCGTTTGCGAAATCGCCCTCGGCCAGCAGCATGCAGGCCAGGTTCAGGTGTGTGTCGGGATTGCGCGGCGCCAGTGCCAGTGCGCGGCGGTAGCTTGCCAGCGCAGCCGCATGCTGGCCATCTTCCTTCAGTGCGGTGCCGAGGTTGTTGTGCGCTTCGGCATAGTTCGGCGCGAGCGTGATCGCCCTTTGGTATTGGATGATGGCGTCGCCATGCCGCCCTGCCTTGCGCAATACATTGCCGATGTTGTTGGCCGCCTGGGGAAAGGCAGCCTGCAATTCCAGCGCCTGGCGGAACGCCTGTTCGGCTTCGGCGTCGCGGCCCTGTTGTTGCAGCAGCACACCCAGGTTGTTTTGCGCTTCGTGCGATGAAGGGTGCAGGGCAATCGTTTCGCGATAGAGCTTTTCGGCGGCCACAGCCTGCCCGCTCTGCGCCAGCAACAGCGCCAGCGAAAGGCGCGCGGGAAGGTGGGCCAGGTCCAGACCCAGTGCGCGGCGGTATGCTTCTTCCGCTTCGCCATGCCTGCGCATTGCCTTGAGGACGTTGCCGAGGTTGTTGAAAGCCAGGGAAAACGTGGCTGAACCTGCAATCGCGTTGCGGTAGGCGGTTTCCGCGTCCTCAAAGCGGCCGATTTCAGCAAGCAGGTTGCCGTAGTTGTTGTGCACCATGGCCATGTTCGGCGCGACATCGAGCGTGCGGCGGTACACGGCTTCGGCTTCCGGGTGGCGCCGCAATTCGTGCAGCAAGACGGCCAGGGAAAACAGGAAGCGCCAGTCTTCGCGTGCGGCGACGGCACGGCGAAACAGCGACTCGGCTTCCTCCAGGTCGCCCTGCTTTTGCCGCAGTTGCCCCAGCAGGAAAAGCGAATCGGCCTGTTGCGGTTCCCTGGCCAGGATGGCCCGGAATGCGGTGCCGGCTTCGCTGAATTTGCCGGTCGAATACAGATGGCTGGCCGCCTTGAATGCGGCAGCAACATCGAACTGTGCGGATGCCGAAGCCGGCCCCAGCATTTTTTTCAGCAGCGGGTTGACTGTCGACTTCGCGGACGTTTTCGCTTTCTGGGCCATGACCCCAGTGTACTTTATTTGCCGCTGTCCTTGACGTCCACAAACTTGTCGAATTCCACGTTTTGCAGCTCGCCGCCGACCTTTTCCACCTTGCGTACATAAACGGTCTGCACGATATCGCGCGTGGCCGGGTCGATCATGATGTTGCCGCGCGGGCTGGCCAGCTTCATGCCCTTGAGCACCGCCATGGCCTTGTCGCCATCGATATTGCCGTTGAGTTTCCTGGCCACCTCATAGATTGCCGCCATGCCGTCATAGGCTGCCACCGACATGAAATTGGGCTTGCCGCCATCGGGGTTGGCTTCGGCATAGGTCTTCAGGAATGCCTTGTTCTCGGGCGAATCGTGCGCAGCCGAGTAATGGAAGGTGGTGATCACGCCCAGCGTGGGGTCGCCCATGCTTTGCAGCACGTGGTCGTCGGTCAGGTCTCCCGTGGCAATGACCTTGATGCCGGCTTCGGCCAGGCCCTTTTCACGGTAGGTCTTCATGAAAGCAATGCCTTGCTCGCCGGCCGGCACGAAGATGAACACGGCTTGCGGCTTGTCATCCTTGATGCGCTGGACGAAGGGGGCGAATTCCGGGTTGCGCAAGGGCACGCGGATCGACTCGATCACCTGCCCGCCGCCGCCGAGGAAATTGGTCTTGAATGCGGTTTCGGCATCGATGCCGGGTGCATAGTCAGCCACCAGCGTCACGGCGCTCTTGATGTTGTTTTTCACGGCCCAGCTTGCCATCGGCCCGGCCACCTGCGGCAAGGTCATGGAAAAGCGGGCAATGTAATTCGACTTGGTGGTCACCACCGAGCTGGCCGCATTCATGACGATCATCGGTTTTTTCGCCTGTTCCGCCACGGGTGCCACGGCCAGCGCTTCCGGCGTCAGGCCGAAGCCGGCGAGGAAGTCGACCTTGTCGCGCACCACCAGTTCCTGCGCCAGCCGCTTGGCCACCTCGGGCACCGGGCCGGTCGTGTCGCGCACGATCACCTCGACCTTCTTGCCGGCCACGTGGTCGCCATTCTTTTTCATGTAGGCGTTGATGCCGGCCTGCATCTGCTTGCCATAGTCGGCGAACGGGCCGGAAAACGGCGCAACCAGGCCGACCTTGATCGTGTCGTCGGCGAAGGCGGCGGCGCTGGCCAAAACGAGTGCGCCGGCGGTGAGGGCGCGCAGTGTGGATGTGAAGCTCATGCCGGTCTCCTGTTATCGGTCTTGGTGGTGTCGGTTGACATGGTGTTGGCGAATTATAGTATGCTAGTTCGTGTTCGATAAACAGACATATGTGCGTTTATCGAACAATACTTCTTTCATTCATTCTGGGTTCGCATGACTGTCACGCATACACAAGTCGGTATCGTCGGTGCCGGCCCTTCGGGCCTGCTGCTGGCGCATCTGCTACACCTGCAAGGCATTTCCTCGATCGTGCTGGAAAACCGCAGCCGGCGCTACGTCGAAGAGCGCATCCGCGCGGGCGTGCTGGAACAGGGCACGGTAGACCTGCTCAACGACACCGGCGTGGGTGAACGCATGCGGCGCCAGGGCATGGTGCACCATGGGCTCGACCTGCTGTTCGACAACCGGCGCCATCGCATCGACTTGCACGAACTCACCGGGGGCAAGGCCGTCACGGTGTATGGCCAGCATGAAGTGGTGAAGGACCTGATCGCGGCGCGGATGGAAACGGGCGAGCCCATCGTCTTCGAGGCCGAAGCCGTGAGCCTGCATGATCTGGATAGTGACAAGCCGCGCCTGCACTACCGCAAGGACGGTGTTGACGAAGAGGTCGTGTGCGACTACATCGCCGGCTGCGATGGCTTTCACGGCGTGTCGCGCCCCTCGATTCCCGCCGGTTTGCTGCGCGAATATGAACGCACTTACCCATTCGCCTGGCTCGGCATCCTGGCGCAGGCCGCCCCGTCTGCCGATGAATTGATCTATGCGCACCACGAGCGCGGCTTTGCCCTGTTTTCGATGCGTTCACCCGAAATCACGCGGCTTTACCTGCAATGTTCGCCCGACGAAGACCTGGAACAGTGGTCCGACGACCGTATCTGGAATGAATTGCACACGCGGCTGGAAACCTCGGACGGCTGGAAATTGAACGAAGGGACCATCCTGCAAAAGAGCGTGACGCCGATGCGCAGCTTCGTCACCGAACCGATGCAATACGGCCGCCTGTTCCTCGCCGGCGACGCGGCCCACATCGTGCCGCCCACCGGGGCCAAGGGCATGAATTCAGCCGTGGCCGACGTGAAGGTGCTGGCGCGCGCCCTGACGGCGCAATACAAGGAGGGCAGGGAAGACCTTCTCGCGGGCTATTCCGCCACCTGCCTCAGGCATGTCTGGCGCAAGCAGCATTTCTCGTGGTGGATGACGTCGATGATGCACCGCTTTGCCGACAACACGGCCTTCCAGGACCACATGCAATTGTCGGAGCTGAATTACCTGGTGCGCTCGCGCGCGGCAGCGACGATGTTTGCGGAAAATTACGTCGGCTTGCAGGTCGATTAAGCGTGGCGCGAACGCATGCACGCAACGCTGGCGCAGCAGGTCAATTTGAAAACGATTGATTACCAACGAACCGGCGCCGCCACCATCGGGCGGGGCGCCGGCCATCGGGTAATGCAATTACCGATCAGATGTTATTGCGGCTGCGATTGCGGCATGCCATTCTGCGGTGCAGGATCTGCCGGCACCGTCACCGTCAATTCGCGGATCTCGCCACCGCCGCTGACGCTACCCGACACCGAGCCTTCACGCTGGCGCCGTTCGCACAGGTCGCGGTCGTCCGCGTTCTTGAACACCTGGCAGCGTGCCGTGGCATTGGCTTCGAAGTTGTTGTTGTTTTTGGTCAGGCGGCCGGTCTTGGCATCGTTCAAGGCCGCGGCGGCTTCGCGCAGGCAAGTCTTTTTACTTTCCGATGTTTGCCCATTCATGCAATCGGCCTTTTCCTTTTGATAGGTCGATTGCGCTTCTGTTGTGGATTCGGCGTGTGCGACGCCCATGGCAAACGCAGGCAGCAGGCACGCCAGCGCAAGGCGGCGCACCGTGCGCAGGGTGTCAGTACGATCAATCGCGGTGGTGGTTTGCATGATGATCTCCTTTAAGAAAACCGCCCCGTGGAATTCGAAAAAAGTTATCCCCTCCATGCCGGGTGGCACGGAATTTTGTAACGGAGCCTGGGTTTGCCGAGTTGGAGTCGATATATCAAGAAAGATTCAATGTTGTCAAAATGAAAGTCAAGCATAAATCGATTGGCATTTGATCAACAGTCTGTAGAATGCCTTGCTGTCTGAATCGGAATCACACCTCATCATGATTTCTATAGCACGAGCCGCGACAGGATTGCTGTTTGCCGTCGGCCTGTTTCTGCAGCAGGAGAGCGACGCTGCGGAACAGGGGCCGGCTCTCAAAGACCGCGATGTCGCTGAAGTGGTCAAGGCACTCAACAGGCAATTGCAGGAGAAGTACCCCTTGGTCGAGCTTGGCGGGCAATACCAGCGTGCCATCACTGCGGCGTGGCAAGGCGGCACCTACCGTGGGCTGGCGCCGTGCGAGCTGGCAAAGCGGCTCTCCAGCGATTTGCGGGCCGTGCATCGTGACCGGCATTTGAATGTACGCTGCGGTACGCTGGAACCAGGCCCGGATCTGCCGCCCGACAAGCTGGGCCATGGCATCGAATCGGTTCAACTTGACTCGCAAGCATCCATTGCCGTGATCAAGAGCCCCGGACCATGGTCCCTGGAATACGAAGCCTTTGACACGGCGGGCCACGCCATGGCACTTGCCGCAGACGCCAAAAACGTGGTCATCGACGTGCGCGACAACCCGGGCGGCCATGGCGAGATCGCGTATTTCTTTGCCACCTATTTCTTGCCCAAGGGCGAAGTGCGCCTGTTCGAACGCGGCCTGTTTCGGCCGCCGCAGGAGCCCGAACTGATTTATACGCTGGCTGACGTGCCCGGGCGCAGGATGGCCGATGCCAGGCTGTTCATCCTGGTCAACAGCCGCACGGCCTCGGCAGCAGAAGGCTTCGCCTTCGGCATGCAGCAAATGCACCGCGCAACCATCGTTGGCCAGACCACGGCAGGCGCGGGCATCGCCGGGACGACGGTAAGCCTGGGCCACGGTGTGCTGATGTTCATTCCCTTCAAGCTGGTGGTGGCCCCGGACAGTGATACGGCCTACGAAGGTGTCGGCGTGGTGCCGGATCTGAAGACTGCGCCGGGCGAGGAATATGCCGCCGTGCAGGAAGCAGTCCGCAAGGATAAGGACGCAGCAATCCGGCGCGACGTGCCCGTAATCGTCGCTGCGCAGCCGGCTGGAGCAGAGCGGGAATTTCCGCCCCTGGCCGACCCGACGCCGAACCTGGAATCCTGCGACAAGCGCTCATTCGACGAAGCACGGCATCTCGATACCGTCAGCAACGCTTGCGGGCGCGCCGTGACTGCACAATACATGAGCAGCGAGCACGCGGACATGGTGATGGAGCTGCGGCAGGGGCCCGGTGAACGGCTGGAAGTGCACCCGGCCAAGGAATGGTCGATCTTTGCCTTATGCCCGGAAGGGTATTACAGCACGCTGAGAGTTACGCCGGAAAACAGGAAGGCGATTGCTGCGGGGGCTTATTCTTGCACCAGGCATCAGGATTAGCATAGGCGCTTTGCTGGGACCACTCCCGGTCTACCAGCCTACAAATTGCGGCCTTTACTTTACTTGCGTGGTGCCATCGCTTCGCCTATGGTCACCAGCACCGGGCCGGAAAAACCCGTCAAGCCATTTTGCAATTCGCCCAGCGTCAGGTGCAGGATGCGCTCGTGCGGCAAGCTGCAATTCTCGATCACCAGCACCGGCGTGGAAGCAGGCCGCCCCAGCGCCAGCAAGGCTTGCGCCGTCTGCACCGCCTCACGGCCGCCCATGTATTGCACCAGCGTGTCGCAATCGGGGAAGGTCAGTGGCGCGGTTTGATCGGGGGCGGACGAGGATGTGAAAAACGCCACGCTGCGTGCCACGCCGCGCTTGGTCAGCGGCTGGCGGGATGAGGCTGCTGCTGCAAAGGCCGTGGTAATGCCGGGCACGACTTCCACTTCGATGCCGGCCGCTTCGAGCGCATGGAGTTCTTCATCGGCGCGGCCGAACAGCATTGGGTCGCCGCCTTTGAGGCGCACGACGATGTTGTGCTTGTGCGCACCGTCCACCAGTTGCTGGTTGATTGAATCCTGCTGCGCCGATGTCTTGCCGGCGCGCTTGCCCACGGCGATCTTTTCCGCCTGCGGGCATAGCGCCAGCATGTCTTCCGTCACCAGTGCGTCATGCAGCACTGCATCGGCTTGCGCCAGGATGCGTGCACCACGCACGGTGATGAGGTCGGCGGCGCCCGGGCCGGCACCGATCAAATAGACTTTGCCCGGCATGTCGCCCTTAAGCGAGGTTGATCATGCCTGCCGCCACCGTCTGGTGCGTCACTTCATCGATCAGGATGAAGGAACCCGTGGAACGGATGTGGGCATAGTCGTCGGCGGCCAGCGGCTGTTGCACGGTCAGGTGCAGGCGTGCGATGTCGTTCAGTTTCACGCTCTCGCCGCCTTCGCGCTTTTCTTGCGTGTTCACGTCGAGCAGCGTTTCAACCTTCGTCACGCGCGACGCCACCTGGCGCGTGGTGTGCTTGAGCCAATACTTGCGGCGCACGTCGAGCGGTTCTTCGGAAAGCCAGCACACGTCGGCCACCACGTTCTTCAGCAGCGTGGCCGGTGCGGCTACGTTGACCAGCATGTCGCCGCGAGAGATGTCGAGATATTCTTCCAGCAGGATCGTCACTGATTGGCCGGCCACGGCTTCTTCGAGCGAATCGCTCAATACCTGGATGTCTTTCACCGTGGCGCTCTGGCCGCCCGGTTGCACTGTCAGCTTGTCGCCGCGGCGCACCTTGCCTGCTTCGATACGACCCATGTAGCCGCGGAAGTCGTCGGCTTCATGACCATTGTGCCGTGCTACCAGTTGCACCGGGAAGCGCAGCGGTTCTTCATGCGCTTCGTCGTAGACGGTAAGCGACTCCAGCAGGTCGATCAGCGTAGGGCCCTGGTACCAGCCGAGCTTGTCGCCGCGGTCAACCACGTTGTCGCCGGCCAGTGCCGACAAGGGAACGGGGTGCACGTCCTTCAAGCCCAACTGGTCGGCGAAAGCGCGATAGGCTTGCACGATACGGTCATACACGCTCTGGTCGTAGTTCACCAGGTCCATCTTGTTGACTGCCACGATCACGTGTTCAATCTGCAGCAGGTGGGCGATGGTGGAATGGCGCTTGGTCTGGATCAGCAATTCAACACTGCCGTCGTCGCCAAGCTTGACCTTGGACACGTCGATCAAAATGATGACGGCGTCGGCGGTCGAGGCGCCCGTGACCATGTTGCGCGTGTATTGCTCATGGCCCGGTGTGTCGGCAATGATGAACTTGCGCTTGGGCGTGGCGAAGTAGCGGTAAGCCACGTCGATGGTGATGCCCTGTTCGCGCTCAGCCTCCAGGCCGTCGGTCAACAGGGACAGGTCGATGGTTTCACCCACGGTGCGCTTGTTCTTGGCGCGCGCCACGGCAGCGAGCTGGTCGGCGAAGATACCCTTGCTGTCAAACAGCAGGCGGCCGATCAGCGTGCTCTTGCCGTCGTCGACCGAGCCCGCCGTGATGAAGCGCAGCAAGCCGCGTTCGGTTGCGGTGTGGTCGTTCACTTGTACAACGGCGTTCATCAGAAATACCCTTCTTTTTTACGTTTTTCCATCGAGGCTTCGGACGTCTGGTCGTCCATGCGCGTGGCGCCGCGCTCGGTGATCTGGGTGACGGCAGTTTCAGCGATGATCGCTTCGACCGTGGCGGCATCGGATGCCACCGGGCAGGTGCAGGAAATATCGCCTACGGTGCGGAAACGCACCATTTGCGTTTCCACCGTTTCGCCATCCTTGGCCGGCGTCAGGTCGGTCAGGGGCACCAGCAAGCCGTTGCGCGGGATCACCTGGCGCTCATGCGCGAAATAGATCGGCGGCAGGGCCAGCTTTTCGCGCGCGATGTATTGCCACACGTCGAGTTCGGTCCAGTTCGAGATGGGGAACACGCGCATGTTTTCACCGGGGTGGACGCGCGTGTTATACAGGTCCCACAGTTCGGGACGCTGGGCCTTGGGATTCCATTGGCCGAATTCGTCGCGGAAGGAAAAGATGCGTTCCTTGGCACGCGCCTTTTCTTCGTCGCGCCGCGCGCCGCCGATACAGGCGTCGAACTTGAATTCGGAAATCGTCTCCAGCAGCGTCACCGCCTGCGCAGCATTGCGCGAATCGGTGAGCGGGTTGCGCAGGCGCACCGTGCCGCGCTTCATCGAATCTTCCACCGAGCGCACGATGAGTTTTTCACCCAGTTCGGCAGCGCGGCGGTCGCGGAATTCGATCACTTCGGAAAAGTTGTGGCCGGTGTCGATATGCACCAGCGGAAACGGAAAGCTGCCCGGGCGGAAGGCCTTTTCGGCGATGCGCAACAGCACCACCGAGTCCTTGCCGCCCGAGAACAGCAGGGCGGGGTTGGCGCACTCGGCGGCCACTTCGCGCATGATGTGGATGGCTTCCGATTCGAGCCAATCGAGATGCCGGTTGCTTGCGGCATCGACAAACATTTTTTCTACGACCGTATTCATGGTGTGCCTGCGTTCACTTGCTTGATTCTGACCAGCTTGCCGTCGACGACGTGCAAGCCGCATTCCTTCGATTCCGGGTTTTCCCACCACCAGCGTCCGGCACGGACATCTTCGCCGGGCTCGATGGCGCGCGTACACGGCTCGCAGCCGATCGAGGGGTAACCCTTGTCATGGAGTACATTGTAAGGCACGTTATTGCCCCGAATGTAGTTCCAGACGTCGTTTTCCGTCCAATCGGCCAGCGGATTGAACTTGGCCAGGCCGTGGCCGGCGTCGAATTCCTCGACTTTCAGCTCGCTGCGCGTGGCCGACTGCTCGCGGCGCTGCCCGGTGATCCAGGCCTTTTTGCCGGTAAGGGCGCGTTTGAGCGGTTCAACCTTGCGGATACGGCAACATTCCTTGCGCAAATCGACGCTGTCGTAAAACGCATTCAAGCCGTTTTGCGCCACATATTGCTCGACAGCAGCGGTTTCGGGGCGGAACAGTGCGATATCGTAATCGTAGGTTTCCTTGACCTTGCCGATCACAGCCAGCGTTTCGGCATGCAGGCGCCCGGTTTCGAGCGAGAAAATGCCGATGTCGAGCTTGTTCTTCAGGATCAGGTCGGTCAAGACCATGTCTTCGGCAGCCAGGCTCGATGCCAGCACGGCCGGCGAAAATTCCGCCGCCACGCGCTGAAGCACGGCCAGGGTGTCGGCCACCAGTTTGTCTAGGTCGACGCTCAAGCTGTTGCTCCCGAACGGTCCTTGCGGCGGAACAGCGGCGACTTGATGTCCCACGAAGTCTGGTAAGGCTCGGAAAAATCGCTCAAGCCTTTCAGTGCGTCATGGATGTTGCGGTCGGGCCGGGTGGCGAAGGCATTGAAGCCCACGCGCTGCATGTAAAACAACTGGTCGCGCAGCACGTCACCGATGGCGCGCAATTCGCCTGTGTAACCTAGCCGCGCACGCAGGTTGTAGGCGATGGAATACCCGCGTCCGTCAGCAAACTTGGGGAAGTCTACCGCGATGACGGGCAGGCTGTTGGCCACGCCCTTGAGGGCTTCGGGGCGTTCGTCGCTGGCGAGCCAGACGCCCACGTCGCCACGGCTGTGCAAGGTCGGCTGGGCCTGCCACACAGCCAGCGGCACGATGCTTTTGGCCGGCACCGCCACGGTTTCAGCGCTCTCGCCTTCCTGCAGCTTCAGCAGGTTCCAGTCGTCTTGCACGACTGCACGGTCCTTGATGATTTCACGCATATGCGTCTTCTCCAACGGGCGCACCGCACTTGATCTGGGTGGCGTAGACATGTTCCTTGAACGGCGTGATGCCGATGCGCTGCACGGTATCGACAAAGCGTTCGGCGTCGATCCGTTCCTTCACATACACGTTCAACAGGCGGGCGATCACTTCGGGCATCTGGTGCGCCGAGAATGACGGGCCGATGATCTTGCCGATGGCGGCGTCGTCGCCTTGCGCACCGCCGATGGACACCTGGTACCACTCGGCGCCATCCTTGTCCACGCCAAGCACACCGATGTTGCCGATATGGTGGTGGCCGCAGGCATTGATGCAACCGGAGATGTTCAAGTCGAGTTCGCCGATGTCGTGCTGGAAGTCGAGGTTGTCGAAGCGTTCGGCAATGGCAGCGGCAATCGGGATCGACTTGGCATTGGCCAGCGAGCAGAAGTCACCGCCGGGGCAGCACACGATATCGGTCAGCAAACCGATGTTCGGCGTGGCCAGGCCTTGCGCCTTGATCTCTTGCCACAGGTCGAACAGCTTGCCCAATTCCACGTCGGCAAGCACCAGGTTTTGCTGGTGCGTCACGCGCACTTCGCCGAAGCTGTAACGCTCGGCCAGGCCGGCCACGAAGTCGAGCTGCTCGGCCGTGGCGTCGCCCGGTGGGACGCCGGTCTTCTTCAGCGACAGGATGGCCGACGCATAGCCCGCAACCTTGTGCGTGCGCACGTTGCGCTTGACCCAGTTGGCAAACGCCTTGTTTTCAGCGAGATGGGCTTCGTAGGCGGCATCCTGCGCGGGCAGGGTGGCATAGGCGGGCGGCGCAAAATAGGCCGACACGCGCTGCAATTCCTCTTCCGTAATCGTGCCCGGGCCGTCCTTCAGTTCAGCCCATTCGGCGTCCACCTGGCGGCGGAATTCCTCGATACCCAGTGCCTTGACCAGGATCTTGATGCGCGCCTTGTACATGTTGTCGCGCCGGCCATACTGGTTATAGACGCGCAGGATGGCTTCGACATAGGTCATCACATGCTGCCAGGGCAGGAACTCGGTGATCACGCTACCGATGATGGGGGTGCGGCCCATGCCGCCGCCCACCAGCACGCGGAAGCCGGTTTCGCCGGCTTCGTTCCTGATCACGTGCAGGCCGATGTCATGGATCTGCACCGCGGCGCGGTCTTCCTGTGCGCCATTGATGGCGAACTTGAACTTGCGCGGCAGGTAGGCGAATTCGGGGTGGAAGGTGCTCCACTGGCGCAGGATTTCGGCATAGGGGCGCGGGTCGACGATCTCATCGGCGGCGACACCGGCGAATTCGTCGGACGTGATATTGCGCACGCAATTGCCCGAGGTCTGGATCGCATGCATTTCCACGGCGGCCAGGTCGGCCAGGATCTGCGGCGTGTCTTCCAGCTTGATCCAGTTGTATTGGATATTCTGGCGCGTCGTGAAGTGGCCATAGCCGCGGTCATACTTGCGCGCGATGTTGGCGAAGGTACGCACCTGGGTCGACGACAGCAGGCCGTAAGGCACGGCCACGCGCAGCATGTAGGCATGGCGCTGCATATACAGGCCGTTTTGCAGGCGCAGCGGACGGAATTCGTCTTCGGTCAATTCATCGATCAGGCGGCGGCGCACCTGGTCGGCGTATTGGGCGACGCGTTCCTTGACGATGAGGTGATCGTATTGATCGTATTGGTACATGCTGGTCTCTTTGGGAAATCAGGAAATGAGTTTGTAGGCGACCGAAGTCAGGGTCAGTGCCAGGATGGCACGCAAAAATTTCTCGGGAATCGATTTGGCCGCCAGCGAACCGAGTGTGATGCCGGGCACCGAGCCGATCAGGAGCGTCACCATCAGCACCCAGTTCAGGGAACCGAGCCACCAGTGGCCAGCTGCGGCGATGGCCGTCAGGGGCACGGCATAGGCAATGTCGGTGCCGGCGATTTCGGCCGGCGTCAGGCGGGGGTAGAGCAGCACCAGCAGCGTCGCACCGATGGCGCCCGCGCCGATCGAGGAAATCGTGACCAAAGTGCCCAGTACCGCACCCGTGATGATGGTTGCAACAGCCAGCCCCTTGCCCTGCAATTGGCGCTCAGGGTGTTCCTTGATCCAGGCTTGCATCTTGCCGCGGAACAACAAGGCCACCACGGTCAGCATGACCGACGTGGCAATCGAATAGCGGATCACCTGGGCCACGCTCTGGTCGAGCGCGCCGAAGTGGCGCAGGCACAGCGTGGCAATCAGGGCGGCAGGCAGGGCGCCGGCGCACAAGAGGCGCACGATGTCCCAGTGCACGGTACCCTTGTAACGGTGCGCAGCGGTGCCGGCCAGCTTGGTCACGGAAGCAAAGGCCAAGTCCGTGCCCACGGCAACGGTCGGCGAGACGCCAAACAGCAGGTTGAGCAGGGGCGTCATCAGCGAACCACCGCCAACGCCCGTCAATCCCACCAAAAAGCCGACCCCGAAACCGGCCAATACATAAGTAAAAGACATAAAGCCCCTTAGTCTGGAGGGTAGATCGTAATAAACTTCCTGCTTATTCCAAACTATTAAGTAAGCATTTGCTTATATGCTTTCTGGCTATAATGAAGCAGGTTTAATGCATATTAACAAAAAGAAATATTGATTGAAGCCGATTAATTCCCCTCTCCCGCTTGCGGGAGAGGGGGATCACTGGGAGCATGAATAACAATGAACCTGCACCAACTCCGCTTCGTCCGCGAAGCCGTCCGGCAAAACTTCAACCTGACCGAGGCTGCGCGGGCTCTGTATACCTCGCAGCCGGGCGTCTCCAAGGCCATCATCGAACTCGAAGAAGAGCTGGGCGTGGACATCTTCACACGTCACGGCAAGCGCATCCGCGGCTTGACCGAGCCCGGCCGCGCCGTGTTGAAGTCGGTCGAACTGATCATGCAGGAAATCGATGGCTTGAAGCGCATCGGCAAGGAATTCGCGGCGCAGGACAGCGGCAGCTTCACCATCGCCACCACCCATACCCAGGCGCGCTATTCGCTGCCGAAAGTGGTGCAGGCCTTCACGCAGAAATACCCCAAGGTGCGCTTGTCGCTGTTGCAAGGCAACCCCAAGCAGGTGGCCGACATGGTGTCGAAAGACCAGGCCGACCTGGCCATTGCCACCGAATCGATTGCCGAAGTCGACGGCCTGGTCACCCTGCCGTGCTACCAGTGGGAACACGTGGTGGTGGTGCCGGCAGAACACCCTTTGCTCAAGTCCAAGACCATCACCATCGAAGAAATCGCCGCCTACCCGTTGATCACCTATGACAGCGCCTTCGCCGGCCGCAGCAAGATCGACCACGCCTTCGGCCTGCGCAAGGTGCAGCCCAACATCCTGCTCGAAGCGATCGACGCCGACGTGATCAAGACCTATGTGGAACTAGGCATGGGCGTGGGCATCATCGCCGGCATGGCCTTCGACGCCGAACGCGACCGCAGCCTGCGCGCCATCCCCGTGGGCCATCTGTTCGGCACCAATGTGTCGCGGATCGCAGTCAAGCAGGGCGCCTACCTGCGCAGCTATGTCTATACCTTCATCGAACTGCTGGCCCCGACCATGAACCGCAAGCTGATCGAACAGATCATGAGCGGTGAAAAGGATATGTACGAACTGTGACGACAGGGATCTTCCTCGCCGTCCTGTTTTCGGCGTTGCTGCACGCGAGCTGGAACGCCATCGTCAAGACCGGCAGCGACAAGCTGCTTTCCACCGCCCTGGTCACGGCAGCGTCTTCATTGCTTTCCTTGCTGTGCCTGCCCTGGCTGCCGCAGCCGGACGTGGCAAGCTGGCCCTTCATCGCCGGTTCGGTGGCATTGCAACTGGTCTATTTTCAATTGATTGCCGCGGCTTACCACGCCGCCGACATGGGCGTGTGCTACCCCATAATGCGCGGCACGGCGCCGCTGCTGGTGGCGCTGGCAAGCGTGTTTCGCATCGGCGACGGCTTGTCGGCCACGGCATGGATCGGCGTCGTCGCCATCTGTGCCGGCATCCTCACCATGACTTCCGGCTTGCAGCCGCACAACCGCCGGGGTGCGCTGCTGGCGCTGGCCAATGCCTTCATCATCGCCGGCTACACGCTGACCGACGGCATAGGCGTGCGCCGCTCGGGCGCGCCCGTCACCTACACCTTGTGGATATTCTTCATCACCGGCCTCTTGTTCGCGCTCTGGACCGCCGCTACGCGCCGTGCCGCCTATACCGCTACGCTGCGCGCCAACTGGCGTGCCGGCCTGGTCGGCGGCGCCGGCAGCGTGGGTTCTTACGCCATCGTGCTGTGGGCCATGACGCGCGCCCCTCTGGCGGAAGTGGCGGCACTGCGCGAAACCTCCATTCTGTTCGCTGCGGTGATGGCCATGGTGTGGTTGAAGGAACGCATACGGCCGCGCGGCTTTGTCGCCATTGGGTACATCGTGGCCGGCGCCATGGTATTGCGCATGGCGTAAAAAAACCGCCTGCCCCTTGCGGGACAGGCGGTTGATTTTGCTGCTACCTCGATTACTTGAACTTGTAGTCGATTGCTACACGCAGCATGCGGCCTTCCGCGTCCTGCAGGCTGGTCGGGATGATCCCGCCGATGCCGAAGGCGCGCAAGTCTGCCGGTGCGCGTTGCGCAGTCAGGTTCAGGATGTTGGCACTGAGGGTCAGGTTCTTGATGCCGGTGTAGGCGAAGTAGTAGTCGAAGGTCTTGGAACCCTTGACGTGGCACTGGTCCGGCGTATAACCGTTTTGTGCGCAGCCATCGACACTCCAGGTGGTGTCCTGGTTACCCTCTTGCAGCCAGTAGCCGCCGGTGTAGTTCATGCGCAGCGAGTTCAGGTAGTGTTCCATGTCGAACGACAGCGTGAGGCTGCCCTTCAGGCGTGGGAACGCGTACTGCCCAGCCAGGTTGTCATGGATGTCGCTGAGTGACGAGTCATAGTAGCCGATCAGGTAGGTGGCATCCATTGCAGCGCTCAGACGGCCGTAGTCGGTCTTGGTGCCGGCCTTGAAGCCGAAGTCCACACCGCTGGTACGCTGTTCGGAAATGTTTTCCATTTCGCGGATCAGGTTTTGCAACGGGCCGGCGGTCACGCCGTATTGCGCAATTTCAGCTGCAGTGAACGTCGGGTCGGCAGCCGGGTCGAGCGGTGCGCGGTTGATCGTCACGCCCGCAGGAACCGGGCCGCCGCTCAACAATTGCGCCGTCGAAGTCAGGCCGATGGTGTTCTTGCGGCTGATGTTCCAGTAGTCGACCGAAGTGCTGACACCCTTGGCCGGTTCCAGGACCATGCCCACCGATACGGTGCGCGAGGTTTCCGGTTGCAGGTTGGGGTTGTTCTTCACTTCGTCGGCCAGGCCGAATCCGCATTCGTTGCTTTGTACGGTTTCTGCGCGGGCATACAGGATCGCCACTTGCGGATCGCTCGGGGGCAGGGCGTTGGCCTTGTTGATCAAATCATTGGCCAGTGCTTCTGCCTGCGAGCAGCGTTGCGGGTCCGAGGTGCCGTTGTCGAATGCGAACTTCAGCGAGTTGGCGCTTTCGATCAGGTTCGGTGCACGGAAGCCGCGTTCGATGGTGCCGCGGAACATCAGCGAATCCATCGGCGTGTAGCGCACCGACAGGCGTGGCGAGAAGTGCGTCGGCAGATCAGGGTACTTGTCGGCGCGCACAGCGACGTTGGCTTCCAGGTTTTTCAACACAGGCAGGCTGAGCTCGGCGTAGGCCGATTCGGTGGTACGTGCCGCGTCAGCCGAGCTGATGCCCAGGCCGACGATGTCGCCCGCTTCCAGGTTGGCCGACGGTGCGATCACATAGCTTTCGTGGCGTACTTCGCCGCCCAGTGCGAACTTGCTGGTGCCGCCAGGCAGGTCGAAGCCGGCCGAGCCGCTGATCTTGGCGTCCGCCCAGGTCTGCTTGTCTTCACCGCTGTTGCCGTAGACCGGGAACAGGGTGTTGATCACAGCGGCGCTGTTGGCCTGGCCAGGGTGGTAGCCACCAGGCTGGTTGAAGAAGTTGGGGTCGTTCGACTGGTAGTTCAACGCCACATTGGGGTTGAAGTCAACGCTGTAGTTGTTGAAGTCGCCGATTTCCTTGATGAAGCCGGTGGCGCTGAAGTTGCCTTGCGAACGGGTCGTCGTCTTGGAAGCCATGGTGCCGACAGCGGTTTCCCAATCGTAGCCCTTGACTGTGCCGCGCAGGCCGCCCAGCACGCGGAATTCGCTGCTGTCGACGTTCTGGTAGGAAGGTGCGTCGCTGAAGCGGTAGCGGAAGCCCACGCCATCATCGCCGGTCGGATTGAACGAATCGGAACCCAGCAGGCCCAGGTAATTGAAGATCAGCGGCTTGCCGGTGCTCGGATTGCCCCACTGAACCGGTGCCAGTCCATCGCCATAGATGGCATAGGCGTCGTTGTAGCTGGTCTTGATCTTGGAGTAGAACGCTTCGCCGAAAGCCTGGTTGCCGTTACCGATGTTCAGGGTGCCTTGGGCATAGAAGTTGTCGCGGTCCGAAGCAGGTGTTGCCTGGAAACGGTCGTAGCGGTTGTATTTGCACAGGCCGCCGATGATCAGGTTGGGCGCGCAGCCGGCTGCCGGCGTGGCGGTATCGTCGATGAAGTTACCGGGATAAGAATAGCTCGAGTAGCTGCCGAACGAGGGCGACGTCTTGGTCAACGCGGGGTTGGTGTAGCCCAGCAGGTGGGTCCACATCACGTTTTCGCGCTTGTAGAAGTCGGCGTTGAACATGACGTTGTAGCCGTCCTTGTCGTAGTCGCCGAAGCCGCCGGTGATCGAAGCCTTGGTTTCCGGGAAGGTGCCGCTGGTGATCGATTGCGTGCGGTCTGCACTGACTTCAATACCTTCAAAGTCGGTGCGCGTGATGATGTTCACGACACCGGCCACAGCGTCGGAACCGTAAATGGCCGAGGCGCCGACCTTCAGCACTTCAATGCGTTCGATCGCGTCGAGCGGGATCGCGTCGACGTTGACGAACACCGAAGAGAAGTCCGCCAGAGCGTAGGACGGCAGACGGCGGCCGTTCAACAGGATCAGGGTCGATTGTTCGCCCAGGTTACGGAACGACACGTTGGTGGCACCCGGAGCGAAACTGTTGTCCCCGCCGATGTCATTCAAGACACTGCCGGTCGATGCGCCGAGGTTGTTGATCAGGTCGGCGACATTGGTGGCGCCTTGGCGCTGGATGTCGGCATGGGTGATGACCTGGAGCGGAGAAGCCGTTTCGGCTTCGACGGACTTGATGTTGGAACCGGTGACCAGGACCTGTTGCGGTGGCGGCTGGTCGGTAGTGCTTTGTGCATGTGCCTGGGCGAATGTGGTGCATGCAACAACTGCCAGGGCCAAGCGTACCGCCTTGGCTCCCTTCTTCTCTTCAAAAAACATAATCACTCCTTGGGTAATAAAGAAATTTATTGTTGTTTTTGCTTTGCTTGCCATGCCAAAAAAGCAAAACAACCCGGCTCCAGGCATAGGTCCGGATGTGTTTTTCAACGCGGCGTGAATTTATTATGAAGAATTTGTTACAACTGCGGCACAAAAATCTTGGAACTTTCTGCGCTTTTTACAACACATTTGCGTACTTAAATCATTTTCGAGAGATTGTTTGTCGAGAAGCCACTTGGGAAAACAAATAATTGTTTTGTTTGGCGGTATTCAGAATTTGTATTGCACCAGTTAATTGTATTTTAATTAATGAAATTAATATTAATAAAATAAAATAATTGTCCAAACAGAATTTTTAACTGAACCGGACCGATTCGCGGCGATATAGGCATAATGTCGCGCATTGTTCCTTTCCCGGATAACGCATGAAACTCGCCACCCTCAAAGACGGCACCCGCGACGGCCAGTTGGCCATCGTAGCGCGCGACCTTAAAACCTGTGTCCTGGCCGACGGCATCGCCGCCACCATGCAAAAGGCGCTGGACGACTGGAATTTCATTGCTCCGCAACTGGAAGACCGCTACGAAGAGCTCAATGCCGGGCGCGCGCACCGCAGTTTCGATTTCGATCCCAGGCGCTGCATGGCGCCGCTGCCGCGCGCTTTCCAGTGGGCCGATGGTTCAGCCTACGTCAACCACGTCGAACTGGTGCGCAAGGCACGCAATGCCGAAATGCCGGCCAGCTTCTGGACCGATCCGCTGATGTATCAAGGCGGCGCCGACGACTTCATTGGCCCGATGGACGACATCATGCTGGGTTCCGAAGAGTGGGGCATCGATTTCGAAGGCGAGGTTGCCGTCATTACCGACGACGTGCCGATGCAGATCACACCGGCCAAGGCGCTGTCGCACATCAAGCTCTTGATGCTGGTCAATGACGTGTCGCTGCGCAACCTGATCCCGGGCGAACTGGCCAAGGGCTTCGGCTTTTTCCAATCCAAGCCGGCGTCGAGTTTTTCGCCGGTGGCCGTGACGCCCGATGAACTCGGTGAAGCCTGGGAAGACGGCAAGGTGCACCTGCCCCTGCGCGCCACCTGGAATGGCGCCCTCGTGGGCCAGCCCAATGCCGGCGTGGACATGGTGTTCAATTTCGGCCAACTGATCGCCCACCTGTGCAAGACACGCAACGCGCGCGCCGGCTCCATTGTCGGCTCGGGCACGGTGTCGAACAAGGAAGGCAAGAAGGGTTACACCTGCATCGCCGAAAAGCGTTGCCTGGAAATGATCGCCGATGGCGAGGCCAAGACGCCGTTCATGAAGTTTGGCGACACCATCAAGCTTGAAATGCAGGACAAGAACGGCAAGTCGATTTTCGGCGCGATCAACCAGGCGGTGGTGGAGTTCGGCGCGAAGAAACCTGCGGCCAGCAAGGTGGAGCAAGAGCACAAGGCGGAACAGAACCCGGCTGCGGAGCAAGGGTAAGGTCCTGTCTTCGCGGTGTTGCACCGCGGCCCCTTGCCCGTCCGAAGAAGGGCAAGGGAATCGGCCGGTTCAATGCGGCTCATACAGCTTCAGTATGTTCGCTTTGTATTCGGCAATCGGTTCCAGGCCCACTTTGGCACGGCGTTCGTCGAGATGGGCCTCGTCCTCCACCGGTAATAGATCGACCTTGCCGTTCTCGATATTTACCTGGCTGCCATAGAGCTGCTTCTTCTTGTCGTTGAGCAGATCGCGGTCCACACTCAAGGCCACGGTGGACCACGCCAGCTCACCTTTGTCGGCAGCCGCTTTCATGCCAGGCAGGCACTGTTTTATCATGGCCGGGCTTTCATGTTGTACCAGTGTCCACAGTGCATTCTCCGCGCGCGGGCCGACCAATTCCGCACTGGGCCAGCCATGGCCCTCCAGTATCTGCTTGACCCGTTGTTCGTTCTTGTCGTCGATTTCCTGCATTGCCTTGACGTGGGCTTCATCCTTGTTCTGTATCCAATCGAAGCGAACTTTCTGGTCCACCTCTTCCATGGCGATGATTTCCTTGGCCAGCTCCGGCTGGCTGCCATACTGTGGCATCAGCTTGAAATCAATCTGCATGGCTGGTGACGTCGCAACCAGTACCTTGTCGACGGCAAGCGAGGTCCAGCCGGGCGCCCTGACAGCCAGGTGGTACCGGCCCGGAGCCAGGCTCAATTTAAAGTGATTGCCTTCGACCCTGCCAAAGAAGGTGTCGCCCTGACTTTCGCTGACACGGTCGGCGCCGATGATGGCGCCGTCGGGGATAGCACCGGCGCTTGAAGTCAGCTTGCCCTGCAGCACGATAGGCGGGCCTTCGAGCTCGAAGGTACGGCCGCCCACCACGCCTTTGTCGGGAATGGCGAGGTTGTCCAGGAAAGCCGAACCCTGGTTTGAGGATGTGGCGGTCGCGCCATAGGAGCCGGCCGGCAGGTCGCGCAGCAGGAAGTGGCCCTGACTGTCGCTGCTGCCGATATGGAGTAACACCTGGCCATCAGGCCCGCGCTGCGTTTCCCAGGGCACGGCGGCAACTACGGCATTGGCCACGGGCTTGCCGTCCTGGTTCAGTACGGTGCCTTCGAGCTCTCCGGCAAAAGCACAGGGAAGAGCGGCAAAGCCGAGCATTGCCAGGAACAGGTGGTGCAAGCGTTGGGGTTGCGTCATGGAGAAATGGATGAGGAAAGAGTTAAGAAAATCAGGCGTTTCTTGTGAAACTTGGTGCTGGTCAAAATTATAATATTAGAATATTTGAAACGATCAGTCACCTGCGATTTTTATGCAGTTTCATGGGCGCGATGTAAAAGGAAAACCTACCCAAGAAAGGAGCGATTGATGGGCCGCAAATTTGATAAAGAAGTCATGCACGATGCTTTAAAAATCAGAGCGCCTTGAGACATCGAGCGGTAGCAGTAGCAAAAAATTCCAAAGCAGACATTGCGATATTGTTATTTATTCCGCATAGTTGCGATTGCTATGAATTTAAAACATTGCATTCTTCTTGCGTTGCTGGCCATCGCGCGGATTTCGCCGGCGTTGGCAGGTGATCTTTTCGGCCAAGTTAGATTTGTCGATGGAACGCCGGTGCCGGTGGCAACTGTCGCAATCAGTGATGGCGAGCATCAGCTTGTGACTGCCGTATCCGATGCGGACGGAAACTTCGTTGCGCAAAATTTGCCGGAGGGCCTTTACGGAGTCACCGCCTCCACTGGCGACTCAGGCGCGGCGTTCGCAGCAAAAGTTCCCGTTCTGGCGTCGGGAAAAGCAAAGGCCCTTTCCCTGACCCTGGATTCATCTGGAGGCTATTTGCACGGAAAGGTGCTTGTGTCTGCCGGTTCGTCGCCGCAGGCGCTGCAAATCATCGCTGTTCGGGTCAGTGCAGATACGGGTGACAATTTCGTGGCAAAGACGGTAAATGGCCAGTATCAGGTGTCATTGATTCCAGGCTCGTATCACCTGATTGCGAAAGCAGATGGCTGGTCGGGGCAGTCGCGAGTGTTGCATGCGCCGGCGGACAGTGCGACTTACGACATCAGGGTATTTCCTGAAAAAGGCAGCGATCCGAAATTGGCCGACGAAATTATTGGAATGGAGGCACGCGATCAGGCTGGCCGGCTTCAAATGATCGATAACCCGAATGACCCTGACCTCCGCGCAGCGCTGAGAAAGACCGACGCGGACAACGAGCATCGGGTCATGCAGATTATCGAAGAGCGCGGCTGGCCTGGCCCCGCGCTTGTCGGGCAGAGGGCGACTGACGCCATGTGGGTTTTGGTTCAACACACCTCGGCCCCTGTTCTCAAAAAATGCCTGCCTATGATGAAGGCAGCGGCGGAACAGGACGAACTGTCTTTGGACAAACTAGCCTTGAGCACGGACCGCGTTTTGATCAACGATGGACAAAAGCAGCGATACGGTACGCAAGAGGGCCCCATAGAAGACGAGGCGCACGTGGATCAGAGACGGGCAGAGATGGATATGGGTACGCTTGCTGAATATCGCGCGCAATTGAAGCAGTTCTATACGCCACATTCTGCCCATGCGGTGTCGGCAGATCACGATTGACATCGGCTCGCCAAATTTCCAATATGGTTTTTCTTCGGCCTTGTTCCTGCATTTCGTTTTTTTGATGGTGGCAGTTCGACGAGCGCAATACAAAAAGAAAACCCGCCCAGGAAAGGGCGGGTTGGTCAGTTGGTTGGCTGCGAAGAAGACGTGCTTCTAAGCCGCGCCGAAACCTGAATCAGGCCGCGAGTCGCGTCTGCGTCCGGCAACCATCCATCAGGAAGCTCAAGCCGATTACCAGCACCAGCTCGCCTTCGGCAGAACGCGCCGTACCGGCAATTCCCGGCACGCTCAGGGCCGTCATCGGCTTGATCACCAGGTCGGCGGTGCCGTCGACCGAGGCCACGGAGAGAATGTAGGGGTTGGGCACTGCCATCACAATGCCGACCTTTTCCGTATTGGCTTCATAACCGAGGATGGCGGAGAGCGACAGCACCGGCAGCGGCCGGCCCTGGTCGCGCATCACCGGTGCGCCGCCGACTTCCTGGAAGGTGTCGGGCAATTCCACCACGCGTTCCACCACGGCCATGGGCATGGCCAGGGCGGCGCCGGCAGTGCGCACCATCAGCGTCGGAACAATGGAGAGTTCGATCGGCAGGCGGATCGAGAAGCGTGTGCCGAAGCCGAGCTTGGAATCGATGCGGATTGCGCCGCGGTGCTTTTCCACTGCCGTCTTCACCACGTCCATGCCCACGCCGCGGCCCGAGACGGAAGATGCCACGTCCTTGGTCGAGAAACCGGGCAGGAACACAAGTTGGAAGGCTTCGTCGTCGGTCTGGGCGGCGCTTTCGTTGATGAGTCCCTTGGAAATGGCCTTCTCGCGCAGCTTCTTCGGGTCCATGCCCTTGCCGTCGTCGGACAGTTCGATCATCACGGAAGACGCTTCCTGCCAGGCCTTCAATGAAATGACGGCCTTGGACGGCTTGCCGGAAGTCGCGCGGTCGACGGTTTCTTCGATGCCATGGTCCAGCGCATTGCGCAGCATGTGCACCAGCGGGTCATAGAGGCTATCAACCACCACGCGGTCGACTTCGGTTTCCGCACCTTCGATGACGAGTTCGACGTCCTTGCCCAATTCCTTGGCCAGCTCACGCACCAGGCGCGGGAATTTCTGGAACAGCCGGCCCACCGGCTGCATGCGCGTTGACAGCGTAGCGCGCTGCAATTCGGTGGAATAGCGCGAAGCGCGGTTGAGCGTTTCCGACAGGGCCGACATCAGCGTGGCGGCGTCGCCTTCGAACTGGAACTGGTTCAGTTTTTCCAGCAGCACGGCTGCCTGGTTGGCAGCCTGCACCGATTCACCGGCCACTTCGAGCAGGGCATCGAGCTTGGCCGAATCGACGCGGATGGAATCTTCCTTGACCGGCGCATTGACCATGCGTTCGCCGCCGGCCGCGGGCTTGGCGGCAGCAGGGGACGGTGCGGCGGCAGCCGACGCCGGAGCGGTCTCTTCCTCTTCAAATTCTTCCGCTTCCTCCACCACGGTGGCGCCTGCAGCGATTTGCGCATGGGGCGGAACCACGGCATTGAAGTATCCGATCCAGTCGAGGTCGGTAGCGTCGGTTTGCACGCGTGGTGCAGGCTTGGCCTTGGGCTTCGGTTTGGCTGCAGCCTTGGGTGCAGGGGCCGGTGCCGGTGGTGGGGCCTTGGCGGCACCCTTGCCTTCAATCGCGGCAGTCAGGCTGGTGGCCAGGTGTTCCGGCATGGCTGGCAGCGAGGCAGGTTCGGCACCGACGGCCAACTGGTTCAACTGGTCGGCCACGAAGCCGCAGGCTTCCAGCGAGGCTTCAATGGCTTCCGGCGTGACCGGGATCTTACCGGTGCGCAGCGCATCGAACAGGTTTTCGGTCAGGTGGCAGGCCGACACCATGGCCGGCAGGTTCATGAAGCCGGCGCCGCCCTTGATGGTATGGAAGGAGCGGAACAAGGCATTGAGCGCATTCGGGTCGTCGGGATTGCGCTCCAGCGACATCAGGTGCTCTTCCACGTTCGTCGCGAGGTCCAACGCCTCGACGACGAAATCCTTGAGCATGTCATCCATCAGAACCCCAGGTCGGCAAGTAAGCTATCGACATCGTCCTGGCCCATGGCTGCGGTGGGTACGGACGGTCCCTGCATCAATCCTTGTGGCTCTTTGGCGGCCGCTTGCGCGGCTTCCACGGCCGCCCGGGTTTCCGGCGGCGCATTGTCGAGCAGCAGTTGCGCCAGTTCCTTTTCGGCCGCCTGGGTGATCGTCACGATCTTCTTGATCAACTGGCCGGTAATGTCCTGGAAGTCTTGCGCCATCATGATTTCCAGGAGGCGTGCCTTTTCGGCATCGGTGGCGTCGGAGACGGCAGCGGCGAACTGGCGCGAATCGGCCGCCAGGCCCTTGAATTCATCCACGCTCAGCTTGCCTTCAAACAGCTTGCCCCAGCGTGAATCCATGTCCTTCGATTTCTTTTGCAGCAGGTCGAGTTCGGGCATGCCCACGTCGACCGCATTCAAGACCTTGTTGGCGGCCTGCTCGGTCAGCGAACCTATGTATTCCAGCCGGTCTTGCGCGTCGGTGATCTGGGTCGCAACGGAAGAGAGCGACTGGTCATAGCCTAACTGGCGCAGCGAGTCGTGCAGCATGCGCACGATGCCGCCCAGGCGTTCGAACATCGGCTTGCCCGAATTGTCTTCGCCTTCGCCCTCCAAATCGCCGCTGCCGCTGTCGGTCGGCGCGGCAGCCGGTGCGCTTGTTTCGTCCTTCCTCTCCGCAGATACCTGGTCAAACAGTGCCTCTAAATCGTCTGCGTCATCGGTCATGGTGCGATCCTGAATGAAGTGAATAGGCTGAATGCAAAATCTGCCACCGTCTGCGCGCGGCGTCAATGACAGCGCAAAAACCCTGTTTATCTCGAGCAATAATACCTAGATTTACGGGGAGCGCAACGGGATTCGCCTCTGGTGGTGGTGTCGTTGCTACGGCGCGACGCGAAGGTGAACGATGGTTAAATCGGTTGACGGCGGGGCTTGACCGGGAATGCTTGGCCTGAAGCAACACTCCCGGCCAGCCGATCATGCGGCTGTTGTAAGCCATCCACCAAATGCACGGGCACATGCTGGTACAATCCGCGCATCGGCACAGCCCTCCGGAAAATCGGAAAAAGAAAAAGGGAGCCGCTCTACACCAAAGGCACGGGACCATCCTGTTGCCGCCATGCTCGACAGAGCCCTAGAGTCAAACCCCGATCTACGACATCCACTGTGCCGGCCGCATTGCGCCCTGCGTTCGCCCCTGTGCGTTCCCGGATGCCATGCGCGAACTGACTTTTAACTTTTTTGAAAAACAATAAAAACAGATGCAATTAATTGATATCGGCGTGAATTTCCATTCCAAACAACTGGCCGGCAAGGCCGACGCATTACTGGCGCGCGCCCGCCAGGCCGGCGTCAGTGCCATCCTCGCCACAGGCACCTCGGCGTCCGCCAGCAACCGCGCCGTGGCGCTGGCGCAAGCCCACCCTGACGTCTATGCCACGGCGGGCGTGCATCCGCACGACGCTTCGCAATGGTCGGCCAGCACTGCAGCCACCATGAAGCGCTTGTGGCAACAACCCAAAGTGGCGGCCGTGGGCGAATGCGGGCTGGATTACAACCGCATGTTTTCGCCGCGCGAGGCGCAGCGCGCCGCATTCGAAGCGCAACTGGCCGGCGCGCTGGAGACCGGCAAGCCGTTGTTCCTGCATTGCCGCGACGCGTTTGACGACTTCCACGACATGCTGCGGGAAGCGGCCAGGGCCGGCGCGCATGGCGTGGTGCATTGCTTTACCGGCGCAGCGCGGGAAGCGCAGGCTTACCTGGCGCTGGGGTTCGACATCGGCGTGACCGGCTGGGTGACCGACCTGGCGCGCGGGCAAGACTTGCGGGTGGCGGTCAAGGGCATTCCGCTGGACCGGCTGCACCTGGAAACCGATGCGCCTTACCTGCGGCCGAAGAAAGCGCCGAAGGGCGAGGGGTTCAACGAACCGGCTTTCCTGGTCCATGTGGCGCGCGAGATTGCGGCGCTGCGTGGGGATGTGACGGCGGAAGAGGTTGCTGCGGCTTGCACTGCCAATAGCCGCAAGCTGTTCAAGCTGGCATAAGACCGGGTTTCGCCGCAAACACGGCGAATCTTAATCCGCAGCCGTCTTTGCAGTCTTCTTATATCCCGCCAAAGCCTGGTCAACCAGGCGTTCCCCAAACGCCGCATCGAGGGGCGCCGAACGCAGCAGCAGGCGAAAATAGATCGCCCCAAACACTGCTTCCAGCAGCAGGCCGGCATCAAGCTGTACCGACAATTCACCGCTGGCCTTGCCCCGCTCGATTTCTGCCAGTGCCGTATCGCGCCGCGTGCTGATGTGGCGCTCATGGAGTTCGTGCAACACCGTGGGGTCGCTTTGCCCCTCGGCGATCAATTCCGCCATCACCTTGCCGAATTGCCCGTTCAAGGCGGTAATCAGATATTGCACCCGGTTGCGCAGGGCCGCCTCGGCGCTTGCTGCCGGGGGCAGGCCCGGCCGGTCTGCCAGGCGTTCTTGGCTGTTGAGGCGATTGGTGGGTTTGTTGACGGTTGTTTTGGCGCGGTCTGAGTAAGGCAACGCCCCGTAATTGATCAAGAATCCCCTCTCCCGCTTGCGGGATGGGCGGGCCGCGCAGGCCAGGGGAGAGGGAGCGCCCCAGTTTACCTGTTTGAAGAAAGAATCAGCTGGAATCGTGTAGCTATGAGAAAGGGAGTCAGAACGCGACCACCCTCTCCCCCACCCCTCTCCCGCTCTGCGGGAGAGGGGTGTACAGGCGACGCCCGCTTGATGGAGTACAGCCAAGTGTAAGATTTAAGCCGCGCGCGACTTCTTCGCCGGCGCCACCGCCTCAGCCGCCGCCCGCCGCTGCAACACAAAAATCGGCTGGGCCCACTGCGTATCCTTCTTCTTCTTGCTCGTGATCAGTGTCAATTCCGAAGGGTCATACACGTCGGTGTTGTGGGTCAGCGGCGTCGTCATCAGGTACTGCGCCTCGGTGTTCTTCAAGAACTCACCCACCAACTGGATATTGCGGATATCCAGATGGGCAAACGGTTCGTCGATGAACACAAACCCGCCCGTGCCGTCTTCCGACTTCAGCAAACCCACCAGCAAAATCAGCGACTTCATCACCTGCTGGCCGCCGGAAGCTTCGCCGTCGTTCATGCCGATCGGACCCTTGCCGTCGAACTTGAAGCGTACGTGCAAGCCCGCTTGCGACAGCAGCAGGTCGTCGTTTTCCAGGCGCACCGGGTCGGCATGGACTTCGATTCCGGCCAGTTCGCCCAGCTCGCGGATATTGCGTGTGTAAGCCTTCACCGTATAGCGCAAGCGTTCGATGTAGGCGCCGCGCGCATTGGCCGTGGCTTCGATGGCGCGGTTGTTCTGGTAGCGCCGCTCTTCCGTTTCGCTCTGGCGCTGCGAAAGCTGGTTGTTCAGCCGCACGTGCTGGTCTACGACGGTCGCATCGGTTTCCCAGTCGTCGCGTTCCAGGTCGTGCAGCAGGCTCTTGACGCGCAACTCCACCTGGTGCGCGTTCTGGTGTTCGGCAACCAATTCCTCGCCCCGCGCCGCACGGCGCCAGTTATAGGGCAGGGCGCGCCAGGTGTGGCGCATCTCGACCAGGAACCTGGCATGGTTGCCACGCTCCTCACGCTGCTTGCGTTCGGTGGCGCGCAGTGCATTTTCGCCGTCGGCCAGGCTGTTCTTTGCGCCATGCCAGGCGGCATCGGCACGTGTGCGCGTTTCGGTCGAACTCTTCAACAGCGGATACAACTCGCCCAGGCGCGTACCCACTTCCAGCCGTTCGGCCTTCAGGGGCACCGACACGCGCTCGGCTTCGCTGAACTCTTCCTGGCGCGCCATCAATTCCTTGGTCGCATCGACCCCGGCCAGGCGCGTCTTCAAACCGCTGACCTCGCCGGCCAGCTTGCCGATCTTCAGCGTCAGGTTGTCTTCCTCGGCTTCCATCGCCGGCAAGCCGCGCTGCAAGGCCGCCAGTCGTTGCGACTTGCCGGCCTGGCCGAAGCGGTAGCGTGCCACTTCCACGTGCAGCGAACGTCCGCCGCGCCGTTCGCGGTGGAAGGCTTCCGGCGTGATCCATTCGTCGTGATTGCCCTGCATGCCGTCTTCCACCGAATCCACCAGGCGGATACGTGCCAATTGCTCGATCAGCCAAGCCGGCGCCGGGGCGTCGAAGCGCACCACGGAAAGCAGGGTGTTCTTTTCCGCCTTTTGCGCCGTCACGCGGTCAGCCACGATGAAGTGGCCGTAACGTTCCTTTTCACCGACGCGGTAAGCCGCTGCCGCATCCTTGGCGCGGTCCAGCAAAATCACGAAAGCCGATGAACGCAGCACGCCTTCCACGGCAGCCTGCCAGCGCGTGTCGGTCACTTCCACGATATCGGGCAGCAAGACGTGCGGGATACCCGCATCTTCCAGCGCGCGGCGCATGGCGCGCACGTTTTCCGGGTCTGGCAGCGTGGTCTTGCCTTGCAGCGCGTCGATGGCTTGCTTGTCTGCCGCCAGCCGTGTGGACACCTTGTCGCGTTCCTGGCGCAGGGCCAGCAATTCGGTTTCACTCTTTTCCAGCGCCGCCGTCACTTCGCCGATGTCGGCGCCGGACTCGTCAGCCAGCTTTTGCAGGCGCTGCTTTTGCTCCAGCAGGCTTTCCTTCGGTTTGAGCTTGCTGTTGATCTCTTGCAGGCGCGCTTCCAGCGTGGTCTTTTCCGCTTCCAGCCCGGCTTCGTTCTGCTGGGCGGCTGTGAGCGTGGCGGCGCGCTGCGCCAGGTCGGCGCGTTTGTCCGACAATTGCGCATCCTGCGCCTTCAGCGACCCGCGCGCGTCGCGCAGGTTTTGCCCGATGCGTGCCGCGCGTTCACGCGCTTCATGGTATTCCAGCGTCGGCAGAATCTCTTCCTGCAAGTCCTGCTTTTCCTTGTTCAAGCCTTCCCAGCGGTGGAAGTTCGCCACGCGCAGGCGCAAGCCTTCAAGGTTGGTCTTGGACGCTTCCAGCTCTGCTTCGAAACGCTGCAATTCGGATTCGGTATCGCGCTGGTGGCGCTTCGCTTCGTCATAGGCGTCCAGCACTTCCTTGTCGCCGAACACCTGGAACACCAGGTCGAGCAACTGGCGCGGCGCATATTCGCACAGCTTGTCGGTTTCGCCCTGCTCCAGCGCCAGCACCTTGGCCATCGCCGGCGACAGGCCGGCATTGGCCAGGCGCTTGCGGTAGGCTTCCACGCCCAGCCAGTCGGACGCATCGGTAATGCCTTCGATCTCGACCGCGCCGCCGCGCATCAGGTATTGGCGCTTCCAGTCGCCGCCGTTCTTCTGGATCTGGCAAAACAGCGTGACTTCGTCGTCGCTGAAAAAGCCCGACGCGCGGAATGGACGGTTGGAAAGCTGCTGCCCCATCGGCTTGTTGTCCACCACGGCGCGTATCCATGCCGTCTGCTGGCCCGAATGGCGCGCATAGTGCTTGTAGGTGCGGCCCATCGAACAGTCGAGCCCGAACAGCGTGCGCAGGGCGTCCAGCAGGGTGGTCTTGCCGGAACCGTTTTGCCCGGCGATGGTGATGATCTTGGCATCGAGCGGGATATTCTTGATGCGCTGCCAATAGTCCCAATGGACCATTTCCAGGGATTTGATGTGAAACATGGGCTTATTCCTGAGTGTCCGGAGTGGTGGCAGTGGGGCCTTGTTGGGCGTCGGCTTCAGCGTGGACTTCGGCGTGCGCTTCTACATTCGCGTCCAGCTTCGCGTCTACGGCCGATGCCGCACCCGCTTCTGCGCCTGTCTCAACGCCAACTGCGGTGCCGGCTTCGCCGTCGTCGGCTGCGTCATTGGCCGCTTCGCCAATGGCGTCATCAATGGTTTCTTCCACCACCGCTTCCGCTGCGCTGTCTTCGGCAGGCGGCTCCACCGCCTCTTCCTCAAACTTGCGCAACACCTTGACCGGGAAAGACTTGCCGAATACGTCGGCCAGCGCACCGTTGATGATGCGTTCCTTCAGCACGTCGGTGTCCATCATCAAGTCCAAGAGCGGGCCTTCCGAAATCGTATCGACCTTGCGTTCGATGAAACCGAGCTTGGCCAACTGGCCCAGGTTCATGTCCATGCGCGTCTTCTTGCCCAGCTTTTCGCCGAAGTCGGCCAGCAGCGCCCGGTAGGAAATACCGAGCGACACGTCTTCCGCGCGCGGCAGCGGCTTTTCCTTGCCGAACATGTCGTTCTGGTCGTCCTGCGCCAGCTGGTGCGCTTCCTGCCGTTCGCGCTTGGGCAAAATGATCAGCGCCCACAGCACCACCAGCAAGGCCACGCCGTCGCGCGCCAGGCCGAAATTATTGTTTTGCCACACTTCACGCGCCCCGAAAATCTTCGGTTCCACGTCGCGCAGCAGCGCCAGCGTCACGTGGTCGGCATACACGTTATCGACAAACTTCATGCCCACCGCGCGCAGCCGCGTATCGATGTCGCTGCGGAACTGTTCGTCCGACAGGGCGCGCCGCACCAGCTTGTCTTCGCGGCGCAGCGTCTGGTGCGTCAGGAGGCGCGCGATCAGGATTTGGGAATCGTCGTTCATGCTTGTTCCTGCTTTCCGGTGTTCTGGGAGTGTGGCGCGAGCGTTGCACGGGTGATCGCGGCCACATGCGGGTCATCGAGCTTGGTCATCTCGTCATGCGTTTCGAAATCGATGGGCAGGCGCGCCAGCTTGGCCGTGGCGCCTTGCAGGGCCGATTCGCTCGGGTCGCCCAACAGCGGCAACATCGAGGCACGGTAGGAAGCCACGGCAAAGCTGGCCGGCAGCAGCGCGTTCTGCACCGGCGCCGCCGTCTCGCCGGCGGCCGGCGTGAACGAAGACAGGCGGTCCAGCCAGTCGTCCAGCTCCAGCATCATGGCGCTGGTTTCTTCTGCCGCCAGCGGCGCGTCCTGGCCGGAAGGCAGCAGGTCGGCAATGCTGGGCTTGGGCGGCGCCAGCAATTCGGCTTCGGCCACGTCCACCATTTCGGCCGGCGTGATGAACTGCGGCGTGATCGGGTGCGACAAGGCGTCGTCGGTCAGGGCGGCAATATCGTCCAGTTGCAGCAGCCAGGTCTTGATGTCGGTGGTGGACAGGCCGGACTGCCCCAGGTGCACGCGCTGGCGTTCGATCTGGTTCAGCGCGCGCGAGAACATGCCCTGCATGTTGAGCAAGGCGCTTTGCGCCCGGCCGATGGCTTGCGCCGCGCGGTGCGTGGCACTGTCGGCGTTCTGGTCGGTGGTGATGGCATGGATGATGTGCGAACCCTTTTCCACCCAGTCGCACGCCAGGTGCCACTTGGCCTGCGCCGTACGCAGGCGGAATTCCGAGCCCGAGGCAATCGCATCGCGAAACTCCTCGGTCAATTCCACCATGCGGCCCAGCAAGTGCTGCAACTGCTCAGCCGAAATGCCGCCCACGGCTTGCGCACCGGCCACTTGCGAAAGCAAAAAGCCCATTTCCGCTTCATCTTCAGGCTGGTTCAGCAGCAACAGGCTGTCGAGCGCGGCCAGCACATTGCGTGCCGTGGCGGTCACGCGGTAGACGCCCTGGCCCTGGTCCCAGGCCAGCAACTGGTAGGAACGCAGGCGCGACAGCACGGTTTCCAGGCTGTCCGGGTCCATGTAGGCCAGCTTGACGTTGATGTCGGCACGCGTGTAAGTGGGCGTGTTCGGGTCGGAAGCCAGCTCGCGCAAGACCAGCAAGCGCACCAGCACACCGTCAAAACCGCCATGAAAAAGCGCCGTAAAGGCCTGGATCGTCCCTTGCGACTTCTTCAAACGGAACACCGCCTCAATGTCGTCAGGCGCAACATTGGGTTTGAAGTAAGCCTGCAGGGAATCGTCGTGCTCGTCTGGTGCGGGGGTACGGATGGAATTCGAATTATTCTGCATCCCGCTATTGTAAGGCAGGGCAGGGTTGGCGCCAGCCAAAACCCCTTGGAACCAGACCACCAACAGCCATTAAACCCGACTCAGCTCCACCATCCGCCCGCTCCGTCCCCGTGTCATGCCTGCGTCATCCACGCGTCATCCCCGCGTCATCCCCGCGTCATCCCCGCGTCATCCCCGCGTCATCCCCGCGAAGGCGGGGATCCACAGCGCCCCAAAATACGGCATTTAAGCCAAATTTCAGCAAATAAGCCGAAAGATGCCAGAAAATACCAGTAAGAAGCCCGAAATTAACAGGCAGCAAACAATCAGTATGGTCAATTAAACCACCCCAACCAACCAGGGATTCCCCAACCCCGTTGCTTTCCAGTATTTGACATGCCGTAATGACATCAGCATTATCTGGAATACACCCCAGCGCAGCAGTAATTCTTTCGAATAAGGAATTCATCATGCCAGTGATCGTGGTCGCCAACCCCAAGGGCGGAGTCGGAAAAAGCACGCTAGCCACCAACCTGGCCGGCTACCTGACCTACCAGGGCCATAACGTCATGCTGGGCGACGTGGACGTGCAGCAATCGTCGCGCTCCTGGCTCGACCTGCGCCCCGCCGGCCTGCCACCCATCCAAAGCTGGGAAATCGTAGACGGCCACATCGGCAAGCCCCCAAAGGGCACCACCCACATGGTGCTGGACACCCCAGCCGGCCTGCACGGCAACAAATTCGAAAAAGTCATGAAGCTGGCCGACAAGGTCGTGGTGCCGCTGGGCGCCTCCATGTTCGACATCATGGCCACCCAGGCCTTCCTCAAGGAACTCAAGGACTTCGGCGGCAAGGCCGACATCGGCGTGGTCGGCATGCGCATCAACGCCCGCACCCGCGCGGCGGAGCAGTTGCAGCATTACGTCAATGGATTGGGCCTGCCGGTGCTGGGGTTTATTCGTGAGACGCAGAATTATGTGCAACTGGCGGCACAGGGGGCGACGATTTGGGATGCTGCGCCTTCGCGGGTGGAGAAAGATTTGGAGCAGTGGGGGGAGTTGGTGGCTTGGGTGAATAAGTGAAGAAGTCTTAGCTAGAATATTTTCTTCGCGTGGCCTTTGAATTTTCTCTTAATCAAGGCGGCTGTCAGAAATTTTTTGTGACCGAGCGCTATGCTCTAAATAATGATTTGATGGTTCTATGCATTTAAATATCTTCTCTACTGAAATCTGTAAAACCGGCTTCGTTCTTGAAAATCAGGTCGCGCAACAATTGAAATCTGCCGCCTGGACTGTTATCAGCAACAAGTATTATGTTGATGATTCGGAAGAAACAATCCGTGAAATCGATTTGATAGCCTATCGCGTTGGAAAAGTGAAGCATTTCGATGTCTACACGGTGCTGATTATTAGTTGCAAAAAAAGCGACGCGAATGTATGGGCATTATTAGCTAGGGACATAAATCTTAAAGATCCAAATTCCGATTGGTGGCCTCTGCATACTTGGTCAAACGACAAAGCTTTGAACTATCAACTGAGTCGAGCTGGAAAGTCACGCAGTTATCATGAGCGGATGGCTGATATGGGAGTTCTTGAAGCACTTTCCATGCCAAGTGTTGAGGTATTTGCTTTTCAGGAAATGGATAAGAAGACAGGCAAGCCTCAGAATGATAAACCAATTTTCAGTGCGGTGACATCGCTGATGAAGGCGCAGGCTTACGAAATGTCAGCGTTACCGGCACGAAAGAAGCAGCCCGCCGTCTATCAATTTAATCTTTTGTCCGTAGTAGATACAGACCTCGTGAAGTTAATGTTTCAAGGCGAGGAGATTGATGCTTCTTCTATCGAGACGGAGCATTATCTTGCTCGATACATCATACGAAAGAAGGAAATATTTTCTAGAGTCCGCTTTATAAAGGCGAGCGCTGTCGAGACAGTCTTGGAAGATTATGGTCGACTCCATCAAGCAAATTGCCAGTGGATGGGGGCAGAATGTGATACGTTCTATGCAGATATTGTCAAAGACTGGGAGCGTAATTCGGTGCTCACGGATGATTTTAATAAGAAGACAAAATGGATTTTCGGCTGGCGATTGGAGCAAAAATTCGGACACGTGGTCGATATTGGTGAAATATCAATCAATTGGTCGGACGCTAAGGAAGAAGTGTGGATTGGCGTGTCAGCAGCATTAGAGGTTCTAGATTTTATGAACCAAGATGAAAGAATTCGACAATGTGCTGCGAAGGCGCTCAAAGAGGTTTATAGATATGAAGATGGGTTTTATTTTGATGATGATATCCCGTTTTAACTTATCAATCAAAAAAACGGTAAGTCGTAGCCCAGTAGGGCGCAATACATTGCGCCCTACGGCCCTTTAAATCGAATCTGATGCTAGAATTTTTTCTCAAATATATGAGCACATATATGTAATCCCATATGTGTATTAATGAGCTACTGTCACCAGATGAATATCAGGCAGAAATTTCATTAGGTTTGATATTGGTAATAAGACAAAAATGACGAAGACATGCGCCCATGGCCGGATCAGCCTATCCCCAGTAACAAAACTTCGGCTGTTTGCTGATTCTGGAGGCTATTGCGCAAATCCGGCATGTTTGCAAGAGATATTTAAGGTATTAGATGGAGATGCGATTTATATAGGTGAGATGGCGCATATTATCAGCGCTGGAAATGATGGGCCCCGTGCCAATACTACATGGACGGACGAAGAACGAAGTAAGTACGAAAATCTCGTTTTGCTTTGCCCAAATTGCCATACAACTATAGATAAAGCAGAGGAGACTTTTCCGGAGTCACTCATTCTTGAGTGGAAGCGCGACCATAAGCGGAGGCTCGCAGTTCTGTTTGGCATAAGAAAATTTTCGAGCCGCAACGAGGTTCGGCAAGCAATTGAACCGCTATTCTTAGAAAATAAATATGTGTTTGAAAATTATGGTCCGAATAGCGATGAAAGGTTTAACCCGGAGAGTTCGCTGCCGGCGCAGTGGCGTAGGAAGATTCTTGAAGTAATTATTCCCAATAATCGAAAAATACTTGGTTTTATTGACGTTAACCGAAACTTCTTACAAGGCGAAGAAGCACTTGTATTAGAAGCTTTTAGGCAGCACATTGATGATTTCGAGGCGAAACATTTAGGTGGTTCAGAATATGCAGGAAGCCAGTATCCGTTTCAAATATCAAAAATATTCCAATGAGGAAACTTTATGTCGGCGATAGACAATTGGAGTGCTAACTGGTGTGCTGATAAATTTAAGCACGACAAAATTTCTGGTGTAAGAGCGGTAGAGAATAATTTAATAGAAGTGAAAGCAGAAGAAATTGGAGTGGCCTTGGTCGCAACAATGTCATTTTCTGAAGTATCTCTTCCCGATATTCCGCAGGTCGCACATCGGCAAGATGTCGAGTTTATCGTCAACATTAAAAAAGATGTGCTATTTCAAGGTGATTTGATTGGCTTCGCTGATATAAATTCGAAAGGGCTCGGCGGTATTGCAGATCTTTCGCGAGCAATAAACCAAGGAAGCCTTAGGGAGTATGTTTCTCCCGAACGCGCATTTTTGTCTAGGGCATTGTCGCAACATAGCGCGGTAGCTGGCGTTCAAATGTTGAATAACAAGACCTACTACATACTTAGACAAGGTATGGAAGCGTATCAATTCCTGGCGTTAGATGCGTACGATCTTACTGCTAATGTCGTTAGAGATGGATTGCGGAGATTTGGTCACAGTCGCACAATCCTGAAAAGCAATCCCAATGGAAATATAACCCCCGAAGCTCGCGAAGCGGCAAAGAATTCTAGTACTAAAATCTTTACCTTTGCGCAGTTGCTTGGGGCGCTAAATGGTTAAAAAAGAGGAGGTGTTTAGGCAAATATCTGCTCCTTTATATGGCTTGGCCATGTCTTATGCCTCTGGGAGGATTTACCTATTTGGCTCTTTATTGTCTGATTCTTATAGTATCTCTGATGTCGATATTCTTGTTGTATATGAAATGGAATCTGAATTGGTGGAAATAAAGACGAGATTGTTAGATTTGGAAATTCAAGCACCCCTTGACGTGATTTGTATGACCTCACGCGAAGAGAGATACCTTCGTTTTGTTGAACGGCAAAAGGCGGTTCCCGTTGATATTTTCTGCAATCCTGCATATATAAATTCGGTAGGATGCAATGCGTAGGGTGTCATCGGCAAGTCGGCACAAACTCAGCACTTAGTTCGAATGAGACCAAGGCGTTATCCGACGTATGTGACGGCGGAGTACGAGCAAAAAATTTCTGAGCACAACCATGTACAGCCACAATTGCCCCATGTATCCCGACGACGAAGAATTAGATGCGATGTACGCAATCTTCGAAGAAGGGCGCAGGCCGAATTGGCCGGAAATGCATTTACATCTGGAGGCGCAAGACACATCTGCACAGGGATGGGTCGCACTGCTGCAACTGGTGGAAGAGGCAATACGCGATCAACGCGAAGTCTTTGCGCCGAAGCAGGAAATTGGACCAGAGCTGTGGTCGCAGGTTGTGACCTTGCCACCTTCGATAGCGCAATTGAAGCATGTCAAGAAGCTTTACCTGTATCGCGTATATGGGGTCAGACTCGATTTAAAGGAGCCTGCTAGCGGCAGATGTGACTTACAACCTGGGTTGGCCTTTTTTGCCCTCTTTGTTTTTTTATTTTTCCCAGCGCGATAACCGGGCTGCTGGTGGATAATCGCTGGACACCCCTCAATAATTCATTATAAAAATGACAGATCGAATCAAGGTCGGCGACGTCTACCTGGAACTGCCCAAGGGCGCTGTTCAAGCATCCGTGCCAACCACGGCAGAGAAGTCCGACGTGCCGGACGCGCTGGAAACCCCGGTTTTCTTGACGCCGCGCCGCGATCCCCTGCAGGACTACTTGGCGAAGGCGGTTACCCCGTCCGTGCAGGCAGCGGCGGAGAGTGCGCCTGAGAAGCAACCCGGCCAAATGGATGAGTGGTTGGCGTTTTGCGGCGAACCCAGGGTGCCACGGCAATGGCAGCGCTACCAAGAGAAAGCGGCTGGCAACTGCGGCTTCAACTGGTTTGCATTTTTGCTCGGGGTGCAGTGGTTCTTTTTCCACCGCATGTATCTCAACGGCCTGGTCTCGCTGGTTTGCGAAGTCGCTCCTGTGGCGGGATTCGCCGCGCTGGCGTCGTCAGCCGCAAGCCACGGCCATAGCATGGGGAGTTTGGCTTCCGGCGCGGAGATTGCCATTGTCCTTGGCGTGAGGGTGGGGATTGGTTACTGGGCAAATTTCGCCCGCTATCGACGTGCAGAACGGGAAATTGAAAAGGTGCTCGCCTTGAATTTGAAGCCGGGCATGCACCTTGACATGGTCCGTGCTGCCGGTGCTGTCAGTCTGGGGTCGGTGATTGTTCTCAATGCGACTGCCGTGGCCCTGCGTGCGCTGATGCTTGCTATTTCCTAGCGTGTAGGTCGGATGAGCCGAAGGCGTTATCCGACGAATGTGACGAAAGATATCCTTGCGGCGGAAGCGCGGAGCCTCGCACGTTTCGCTTTTCCGCGAAGCGGCCATCTGTCCTGTTTTCTTTTTCGGTTTATATGAATATTCGCCTCAGGCACCCGCTGGGGTTTTTCTTGCCGTAGCCGCGATCGGGTTTGACTTGGCTCAGAAAATGGGTCGAAGAATCGGCGCGCCGTCTGACTTATGTGTGCTGGAACTTTCATACGTCGGATAACGCCTGCGGCTCATCCGACCTACTTCCCTGATTCAATGTGAGCGTTTTAATTAAAGCGGCCTCTCCAATCTTCGCCGTTGGAGCCAATGGAAAAATTTAACCCCAAGTCCGGCACACGTTCGTTGAAACAGGGTGGCCATGGCGGCAAGGGGCCGCTGCAGTTCAGTTGGATGCTTGCTGCAGCTTCCGGCGCCCGCCTTCTTTTACCTTAAATGCGGGGCTGGGATGAAAACACAAGGCCTTTACCCAGGCATACGAAAGAGCTTATGACTGTGAGAAAAATCGACTTCGCCCAGGTGCTTGCTACGCGAGGCAAGGTTTTCGCGGCGGACAGCAAGACAGCGCTGCTGGCGGGTTTGCTGGTGTGTTCGGCGGCGCCCATCGACGCGCAGGCTTGCAGTTGCGCGTGGGACCATAAAAGCGAATTCCCGCATGCGTCGGCGAATAACAATTCGCCACACCTGCCCAGCAATGCCCGCGGGGTGCTGTTCCTTGCGCGGAGCGAGGCGCGTGCGATGTATGGCGATGGCCGCAATGACATTCTGGATTCCATGCCTGTGCCCTTGAAGCCCGGTGATTTTCGGATTGTGCAAAAGGGCGTGTCCGCCCCTTTGGCCGCCGAGATCGAGCCGGTTGTCTTGCCGAACGATGAAAGCGGCGATGCGGCACCGCATTTCTATTCCACCAATAACACAGCCATCAAGCTATGCCTGCGAACGGGCGATGCGGGAAATTGCAAGGCGGCCGGTATTGATACCGGCGGCCAAGGATGGATGCAGTCGCTTGCCGGCTCCGGACGTCTCAAGGATGTAACGAAAGAGTGGCATTTGTCCGACGGCTTGTTTCGGGTGCGGCCGAAAGGCGGTTTCGTGCAAGGCGCCCAGTACAGCATTTCCTTTGGCGGCTCGTCGGCCGGTGGGCCTGGCCCTGGCATCGAGTTGACGATCGATGCGCCGTTGGCACCGGATGCGCAGGATAATTTCCGTATCGTGGCCGATGGCGTGCCCGAGCACAGGATGATCAGCCTGCCGAGCGGCGGCGGCTCGTGCAGCGCGATGGAACCTGTCACGGCCCAAAGCTTGCAATACGAGATTCCGCCGCGCTATCGGCCTTATGCAGAGTCCCTGGTCTATTTTACGGAACAGAAATATCTGCCAGGCGGCATGGCGCGCTATGGGGTCGAGCCGGGCAAGTTCGCCCGCTGGGTACATACCGGCTCGCTCTGCACCACGGTGCCTTTCGGCGGCAGCATTCTGGGCGTCGGCAAGGAACTGGTCTATGGCGCCTGCAGGGAAGGCGCAGACAAGCCGGTATCGAGTTTTGTGCGCGGCGAGGTTGGCATGCTGGAGATGGGCGACAAGCTGGCCATGACGCCGGAGCTGGAAGTCCATTTTGGCGACGCCAAGGCGGGTGGCTGCAGCAACGAAGCCTTTCTTGACCAGGCCATTAAAAAGAAGGATGCGAATGCCATCCAATTCAATTTGTGCGTTATTGCCAGTGGTAACCAGCAGTTTGATGATGCGGCGGCGCCATCGATCTTGCGCAAGATCGAGCCTTTCATAAATAGCCCGGCACCCAACCTGCGTGCTTGCGCAACGACGGCAGCGGTTTCCCTGTATGGGCGCATCAGCCGCGAAGGAGACGTTTCGCAGACCGCACGCCAGGCCGCCAAGGATGGGGCCGAACCCTTCTTGCGCGATAACGACTATGTGCTTCGCATGGAAAATGCGCTGATACTCGGCTTGTCGGAAAAGGATGAACGCCTGCGCTTTGAACGCTTCAATGCACTGACGCAGTTCATCAACCTGATCTGGCGCGAGCCTGGCCGGCTGACGGTCGATAGTGGAAAAGACAGTGTACTGTTGCGGCAATTGATCCAGCTCGCGCGCACCCGGTTGCAAAGCATGGACGGCCAGGACTTTCAAGAAACGCTGGAAATGATCAGCGCGCTGGGGCCCCAGGCGCGGGCGCTGTTGCCCGATCTGCTGGAAAAAGCCCGGACCTCAGGTGGCGGAGACTTTGGCTTGCCTGGCGCATTGATGTCTATCGCGCCCGACGACCCCAGGGTGTTCGATGCGGTGGCAGACATGACAAGGCGGCATGCCTGGGGTGCAGCAGAAGTATTGGCAGGCATGTCCAGGGACAAGCCATGGGCCGGCAAGGCCGTGACGGCCTTGATGGGCGGTATCCAGGGGGACGACAATTCGAATTGGGCTTACATCGATGCGCTGGGTACCCTTGGCGCAAGCGCGCAACCGGCGCGTAGCGTGCTGCTGAAGCAAGCCACCAGTTCGCCTTCGGGAACCACGCGCCACAAGGCCCTGGAAGCCCTCGTTGCCACGGGAGACCGCAGTCCGGAATTGCTCAACGCCATCCTGGACAAGCTGCTGGTTCCGCTCAAGGGCGATATCGATGGGCCTGGAGGGGCGAACATGAATTGGCAGTTGATCGACTTGATCGGCAACTTTGGCAGGCAGGGGCAGGACGCCTTGCCCAGGCTGCGCAAGTTCATGGAAAAGCCGATCTCCGAAAACGAGAAGTCTTCCCTGGAGCGTACGTTTGCCAGGCTGGCCTTGTCCGACGCGGACAAGAAGGCTTGGAACAAGCGCCTGGATGGGGTGCGTGTCCGAAGCGGGTTCTAGTGTCGTGGCGAGCTGGCATAGCCAATAGAGAGAAGCGCCGCCTGCCAACTTTTGCGATAGGAATGCTACCATCGGTTCCATATATGATGATCCTCCATGTATGGGGGAAGCCCGATGGGAGTAAGTAGCTCGGATGAGCCGAAGGCGTTATCCGAGGGATGCAGCTAGCCTGACTGGCGATAAGAATCAACTTTGGCTCATAAGTAAGTGAATCGCTATGCTTCCCTTTCAATTTGAATCTTCAAGAACCTTTGTGGTATTCAGTTACAGCGTGGGACATGGCCTGTTGTTGCTGCGAAGTGCGAAAACCGCCGCTTTTCCGACTCGTATCGACGTGCTGATCCAGGACGTCCGTGCAATGGAGTCTCGCTACTTTTTCGAAGGAATCCGTATTGAAGAAACCGACGCGGCGGGCCTCGAAGCCCATGCAAGCAAACCGGCCGAGATGCTGGAGGCCGGCATGAAGGTCTATGCACTGAGGGGCAATGGCTGGCGTGGCTTTGTCGTGGGTGGGGTCATTGGGGTGCATGAAGACGAACAAGATTTCATGTCGCCCAGCGCGCTATTGGGTTCCAGCTGATGCGGTAGCGCGATACACACGTGAGTCTGATGGACCGGGGGCGTTATACGGGGGGCGATAAAAAATGGAAAAGAAGAAAAACGAATGGTGGCTGAAGCTGCGCTTCCCTTTGCTTGCGGGTTGTAGCCCGTTTTTGATCGGTATCGGCTTTTCCATGTTTGCACCCAGCGACGATGCCATGAACGTTTCATATGTATTGGCTGCCTGTTGCGGCTTTGTCGCCGGCGCTATTTGGCGCTTTTGGAGCATGGCTGGGGCGGTGCTGGCCGGCATCGTGCTGCGATTGTTTATGGATGGCAGCCATTTTGGCGGAGTCATTGTCCTGCTGGGCCTGTTTGCCTTGTTGTCTTACCTGGCCGGCGCGCTGGCTGGTGTGCCTGCAGGTTACCTGCTGCACTGGATGTCGACGCCCGCCGGAACAAAGGACGCGGAGGAGCAGGAGCTATTGGAAACGCAAAACAGGCTCCTTGACAAAAAATGACTCATGGGCCGTCGCAATTCGGGCATTCCAAAAAACTCAACTTGTAGCACCTGTGGCGGAATAGATTAGCGCATGAAACATTGTCGGTCTTATGTGATATTGCCGGGAGGGGAGGGCGTCGAGGTTTTTGACTCGCCGCCGCCCTTTGTCTCGGATGGGGTGATTTGGACCGTGAATGAGTCCTTGTCATTAGAGGGCTGCTTTTATGACTATATTCGAGAGAAATCTGGCCAGCTTGCTGGATTCCGCTATTGGATTGGAAGCCGGGAATCGGGTCTTCATGACACGGCTTTTGGCGACTTCCTGAGCGACAAACGGTTCTTCTTTTCGAAGGATAATATTTTTGTTGATATATTGTTCGATGCCCATTCCGCTGGGCGATTTCAGGAAGGACATTTGGTTCTTGATGTCTTGCAGGACTTTGGCGGGGAGTTTGCCTTGAAAAGCAGCCAAGGTACTACGGGAATTGGTTTCAGTATCCAGGTGTAGGTCGTATGAGCCGAAGGCTTTATCCGACGGATGTGACGACGGAGATGCTTGCGGCGGTGGGCGTGTCGCTTTTTCGTGAAACGGCCATTCACCTGCTTTCTTTTTGATTGATATGAAGATTCGCCTCAAACACACGCTGGGATTTGCGCTTGCTGTAGCCGCCGCCATTGGGTTCGGTTACCTGGCCCAACTCGCGTTTAACATGTCGTTTGAAAACTCAGACCCGCCGTACTGGACCAGCTACGGAACTTATCTTCGGGTGTTTTCGATTCTCGGCTTACCCGTCATCATCGGTTCTACCTTCGAGCGCCGTGCCTGGTTGTTCGGCGCATTGGCGGCGGTAGTTTTCATTTGCTATTTCGAATGGACTGTATTGATTGCCAGATTGCCAGGTGATGGCGCTGTTCCCGCGGCCTTTTGGCGAGAGGCCTGCTTTGAAGTTTTGAGTTATGGTGCCTTGAGCGCGCTCATCGCGGCGCTGGTAGGGTGGGGCCGCTTCAAGTGGTATCCGCGAAGCCGGTTTGGGACAATCAAATTGCGGCTGATTCTCGTTTTCTTTGCCTTCGTTTTCGTCGGCGGCAACCTATTTATCAAGGGTATGCATGGCTTGTACAACGAATACCGATTGAGTACTGCCGGCATTTCCGGCGAAGTCACGCGTCTATTCGAGGCATGGCCTGGCGGGATTGATGCGGTGTATTTCAAAGAGGCTCTTGGTGAAGAGGTCGTGATAGAGATGCCGGACTCTCCGGAACGGGTCGAACGTTTCAAGCACGGTGAGGAATTGTTTATCCGCTATGCGCCGGATTTCGACCGCAGAGTGGAGAGGTTTCTTTTTTATATACCGGGCGACGTTTATGTTTTTCGGTGGGCAGAGGAAGACAATACGCCAAGCATACTGTCTCAGTCCGGGCTTGCATTTTTCGGCCTTGTGAGCGTGGGGCTGGGGATGCTGTTCTGGAGGCGGGTATCAAAATTGTCCACCCACGCCGCATGAATTGAAGCGAAGCGCCTCGGGTGGGGCCGGGGAGGTGACGTCGGTGATGCTTGCGGTGTAATTTTCTTCGTTTTTCCGTGAAGCGACCATTTGCCTGCTTTCTTTTTGATTGATATGAAGATTCGCCTGAGACACATACTTGGATTTGTACTCGCTGTAGCTGCTGCCATTGGGTTTGATTATCTGATTCAGCACGCGATGGAGAGATCGTTTGAAAACCCGGACCCTCTGTACTGGACCAGCTATTTATTTTATTTACGGGTGTTTTTGCTATTCGGTATTTCCACCATCATCGGATGCACCTTCGAGCGGCGCGCCTGGTTGTTCGGAGCACTGGCGGCGTTGATTTTCTTTGGTTATTCCGCATGCTCTGAATTCTTTACCAACTTTCGGCAAGGACACCCTGTGCCAGTGGGCTATTGGCAAGAGGAGTTCCTTGCAGGTCTGATTTATATTACGTTTAATGCGCTCATGGCGGCGCTGGTGGGAAGGGTTCGCTTTCGGTTGTATCCACGAAGCCGGTTCGGGACGGTCAAATTGCGACTGATTCTTGTTTTCTTTGCCCTCATTCTCGTTGGTTGCAACCTTTTCATCAGGGGCATGCATGGCTTGTATAACGAATACCGATTAAGCACTGCTGGCCTTCCCGGCAAAGTCACGGAAATGTTCGCGGCATGGCCAAGCACGCTTGATGAGGTGATTTTCAATACCGTTGATGGTAAAAGGTGTACCGTAAAGATGCCGGGCTCCCTGGAGCGGCGCGGGCGTTTTGATCGCGGCGAGGAAATGTTTATCCGCTATGTGCCAGGTTTCGATCGCGATGGGATGTTCATCAATCTTGTGCCCGGCGACGCTGATGTTTTTCGGTGGGCAGAGGAAGACAATACGCCAAGCATACTGTCCCATTCGGGTATTGCATTTCTCGGGCTTGTGAGTGCGGGGCTGGGGATGCTGTTCTGGAGGAGGGTGAGGTCTCGGACAATGCCGCAAGGCACAATGATGGAACCCCAATGACCTACGAAATCTTTGAAATCTGTGACCGCCCGAAAAGCGTCTCCTTCCACTTTGTGATCTTGTATTTAAGCCTCAAGGTAGAGCCATTGGCGAAAAAGTATGGGTTCCGGTTTTCAAAGGCGTCGGACGATATGTCCGAAGTCGAGGTTTGCATGCTTCGCACCGAAGACGATGACTACTTCGCGATCCTTGGCCGGGAAGAATTTCCTGAGGTGCCGACGCATGTGTTCACGACGCCGCCACCGGCGGGCATTGCGTTGGAAGACTACGCGCAAAATAAGATCGAATCATTCGTCAGGGCGACGCAGATGGCGTTTGACGATTTGGGCTCGCTTCCCGATTTTATCGATGTATCAAAATTGAGCACCTAAGCCGCATGAATTGAAGCGGAGCGGCTTCAGGTAGGGCGCCATGAGCGAAGCGTAATGCGCCGTATGTAACCGCCGCATCCCTCTTTGTTCTTGACGCCCTCCTACGGCGGCAGGTGCTTTGCATCCCCTCGCCTACCCACACGGCGTAAACTTGAATTCCGAAATCACCATCTCCACCTGTGCCCCATCCACCGGCGCCTGCCCCTGGAACAGCCACAGGTTCATGTGCAGCGGTATGGCGTATTGCGGAATTACCGAAGCATAGTTGGGCGGCGCGAAGGTCCAGCTTGCATATTGCCCGGCATTGGTGTCGCTCAGGCCGGCCAGGGCCTGGAAGCCGATCTGCCGTGAACTCCAGTTGAAGCGGTGCGTGCTCCAGCCGGTGTTGCCGCTCATGTCGAAGGCATAGGTGCTGTTGTCGTAACCGGTCACGGCGGGCCAGACTGTCCAGTTGCCGTGCTGCGTTTGCTGGCCGCCCCAGGTGGCGAATTCGATGTCGATTTCATTGGTGCCGTCCGGGCCGATGTCCGGCGTGGTGTAGGGGAAAAGGCCCAGCACCACGTTCTGGTCCATGACTTCGGGGTGGCCCACGATCTTGAACTGGTAGGTGCCGAAGCCGAGAGGCTTGCTGGCGTAGACCTCTGCCGTGGTCCATTGTCCACCGCTGTAGGCAAGCTTCAAATGCAGGAAACCGTTGGCATCGACCCAGGCATTGTTCTGGCTCCAGGTATTCGGCCCCGGCCCGCCGCCACCCGATCTGACATAAAAGGTGTAGCCGGAAAACACTAGTTGCGACTGGCCCGGTGGGGAAGGCACTGAAGCCGCATTGGCCGGCACGGCAACCGGCGCCAGCAGGTCGGCAATGGTGGCGTCGACCCTGGTTTGGTAAGACGTGGTGACGGTTGGCGCGACCACGGCCGACAGCATGAGCCGTGCGCTTGCCGCAGCAGTTGCGCCCTTGTATGCGGGCACGACATTGCGCGTACCCAGTTGCGCGCTAAAGTATTCGGCGACCGCCAGCCGGTTGGCGATGAGGGTGGCGTCTTGCCGGCCTTGCGAGGTGGTGTTTTGCGTGGCGCCCGCGGCAATGGCCAGCGCCGCATCGCCACGCGTCAGTGACCCGCTGTCGATGGCCCCGGCCCAGAATGCCAGGCCCGAAGAATTGGGCGCACGGCCAAGCAGGTTCTGGAAGATGGCGCTGACGAAATTGGTCGATGATCCGCTGCCGTAGAGGGCCAGCGATTCATTGCTCTGGCCGAAACTGTCAATCAGTGCGCGCACGGTGGCATCGCTGGAATAAGTCGCGTCGAGCGCGGCCAGCGTGGTGGGTGCACCGTCGGCAGCCAGCGCCGCTTCGAAATTGGCCAGCCCGCCGGGGTCGGCCGGGCGACCGAAGTAGGCGATGTACAGCTCTTGCACCACGTCCTGGTAGGCCGAGGCTGTGCTTTGCACCTTGCTTGCCACCTGGCGCCGTTGCTGCATTGAGTCCTGCGCGCTGTCCTGCCCCGGGGTACAGGCGGCCAGCACGGCCAGCGCCGCCAGGGCCGGTATGGCTTTCCAAAGTTCGCGATGATGCATGGCAGTCTCCAGTGCGGCTGAATCGGGTTGACCGATGCCCTGGCCTGTCATGACCCAGGATACGGTGCAACTAGTAGGGCGCCATGAGCGAAGCGTAATGCGCCGTATGTGACCGTAACACACCTGATCTGCTCACTCAAGGAGCAGCCGGGAGCACGGATGGGCACCTTGCGCCCCACGAAAGAAACCGGCTTGGAGATGGCCATAAGGCCGGCGCACTATTGATAATTCTTCCAATGCATCAAGCGCTCGTCATTCGCTTCCTTGAGCAAGAGGCGCGCGCGCGTGGCGTTGGCGGCGCTTTGCTCGGCATTGCCGGGGTCGCGGCTGTCCAGGCTCATGGCCAGTGCCTGGATCGCGACGGGATAGTCACCGGCGGCGGATTTCTCCAGCCACTCCTTGGCTTTCACTTCATCCCTGGCAATGCCTTCGCCGGACGAATAGGCGTTTGACAGCAGGAACATGGCCTGGGCATTGCCTTGCTGGCCGGACTTTAGCAGCCAGCGCATGGATTCTTGCAGGTTTTGCGTGGTGCCGTCGCCGTATTTGGCCATCCTGGCGAGCATGAAGCTGGCTTTGCCATGGTCTTGCAAGGCAGCTTTTTCATACCAGGCCCAGGCTTGTGCGTGGTCGGCCTGCAAGCCAATGGTGCCCTTGAACAGGGCTTCCGCCAATTGAAATTGCGATTCTGCATCGCCATTGTTTGCCGCTTGCTGCAACCAGTTGCGCGCGTCGGCTTCGTGGCCCGGCCAGTTGAGGTAGGTCAGCGCCAGTTCGCGCTGGGCGATGGGCGAGTCCTGCATGGCCCAGGACTTCAGTTGTTCGATGGCGGCGCCCTGGTGTGTGCCTTGCGCCTGCATGCCGGTTGATTCGATTTGCGCGCTCGCGGGTGGTGGTGCGGAGACCTGGCTGCATCCCACCAATGCCGTCAGTGCTGCCAATGCCACGGATAGGGCGAGTGCCCTGGTCTTACCGGTTGTTGTGTTCATGAGTTTCATTGCTTGCGAATTGCAAAGGAACCGGGCGCGCTGTGTTGCGTTGCGCGCCCGGTTCCCTGACTTGCTTTACAGTCCTGGATTACTTGCTCAGATCAATTGCATAGTGCGAGAAGCCGTTGGCGTCCACCGCGCCTTCAGACGTCACGCGGGACAGGCCCAGGCTTTGCGCAATCGCCATCTTGCCCGGGGCGGAACGCAGGATGACCGGCCCTTGCGTTGCCGTCTTGACGAAGCTCCAGCTGTTGCCGCTGGCATTGTTTGCCACCGTCAGCGCGCCTTGCTTCTTGATGTAAGCGGCGACCACGGCCTGGTTGGCGTCCGGCGAAGCGATGATGGTCTTGCTGCCGTCAATGCCGGGGAAGTTGCCGCCGCCACCTGCGCGGTAGTTGTTGGTGGCCACGATGAAGTCGTCGGTCGGGGCCACGGCCTTGCCGTTATAGGTCAGGTTGACGATGCGGCTGCCAACCGGCTGCGTCACGTCGATCTGATATTGCAGGGCATTCTTGGTGGCGTAGAAGACGTCGTAGTTGTAGATGGTGGAATACGACGGCACCAGGTCTTGCTCGGTCGTCAGCGCGGGGTTGATCTGGGCGAACTGCTTGGCCGATGTTTCGAGCCAGTTTTTCAGGTCGGAACCCTTGATCTTCACGGCCTGGATGTTGTTGTTATTGTAGAGGTACAAGTCACCCGGGTTGCGCACCTGCAGCGCGAATGGTGCGGCCGTCGTGGCGCCGGGCGCAACGTCGGTGAAGTCGGTCGGCCCGTTGCGGCCGGCCTTGAAAGGTGCGCTGCACGAAATCACCGGAATCGACTTGTAGCTGGCCAGCGTTGCGTCGGTGGAGTTGGCGATGTAGTTCGAGATGTAGTCGATCTGCGCCTGGTTCACGATCTGCAATGCGCCCACGTCGCCCACCATGGAGAAGAAGGCCGACATTTCAAAGCTGGTGGTCGTGCCCAGCGGTTGCGTGGCGTAGGCGATGGTGGCCTTGTGTTCGGTGTCCACCAGCGGTTCGATGGCGGGGTCGGCCGCCACCACGGTGGTGCCGTCGGTGTATTTGAAGCCGCGCGCTTCGACTGCCGTCTGGTCTTTCTGCACTACCCACTTGCCGCCCTGGTATTGCAGCGTCATCTTGATGATGCCCAGGCGGCGGCCCCAGCTTTGCGCCATTACGGCCGGCACGCCATTGACGAAGCCGTTCTTGGTGTCCACCAGGCTCGAGGGCAAGGCGGCCAGCGACGGGTCGATGGCCGGGCCGCCGGTTTCCTTGGCTGCCGGGAAGATCAGGTGCGAGTGGCCGAGAAGCAGGGCATCGATGCCCGTGCCGGCCAGGTACAGGCTGCCGTTTTCCATTTTCGGGCTGTAAGGTGTGGCATCGAGGCCGCCGTGCGACAGGGCGACCACCACGTCGGCACCGGCGCTGCGCAATTGCGGCACGTAGGTGTTGGCAGTTTCCTGCACGCCGTTGACGGTGACCTTGCCTGCCAGGTTGCCCTGGTCCCAATCCATGATCTGCGGCGGCACGAAGCTCATGATGCCGACCTTGACAGGCACCGTGACGGTGGTGCCGTCGGGCTTGGTGGCGGTGAATTGCTTGGTGATGACGGCGTAGGGATTGAAGATCGGCTTCTGGCTGGACACGCCCACCACGTTCGACAGCACCAGCGGGAAGGACGGTGCGCCGCAATTGGCCGGAGCGGAAACGCCGGGCACGCCGAAGCTGGTGTTGGTGACTTGCGAGAGGAAATTCAAGCCATAGTTGAATTCATGGTTGCCCATGCCGCCGCCGTCATACTTCAGCGCATTCATGACCTTGTGCACGGCCAGCGTGCTGCCGCAGGAAACCGGCGCGGCCGAAGCCTGGTAGTCGCCCAGCAGCGTGCCTTGAATGACGTCGCCATCGTCGAACAGGACGTTATTGGGGTTTTCTGTGCGTGCCGACTGGATCAGGGTGGACGTGCGCTCCAGGCCGAGGCTGGTGTCGGGTGCCAGGCTATAGTAGTTGTAGCTCAGCACGTTCTGGTGGATGTCGGTGGTTTCCAGCAGCGCCATCTTGACGCTGGTGCCTTCGGGGATGGCCGGCTGCGTGGAATTGTTGTTGGTGTTGCTGCCGCCGCTGCTGCAAGCACTTAATGTTGCCAATGAGGCTGCCAGCGACGTCGCCAGGGAGGCGGTCAAAATCAGGGTATTGTTTTTCATCATTATCTTGGGGTCTAGCCCTTATAGGTTTCTCGTATTCGAGTCAGTTGAAACAACGGGCAAGAGAGCAGCTTGCCTGCCGTTAACTCCGTGACAACTTGGTGCCGCGCAGAGTATCGCCAAGCATTGTGACGGGGGCATGACTTGCCAGGGCTTATTGGAGAAATACCGGGGCGGACTTGGCGGAAAAATATTTCGCACCTAAAAATTGTTGTTTCCCTGAAATTCATGAGAAGCTTCGATGTGAGACGGATAAGATATAGGGTGCACTGCGGGGATGCACTGCGGGGGGCACTGCGGGGTTATTTGGGCCCGGCGGCATATCATCGAGATGGCACATCGAAAAGGAGCAGCAGCATGAAATACCTTCTCACTTCAGCCGGCATCAAGAACGCCAGCATCCGCAACGCCATGCTTGAACTGCTGGGCAAGCCGATTGCCGAATGCAGCGCGCTGTGCATTCCCACGGCCGGTTACGGGCACCCGCAGGGCTCGCCCGGCGGGGCCTGGCGCTTCATCAGTGGCATGAACCCCAATTGCCCGATGACCGAATTGGGCTGGAAGTCTGTGGGGGTGCTGGAACTCACCGTGTTGCCCAGCATCGAGCGCGAACGCTGGGTCTCGTGGGTGCAAAGCGCCGACGTCTTGCTGGTCAATGGCGGCGACGCCGTGTTCCTGGGTTACTGGATGCGGCAGTCCGGGCTGGCGGACCTGTTGCCCGAGCTGGCCGGCAAGGTGTGGGTGGGGCTGAGCGCCGGCAGCATGGTGATGGCGCCGCGTATCGGCAAGGACTTCTTCCACTGGGCACCACCTTCGGGCGGCGACAGCACATTGGGCATCGTCGACTTTGCCATCTTCCCGCACCTGGACCATCCCATCTTGCCGGAAAATACCATGGCTTACGCCGAAAGGTGGGCCGCCACCATTGGCTGTCCGTCGTATGCGATTGACGACGATACCGCCATCAAGGTGGTCGATGGAACGGTCAAGGTGATCTCTGAAGGAAACTGGAAGTTTTTTGCGGGATAGTTTGCAGAAGGCAACTGGTGGTCAGTAGGGCGCCATGAGCGTGGCGTAATGCGCCATATGCAGCCGCTGCGCATCACGCTGTTGGCCATGAACTGCCTACTTGGGTGGCAAGGAGCGAACGAAGCGCATCGCCGCATCGAGCAGTTTCTTGCGCAACGCATCGTCGCTATACGCATCTGCTGCGGCCCGCACCCAGCCATGCATGCGCCGCTCGCGCGATATCATCGGCTCAATGCCGGGCAGGGCCAGGGCCCAGGCGTCCTGGTCCTTGCCAAGCCGCACCAGCATGCCGTCCTCACGCGCACCGCACAGCAGGTTACCATGCAGCATCCAGGCCCAGCCGCCAAACATGGCTTTTTCCTTGAGGCCGGCGACGCCGTGCAAGTCTTCACTTAAAATCTCTTCCAAACCCCGGTCGCGTGGCATGGTCGTTTCCTTTCATGGACCTGATGCGATAGCATAGCAGGGCTGTGATTTTTCCCGCTTGGCCTGTCTTTTCTACCCCCAATGAAAACGATAAAGTATAAGCAGCACGAGTTCCGCTTTGATCCGGTGGACCGGGAAGCGCTGCTTTCCACGTTTGTCTATGACCTGCCTTACCTGGACGGGTGCGGAATATTCCCACCGCGCCATATTGCCAATCAAAGATTTATCCGGGGCGGGGGCGACGGAGGCATGGGCCCCGGCGCCTCATGGGAACCATTTACCTTGTCGGAAGTAGAATATCAGGAGTTGGTTGCCGTGTTGCAGAACCTCGACCCCAAAACGTTGGGGGACGACGCCAGGCACACCAGCATCAAGTTCGAATTCGACCCTGCATTTGACTCCATCCAGGACCGTACTTCCTGGCTCAAGGCGGTGTGCGAAAAGTACAGGGAGGCATATCACGAGAAAATGAAAAGGGTTGCGGAAGCGAGATTGCCCGGGGCACAATGAGCATCACTTGGAGGCCTTGTCAGCTTCCCGAAGTGACGTTCCAGAAACGGAACGGTATGCGACAATCGCACTCTCCTACACGATCAAAGGAAAACGCCATGGCATTCCCCACAGCCGTCAACAACCAGATCACGGATGCGCTTGCGCCCCCTGGCACCGGTGCCGCGGTCAGCCCGGAAATCCAGCAGCAGCTTGCGGCCATTTTCCAGGCGGCCACGACTTGTCTCGTCTCGGTCATGTACAGCCAGGCCGCGGCGATGGGGGCGGAAGGTGTTGCGGCCCAGGCTGTGGAGAAGGCCTCCACGTCGGACGCCGGCAACTTGCCACACACTTCCGCACCGTTGGCCGCGCCTGAAGCAATGCGGGAAGCTCCGCCCGATCACGTCACCAATGCCGACGCCGAAGCCTGGAGTGCAGGGGTGCGACATATCCTGTCCGCCTTGAGAAAGGAAATGTGGGACCTGCACGAACTAGGGCGCGCTGCCACGATGGAACAGATCAAGCAGGCGGCGCTGAGTGACATATTGAAGCAGATGGTGGATTCGCCCGAAAAGTTTGAACAGTTCGAGAAGATCGTGCAGTTCATCAAGACGATCTGAATGCGCGAGGCGGCAGTGCTTTCGCGTATGAAACGCACGGTGCTGAGCACTCAGCGTTGCAGATGATCTGCAGACGTGCAAGCCATATGGATAAGCCACCATGCTTTGTCAAACAAAACCGAAGCTCCCATGCCCCGTCTCTATCGATACGTAGGTCCGCAAGAAATCCGGTAAGCAGTGTCGGGAATCCCTGAAGGATTTGCGATACGCACGCCGGCAGATATCACCAGGTGCATTAACGAGACGAGACGGGACAAAGCCTTGTCCGGGATGGCGGTGTCACAGCAACCTTTGTGATCGATGAAACCGGCACCTTGCGTGTTGCGGACCGCAGTAGTGAGCGCGTCGCTTGTGCCGGAGGGCGGCCGGTTGAGTCCGCCGGTGAGATCGGATTCCGGGTTGGCAAAAGTGGCGCGGAGATCACAACGGTGACGAACCAGTCAACGGGTTTTTGCCCCGAGCCCGGTTCCTGGGCTGCGGTAGTGCAGGCCATTTCGGCTATCGGCATACCGGCGCCAGCGTCGTTCACGACAGCTTACGAATTTCGGAAGTGTCCTGCCTGTGGCGCCACGAATGTGATGAAGGAAGGTATTTTCGAATGCGCAATGTGCGAGGTGGAGCTGCCTGCGCTGTGGAATTTCGAGCGGTAATGGGAGCAGGCGCGATTGGGTTTAGCCCCGTCTGCAAGGTATCGCCGTTGAAGTAGGTGGCCACGGTTTCTGATACGGGCATGCCGCCGCTGCCGCCGTAGCTGGCCGATAAAGTCTACTAAAGGAGGGTTTTGATGAAACGTATTTCCCTGGCAGGTTTCGTGCTCGCTGCCATGTGTTGCTGCTTGATACAGGGCGCCTTTGCTGAAACCCCGAACTTTGCCCAGCCGCCCAAAGCGGGAAAGCAAGCCTGGTTTCTCGGCATGCTGAAAAACCTGGCCGACATGGATGGGCTGGATGATCCGGGCCAGGTCGGCGGCCTTCTGGGCGTAAAGTTCGACAAGCGCGTGGTGACGACCGAGCCATCACATATGGAATCCTTCGCCAAGTCTTTCGAACGCGACGAATATACGCCCGTAGGTCAGACATGGTTCACGGCCGGGCCGCCGGGGTACGCATCGACAGGCAACTGGAAGCCAAATGGCCATAATGGCTTCATGGCCGGGGTTGACCCAAAGGCAGAAGGGGACAAGGTCAATTTCAAGTACTTCGAATCCAAGCGCTTCGGATTGCCGGAAGATCGTTTAATGCCGCGAGCCGATGCGGCAAAGAATGACACGCAGACGACGCTGATTTTTTACGGCATCGACAAGCTCACTTGTATCAGCCTGAGCGACATCCAGTCATTTTTCCCCGGCATTCATCATATGGGTGCGACCGACGCCAGTTCCGAGCGCTACCTCTATTATCCAGCGGTACGCGAAGAGTCAGGCAATGTGCTGTCTTTCGAAGCGCCGCAGGGAAAATGTATCACCGAAGCGACCGTGCACGAGTTCTCCGGCTTTGGCAAGCGGATTCATCGCGCTTCCGCCAAGTTCTCCAAATGCCTGCAAGATGCTGGCGCAGCTTATTGTGGCAAGCATCCTGATGCGAAACCGAATGATTTCAAAATTTACGATGAGCTGAAATTGTACTTGCAAAAAAGTTGCGGCGCACTTGACGACTATTATCAGAAAGAACCGAAAAGCGGAGAAGAACCGCCCAAGGATATCAACTACTTCGATTTGCCCGTGCATTGCCCCTATCCCGACAAAGGGCGGTGACAATCGCTGCAGCCATTCTCTTTACTGGCGTGTTCCCCGCGTACAGATATTTTGAAAAATCCAAAGGCAAGCCATGCACTACCTGATTTACGTCGGCGATGAAGAAGGCGAAGCGACTCACCTGCACCAGGGGCCCGTTGAAGAACAGGAGCAGCAATACCTGCTGCAATGCGTCCTGCCAGGGTTACGCCCCTTGAGCGATGATGACTACATGCAGGGCATCGCCGTGATCCTGCACACGTTTGCGCGTTCGAGTTATGTCTTGCATGGCCAGACGATTCTCTGGTGTATCGAATGGGAACCCGGCATGCTGGTAGTGCGCTTCTCTCCTGATGAAGGCATGGCCTGGGTTGCCATGCGTTCGCCGGTGCCGGACTTTGGCGGGCGCACACCGCTGGAGGAAGATATCGACGCCTATGATGACGAGGAAGAGAACCCGCAATATCGCCTGGTATTCCGCCCATGGGATGCGCAGTTCGATAAACAGTATCGCAAGTGGGGGCAGTACGAGCCTGCGCCAGCTGAGACGGGCGCCTTGCAGACTGCAGCAATGCAGCGGGCCAACCTGCTCGGTAGCCGGCTTGAGAAGGAAGTTGGCCAGGAAGGTTTCAAGACCTGGGCTGAAGCTTGCAAGCAAAATATCCGGCAGTGGGCTGGCGAGGGTTTGCGCTGCAAACCGTGACTTTTGTGCCGGCCTAATTGTTACAACTTCCGTGTCTTTTACCTGAGAAGGTCCGGTTGCAACAAGAAAACCTGTTTCAGCAGCAAAAACAGGTAACATAAGGAAACTGGAGTCGTTGTAGTTCGCGCATTTCTCCAAGTCCAAAAAATCAGGGGGGATAACAATGAAATTGCCGTCATATTGCCTGGCTGCGCTGTTTTGCCTGCCGTTTGCCGCGCAGGCGGGCATGGTTAAGTGCAAGCTGCCTAATGGCTCGAGCACCTTCCAGGACACGCCTTGCGCCAAGGAAGCCGATGCGTCGGCGGCACATGTGTCGGGGATGCAGTACGTGGGTGGTTCTGAACCGGACCGGGGTACCGGCAGTTCTTCAGCGGGGGGAGCCTCGGGTGCAAGGACGACCAACGTCAACGTCTATGTCAATCAGACGACGAACGTGCAGGTGAACTCCTATCACAGGGGCCCTGAGCGCTTGTATGCGGAACGTGTTCGCCTGGTTGACACCAAATCGGCGCCAAGCAATAGCAACACAACGCGGGCAAGCACGGCGACTGCCACTTCCAGCGGCACCTCGCGCACCAGCACCGCTTCGCACGCCGCCGCCGGACACCGCTAAGGCGCTTTGGTTCTGAAACCGGTTGGGCCACGTTCCTCTCCGGTTTCGTCCTGGCTTGATCTTTATGCGCCATCAAGCAGGCCCAGCCTGATCAGGCTGTCGGCCGTTGCAACGATGGCTTCCTCGGCCGGGCGCGGTTTCCATCCAAGCAGACGAATGGCTTTCTCGCTCGTGGCATTGAGGTTCAGGCCCAGCAGCAACGCGGTACCTCTCATCTTCGGGTCGCGCAGGGCGTAGAGGCGCATCAGCCAGTTGGGCAGGATACGCGTTGGCACCTTGCTTGCCGCCGCACCCATTCGGGTTTTCAGCACCTTTGCTACTTCAGTTAGCCACAGGCTCTCGCCGGCAATGGCAAGAAAACGCTCGCCGCGGGCTTCCGGCCTGATCATGGCAAGCATGTGCAGATCAGCGACATCGCGCACGTCGACGAAGCCGGAATTGATTTTCGGGATCGCCGGCTGGCCGTCCATCATCGATTTGATGATGCGGATCGAGTGCGAATAGTCAGGGCCAAGGGCAGGGCCCAGCACGGCCACGGGGTTGATGGCTGATAGTTCCATGCCGCGGCCTTCGCGTGCGATGAATTCCCAGGCGGCGCGCTCCGACAGGGTCTTCGATTTTTGGTAGGGCCATATCTTGCCTGAGAGATTGCTCCAGTCGGTTTCATTGAACGGTCGGTTCATCGGCTTGTGGCCCACGCCAACCGCGCCGAACGCCGAGGTGAGCACCACGCGTTTGACGCCCGCGTCGCGCGCCGCGCGCAATACGCGGAGGTTGCCTTCAACGGCCGGTTTGATCCAATCGTCTTCGCTGGCGTATAGCTTTGAGGGTGTAGGCGAGGCACCATGCATCACATAGGTGCAGCCGGCAGCGGCGTCGGCCCAACCCCGGTCGGCGCCAAGGTCGGCGGCGACAAAAGACAGTCGTTCACCGGGCTCGGCGCCGCCGGTCCTGAGGTTGCTGCGCACTTCCGCTTCGCGTGCCAGGGAGCGCACCGTGGTCCGCACGCGGTATCCTTCGCGCAACAGAGCCAAGATGCAATGCTGGGCAATGAAGCCGGTGCCGCCGGTTACGAGTACCAATTTGTCAGTCATGTAGTGTCCTGATTTGCTTGTGTTGTTAAAAGAGAAAGACTGATGCTTTCTCGGGTGGAAACAAGATAAGCGCGGGCGGGCGGATTGTGAATGCTTGAAAAAGTGGATTACTTGCGCGATAGTACGAATATGAGCGCAAACATCATGGCGGACCCGTTTTCCGATATTTTGAAATTCACCAATGCGGTGTCCCTGGTGACAGGCGGGTTTGCCGCCGGTGGCGCATGGGCGTTGCGTTTTCCTGCTCCGGAAAAGATCAAATTCTTTGCTATCGTGCGGGGTAGCTGTTGGGTGTGCATCGACGGCGAAGCACCATTGCAATTCCAGGAAGGCGATGTCGGTTTGCTGGCGGCACGCCGTTCATTCGTTTTGGCAAGCGACTTGGAAACTGTGCCGCTCGATGCGATGGCGGTATTTGCTTGTGCCGGCGGCCGCAGGGTCACCTTGGGCGATGGCTGTGATTTCGCCCATATCGGCGGGCATGTGCTGCTAGACCCGGCCAGCGGACAATTGCTGGCTGACGTGCTGCCGCCATGGATTCATGTGCCTGCCGCGTCGCGCCAGGCGGCAGCTTTCCGCTGGGGGCTGGAGCAACTGGTTGAGGAGCAGGCGTTCGAACAGCCGGGGGCGCAACTCGCTTCAGCGCAGTTGGCGCAACTCTTGTTTATCCAGATATTGCGTGCCCACATCCAGGCGGCCGGCCCGATGCCGGCGGGCTGGCTGAAGGCATTGGGCAATCCGCGCATTGCACCGGCCTTGCGCCTGATGCACGGCGACCCTGCGCGCTCCTGGCATCTGGAGGAACTTGCGGGGGTTTGCGCCATGTCGCGCACGACCTTCGCGTCGCACTTCAAGGCGGTGGCGGGCGTAGCGCCACTGGCCTATCTTACGGCGTGGCGCATGCGGCTGGCGGAGCGCGCATTGCGCGATGACGTTGCACCGGTGGCTCAGCTGGCGCGCAACCTGGGCTATGCTTCGGAGAGCGCATTCAGCAATGCATTCAAGCGGGTGACAGGTAATTCGCCGAAGGCGTATCGCAATGCGGCGCGTGCCGCCGTTCCTAACCACGCAGCGCCTGCCTCTTTGTAACGGGCTACCACGGCTGCAGCACGGGCAAACGGTTGCGTTTGTAGCCGGCGCCAATCACTTCCAGTCGGTCAAGCCATACTTGGCCAGGATTTTGGCAAGCTGCTGGCTCTGGCGCAAGGCTTCCATTCCCTCGTCGAATTGCTTGATCATTTGCGGCGCGTCTTTCATCCTGGGGCTGAAGGCCACGAAAATCCTGGTCTGTTTCTGGCAGCCGGCCAGAGCCACTTTGTCTGCAATGCCGAGTTTGGTGACCATGTGCTGCATGACATGGTCGTCTTCGATGACGCCGTCGAGCCGGCCCAATGCGAGATTCCTGGCGTTGATCTCGGCCGGGTTTTCGCCTTTCTGGACGATGACTTTGCCCCTGTTGGCCGGCTTTTTTAGCCATGTGTCGATGTCTTCCGAATAACTGTAGCCGGAAGAGATGCCGATCCGTTTCAGCATGCCGAGGTCGTCCGCATTCGTGAACTTGAGCTTGTTGTCGGGCATCACATAAAGGCAGTCGCTGGAATAGCCGACCGATTCATGGCCTGCCAGCAGGCCGAACATGGCGACCTCGTGTTCCGTGGCGGCGATGGCAGCATCGGCCCTGCCGTCGCGCGTCTGCACCAGCACCCGGTCCCAGGGCACGACTTCATAGCGGACCCTGATGTTTTTCGGTTCGTATATCGCTTGCAGCAATTCAATGATGTAGCCAGGCGCCGCAGAGTGCGGTTCGCAGTTGTAGGGGCACCAGAGGTCGGCCTGGACCTTGAGTTCCTGGGAGTGTGCCCTTGGCGGGAGCAGGGCGGACAAGGATAGCGCAAGAAGGAAGGCGGTGCGTAGCAACACGCTTTTCGCGCACAGTGAAACTGGTGTTGCGGACTTCGTCAGTGGCGACATGGCTTGTCTCATCGCTCCTTCGGTTGTGCGAATGATGGACTGCGCGCTGCTTCGAATCGACTATGATGCCAGTGTAAAGCATTTGCCTGCGCCGGCCTATTTTTTCCAAGCAGTTCTTTAATCGAAATGCGCGAACCGTGCGCTTGACGCCACGGTCCATGCAGGCATCAAATTGATGGTTTTGTGGCCTGGATGTTGTTGAACACATGCGCCTTGCCTTGCCGGTCCGTCATCGTCCGATGCCGGTTCGCTTCTACCGGTTTGAAAAGCCTGGCATCTTGCACAGTAATGTCGAAAAACCTTGTGAAAATTTCCGGCAGGCAACCGAAATCCAGGTTAAGCTATCGGCTTGAGCACGGTGCGCCTTCCCGCAATCCCAGCCGGGAAAACGAGACCTCGCCGCGTGCTTGCTGGCTATTGCTGCAAGGAGAACTACATGTCCATTTCCGCCCTCAACACCGGCTTGTCCGGCATGCAAGCGTTCCAGCGTGCGCTCGACGTCACGGGCAATAACGTGGCGAATGTGGACACCAATGGCTTCGAGCCGCAGCAGGCGCAGTTCCAGGCTGTGTCTGCAGGTGGCGTGAACGTGAACGCTTCCCCGGCTTCACCGCAAAGCCTTTCAGCATCGGCACCTTCGGGCACCGACCTGGTTTCCGAGACGGTGAATTCCCTGCAATACAAATACGGCTTCGACATGTCGGCCCAGGTTGTCAAGACGGCTGACCAAACCCTGGGCACCTTGCTCAATATTCAAGCTTGATTCGTCAGGCCTGATCCCTGATTTTCACGCGCTGCTGCCTGGGTATTCAGGCGGTAAGCACGCGCCGCTTCGCCGACGGCAATACCTGGCCCCGTTGCCGTGCCTTGACGAAGACGAAGACGGTCGCCAGCACGCCGATGGCAAACGTGACGACCGAGCCTTCCACGCCAAAGCTGCCGCCGGTCAATAGGTCCGCGCCGGCCAGGTGGCCTTGCAGCAGGCCGGGGCTGTCCTGGTGGCCGGATACGGCGGTGGAAAATACCTGGCTTTCGCAATAGTTCCAGGCGAAGTGGAAGCCGATGCTGACCCACAGCCGGCGTGTGAGCATGTAGAGCGCGGCCAGCAGGGCGCCGAAGAGGGTGCAATTGACCACGCCCATGACGGTGGCGCCTTCATTGAGCCCATGCGCCGCACCGAACACCAGTGCCGAGATGATGAGTGCGGGGATACTGCCCAGCGATTGTTCTGTCACGCCGAAGATAATGCCGCGGCCGATCATTTCTTCCAGCATGGCGACGGCGATATACAGCGGCACCATGGCCAGCAAGCCGATTTGCGGCGCGTTGAAGCCGTCGAAACGATAGGTGTTTGAGAGCGCAAGCGCGCCGAACAGCAGCACCTGCATGCACATGGCCAAAGCCATGCCAGCACCCAGTTCGCGGATGGCGCCGGGGCGGGCGAATTCAACCATGGCACGCTTGTCGATACGATGCACAAAGAAGCGGTAGGCCAGGAACGACAGGGCGATGGCCAGCATCTCGGGCCAGCCTATGCGGTAGGCTGCGTCAATGAGGTGATGCGCAAGGCGTGTCACCAGCGGTGCGGGAAGCAGCACGATCACGGTGCCGATCAAGATTTTGACCACGGGGTTGCGTATCAAGCGTGAGGCTAGTCCGGGCCGCGCCGTCGTGGGGCAGGTGAGTTCGCTCATTGTTGTTTTCTCGAATGGGTTGTTTTCAAATGCCGGCCGCAGCGATTCACGGCAGCACAGTGATGGCGAGAATATTCAAAGCCGCTTGCCACCACAATTTGATTGCGACAGTTTGCAGGAATTGCGGGATGGAATGTAAAAACTATAGCGTTCCGGGCGCGCATGCTCTGATACCATGTCCCTCTACCGCATTGCCCGATATGGCACCTATTCCAAGGAGATGAAGCATGGCAAGCAAAAACAGGATCTGTCTTTGGTTCAACGGCACCGCCGGCGATGCGGCGGAGTTTTACGTCAAGACCTTCCCCGACAGCAAGATCGATTCCATGAATCGTGCGCCCGGTGACTACCCGGCCGGAAAGGAAGGCGACGTCATTACCGTCACCTTCACCGTCATGGGCATTCCCTGCCTGGGCTTGAATGGCGGCCCGGCACCGTTCAAGCACAACGAAGCGTTTTCATTCCAGGTTTCAACGGAAGACCAGGCCGAGACAGACCGCCTGTGGAATGCCATTGTCGACAATGGCGGCGAAGAAAGTGCCTGCGGCTGGTGCAAGGACAAGTGGGGCATTTCCTGGCAGATCACGCCGCGTGTGCTGATGGAAGCCCTTGGCGACAGCGACCGTGCCGCGGCCAAGCGCGCCTTCAATGCGATGATGCAGATGCGGAAGATCGATATCGCTGCGATTGAGGCGGCGCGGCGCGGTTGACCTGACCCTGTATGTAACCGCGCCGGAGCTACCCTGCCAGCAGCTTGCCGTTGAACAGCATGCGCAAGGTCTTGGCATACAGTACGGCAATGGCCACGCTCAATATTCCCAGCAATGCGATTGCGATCGCCGTCACGGGCCACGCTTGGGCATAGGCGGCGTATTTCAGCGCCGCACCGGTCAGCGCAGCAAGCGGGAAGCCGAGTGCCCACCAGCCTGCGCCAAAGGGCACGCCTTTCCTGAACACCTTGGGCCCCAGCACCAGGAACAGGAACAGGCCGAAGTAAAACAGCATGCCGGCAAAGGTGTCGATGCGCTGCATGAAGTTGGTGTAGGCCAGGAAGCCGACTTCGAACGGCGCCATCATGATCATCAGCGACGGTGTCATGGCCATGGGCAGCGGCTCATGGTGGATCAGGCGCGCCATGATGATGGCGAAGAACACCAGCGCCAGCACGGTGCCCACCGCCATGGCAAACAGGTTGACTTCATGCGCCCAGGGCATGGGCATGGTGCCGCCGGTGACGTTGATGTCTAGCGTGGCCACACCAGGGATGAACCAGGCCGGCACGGCATGCGCAATATCGACCTTGCCTTGCAAGAGGCGCCCCGCAATATTGAAGCAGAGCACGAAGGTGACTGCAACGCCCACAGTCCAGACAACCTCAGCCGAGACTTGGCTCACCGGCGCGATCACGGCTGAGAGCAACAGGATGGCAATGGCGATGGTGCCGAAGAAGTTACCGGCAATCGGGTGCTCGAATTCCGCTACTACGGCGTCCCAGTGCTTCACTGCCTTGACGGCGTAGCCGGCACCCAAGCCAAGAGCCACGGCCACGGCAAGCAGGCCGGCCGTTTCCGAGAACAATAGACTGACGCCGAAGGCGTGGCTGGCCTGGCGCCACGCCAGCGCCAGGCCGGCAATGCCCATGACCGACGCAAACAGGTTGACCGGCAAGTGTTCGATGGATGCGCGCTTCGCAGCGTCGGGTGCGGCTTGCGCCGGGGTGGAGGAAAGGGAACTGGATAGCGTAGGCACGGCACATTCTCCAAGTAACTGTGTAGGGACGACGGCCCGAGTTGGTCCGCCTGGCAACTTGTATCAACTTAGAACCCGTTTCAAAATGAACATGGCGTCGTTGTCGCGCCTTGCCGTACAGTTGTGCTGTCAAAAGACCCTAGCCCTGCTCATTTTGAAACGGGTTCTTAAAGCTTGGTTTGCTTGCTTCTCACCCTTCGCTGGTACCGGAGGGAAAGCACAGGCTCAATCGTAGGCTATTCCAATAAACAAGAAAATACGGCATGATTGAAAATGATTATCCCAAAAAATGAGAATATGACGTGAGCGACCGTTTTGAAGCGATGTCCATCCTGGTGGCGGTGGTGGAGGCCGGCAGCTTTTCCGGGGCGGCACGCCGGTTGCGCATGCCGCTGGCCACGGTCAGCCGCAAGGTGGGCGAGCTGGAGTCGCGCCTGAAGACGCGGCTGTTGCACCGTTCCACGCGCCAGCTTTCGCTGACCGAAGGCGGGCAATCCTATGTGGCGGCATGCCGGCGTATCCTGGAAGAGGTGGGTGAGGCCGAGCGCGCCGTTTCGGGCGAATATGCCGCGCCCAAGGGCGAGCTGGTCATTACCGCACCCATGACCTTCGGGCGGCGCTTCCTGTTGCCGCTGGTGGCCGATTTCCTCAAGACCTATCCCGACATCGACGTGCGCCTGCTGCTGACGGACCGCATGGTGAACCTGCTCGATGAACACGTGGACCTGGCCTTGCGCATCGTCGAGTTGCCTGACAGTAGCATGGTGGCGATCAGGCTGGGCGCCGTGCGCCATGTGGTGGTGGCCAGCCCGGAGTATCTGGCGCGCCATGGCACCCCCTTGACGCCGCAAGACCTGGCCGGGCATGCCTGCATCACGCTGGAGCAGATGGCGTCGCGCCAGATGTGGACCTTCAAGTCCAGCAGGGGTGAAGTGGCGGTGCCGATCCGTTCGCGGCTCTCGGTAAGCACGGCAGAATCCGCCATCGATGCCGCCGTGGCCGGCGTAGGCTTGACGCGCGTGCTGTCTTACCAGGGGGCGCAGGCGCTACATGAAGGCAAGCTGCAAGTGGTGCTGGAGACGTTCGAACCGGCACCGTGGCCGGTGAACCTGTTGCACACCGGACAGAGCATGTTGCCGCTGAAGGTGCGCGCGTTTCTCGACGTTGCCGGGCCGCAGTTGAAGGCGCGGCTGGCGGACGCGACCCTGGCCGGACTCTGAAATATGCCGCACCCGTGAGGGCCAATAAACAGCCGGGCAATTGCGTGGTGTGCAATTCAACCTGCGTATAATCAAGGTAGGCCAAGCAGACAGTCAGGCAAGGCCGTCTATATTTCGTGCTGCTCATTACAGGTGCACGCATGGCCGATACCGGAAAGTCCAAGGGGCGCGTTAGCGTTAAAGCCGGGATGGCGGCGCTCTGCTGGTCGTTCGCTGCCACATGTGCCGGCGAAACCCTTCACATCGGGCGCAGCCAGGCCGAATCCGAACTCACCGACCGCGCAGAAACCGTGCTGCGGCAAGCCTATGGTGCCCTTGGCGACAAGGTGGTGTTCGTCAAATATCCGCTGCGCCGTTCGCTGGTGATGGCTGACGCCGGCATGATCGATGGTGACGCGATGCGCATCGAAGACATCGAGCCGGAATTCAAGAACCTCATCCGCCTGAAGACTCCGATTGTCTATTTCAACATGGCCCTGTATGCCAGGGCGCCATGCCCCGCCGCTTTCGAGCGGAAAGATTTGCAGGGCAAGCACTTGGCCTATGAGCGCGGGGTGCTGGCCTTCGAACGCTGGGCCGCGGACACGCCTGCGGCCGAGGCTGCCGACACGGAAGACGTGATGAAGATGCTGGAGCGCGATGTGGTCGATTTCGGCATGCTGGTCGATGTGGAAGGCGACGCGAACCTGCGCACCGGAAACCACCCGGCCTTATGCCGCGTACAACCGTTCGCCGTGCGTGTGAACCTCTACCATTACCTGCACCGCAGCCACCGGGAGCTGGCTGCCAGGCTGGAGAAAGTGCTGCAAGCCATGGCACGTTCCGGAGACATCCGCCGCATCAACGAGCCGCCGGGTGCGGCGTCGCGATAGGCGGCGGTTTTAGCCTCAGGCGGCCTGCTGCGCCCGCAGTCTTTTCCCGCGCTGCGCCAGCACGACATAGCCGATGGCGGCGCCGGCCACGATGCCCAACGACAGGAGCTGCCCCATCGTGAGCCAGCCGCCGGCCAGGTAGCCGACCTGGGCATCAGGCTCGCGGAACAGTTCGCAGACGAAGCGTGCCAGGCCGTAGAGCATGCCGTACAGCATGGACAACTGGCCGTCGAACGTCTTGTGCTTGCGCCAGACCCAGAGAATGGCAAAGATCAGCACGCCTTCGCAAAACGCTTCGTAGAGCTGGCTTGGGTGGCGCTGCACGCCATCGACGTAGATGCCCCAGGGCACGTCGGTGGCGCGGCCAAACAGTTCATGGTTCAGGAAGTTGCCGATGCGGCCCAGTGTGTAGCCGGCCGGTGCGGCCACACTGCACAGGTCGAGCAGCGGCCAGAATGCGATTTTTTTCTTGCGGGTAAAAAGCAGCAGGGCCACGATGAAGCCGATCAGCCCGCCGTGATAGCTGAAACCGCGCAAGCCGACATATTCGCCATTGGCAACCGGGTTGAACATCTGCCACGGATGGATCAGGTAATAAGCGGTCTGCGTGTCGTAAAACAGCACGAAGGCAAGGCGCGCACCGAGAATCACGCCGATGATTTCCCACATCGCAAAATTGTCGATCACGGTGACCGGAATCGGCAGCTTGTCGGTGCGGATGATGTGCTTGGCCACCGCGAATGCCCCCGTCAGCGCCAGCGCATACATGATGCCGTACCAGCGTATGCCGACCGGCCCCAACTGGAGGGCGACGGGGCTGAAGTGCTCGTAGATGTGCTGCCAGTATTCCATGGGGGTCCTTTTTTGCGGTGCGGGGGCAGTATACCAATGCTGCAGCCGGAAAGACCCTACCGGGTAAATTTGGCATTCTCGGCGCCGCAGGTTAACATTGGCAGAATTGAGATTGCAACCGGGACCAACTCGACATGATAAAAGCCGACCGCCTCATCGCCATTGCCGTCATCGCCCTCATTTTCGGGTCCATCTACTGGTGGATCCAGTCGGGCAATTTCCATGAATGGAAAGAGGAAGTGAAGCTGGCCGACGGGCGCACCATCGTGGTGGACCAAAAGCGCCGTTTCGAGGGGCGCACCGTGCGTGAGGCCTGGGTCAGCTTCACCATTCCCGGCATCAGCGACAAGCCGCTGGTGTGGCACGAGTCGCTCAACCCGCTGGTGCTCAACGTGAACGACGGCAAGCTGTATGTGGTGGCTTACCCGGCGTCGAAGGCGGAACTGGCCAAATACGGCAACCCGGCACAGGGCTATGTGAGTTTCCAGTGGGTGAACGGCGCATGGAAGCAGATCCGCTTCCAGGATGTGCCCGCCGCCATCTACCAGACCAACATGCTGATCTGGCCGGTGCCGAACAATGAATCGCGCCTGCTGACCGTGGCCGAGAAGGATGGCCCGGATTACAACGGCAATGCCAAGGTGCAGGCTGAGCTGAAGCGCCTGGCGCCTTGATGGGGTGGCAGAAGGAATATTGCCTCGCGCCGACACCAGACACTCGGTTTGTTGTGAATTTCGCTAGATAAGCATTACATTCCTGCGGCCAGGTTGGCGCAATGCGCATCACACCCCTTTCTTTCAACTGGTCTCATTGTCAGACCCTGCGCAATCGGCTTAATATGAACCGGTTACTTCGGGGAAAATGAGCCATGCATCAAGTTGAGGAATTGCCTGCGCCATTGAAAGATTTGCTTGATCGCATCGAAGCGTCGATGCACCAGCATCCCGCGCAGGCAATCGAGTTGTGCGAACAGGTATTTGCCGACGCCCAGGCCATGCGCGAACCGCTGGCCCACGTCATGGCGGCGGAGCGTTACGGCCAGTTGATGGACCACATCGGCCATTCGGTCGAGTCGCGCAACCGCTTGTTTGCCGCGCAGCAGGTGGCGCAGTCCGCCTTGCTGTTTTCCCATGAAGCGCGCTTGCTGGAACAGATCGCCCGCAGCTTTTACAGTTCCAGCGAACACCGGCTGGCCTTGCAATACTGGATACGCTGCCTGGAAGTGTCGGAAGCCGCCGGCGGCGATGCCGGCACCTGGATTGCGGCCAAGGTCGGGCTGGCACAGATCTATTTCGGCCTGGGCGACCATGCCGCCGCGCTGGCGCTCCTGATCGAAGCGGAAAAGCGCATCGGCGAAGTCAATGACCACCACCTGCATGCCAAGGTCAAGATCAACCTGGGGGTGGGGTTCTCCGAAACCGGCAAGGTGCAGGAAGCGACGGAAGCCTTTGCCAAGGCGCTGGGCATTTGCACACGCTACCAGTTGCTGGATTATCTGGCTGAATCGAATTTTTACCTGGGCAAGATCGAACTGGCCGACTCCAGGCTCGATGCCGCCATGGCCTACCTGGATGCCGCCCTGGTGGCGGCGCGTGAAGTCAATTTCCGCTGGTGCGAGGCGCAGATCCTGGCGTCGCAGGCGCGCGTCCATGCCAGCCGCGGCGAATACCCCGCCGCGGTCGAGTCGATCAAGGCGGCGCAGGCGATTGCGGTGTCCAAGCATTTCCTGCACATGCTGATCCAGCAGCATTATCTGGCGGCGGAATATGCCGAAAAGACCGGTGACCTGCAGGCAGCCATTGTGGAATACAAGGCGGCGCATGAGTGCGAAACCCAGGTCAATGCCGCATCCGCCACGGAACGCAATAAGGAGCTGGAAGAAAAGGCCGGGCTGCGGCCCAGCATCAGCCGCCGGCTGGTTGACCTGTCCAATAACCTCATCATCGACCAGGGCGAGCTTGAACCGGCGTTCGAGCTGATCGCGCGTGAGAGTTGCAGCCTGCTCAACATACCGCGTGCCTCACTGTGGTTGCTGGATCATCAATCCGGCACGCTGGTCTGCCGCTGCCTGTTCCTGGCCGACGAAGGGCGCTACGCCAAGGCTGAGACGCTCCAGCGTGAGCGCTACCCGATTTTTTTCGAGCGGCTGATGGGCATCAACCCGATCGTGGCGCACGATGCGCGGCACCATCCGCATACGGTGGAGTTGCAGGCGGATTTCCTGGTGCCGAACGCCATCCGTTCGCTGCTGACCTTTCCCATCCGCCTGGGCGGGCAGACCAGCGGCGTGCTGACGTTTGCCATGTGCGAGCGGCAACGCAACTGGTCGCCTGACGATCTGTTGTACGGCAAGCAGTTGACGGAAATTTCGGCGCGCGTCATCGCCGGCTTCGAGCACAAGATCGCGCAGGAAGAAATCAATGCCTTGAATGCGCGCATGATGCGCGCCAACGACATGCTGCAGGAACGCGTGATGGAACGTACCGTGTCGCTTGAGCGGCACGCGCTGGAATTACGCGAAATGCAGAACAAGGTGCTGGAATTGCAGCGCGGTGATGCCGTGGCGGAAGCGTCGGCTGCCCCGGCCATGGTCTCGCCCGAGGCACCGGGTTCGCTGCTGCCGCGCGTGGAAGCCAGCAGCGAAGTCCAGGAAAGCCGCCTGCGCAGCCTGGTGCAATTGTCCTGCGACTGGTGCTGGGAACAGGATACGCAATTCCGCACCGTCTATGTCGATGACCAGGGGCATGCGGAAAACACCTTCACGCCGACCTTCATGATCGGCAAGCGCCTGTGGGACTTCCAGGTCAGCAACCTGAATGAAGACGACTGGGCCCGGCACCGCACCCTGCTGGAGCGGCGCGAAGCCTTCTTTGACCTTGAATTGCACCTGTCAGACGGCAGCGGCAACCAGCGCTGGATTTCGCTCAATGGCCGGCCGGTGTATGACGCAGCCGGGGAATTCACCGGCTACCTCGGTACCGGCAAGGACGTCTATGCGCGCAAGGCCAATGAAGACCGCAATTCCTACCTCGCCACGCACGACACGCTGACCACGCTGCCCAACCGCCTGCTGTTTTCCGAATTCCTCAACCGTGCGATTCATGCCGGCCGGCGCTATGAGCGCCGCTTTGCCGTGGCCTTCATCGACCTGGACCGCTTCAAGATCATCAACGACACGCTGGGCCACGAAGCCGGCGACACCCTGCTCAAGGTTGTCAGCATGCGTTTGCAGGAATGCCTGCGTGTTTCGGATGTGGTGGCGCGGCTGGGGGGCGACGAATTCGTGCTCTTGCTGGAACATGTGGAGTCGCAGGAAGTGGCAGCCGGCATCGCCAGCAAGATCCTGACTTCGGTCATCCGTCCGGTCACTTTGCTGGGCCAGGAATGCCGCGTCACCGCCAGTATCGGTATCTGCATGTATACCGGCGAAGAAGACGAGCAGACCATGATGAAGAATGCCGACATCGCCATGTACCAGGCGAAGGAGGGCGGCAAGAACAATTACCGGTTCTACGACGAGAACGTCAAGTCGCAATCGCTGGAGCGCATGATGCTGGAAAACAGCCTGCGCCGGGCGCTCGAAGCACAGCAATTCTTCCTGCACTACCAGGCGAAGATGGACCTGCAGACGAATTCGATTACCGGCGTGGAAGCGCTGATACGCTGGCACCATCCCGAACTCGGCGACGTGCCGCCGCTGCGCTTCATCCCGCTGGCGGAAGAGACCGGCTTGATCGTGCCTATCGGGCGCTGGGTCTTGCACGAGTCGTGCATGCAGAACGTGGCCTGGCAGCGCATGGGTTTGCCGCCGTTGTCGATTGCGGTCAACCTGTCGTCGCGCCAGTTCATCGACGATGCGCTCTTGACCGACATCAACGACGCGCTGGAAAAATCCGGCATGGACCCAACCCTGCTGGAGCTGGAACTGACGGAAAGCATGGTGATCCAGAACGTCGAACGCGCGGCCAAGCTGTTGGGCGACATCAAGGCGCTCGGCGTCAGGCTGGCCATCGACGACTTCGGTACCGGTTATTCATCGCTGGCGCAATTGAAGAACTTCCCCATCGATACGCTCAAGGTGGACCGTTCCTTCATCCAGAACCTGCCGAACAATTTCGAAGACGGCGCCATCACGCGCGCCATCATCGACATGGGCAAGACACTGCACCTGACGGTGGTGGCCGAAGGCGTGGAAAACGAAGAGCAGCAAGCCTTCCTGCGCGACAGCTTCTGCGATGAAATCCAGGGCTTCCATTTCAGCCGGCCGGTCGAGCCCGACCAGTTCTTCAAGCTTTGGCAAGAGGTGGATGGGCAGGGCCGATCCTGATCACGGCCTGTGTTGTCGCTTTCCTGAACCCCTGGCGGCATTCGTCATGCCCAAGTTCACGTTGTTCCTGGTTCGACCCTCGTGAGGCCGGCAGCGTTTCCCCATCCACCTTGTGGGCGATAAGGCCAGCCCCGGCGGCGTGACGCCGGGGTGGAATCTCGACAAGAAAGCATGAAGAATGTTAATCTGCGCAGGATTGAATTTTCTTCCTATTTCTTGTTGAAGGTGGTTGGATATCGGAAGAATGTTCCTGATTTTGGTTATTTTTAGGGAAATTCAACATCTGCCATGACAGACTCCGCCCTCAGCAAGCAAGACCGTGAAATCCTGCGTGCCCTGCAGCGCAATGCCCGCTTGAAAAATGCCGAACTGGCCGAGCTGGTCGGCATGTCGACCACGGCATGCTGGAACCGCACGCGCCAGTTGGAAGACAGCGGGGTGATACGCGGCTACACGGCCCTGGTCGACCAGGAAAAGCTGGGGTTTTCCGACACGGTGCTGATCGAAGTGACGCTGGACCGGCATGACGACAACATGCTCGAACGCTTCGGCGAAGCGCTTGCCACGCTGCCGGAAGTGCTGGAGGCTTACCTGGTTTCAGGCGAGTATGACTACCTGATCAAGGTGGCGGTGCAGGGCACGTCGGGCTATGAGCGATTTTTGCGCGAGAAGCTGTACCGCATCGCCGGCATACGCCACAGCCGGTCGATGTTTGCTCTGCGTTGCATGAAGAACCAGCCCTCGGTGCAAATCTGACTGCAAGGGCATGGCCCAGGGCTTAGAATTGTGTGAGCGGGCAGGTTCCGACGTAAACCTGCGCACCGTCCTTGTAGGTCACGCAGTATTTGCCAAGGAAGGTGGTGATCTTGTATTTGATAACACCGGCATCGAGCTCGGGGCCGGTGGAAATCGTCTCGATTCGTGCGCCTTCGTAGAACTTGGGGGGTGGTGTGGAATTCGCCAGCACTTTGGCAAGTTTCGCCTCGAAGGTCGCCTGCATTGGCCCGGCTTGAAGGGCTGCTGCGGGTTGATCGCCATCGAGCGTGCGCACTGTCGGTGCAACTTCGCTCAATACCTTTTGCAGGTCGAGGTGCTTTTCTTCCGTGTTTGCTGCCTTGTTGTCTGCCGGAGGCGCCGCTTCGGCTTCGGGGCGCCGTGCTTCGTGTTGTTGCGCAATGGCCAAGGCTGGCGTTTTCGCGCTTGCCATGGATTTTGCCGGTGGCGCCGGTGCCGGTTTGAATGCCGCACGTGGCGGCGGCCTGATCCAGATCAGGTCTACGCGCGTTTCGGGTTCGTGCAGATGCAGCGGATGTTTTTGCACGAATACGCCATACAGGATGGCGCCGTGCAACGCCAGGACGAGAAGGAAGATGCGTCCCTGCGGATTCTTCTCAAGCGTTACGGCGTGTGCTTCGGTCATGGCATGAGAATGCCGGCTAATGCAGGCAGGCAAATGTAGCCTGCTATGACCGGGTGCTTGAGAAATGGTTCCGGGCTGCCTTGATCTTATGATGCTGCCGGTTTGAACCCTGCCACCACAGCCTTCACCCGGCGTTGCTGCGCATCGTCTGCATCGGGCGGCAGGATCAGCATGAGCCTGCCTTTGTTGAAGCCGTTATTGCCCGGGTCTTTCTTCTGCCGTGCCGCAAGGTGGGTGCAAGCCGATTGCGACAGGCACAGCGCGATCATCAGCGGTGGCTGGTCTGCAGCCTGGCCGTTGAGGCGGAAGCCGGCTGCGTCGGCCACGTCGGGCGATTCCTTGAGCGCCTTGACGGCGGGCGTCTCGGTCCGGTCCATCACGCCGGCCAGCCCCTGGCTGTTCAGGTATTGCTCGAACTGGCCCATCGAATTCTCATGCGCTTCGTCGGCCATGACGTCGGCCTTGGTCGGCTCGACACAGCTCTTGAGCACGGGGTCGTAGACGGCGTCGTTCTGTTCGCGGCACCACTTCATCATGCCGGGGTTTAGCTTGGCCGTGTCACCTTCTTCGATGATGCGGGTCTTGTTGAGGTAGTTGGCCACCAGGGCCACGGTGATGGTGAAGGCCAGCGTGCCGAAGAAGGCCATGGCCGGCACGCGCAATGCGGCGCGGCGGCTGTTCCAGTATTTGTAGGTCCAGTAGAAAGCCGGCAACACGAGGAAGCTGGTGAAGGCGCCGACGTTCGACTCATGTGAGATGCGCGAGGCGAGCCAGAACAGGCAGCCCACGCAGGCGGTAAAGAGAATGATGTATATGATGATCACGGTTTATTTCCGCTGTGTCGTTGTTTGTTTTGCGCCCGGTGCCCTGCGTTCCCGTGCCAGATCGAGTTTGCTGCACACTGCCTCGGCGCCATCAAGGATGCGCGGGCTGCCGCGCGTCAGGGTGGCGGAATCAAGGGCAAACAAATTATCGCGCCGAACGGCCATCATTTGGGAGAATTTTTTCCAATTGGCAAGTACCGCAACACCTTCGCTGCCATCGCTGCCGGTCAGGATGGCTTCGGGGTCGGCCTGCAACACGGCTTCCTGGTTCACGGTGGGCACCAGCGCAGGAAGCTTGCCGAAGACGTTGCTGCCGCCGCACAGGGCAATGGCAGCCGAAGCCAGATGCTGGTCGTTCAGGGTCATCAGCGGGTCGCTCCAGATCTGGTAAAACACCGTGACCGGGGCAGAGTGGGCATAGCGAGTGCCAAGCACATGCCAGCGGACGCGGAATGCTTCGGCGGCCTGCCTGCCTTGGTCCGGTTTCCCGGCCAACAGGCCCAGCCGCTCGAGCGAGGATGCCACGGTGGCGAAGTCGTGCGGTTCACTTTCGAACACGGGCAAGCCGAGCCGTTTCAGTGCCTCGACCTGGGCCGGCGAGACGCCGCTGTGCCACACCAGCACCAGGTCGGGCTTGAGGGCGGCAATGCGTTCGAGGTCAAATCCGGCAGCACCACCGAGTTGCGGTAGATGTTTGGCAGCTTCGGGGTAGTCGGAAAACTGGCTCACGCCAACCGTTTCGCTGCCTGCACCGATGGCGAACAGCAGTTCGGTGGTGTGCGGCGCCAGGCTGACGATGCGCTGCGCGGGCGCGCTCAGTGTGATGTTGTGGCCCAGGTCGTCCTGGGCCGTGACCGGTGCAGCATGGGCCTGGCCGGCGGCAAGCGCGAGGGCGGCAAGCGTGAGAACGATGGCGGCGGCGAGCGGGAGGGCAGGGCAGCGTACCCGCACGGCGTCAGATTTCGAGGTTGTCGATCAGGCGCGTGTTGCCGAGCTTGGCTGCTGCCAGCACCACCAGGGCATCTTTTTTCTGCATGTCTTCGGCAGTCGGCTGTTCCAGGTCGATGCGGCGGCGGATGGAGATATAGTCCGGCTTCCAGTGGCGGCCGGCCAGTTCATCCATGGCCTGCTTTTCCAGCTTGTGCGCATCGGTTGCGCCGCCGCGCACTTCATCGGCCACCTGGTTCAACAGGCGGTACAGGTTGGGCGCTTCGGTGCGCTCGTCGGCCGAGAGATAGCCGTTGCGCGAGGACAGCGCCAGGCCGTCTTCGGCACGCCAGGTTTCCGCGGCGATGATTTCGGTCGGCAGGGCGAACTGGCGGCTCATGTTGCGCACGATCATGAGCTGCTGGTAATCCTTCTTGCCGAACACGGCCACGCGCGGCTGCACGCAGGAAAACAGCTTCAGCACCACGGTGGTCACGCCGCCGAAGAAGCCGGGGCGGAATTCGCCTTCGAGCATGTTGCCCAGGCCGTCTGGCGGGCGCACGCGGAATTCCTGCGGTTCGGGGTAGAGATCCTTTTCAGTCGGCGCAAACAGCACGTAGACGCCTTCCTTTTCCAGCTTTTCCACGTCCGACTGGAAGGTGCGCGGGTATTTGTCGAAGTCTTCGTTCGGGCCGAACTGCAGGCGGTTGACGAAGATCGATGCCACGACCGGGTCGCCATGCTTGCGCGCCAGGCGCATCAGCGAAAGATGGCCCTCGTGCAGGTTGCCCATGGTGGGAACGAAGGCGGTACGCAACTGGCCGCGCAACTGATCGCGCAATTCTTCAATCGTGGAAATGATCTTCATGCTGTCTGGTTGTGGTGTTACGTGGGCTACGTGGGTGAATACGCGAGTCTGACATAAATCGGCGCAAAGGCTTCGGCCTGGGTGATTTCGATCAGGGTTTCCTTGGCCAGCTCCAGCAGCGCCACGAAGTTGACCACCACTACGGGCACGCCGCGCGTGGGGTCGAACAGGTCGGCGAATTCGACGAATTTGGCCGATTGCAGGCGGCGCAAGATACCGGTCATGTGCTCGCGCACCGAGAGTTCTTCGCGGCTGATGGTGTGGTGCGCGGTCAGCTTGGCGCGCTTCATCACGTCGGCCCAGGCTTCCTGCAAATCGACCAGGTTGACCTCGGGCCAGCGCGGCACCATGCTTTGCTCGATATAGATTTGCGCGCGCACATAGTCGCGGCCCAGTTGCGGCAGCGTATCGAGCTGTTGCGCGGCGAGTTTGATCTGTTCGTATTCGAGCAGGCGGCGCACCAGCTCAGCCCGCGGGTCAGCCACTTCTTCGCCGGTTTCGCTTTTTTTCACCGGCAACAGCATGCGCGACTTGATCTCGATCAGCATGGCAGCCATCAGCAGGTATTCGGCGGCGAGCTCGAGATTGTTTTCTCGGATCTGGTCGACGTATTCCAGATATTGCAAGGTCACTTGCGCCATCGGGATGTCGAGGATGTTGAAGTTCTGCTTGCGGATCAGGTAGAGCAGCAGGTCGAGCGGGCCTTCGAAGGCTTCCAGGAATACCTGCAGGGCGTCGGGCGGGATGTAGAGGTCGTTGGGCAGGTTGAACAGCGGCTCGCCATAGAGGCGTGCAATTCCCACCCCATCGACCACATCGGGCGTGCTGTCAACCTGGCCTTCCACAGCCAAATCAGGAGCGCTGGACGGCAATTGCGCCAGCAGCGATTCCTGCGGATGCGTCACTTATTCGTTCCCGTAGACGTAGGGCTTTTGCTTCAGGCGCGAGGCGTCGTTACGGCGCTTCCAGTCGAGGTCGATGGGGGCCTTGTCCCACAGCAGGGCACGCCCGGCGCGCTGGGAATCTTCCAGGGCGGGATTTTGCTTCTTCAATCCATTGATGAATTGGGTCGCTTCGGATTCGTAGGTAACAATTTTCGGCGGCAGGATCATGATCAGTTGGCAACAGGTTAAAACCAACCAACATTCTACCCCGACTTGCCTCGTAGACCGGGAAATGGTCTCTTGATGCCACATTCGCAGATAACTGTTGCAAACGGATTACCCTTGTTTTGTGATGGGCAGTTTCATGTCAATATTGTCTTTGCGTGGCGCTGGTATTGGCGCTAAGATGAAAATTCAATTGATGCTCGGCAATTTTAAAGGCCTCCTTCAGAGAGGTCGCAAACTGGTATTGAACCTGTTTGCTTGCCGCCAGCATGTGCGGGGTATGTGGAGCTGGTATGTCGGCGCGTTTGGAAGCAGCCATTGCCGAAATCCTCATCGTTGACGATGTGTCAACCGAGGTCGATGAACTGACCGATGCATTGGGCCAGCAGGGCCACGCTGTGCGTGTCGCCGGCAACGGCAGGCTTGCGCTGGTCGAAATCGGCCGCCTTGCCCCGGACTTGATCGTCCTGGCTTGCGAAGCCGCCGAATCGTTCGACTTTTGCCGCGGCTTGAAGACCATGGCCGAATATGCCGGCATTCCCGTCATTTTCCTGTCGCAGCACGACGACCTGCAGCAAAAGCTCAAGGCCTTCGAACTGGGCTGCGCCGACCATCTCGTCAAGCCGGTCTCGCCGGTTGAGCTTTGCGCGCGCGTAAGGCTGCAGTTGAAACAAAAGCGCGAGCGTGAGCTGCTGGGCTTTCGCGCCGGGCACGATGCGCTCACCGGCCTGCCCAACCGCAACCTGCTGGTGGACCGTCTGCACCAGGCCGTCAGCTATGCCGAACGCTATGAGCGCCGCGTGGCCGTGGCCTATATCGACCTGGACAAGTTCAAGTTCGTCAACGATTCGCTCGGCCATGAAGCGGGCGACCAGTTGCTCGTCGAAGTGGCGCAGCGGCTGCAGAGTTGCGTGCGCGACTCCGATACGGTAGCGCGCCTGGGCGGCGACGAATTTGCCATCGTGCTCTATGACCAGGCCACCGAAGACGTGACCATGCGTGCCATGCAGCGCATCTTGCACAGCATCGCCGAGCCGATCCACATCGACGGCGGTGAAGTGCGCACCACCTGCAGCATCGGTTTCTCGTTTTACCCGCAGGATGGCCGCGACGTCGACATGCTGCTCAAGAATGCCGACGCTGCCATGTACCGCGCCAAGGAACTGGGGCGCAACAACTTCCAGTTCTTCACCGACGACCTGACCGAACGCATCAACCAGCGCGTGGCGCTGGAGCGCAGCCTGCACGGCGCCCTGGAGCGCCATGAATTCTTCCTGTGCTACCAGCCGCGCGTGGACATGCGTACCGGGCGCGTGACGGGGGTGGAAGCGCTGCTGCGCTGGGACCATCCCGAAAATGGCGTGATCGAACCGATGCGCTTCATTCCGCTGGCCGAAGAGATCGGCATGATGCCGCGCATCGGGCTATGGGTCATGCGCACGGCCTGCCTGCAGATGAAGGCCTGGCACAAGGAAAAGATTGCACCGCTGCCGATGGCGGTCAACGTCGCGGGGCCGCAATTCCTGCAGCACGATTTCGTGTCGCAGGTGCAGGCGGTGCTGAAGGAGACCGGCATTGACCCGCATTACCTCGAACTCGAAATCAGTGAAGCGCAATCCATGCAAGACCCGGTATCGACCATACGTGCGCTGCATGAACTGAAAGACATCGGCGTGCGGCTGGTGGTGGACGACTTCGGCTCGGGCTATACCAACTTCAGCTTCCTCAAGCAATTGCCGCTGGACCAGATCAAGCTGCACCAAAGCTTTGTGCGCGATATCGGCCACAACCCGGAAGACCTGGCCATTTCCGACGCGGTGATTTCGATGGCCCACAGCCTGCACCTGCGCGTCACGGCGGAAGGCGTGGAAAGCGAAGGGCAACTGGCGCTCTTGGCCGACCACGGCTGCGACGAATTCCAGGGCTTTTACTTCAGCGCGCCGATGTCGGGCGAAGAATGCGGCGCCATGCTGCGAGAGCAACGCAGCGTGCCGCTGGAAAAACTGGGGCGCGACCGCGGCTCCCGCACCGTGCTCCTGGTCGACGATGAAAAGAACGTGCTCTCGGCACTGGCGCGCACGCTGCGCGGCCATGACTACCACGTGCTCAAGGCGGAAAGCGGACCGGCAGCGCTGGAATTGCTGGCCCGGCATGAAGTGGGCGTCATCATCTGCGACCAGCGCATGCCCGACATGAGCGGCGTGGAACTGTTCCGCCGCATCCGCCAGATGTATCCGCACACGGTGCGGGTGATTTTGTCAGGCTATGCCGATGTGGGCATCGTGACTGATGCGATCAATGTGGGAGCGGTGTTCAAGTTCTTGAACAAGCCTTGGGACAAGGCGCAGTTGTGCGACATCATTGAGGATGCGTTCGAGATGTATGAGAGTGATGTGCATGGGGGGTGGCCGGTTGTTAACCGGTTGCCGGTGTGAGCGGGGCTCGCCCTTCCTGCTTCGGGGGATTGCGACCTGACGCGGTTAGCAAAGTGGTTTGTTCAATCGCTTCGCGAAGTAGTTAGCTGAGGCATAACCTCCCTAGCCGGGCCGCCCCCGGCATGGGAGGTTATGCCTCGGCTAGCAATTACGCGAAGCGATTGAAAATCTAGCGAAGAACCAGCCCATGTGGTCAACCACCCCACACAAACCGACCAAGCCAGATACCAGATAGCGATCACCCAATGGTGAGGGCCGATCGGCCAGTCGATAAAAGCCTACCGCACCCGCATCCCCGGCTCAGCCCCCGGCCAAGGATTCAGCACATAAATCCCCGGATTGGCCTTCTCGTCCGCAGCAGAAGCCGCCAGCACCATCCCCTCCGATACGCCAAACTTCATCTTGCGCGGCGCCAGGTTGGCCACCATCACCGTCAGCTTGCCCACCAGGTCTTCCGGCTTGTAGGCCGACTTGATGCCCGAAAACACATTGCGCAGGCGGCCTTCGCCCACGTCGAGCGAGAGGCGCAGCAGCTTGTCTGAGCCTTCCACGGCCTGGCAATCGACGATCTTGGCGATGCGCAGGTCGATCTTGGCGAAGTCCTCGATCTTGATTTCGGGCGCCAGCTCTTCGATTTCGGCCTTGGCATTTTCTTCCGTGGCCGCCGCGGGCGCGGCTTGCTTCTGCTTCTCTGCCAAGTCGTCGAACATCTTTTGTTCGACACGCGTCATCAAATGCTGGTAAGGATTGACGACATGGCCATCGGCCAGCGGCCGTGCCACGTCGTCCCATTGCAGCGGCGCCAAGTTCAATTGCTTCTCGACCTGTTCGGTCAATGCGGGCAGCACTGGTTTCAGATAAATGGTCAGGATGCGGAAGGCTTCGAGCAGGCGGCTGCATACCTCTTGAAGCTTGGCATCGTTGGCGCTGTCTTTCGCGAGCTCCCAAGGCTTGTTTGCGTCGACGTAGGCATTGACCCTATCAGCCAGTTCCATCACGGCACGCAAGGACTTGCCGAACTCGCGCTGTTCGTATAAAGCCCGGATATCCGGGCCGGCATTGCGCAAGGCCGCCAGGAACTCGTCATCGTCAGTCGCCCAGGCCATGCCGACCTTACCACCGAATTTTTTGACGATGAAGCCAGAGGCGCGGCTGGCGATGTTGACATATTTGCCGATCAGATCGCTATTGATGCGCGCAATGAAATCCACCGGGTTGAATTCCACGTCTTCCACCTTGGAAGAAAGTTTGGCGGCGATGTAGTAGCGCAACCATTCCGGGTTCATGCCCACTTCGAGATAGTGCAGGGGCGAAATACCGGTGCCGCGCGACTTGGAAAACTTGTCACCAGTGACCGTAACGATGAAACCGTGCACGAAGACGTTGTTGGGCACCTTCATGCCGGAAAAATGCAGCATGGCGGGCCAGAACAGCGTGTGGAAATAGGTGATGTCCTTGCCGATGAAGTGATACTGCTCGGTGTTCGGGTCGGCCATGAAGGCGTCGAAATCGCGCCCGGTCTTGTTGAAGTAGTTCTTCAGCGAAGCCAGGTAGCCGATCGGCGCGTCGAGCCAGACGTAGAAGTACTTGCCCGGTGCGTCCGGAATTTCAATGCCGAAGTAGGGGGCGTCGCGGCTGATGTCCCAGTCGCCCAGGCTGCTCGTGCCGTCGGCTTCGCCTTCCAGCCATTCGCGGCACTTGTTTGCCACTTCAGGCTGCAATCGGCCGTCGAGCGCCCAGCCGCGCAGGAATTCCACGCATTTGGGGTCGGACAGCTTGAAGAAGTAATGGTCGGACGACTTCAGCACCGGCGTGGCGCCGGAGAGGGCCGAATACGGGTTCTTCAAGTCGGTGGGCGCATAGACCGAGCCGCATACCTCGCACGAATCGCCATACTGGTCCTTGGCGCCGCACTTGGGGCATTCGCCCTTGATGTAGCGGTCGGCCAGGAACATTTCCTTGACCGGGTCGAAGAACTGCTCGATGGTCTTGGTCGTGATCAGCTTGGCATCGTCACGCAGGCGGCGATAGATCTCCTGCGACAGTTCGTGGTTTTCCGCGCCGTCGGTCGAATGCCAGTTGTCGAAGGCGATGTGGAAGCCGTCCAGCGTGGGCTTGCGCGTGGCGGCAATCTGCGCCACGAACTCCTGCGGCGTGATTTGGGCCTTGTCGGCCGCGATCATGATGGGCGCGCCATGGGCATCGTCGGCACAGACGAAATTCACTTCATGGCCCTGCATTCGCTGGAACCGCACCCAGATGTCGGCCTGGATGTATTCCATGATATGGCCGATATGGAAGCTGCCGTTGGCATAGGGCAGGGCGGTGGTGACGAACAATTGGCGTGACGAAGTAGTGCTCATGGGGCCTTGCTGGCTGTTGAAAAAAGGGAAAACCCTGATTTTAGCAGAGGCTGGAGGAGGGAACCGGGCGCGTGTTGCACCCGGGGAAACATTTGTTGATTTTTGTGCGAATGCCAGGGCTGGGCTGGCAGGACGCTGCTACTGCTTACCTTGCAGCCGTCGCTTGCGCGTCGGCCTGGATAACCTTGGCAAAAGCGTTGGCAGCGGCCGGCAGCATGCCTTGATGGTCGCCCGGTTCCGGCGTTACCCGAAAGGGAAATTTGTCCGCGGTGGTCTGGGTATTGATCCAGTTCACGGTTGCCTGCGAATAGCCGTCTTCTGTGCCAATGTAGAGATAAAACGGCACTTGCATCTGCCCGATGCTGGGGAGATAGAGGCGGCGTTTGCGTTCCTCCTGGTTGCTGATGTCGAACGGCGCGTAAGCTTGCCAGGCGTCGAAGGTTTTTTGCGTGTACAGGCCGGCTGCGCCGCCGGCAAGACGCAGATGGGCTTCGGGATGTTCTGCCACGAGGCCGCTGATGCCTCCGCCTATGCTGTGACCGAAGACGTAGACGCGGGAAGAATCGACGCCGGGCTGCTTGCGTGCCCACTCTATGGCAGCCAGGGCGTCGTCAACCTCGCCGCCCAGCAATTCGAAGTAGCCTGGATTGCCGTTCTCGCCACGCAGCGACGGGGTCATGACTGCAAAGCCGGCGTCAACGAGCGGGTGAACAACTTCGAAATCGTCGGCGCCGAAGGAAAAGCCGCCGTGGAAGTAGACCAGCAAGGGTACGCCGCGCGTACTTGCGCTTTTCGGCATGGCGAACCACGCCATCAAGCTGCCGGGCGGGGCGGGGTAACGGACTTCACGTACGCCCGCCGGCGGCGTGTCATGGACGTAGCGCTGCGGAGACGGCCCTTTGCGCAGCAGCACGCTGTCGCTTGCCCCTGCGGATGCGGCTGCCAGCAGGGCGGCAAGCAAAACGAAAAACCTCAAACTGTTTTGAATATGGTTTGGCATGAATGCCTCCTTGAAAAAACGGCCCTCCAGCAGAGGCCGGTGCAGCTTTATTTTTTCCTGAGGAAGAACGACACCGCAACCAGGATGCTCATCAGCAGGCCGCCCACCATCATGCCCACGCCCACCCAGATCGATGATTTGTCGTCCAGCGAAGAATAGTCATAGGTCGCATGTTCGGGGTCGAGCTTGTCCTTGATCAGGCTGAGGTCTTCGTTGAAGGCTTCTTCCTTGAGGATCAGTGGGCCGGTTTCGAAGAACTTGCGGTAGCGTTCAAGGAATTCCTTTTTCGCTGCTTCGTTCTTGTAGTCGGCAAGCTGGTTGACCTTGTCGAGGTTTTCGTTGATGGCCTTGACCCGGTCGCTATCGCTGATGCTGATCGCAACCGTGGACTTGTACTTGTCGTCCTCGGCAGTTTCTTCGGATGGGAAGAGCATGACCCAGATGCTGCTTACCGCACCGGTGTCCTTGTTGGCAATGGTCTGGAAGTGGCCGAGGTAGACCACACAGTCGGGCACGCTGACCCAGGCCGGTTTTTGCTTGGCTTCGAGGAAGTCCTTGCAGGACATCTGGACCGGTTCCTTGTATTTCATGGCGATGCTGACTTCATGCCAGCCGCTGGGAATCAGGAATAGTCCGACGAAAAATAGAACGATACGAATCAGCATGCTAAAAGTCCCTCCCCGGGCTGTTGAAAATTTTTGATTTGGTAATGCAACTGGCGAATATACCCAGCCGGGCCGGACGGGGCAACGTGAATAATTGCCATTTTTGATCGTTATCGGAGATTTGTGACGAAACGCCCGAATGGCGTTGCCAATGGCCTGCGCAATCGGGTGTGGCGCTTTCGGCTACACTTGCGGTCTATTCCCAAGCATAGCCATCTGGAGCAGCAATGAGTATCGATGCAGAAGCAATCAAGAGCGCCTTGTCGGCCGTGATCGACCCCAATACGGGTGTGGACTTCACGAGCGCGAAGGCGGTGAAGAATATCCGCATTGACGGCGGTAGCGCCAGCTTCGACATCGAGCTGGGTTACCCCGCCCGTTCGCAATTTGCGCTGATTGCGCAACTGACGGAAGGCGCCGTGCGCAAGCTGCCTGGTGTGACCGAAGCCCGTGCCAATGTCAGCTCGAAGATCGTGGCGCATGCGGTGCAGCGTGGCATCAAGGTCATGTCCAACGTCAAGAACATCATCGCCGTGGCGTCGGGCAAGGGCGGGGTGGGCAAGTCGACCACGGCAGCCAACCTGGCGCTTGCACTGGCGGCAGAAGGCGCGCAAGTGGGCATTCTGGACGCTGACATCTATGGCCCGTCGCAGCCCACCATGATGGGTATCTCGGGCCGGCCGACCACGGCAGACGGCAAGACCATGGAACCGCTGGAAAACCATGGCCTGCAAGTGTCATCGATCGGTTTCCTGGTTGACCAGGACGAAGCCATGGTGTGGCGCGGCCCCATCGTCACGCAAGCGCTGCAGCAATTGATCACGCAAACCAACTGGCGCGACCTCGATTATCTGGTGGTCGACATGCCGCCCGGCACCGGTGACGTGCAGCTCACGCTGTCGCAAAAGGTGCCGGTCACTGGCGCGGTGATCGTAACCACGCCGCAAGACATCGCCCTGCTCGACGCGCGGCGCGGCTTGAAGATGTTCGAAAAGGTGGGCATCCCCATCCTGGGCATCGTGGAAAACATGAGCATGCACATCTGTTCCAATTGCGGCCATGCCGAAGCCATTTTCGGCACCGGCGGCGGGGAGAAAATGTGTGCCGACTTCAACGTCGACTTCCTCGGTGCCTTGCCGCTGACGATGTCGATCCGCGAACAGGCCGATTCGGGCACGCCCACGGTGGCAGCCGAGCCGGACGGCAAGATCGCCGAGATCTACAAGGCGATTGCACGCAAGGTGGCCATCAAGGTGGCCGAGAAGGCCCGTGACATGTCCAGCAAATTCCCCACCATTACCGTGCAGAACGATTAAGTCGATGATTGAGTCAATAAGCGCTGTCCGCTTCCCCGCCGGCAGGCGGGGAAGCCCTGGCGGAATCGGGTAAAATGCGGCCTTACCGCAATCACAAGACGGCTTTGGTGATCCAAGGCCGTTTTTCTTTACCATGACCGCTGCCAATCCAACTCAAATCCGCACCCGTTTCGCCCCCAGCCCCACGGGCTATCTGCACGTGGGCGGCGCTCGCACTGCGCTGTATTCCTGGGCTTATGCCCGCCGCAACCAGGGCGTGTTCGTGCTGCGCATCGAAGACACCGACCTGGAGCGTTCCACGCCGGAAGCCGTGCAAGCCATCCTGGACGGCATGAAGTGGCTCGGCCTGGACCATGACGAAGGCCCGTTCTACCAGATGAAACGCATGGAGCGTTACCGCGAAGTGATCGGGCAGATGCTTGCCGCCGGCACGGCCTACTATTGCTATTCATCGCGCGAAGAACTGGACGCCATGCGCGAGCGCGCCATGGCTGCCGGGCAGAAGCCGCGCTATGACGGCACCTGGCGCCCCGAACCGGGCAAGACTTTGCCGGCCGTGCCCGAAGGCGTGCAGCCGGTGGTGCGCTTCCGCAACCCCGTTGACGGTGAGGTGAGCTGGAACGACGTGGTCAAGGGCACCATCACCATCTCGAACAGGGAACTGGACGACCTCATCATCGCCCGGCCCGACGGCACGCCGACCTATAACTTCTGCGTGGTGGTGGACGATTGGGACATGGGCATCACCCACGTCATCCGCGGAGACGACCACGTCAACAACACACCGCGCCAGATCAACATCCTGGCCGCGCTGGGCGCCACGCTGCCGTTGTACGGCCACCTGCCGATGATTCTCGACGGCGAAGGCAAGAAGCTCTCCAAGCGCACCGGCGCCGCGTCGGTGACGGAATTCGAAGACATGGGCTACCTGCCCGAAACCATGCTGAACTATCTCGCGCGCCTGGGCTGGGCCCATGGCGACGACGAAGTGTTCAGTACCGCGCAATTCTGCGAATGGTTCGACCTCGATCACTTGACCAGCTCGGCTGCGCGCTTCGACATGGACAAGCTGAACTGGCTCAACAACCACTACATCAAGGAAGCCGGGCTGGACCGCCTGGAAGGCCTGGTGCGTCCGCGCCTCGATGCGCTCGGTGCGCAATTCGACGGTGCCCCGGCCTTGCAAACGGTCATCGCCATGCTGCGCGAGCGTGCGCACACCACCAAGGAGTTGGCCGAGGCGGCCATCCTGTTCTACCGCCAGCCCGAACCCGCTGCCGACCTGCTGGCCCAGCACATGACCGACGCCATCAAGCCCGCGCTGGCGCAATTTGCCGAGGCGTGCAAGGGCGTGGAATGGAGCAAGGCCGCCATCTCCGCCGCGATCAAGGAAGTGCTGGCCGCACACAAGATCAAGATGCCGCAACTGGCCATGCCGCTGCGCCTGGCCTTGACCGGGCAGTTGCAGACCCCGGCCATCGATGCCGTGATCGAGCTGTTTGGGCGTGAGATTGTGTTGGCGCGCCTTGCCAAATATGTTGCCTGAAAAAACTTTTGAATTTTTTTAGAGAAAGTATTTACACGGCAGAAAAAACCTTGCTATAATCTCGTTTCTTCGCAAGGGGGTATAGCTCAGCTGGGAGAGCGCTTGCATGGCATGCAAGAGGTCAGCGGTTCGATCCCGCTTACCTCCACCAACCGAAGTTTGCTGATCTGCGGTAGGATCAGCTAGGCTGGAAGTCGAGACAGGTTACTGTCCCCATCGTCTAGAGGCCTAGGACATCACCCTTTCACGGTGAGTACCGGGGTTCGAATCCCCGTGGGGACGCCAAGTCAGAGAACGCCCGATAGTGTAAAAGCTATCGGGCGTTTTTCTTTGTGAATTCTGAAAAGCTCCGGCATGCATGCTGCAGTGATCAAGGCAGCAGGGTAGGGCGCCATTTGGCGGAAAACCGCGAGCGTAAACTGTCCTTGCATTAAACCCTGTTCGTTCGCCGCACATTTTCCGCCAAATAACGCCCCACCCTACTACCTTCGGATCGGCCGTCTTGCCGCTGTTCGGCTCGGTCGCTGCGCGACCATTGCATCCGTGCTGGTTGCTTCAACATCGTTCAAGGGCTGCGCGGACGCATCAAAAGGCAGTCGGTTAGGTTTTTCTCTCTGCAGACTCAAGTCGCAGCCGCACCTGCATGACGTGGTACGCCAACCGGTTTTGGTTGTGCGTGGAAATCCGCTTTCTTTTTGCAGTGTGCACTGCCTCAATCGTCCATCATTCCCTTGCCATCCAGAATGCGGTCCACGCATTTCTCGATCCGCGACAGGCGCGTGGCCGATTGCTTGGCGCCGGCAAAATGCAGCAGGTAGGCGCGCTGGCGGCCAGGCGTCAGCGCCTGGAACGCCTTTTTCAGTTTCGGCATGGCCTTGAACTGTTGTTCCAGCTCTTCGGGAATCGGGCGGTCTTCGATCTTCTTCTTTTCCACCGTCAGGCCGGCTTTTTCATTGGCGATGGCTTCCTTGATGAAGCGCTTCAAGGCCGCCTTCAGTTTCTCGACGTCTTTCAGGCTGGTAAAGCGCAACACACGTGGCGCCTGGGATTGCTCGCCCTGGCTCGACAGGAGGCCCTTGGGGTCTTGCAGCAAGGCGCCCTTGAAAAACAATAGCGTGCAGGTTTCCTTGAACGGCTGGAAGATCACAATATTTTTTCCCTCGCTGGCATAGCAAGGCTTGCCCCACTTGATGTCTTCGCTCAGGCCGCTATCGAGCACGATGTCGCGCAGGGCCAGCATTTCATCGTGCCAGGCTTTGGCGCGGACGAAGAAGGCGTCGGCTTTCGGATTGGCGGCGGAGTCTGTCATGGTGTCGTCCTCTTTTGTTTGGCGTTGTAGCTTTGCTTGTGCCCGGTTGTTTCGAGCGAAGCGGCGATGCATTTTGCCGCCCGTTCAGTCAGATTTTCTTCGACGGTGAAGGTGTTGGCGTTGTCGTCGAGTCGCTCGACTTGCCACGACTTGTCGGTTGAAAAGTACGAAGGATGTGGCCAGCCACCTGATTTCGCCCGCGCGGCAAGTTTTTCCTCCTGATCCAGGCTCGACCATGCTCCGTCGAAACTGATTGCAGGACTTAGATGTCGCCGTACGTGCGCATGTTCGAACTGGTTCGCGTAGACGTTGACAAATCCTGGCCCGTCGCACCATTGCAGGATGATTTTGATCCCGCATGGGTTGTCGATCAGCCAGTACTTGGCGGGGCCGGGGGTGTCGTCGTATCGATCGCTTTCGGCATCCGGCTCGCCAAATGATTTCACGAGCGAATCGTATTGAACATCGTTGACTGAAAAAAGTTCGATGCCCCAAACGCCGCTGCGCCATATCTTCAAGAACCGGGATGTGTCTTCACTCATTGTGTCGATTGCTCCGTCTGCGCGATCCTGTTTTGCCGAATTGAGATTAACGTCAACACTACCATACCCGGCCGGCGAGGCAAAAAAAAGCCCGCCATGAAGGCGGGCAACAATCCGTTGCTCGTGATTTGCCAGAAAACAGCCCGGATCGAGGAGGTTTTCCGGTTCTGCCTGCTTTCTGGCAAACCACAAAGAAACAGGAGGAGACGAGGCCAGTTTACCCACGCGTTTGTTGCTGCGGAAGGTATTGTTTTGCATATCGTTATGCATGCACTTTCCCGCGCCGCCAAATCGGTTTGGCGCATAAGTTAAGCCGCATATCTTCGTGTACTGCGTGCGTTGCAGGTGCAATACTGGTTTCCTGATCGTTGATCCTGGCGGGTAGGCTCATGGCACCTCCATCGACCCAAGCAATGACCGAAACGCGTAGTGGCACAAGCACTGCGCTGTCGGAGCAAGAGATACTGGAACGCGCCCGTGACCTGGCGGCGCGGCTGGCCGGAGCTGGCGTGCATGCAGAAGCATGGCGCGAAACCCTGCACGGTTATTTTCGCGATTCCGGCCTGCTCGCGCTCTCGATTCCCGCCACGTTTGGCGGCACCGGCGCGAGCTGGCCCACGGTGTATCGTGTCATCCGCATCCTCGCAGAAGCCGGCCCTGCGTCGGCGCAGGCTTTTGCGTGCCACCACCTGCAACTGGCGGCGATCCAGCTCTCAGGCAGTGCCCTGCAGCAGCGCAGGTTGCTGACGGCGACGTCGGCGCAACGATGGCTCTGGGGCGAAGGCGCGAATCCGGGCGGCCGGCAAGTTGTGGCATCGCTCCACCCCAACGGTTTCATCCTCGACGGGCAGCTTGCTTCGGCGTCGATCGGCGCAGATTGGCTCATGGTTACGGCCTGGGACTCTGGCACGCAAACTGCCGTGGCCGGCGCGGTGGCGAGCTCGGAGGGCGGTGTCGACTTCGAGCCCGGCAGCAACACGGTGCATCTATCCAGCGTGTTGTTGACGCATGAACAGGTGCTGCAAAGGCCGGGGCAGGCAATCACCGCGCAGGCCACGCTGCGTGCGCTGGTGGCGCAATTGATCCGGGCCAACCTTCACCTGGGAGCCGGATTGAGCGTGTTCGATAGCGCATTGCGACAGGCGCGCATCGGATCGGCTGCGGATGATGGCAGCCTGCAGCTACGCTTCGGCGAACTGAAGTTGTTGCTGCATCCTGTCGAAGTATTGGCCGACCACGCAGCCGTCAAACTGGAACGCGCTTTCCGCAGGGGCGTGCTGGTCAACGCCAGGGAACGCGGCGAACTGGCCATTGCTGTGGACGAAGCCGATTGCCTGGCGCAACGGGCCGTCAGCGAAGTGAACCGGCAGGTGCGGGAATTGAATGGGAAGCATCCCGGCACTGCGCGTGTGGAGTTGACGAACGATGCCATCGACAGCAAGCTGCGCGAACTGGGGCGGCATGCACTGGACGGCAGTTTGCCCGAACCGGTCTACTGACGATTAAAATTTCGCATCGATCGACGCCAGCCAATTGACCCAGCTATGCGCCACGGTCGTGTTGGTATTGATGTCACCGTTCGCACTGTTTTCACCAGCCGTGATGTAGTCGGGGTGCCACAGGTTGGTGGCGGCCAGGCGCGCCTGCCAGCCGGGCATGAATTTCCATAGCACGTAGCCGTCCAGCCCGGTCTTGCCGCCGGTGTAGCTTTGCTGCACCGGGCTCAATTGCGTGGTGGCGCCGGGCACCCAGGTCACGTTGGTGCCCATGCTCCATTTGCCCGGTGGCGTGTAGTCGAACCCGGCATTGGCCGAAGCCGGGGTTTGGCTCGACAAGGTGTTGTAGGGGCCGGGCACGCTCGTGACGTTGGACCAGTAGCGCGCCGCATTGGCGTGGAGTTCCACCGGCGGGGCGCGGTCGATCAATTGTTCCAGCTTCATCTTGGCGTCGACCTCGATACCATGCAGATAGGCATGGTCGAGGTTGATGGGCCGGCTGATCCAGCGGCCGTTCGTGCCCAGCGTGGTGTCGGTGCGGATCACGTCGCTGACTTCGCGCTCGAACAGGTTGAGGCTGACCATGCCGCCGCCCTTGAGGTAATGTTCCAGCGCCGTTTCCATGCCCCAGGACAGTTCCGGTTTCAGGTTGGGGTTGCCTTCGCTGTCGGGCTGGAAGGCCGTGTTCATGGTGGAGAGCACCACGCGCGGCAGCAGGCTGGCCGTGCCCGGTGCGCGATAGGCGCGCGACAGGCTCCAGCGCAACTGGTCCCGGGTGCCGCTGTCGGGGTTCTTGTCATCCATCGGCTGGCCGAAGCGCCATACGCTTTGCAGCGAGGGGCTCAGGACGGCGCTGCGGTTGGTGATGTCGCCGCCCTCCTGGTTGCTGGCTTCGGTATGGGTGGTGATGCTTTCCCAGCGCAACCCGGCATACCAGCCCCATTGACGCGACACGTTCCACTCGTCCTGCGCAAAGCCGGCCAGGCGCAGCACGGTGGCGCTGGTGTCGTTGACGATGGGGCCGGCCGAGGCGATGTAGCCGCTTTGTTCCAGGTCATTGGTCAGGCGCGTCCATTCGGCTTCATAGCCGGTGACGAACTTGTTGTGGTCATTGAACGGGTAAGACCATTTGCCGTTGGTGCTGGCACCGTTGACGCGGCTGTCGCTGTCCGATTGCAGGCCCAGCGGGCCGAAGGCGGTTGACTGCACCGAGTGCGTGTCGGCGCTGGAGCTGAAGTCGGACAGGCTGAGCTTGGCCGTGAAGCTGCCGCCCGCCAGCGGGGTTACGCGGTCGAAGGTCAGCTTGTAGGCGTCGGAATCATTGTGCCCGTGGCCGGTTTCGCTGGAGTAGGGCGCCACGCCCACGGTGTCGCTCAGGGTGTCGGTGCTGTCGTCCACCGCCGCGCGGCGGAAGGCGAAGAATTGCACGCTGGCGGTATCGTTTTCGCCACCGCGCCAATTGAGCCGCGGTGCGATATTGAGGTTGTAGCCGGTGCGGTAGGATGAGGCCGTGGTGTCCTGATCTTCCAGCACCGTGGGCGGTGCGCTGCCGCCAGCCGGCGCGGTGATGGTGTTGGTGCCATAGTTGCGGCTTTCCAGTTGGCCCATTTCCTTGATCGTGCCGGAAAACAGCCAGGAGAATTTGTCGGCCTTGTTGTCATACTGGAAGGCCAGCCGCGTTTCCGGGTGGGCATTGTCTTCCAGGCTTTCGGTCAGCGTCACTTGCCGGTTGCGCCGCGGCGGCACTTGCCGCAGCACGATGTTGATCGTGCCGGCAATCGCCTGCGCGCTGAATTCGGCCAGCGGGCCGCGGATGATTTCGATGCGCTCTATCAGTTCAGGCGAAATCGAGTCCAGCGCAAAGCCGCGTGGCGCGGGGTCGCCATTGATCAGGATCTGTGTATAGCCGCCACCGAGTCCGCGCATGCGGATCTCGCCACCGGTGCGCCCACCGGGGCCGCCGATGGTTACACCGGGCAGGCGCTTCAACACGTCGCCGATGTTGATGTCGCCATACTTCATGATCTCGGTGTGCCCGACCACGATCTTGGCGACCGTGCTGTCGTGGCGTTCTTCCACGTCGGGCGAGCGCTTGTCGGTCACTTCGACGGTCTGGGGCTTGCTGTCTGCTTCCTGGGATGGCGCTTGCTGCGCCAGGGCAGGCAGTGCCAGCAGGAGCGGCAGGGTGAGAAGTGTGCGCGAGGTGGTCATGGCGCGCGATTATACGGGGGAATACTTAGGGAAATGTTACAAGCGCCATATCAGAGTATGTCTCCATTGACTTGTGATATACATGTCAATAAATCCAGATGTCCAGCATGATTCCAACCCGTTTCTCATGCCTTTCGAACGCATTTCCATTGAATTGACGCGACGCTGCAGCAAAGGCTGCTGGTTTTGCTACAACGGCAGCAGCCGTGATGGCGACACACATTGGACCGAAGACGAAGTCATCGGCTTCGTCGCCGATTGTGCCCGCCATGGCACGCGCGCAGTTTCATTCGGCGGTGGTGAACCCCTGCAATATCCCGGGTTGTTCAATATCCTGCGCGCGCTGGACGGTGGGCTGTTCCGTTCCATGACTACCAACGGCTTGCTGCTCAAGGGCGACCTGCTCGACCAATTGTTGGCCGTGCGGCCGGACAAGGTGCACGTGTCGATCCACTTCCCCGAGCGGCGTGCCGAAGTCGAGCGCGTGATCGAACAGGCCAGGCTGCTGGAGGCGGCGGGCATCAAAAGTGGCATCAACCTTTTGGTGGCGCGCTCGCAACTGCATGCCGCGACAGAGGCAGCAGCCTTGTTGCGCCGCGAAGGCATTGGCAACGAACGTATTGTCTACCTGCCGATGCGCATGCGCGACACGCCCACGCCCGCAGAAGTGGCGCAGGTTGCGGGTAAGCTGCCTTTTCAATCCATGACCTGCATCAATGCATGCGGCATCAGCCCGCGCTTTTGTTCCGTGGGCTGGGACAAGCGCGTGGCCTGGTGTTCCTATACGGCCGAGAGACGACCGCTGGCCAGCCTCGATGCAGCAGGCTTGCGCTATGCCATGGCCGGGCTTGGCCTGGTCGAATGCAGCGAGCCCCTGACGGCGGGGATTTCAATCAGGGAGTTGCGCGCATGAAGGAGAATTTATGAAGCAGGATTTTCCGGCGGCACACAGCATGGATACGCAGTGGTTCGCCATAGACGGCGAGGGCAGGGTGGCCATTTTTGAGACCGGTGAATCCGGTGCCGTGCCGACCGAGGCATACAGGGAATATCTTGATTTTCCCAACGATTTCATCGGCAGCCATTGCCTGATTGAAGGGCGCCTGCTTGTTTCCGCCTGGCCCGGCGAATGGATCATGCAACGCGCGCTCGCGAGCTTGCCGGCGCCGGACATGGCGCAACTGCCTTACGACTGTAATGGCGTGTTTGAATTGTCCGACGATGCGCACCTGCCCATGCTGTTCGGTTCCACAACCCTCGATGAAGTGCCGCGCGACTTGTTTGAAGAAACCAGCCTGGTACGGTTTGCCGGCCCACGTCCTGTCTATGCTGCCTCAGGGTGTCTGGCTGACCAGGTGCGCGCCGCGGCGGCTGCCGGCAAATTGCGGGATTTCCGCTTGTGGCCCCAGAGCGAGGATTCGTGGCGCGACAGCATGAACTTTTGGGAAGCGCTATTCGGTTTCTATCGGTTTTCGTCAGGCCGATATGGTTCCGGCATACGCTATGAGCGTGACCAGGTCCCGCTCTCTCCGGTGAAGATTGCCGACTACCCCGCAGACCTGACGGAGAAAATGTTGCCATCGAGGCGGGCCACCTATGACTTCTCGGCTTCTGAAGTGATCTACCCATCGGCCCACGCACTCTGTTCATATTATCGGCCGGAAGGGGATGACATTCTGCTGGCTTGCGACCAGGCCGGGCAGGTTGCCGTGGTTTGCGGCGAGGGACATAAAGCCGGCAGCATTAATGTCGGCCAGTTGGTCGATGCCTACCCGCGCGGCGCGGACGGCATCGTCCATTTGCCACGCCAGGCATCGGCGTTTTTGCCGGAATGGATGGACAAGCCCGCAATCAGTTTCGAGCAAAAGGATGCGCAATTCGTCATGTGCGTCCTGCGCAACGACGAAGTATCGGCGCAACGTTTCGCTGAACCTGATTTCACCATTTTCCGGTTTGCCGGAGATCTGCCAGTCTACCTGTCGACCTTGAGCCGGCACTACTTCGATCTTTGGCCTGATAAAAAGAACGTCTTGCATGTCTGGCCTGTGACGGACGCGCAACTTTTCTCGCTGCTGGGTTTCTATCAATTCACCAGCGATGGCCCGCAAAATTATCTGCGCAGCGCGGTACCGCGGCAGCCCTGCACGCTGGACGATTTACCACCCCTGTTACGCCAGGACGCACTCGTCAAGCACTGGCAGGGTTTGCGTTTTGACCAATGTGAGGTGATTACGCCTGCGCAGATGGCCGCGCCTGATCGAAGCGTGCTGTGAGCTCATGGACGCCGAGTCCAGAAAAGGTAGTAAATAAAGGGCCAATCCAGATGCGCATTTACCAAAGGGATAAATCGTGGGCAATATGGATGATTGGGTATTAAGCTAAATGAATTTCGATTGGACCTCAGCGCGCCTCGCAATTGAGCTTAGAGATTCCGCTTCAACGCCTAGAGTATTGATAGGAGACGGCGTGAGGGAGTTGTATGTCCCAAGAATGAACGAATGGGGACAGGGCGTTGCTATTAATGAAGTATTTGAAATTGAAAGTCTGACTACCGGCCTCTTTCAGCTAAGAAGCGAAATGCAATCTGGAGATGTAATGCGGATAGTCGCGACTCAGTTTTCTCTCCCAAGCCATTGAGGTGTTTGGCCTATTTGAAAGATTTGTTTCGTGCATGAAATTCTGGAAGGAAGTCGACTATAAAAATTCCTGGAAGAATTCACTACAATTGTTTTTTGATAAAAATTCCTGCATATTTTTTACGGATGCAAACAAGCCCAGGATTTCAAGCGATTTTTGGGTATCAGTCATTTATTCTGGACGCTGCCGACTATGTCCATGAAAAACTGAAAAAGCAGGGTGAGCATTGGCAAAGCAAAGTAGGTGCTGATGGGGAAAGTCATTGAACCAAGAAGGCTAAGGAAAGCTTTGAAAATGTCACTATATACATTCTTCGTAGAAATCGAAGGTGGTACGTACTTGTCCCAAATTGCCGCCGCAGACGAAAATCAGGCCTTAGAGAATTGGTGTAACGAATTCCCATCGAAGCGACTTTTCGCGCATCGCACAACTAGAATGGCGAAAGCTATTAAAAGGACTGTTGACGATTTGACTGAGGTCTCTGAATTAACAGGTGTGTGGTGTTTCACTGCGAGGTTTGCAGGAAAATTGATACTCGGCCATGTCGTGCGAAGCGATGTTGTTGGTGTTGCGGCGCGCTGATAATTGAACAACGGGGGGATAAATACCTGGACAATCTTGGAGGTAGTTGCCCTGTACGTTGTCCACTGAGATAAGAACTCATTCCATAAATGCCTTCGCAGCAAAATCAAAGCGCAAGCAAGGTGAACGAAGCCGGTGAAATGATGATGATTGTTATCCCAGCGCGTCAGGACGCGGCGATACTTGTTGAGCCATGCGAAGGTACGTTCTATCTTCCAGCGCCGGCTGTAGCATCGGAGCTTTCGGCCGTCCTGGGTGGCGCTCCGTTTTCGCCCGCGCCGGTGCGGTGCAATCATTTCAATTCCGCTTTGTGCCAGCTTTTGATCGAGCGGATCACTGTCGTAGGCACGATCCCCGATAAGTCGTCGGGGTCGTCCCAGCGTGAGGGTTTCATCGAGCGTAGCTTCGACAAGGGTGACTTCATGTGGGCTAGCAGAAGTCGTGTGCACGGCGACAGGAAGACCATGAGCGTCTGCAATAACCATGAGCTTCGTACCTTTGCCCCGCTTGGTCTTTCCCACTTTGGAGCCCCCTTTTTCGCCACTACGAAGGTGCCGTCGATAAAACATTCCGCCAGGTCGATGCCGCCGCGCTTTTCGAGATCCTGCGCGAGCGTTTCCAGGATATTGCGCATCACGCCATCGCCTACCCAGACCGAAAAACGCCTGAAGCAGGTGGTCGATGATGGGTACCTGTCGGGCAAATCGTTCCAGGCTGCTCCGGTTCGCAACACCCATAAAATGCCATTCATGACAGAGCGGTTGTCGTGCACGATTGGCCGGCCTTTGCCATCGGATCGACGCTCCGACTCCGGAATCAAAGGCTCCAGGATTGCCCATTGTTCGTCAGTAAGTTCGTCTTTTCTAGCCATGCGTAAAAGTTAACACATGGCGGAGAAAGTTAACAGACCCTATTTATGGAATGAGTTCAAATGGCGCCCACACGCTAATCCGCCTGCCCTTACCCCTCGCCCCGCTCCAGATTTTCCAATACCCGCATCAACAACCCCCCCAGCAGCGCACGTTCCTCGCCGGACAACCCAGCCAATCCGCGCTCGCTGGTTGCTTCCATCACCGCCCGCCCACGCGGCCGTAGCGCCACCGCATGATCGGTCAGCGAAATTAGCTTGCTACGCCCGTCGGCCGGGTCGGGCAGGCGGCGGATCAAGTCGTCGCGTTCCATGCGCGAGAGTAGTTGCGCCATGCTCGATTGTTCCACCTTGGCGATTCTCACCAGCTCAGACTGGGGCAGGGCGCCGTGTTCGCCCAGTGCCATCAGTACCGGCAACTGGCTCATGGCCATGCCCAGCTCGGCCAGCGGCCCATCCACCAGACGGGCGAAGGCGCGGTTGATGCGGCCCATGATGGGCATCGGGTTGTCGGGAATCTGCATTTTTGCCATTGCATTTATATAGGTGCCTATGTTAATGTATAGGCTCCTATATTAATCCAGGATGAAAGAAATGACCACACATTCCCGCATTGCCATCGTCGGTGGCGGCCCCGGCGGCTTGACGCTGGCGCGTTTGCTACAGGTGAAAGGCCTGGCCTGCACCGTGTTCGAGCGCGAGGCCGGCCCGCATGAGCGGCCGCAGGGTGGCACGCTTGATTTGCATGAAGAGTCCGGCCAATTGGCCTTGCAGCTTGCCGGCTTGCAGGAGGGCTTTCAGAAAATCGCCCGCTATGAAGACCAGGGCACGCGTATCGTCGACATGGCGGGCAACTTGTTGTTCGAGGATGATGACGCAGCCGCAGGCAACCGGCCCGAAGTGGACCGCACAGCCTTGCGCGACCTGCTCTTGTCGTCCCTGCCCGCGGAGGCTGTGCGCTGGAACACCGCCGTGCAGGAAGCGGTGCCGGCAGCCGATGGGAAGTGGCTGCTGCGCTGCGTCCATGGCGATGAAGGGCCGTTTGACCTGGTGGTGGGGGCCGATGGCGCGTGGTCGCGCATCCGGCCGGCCGTTTCGCGCTACCAGCCGCAGTATTCCGGGCTCACCTTCGTCGAATTCGGCATTGACCAGATCGATGCGTGCCACCCGGCATTGGCGCAACTCGTGGGCCGGGGCAAGGTGGTGGTGGAAGGGCGGGGCGTGGGCATTATCGCCCAGCGCAATGGTGGCAGCCATGTGCGCGGTTACGCGATCTTCCGTGTGGCGCAAGATTGGACTGCGCAGCGTTTCGACTTTTCAAATCCGGCGGCGGTGCGTGCGGCCCTGCTGGAAGAATTCGACGGTTACGACGACAGCATTCTCGACTTGTTCCGTGCCTGTAACGATCGCATTGTGACGCGCCCCATCGTGGCCTTGCCGATCGGGCACTACTGGACGCATCGCCCCGGCATCACGCTTATCGGCGATGCAGCGCATGTGATGTCGCCGTTCGGTGGCGAGGGGGTGAACAATGCCATGCAGGATGCGCTTGAGCTGGCGCAGTGCCTGGCGGCTGGTGGAGATGTGGCAGAGTTCGAAGAGGCAATGTGCCGCCGCATTGCCGAGTCGGCAGCCTTTGCGGCCGAAGGTGCCGCGACCCATCTTTCCCATGTGGGGCAGGCGGCGACACTGGCGGTGTACCGCCAGCATCAGTTGGATCGCTGTGCTGAAGGCGCTTAAAGGGTAAAGACGGTCCGCTCGTTCGACGCCTCCGCCCCCCATTCCTGTTCAACCTGGGATAGCGGCACGGCACGCGCCTGCACTTCAAAGCCGGACCCTTGTGCGGCCTGGAACAATTGCTCGATCGAGCGCAGCAGGTGCGCCATGCTGACGCTGCCGATGCCGCTTCCCATGAGGGAAATCGCCGACGAACGCAGCACCGCGCCGGGCAGTTTGACCTCGCCGCCCGATGCCGCGCCGATTTCCACATAGCGCAGGGGCACGCCATCCTTGGCGGTTTTGGCGGCGGCGATGAGCAGGGTTTCGGCGCTGGTGCCCCACAGGTAGTCGAGCACCACGTCCACGCCTTGCGCAAATTGTTCCTTGCAGGCCGCTTCCAGCGCGGCGGCTTCCTGTGTCAGCGCAATCGTGACGTCGGCGCCTATGCGGGCCAGTTCTTGCAAGGCTGCCGGGTTGCGCCCCGTGGCGATCACTTTCTTCGCGCCCAGGTGGCGCGCAATCTGCACCGCCAGGCGGCCTGCAGCACCGGTGGCGCCATTGACCAGCACGGTTTCACCGGCCTTGATCTGCGCCCGGTGGCGCAACGCAGCCCAGGACGACATGCCGGGGTTGGCAATTGCTGCCGCAGTCACGTCGTCCAGGCCGTCGGGCAGCATCACGCAGCGTTCCGGCACGATGGCCACGCGTTCGGCCATGCTGCCCTGCGGCGGCTCGGGCAGGACGAAATACACGCGCTGGCCGGCAAGCAGGCCGACGCCATCGACGCCCACCACCTGCGGGTAGCTGTTTTCTGCGCTGTAGTGGTTGCCGGCGGCACGGCCGCGGGTCAGCGGACTGAGGGCCGCGGCGCGCACGTCGATGACGAACTGGTCTGGGCGCGGCACGGGTTCGGCAAATTCGCCGTAGACCGGGGTGGCGCCGGCCTGGGCGACGATCGCTGCTTTCATGTTGAGGCTCCTGATGGTGATTTATGTGTATGATACACATAAAACGGTATATGGCAAGAATTATGTGTAAAGTACATGCATGAACGAAGAATTACGCCAATTGCACGAAGTATTGCTCGATCTGGTCGGGTTTTTCAACCAGCCGCAGCGTGACGCGGCGCTGCTCAAGGAGGCCGGCGTGGCGCTGGATCGGGCGCTGTTTCCACTCCTGGTGCGGGTGGAGAAGCGCGGGCCGATCGGGGTTGTGGAACTGGCCGGCCTGGTGGGGCGCGACTATACGACGGTGAGCCGGCAGGTGGCCAAGCTCGACAGCTTGGGCCTGGTGACGCGCCAGGCCGGGCAGCATGACCGGCGCGTGTCGGACGTGGCGATCACCCCGGCGGGCGCGGCGATGAATCAGGCTATTGACGCGGCGCGCGAGCGGCTGATGTGGCCGCTGCTGTCGCAGTGGAGCGCGGACGAACGCCGGGATCTGACGCGCTTGCTGCGCCGCCTGCTTGGCGATGCGCAGCGCGACAGCGGGCAGGGTGCCGAAATTGGGAACGATTAATCGGGCGCGATTGTTAAAAGCAATCCGCAAAACAATTTATCCTTTTTTCGCGGGCAAGGCCGCTGCAAGCGGGATGGTGGGCCCACCGCCGGATTTACAGGAAAATTCTGGCTAATTGTCGCCAAGCTCCGCTACTATCAGTTTTTTTTGTGCGGTTGATTGTGAATTCTTACCGCCGATTTTGCGTTGCTACGCGGCCCGGCATCCGGGATAATGGCGTCTTGTTTTTGCATACCAGTTCATGAGTTACTCGCCCAATTCGATCGAAGAACGCCTCTACGTGCTGCGCACCCGCTGGGAGCGCTACGTGGCCGACGGCCGTTTCGAGCAATTCATCGAATTCGCAGTGGCAGTCAATAGCCTGGCCGAATACTTCACGCGCCAGCGCCTGCCCGGCCTTGTGCGGCTGTGCGAAGGCCTGGAAAATGCCGCGCTGGCCAAGCTCGGCGACGACACCACCCACCCGATTCCCGCGCAGGACGTGAAGTCCTTGCAGCGCCAGATCGATACCCTGTTCGGTTCGGTGGAAACCTCGCGCCCTGCGTCGGCCGAGCGCCGTGCTGAAGAGCCGGCGCAAAACGTGCCCGACATCGACTGGATCAAGCCGCGTTCGGTCTGGATGATGACGGCGCCGGAAAAACGCGACATGGGCGATGCGCTGTCGCGCCAGCTGCAGTTTTTCGGCTTCAAGATCTATGAACTCGACTGGACCGGCAACGACAACCCGGAAGACATGCCGCTGGCGGTGCTGTTCATTCCGGCCGATGAAGACACCAAGCCCGAAGAATTCGGCCGCATCGCCGCGATTCGTGCGGCCTGCCCGGCCAGCCAGTTGATCTATCTCGGGGCCCAGCCTTCGATCGAACCCATCGTGGCACTGATGCGTGCCGGGATTGACATCACCATTCCGGTGGAAGAGCAATCGTCTTCGGTGTTGAACTGCATCCTGGACCTGGTCAAGACCAACGAGCAGGAAAAATACCGCGTGCTGGTGGTGGAAGACTCGCGCGTGGCCATGGCGCTGATCCAGCGCACGCTGGCCCAGCACGGCATCGACACCCATGCGATCAACGAGCCCGGCAAGCTCCTGTCGGTGCTCGAATCCTACCGCCCCGACCTGATCCTGATGGACATGTACATGCCGCGCTTCAACGGCGTGGAAGCGACCCGCGTGCTGCGCCAGATGGCTGCCTACAGCGCGCTGCCCATCGTTTATCTTTCGGGCGAATCGGCCGTCGGCATGCAGGTGGAAGCGCTGCGCCTGGGCGGCGACCAATTCCTGATCAAGCCTTTCAACCCGGTGCTGCTGGCCGCGGTGGTCAAGACCAAGATCGAACGCTTCCGCGAAACCCAGCGTTCCAGCCGCCTGGACGGCTTGACCGGCCTGCTCAACCACACGGCAGCCAAGTCCCGCCTCAAGAGCCTGGTGACGCAGATGGGCGACCGTGGTTCGATGACGGTGGCGATGATCGACATCGACCATTTCAAGTCGATCAACGACACCTATGGCCACCAGGTCGGCGACCAGGTGATCCGCGGCCTGGCCTGGCTGTTGAAGGCACGCCTGCGCTCCATCGACCTGATCGGCCGCTATGGCGGCGAAGAATTCATCGTGGCCCTGCCCGACGTGAACCCGGAACAGGCACGGCAAGTGATCGACCGTATCCGCCTCGACTTTTCGGCGCTGCCGCATGCGCATCCGGGCGGCGCGCTGTACGTGACGCTCTCCGGTGGCGTGGCCTCGTTCCCGTTCTACGATACGGCGCCCACGCTGACCGAAGCGGCGGACAAGGCGCTGCTGCAGGCCAAGCGGCTGGGGCGCAACCGGATCGAAAAAGCTACGGGCGATTAAGTTCTTCGCTACTGCTTTTCAACGGCGCTCCTGGGCGCCGTTTGTTTTTTGCGCAGAGGTTTTGTACGCGCACAGAAAAATTCTATGCGTCAAGGTTTGCACGCAAGACTTTCAGTTATGCTAAACGCTCATTGTCAAAACTGAAAGGCACTGCACATGAGCCAGGGCGAACATGCTTGGTCTATCTTCGTAACAGAAACCGATGGCGACAAGAAGCTGTTCCGCATGCGCCAGAGTTTGCCGCCCACGCTGGTGCAGTCGGCGTTTTCCGAATGCGTGATGATCGACTGGCGCTACGGCGGGAAATTGCCCGACCAGATGACCGGCGCGCGGCTCGCCGCCTTTGAAGACTTGCTTGCGCTGCTTGACGATGAAGCCGGCGACAGCCTGCAGGTCATGGTCATTACCGGCAATGGCAAGCGTGAGTGGGTGTATTACACCAAAAACTATGACCGCTTCATGCTGGCCTTGAATGGCGCGCTGGCGGGCGACGAGCGGTTTCCGATCGAGATCGAGCATGCGCATGACCCAGCCTGGGGCTATTGGAGCAAAATCAACGGCCATCTCAAGGAAGCCGAGGCCGTATCCGGTGAACATGCAGTCGATGTGGGCACCCTCAAGTTGGCACCGGCGCAGGCCGCTGCCTATGAAGCGGCGGGCAAGAAGATTGCCGCCAGCGCAGCCAAGCTGCTGAAGCTGAAGCTGGCGGACTACGTCACGGCCGATGCGCGCGAGTTTGTCCATTTGAACCTGCCGTACTATGAAAAGACGTCCGCCGCGCTGCGCGAGGCCGGGTTGACGCAGGTGATCGATACCGAACCGCTGGACCATACCCGCGAAAGCGGCAAGCGCGTATTGATGCGTTTCCAGTTGTCGCAGACGGAACCCCTGTGTGCGGTGATCTACAGCATCTACCCCAGGCCGCAGAACGGATTCGTGCGTTTTCTTTTGCGGCTGATCGGAAAAAAGACGCGCGCCCATCCCGCCGGCACGCTGGAGTTCGAGAACGAATTCAGCGACGGCAAATACATCTGCACCAACAATTCGCAAGGCAAGAACCCGTTTTCCAAGCCGCAGGAATTCGACAGCCTGCAGATGCCGCCCGATGCAACGGCGCAGCAGGTTCTTGAAAAACACCGCCAGCGCCTGAAGGACTACCAGCAAGCCAACCCCGGCGTGCAAATGGTGCGCGTGAACAATCTTGAAGAGATCTCGACGCAGGGCAACCGCCAGCGCGCACTCAAAGCCACGCACCGGCGCGCCATCGGCGGCATCACGCGCGCAGAATTGCAGGCACTGGCAAAAGAGAAGTTTCCCTTTGTCGAGCAGCATGTGATGGCCGAGATGCGCCGCCTGATCGAAGAATTCGACAAGAACGAAGGCGCAGCAGCAGAACCGGCCAACCTCACCCCTGCAATGGCCGGCCACCTTGCGGGCGATGGCTACGCGCGTTTCCTGAAGGTGGTGGAAGCCGATTTCGCCGGGCGCGGCCTGGCTATCACCATCGATGACGGCACCGCCGTTGTCAAAAGCACGGGGCAGCGCTATGGCCTGCAAAACCTGGCGCAGGTTTGCAGCATGGCGCCGCCGGTGGAATGGCCGGCCACGGTGGCGCAGCATTTTGCGATTGTCTCGAAAACCGTCGAAGAGGTCGATGCCCTGACCGACAGATTCAAGGACTTCGCGCAAGCCGCGCCGCACTTGAGCGTGCGCCTCTACCCTGCCGATGCCATGCAGGGTGTGGGCGCGCAAGCCCCGGTCATGCGCACCGACCTGGAAGGCGTGGCGAGCGTGCTGGTGCTCGACCTGCCGGACTCCATGATGTCAGTCGGGCGCTGGCTGGCCGACCAATGGGGCAAGAGCGACGACGAATTGTTTGCCGTGGCCCTTGATTGGCTGCGCCGTGACAGTACCATCGAAGCCGGCGAAACGCCCCTGGCTGCGGATGTGAAGGTGCAGATGATCGCCAGCGACGGCTTTTATGCCGCATCGCGTGCCTTGCTGCTCGACGAACAGCCCGCTTGCGTCGGGAAATATGGCGCCATTGTCGGTGTGCCGCACCGCCATGGGCTGTTGGCGTATCCCATCGAAAACATCGAAGTGGTGAAGGCGGTCAAGGCCATGCTGCCGGGCGTGCGCGGCATGCATCAACAGGGGCCGGGCTCGATATCGAGCGACCTGTATTGGTACCGCGACGGCAGCTTCGTGCGCTTGCCGACGCAACAGACGGACAACAAGCTGGTGTTCACGCCGCCGGAAGGGTTTGTTGCCTTGCTTAATGAATTGGCGGGGAAGGGTGCTAAACAGGCCTGATGGCCGGCTTGAGAATCGGCCTGAAAATCGGCTTAAAAAGCGGCTTGATAGTGCGCCGGGGGACTGACGGGACTGGCGGCCTCAAGCCTCGTTCAGCTCGGCGACATGCGCCAGTTTACCCTTCAGGAAGTCGACAAATGCGCGCTGCTTGGCCGACATGGATGCCCCCGCCGTCACCACCTGGATGGGGTGGCGTTCCATGCACCAGTCATCGAACATGCGCACCACCAGGCCGGCCTTTTCCGCATCCATCATCATCCAGCGCGGCGCCAGGGCCATGCCCAGGCCGGCGATGACGGCTTCGCGCAAAAAATCCGAACCATCCGACTCCATCACCGGCTCGAACACGAGGTGGAAACGCCGGCCGTCCTTGTGCTGAAACGGCCAGACCGGGCGTTCCGACAGGTTGCTGTAATACAGCAGCTTGTGCCGGGCCAGGTCTTGCACGCTTCTGGGCCTGCCGTATTGTTCCAGGTAGCCGGGTGCGGCATAGATCGAACGCTTGCCCGCGCCGATCCGCACGGCGCGCAGTGAACTGTCTTCCAGCCGGCCCAGGCGGATGGCGAGGTCGATGCCGTCTTCCACCAGGTTGACCACGCTGTCGCCAAGCTGGAAGTGCAGCGACAGCTCGGGGTGGGCCGCCTGGAATTCGCCCAGGATGGGTGTCAGCACCAGCCGTGCGAAGGCCAGTGAGGTGGCGATGCGCAGACGGCCCTGCAGGCGCAGTTTCTCTTCCTTCACTTCGGCCAGCACGGTATCGAGCTGATCGACGACTGGGCCCCCCAGGCGCAGCAGCTTGTGGCCTTCCGGTGTCAGCGACAAGCCGCGCGTGGAACGCAAGAATAATTGCACGCCCAGGTGCGCTTCCAGCGCGGCCAGCGACTTGCTGACTGTCGATTGCTTCACGCCCAGCTCGGCTGCCACGCCGGTGAACGATTGGCGCTCCGCCAGGCGGCGGAAAACCTTGATGTTGTCGAGTAAATCCATCATTCCATATTGGCATAAATACTATGCATTTTCAAGGTATTAAAACCCTATGTGGAATGCCTTATCTTGTGCTCCGTGCAGTGCTTTTGAACGAACTTTCATCCACAGGACAAGGAGCAACATCATGACAAGGACTCTCGCAAACAAGGTGGCATTGGTAACCGGCGCATCGAAAGGCATCGGCAAGGCCGTGGCCCTGAAGCTGGCCGCCCAGGGCGCGGCGGTGGTGGTGAACTACAGCGCCAGCAAGGACGATGCAGAACGCGTGGTGGCCACGATCAAGGAACAGGGCGGCAAGGCCGTTGCCGTGAAGGCCAACGTCGCGCTTGCCGAAGAAGCCCGTGCGCTGGTGGCGCAGGTGGTGCAAGCCTTCGGCCCGATCGACATCCTGGTCAACAATGCCGGCGTGTTCGCCTTCAGCCCGCTCGACGGCATCACGCCGGAACATTTCCACCGCCACTTCGACATCAACGTGCTGGGCCTGCTGCAAGTCACGCGCGAAGCCGTGGCCGCCTTCAATCCGGCCGGCGGCAGCATCATCAACGTGAGCTCCGTGGTCACCACGGTCACGCCGGCCAACGCCGCCGTCTATGTGGCCACCAAGGCCTCGGTCGACGCCATCACCAGGGTATTGGCCAAGGAACTGGTACCGCGCCACATCCGCGTCAATGCCGTGGCACCGGGCATGACGCTGACCGAAGGCCTGGTCGAGGCGGGCATGCATGAAGGCGATGCGCGCAGCTATTTCGAGTCGATCACGCCGATGGGGCGCGTGGCGCAGCCGGAAGAGGTGGCTGAGCCGGTGGCCTTCCTGGCATCGGATGCGGCGAGTTATGTGACGGGCGAGGTGCTGGCTGCGGGTGGCGGCTTGCGTTGAGGCGCATCGGCCTGTGCTTGCTTGGCTAGTGCGGTCTGCTCATGGGTACAAACTTGCCACCATGGCTAGTGCCGTTCACCCAAGCGCATTTGGTATTGCCTGGTTACGTCATTTATTGAACCGTCATCCCCGCGAAAGCGGGGATCCACATTAATTGCTGTTGCTGTGGCATTGTGGGTCCCCGTTTTCACGGGGACGACGGATAGCCAAATACCTGCGTACCGGTAGGCGTGTGTATATTGCACGCTTAAAGAAAAGCGCATT